>JGI24140J50213_10000750_pt1 | contig 14961 bp, 17 predicted proteins | sample BarGraIncu00222A_FD_50213 | JGI IMG/M metagenome (IMG submission 50213)
CCCAGCACCGACAATGGCCCGCCCGGGCGGAAGATCCGACGAACCGGCGCAGTACTTCGGGGGGGTGTGGCGGATCGAGACTGAGGGCCGGGGCAGGATCATCACCCGCTCGGGAGGCATCATTGCCAGGTGGCCGGAAGGGCCAGACCCCTTGCCCGAGTTGACCACGAACTACCCATTGCTGCCGTTCTGGTGCTGTTGGATGACGGCATGGGACTGGTCGCTGAGGTACAGGACGCGGACGGTCGGCGAGTCGCTGTGGATGACCCGAGTGGTGGCACGTTCGACGGCGCTGGAGACTTTGACCGGCTGATCCCTGCCAAGGGCACGCACCTGCCGTTGCTCTCATCCGTGGACCCGTACGGCGCGTGGCTGGTCCCCTTCGATCGACTCCCGGAGTTGGCGGCGGAGGTCGCCGTCATCAGAGCTGACGCTCGGCCAGCGCCTGAAGCGCGGGATCGGAGCCGCACTGAGGCGGCCGTTCGGGCCTATCGTGTATTCGCGATTCGGAAATGTGCGCATGGTGACGGCGTCCGGGAAGGGGCCGCGCTGTCGGTCCATGTCAAGCTGAACGAGGTTGCCAAGCCTCGGCCTGGTGGAGGTTAGCCAACAACGGCGTTGAAGTCGACGATTACGTCGACCGCGCCGGTGGAGTGGTTGGTGATGGTCAGTCCGCTTGGTCCGAGACCGGTGATGGTCAGGTTCGCGCGGGTCTGGCCGGCGGAGTAGTTCAGCACGGACGTGGCAGCTGCGGGGCTGCCTCCCGCGATGGCCAGCGAGAGGTATCCCCCTCCGGTTGGGTGTGTGATGGTGAGGGTGAGCAGGGCGCCCTGCGCTGGTGGTTCGGCGAGTGTGAAGACGATCGAGTGTCCCGGTTCTAGGGCTCCTCGCGGGGTACCCAAGCCGGTCCGGGTATCGAGCAGGCGGGCCGCGGAGCCTGCGACGACCGAGCCGGTTGACGCGGGCTGGCTGCCGAGGCTGTAGTACGCCTGGATGTCAACGATGAGCTGGATGGAACCGCTCGAGCCGTTGTAGATCTTGATGGATCCGTCCGGTCCGACTGGCACGATGGCCAGGTTCGATGCGGGGTTGACCGCCGGGAAGTTCATCGCCGATGTCGTGGGCAACGGCTGGCCGTCGGCGGTGGCGGCAAGATAGCCGCCGGTGCCGGCGTGTGCGACGGTCAGGTTGACCAAGGCGGCTGAGATCCCGGTCGCGGCTCCCTCGGCGTAGCCGGACACGTTGATCGTCGTTGTGGCGTGCGCTGTCATCGTCACAGACTCGTTCGACGGCCCGGTCGCTGAGTGCTGGACACGGGTGGCCGGCAACGGGACGACCGCTCCGCTCGCGTCGGAGATGCTGGCCACGCTGATTGCCTGCAGGTCCGCGGCAATGTTGACGGGCGCCCCCGAGTAGTTGCGTAGGGTGATGGTCTTGGAAGGCCCGAGTGGCACAGAGGTGAGGTTCGCTACGGTCTGGCCGGCTGAGAAGTTCACCGATGAGCTTGCACCGGCAGCCGACCCACCGGTCTCGGCCGTCAGATAGCCTGCCGCGGCCGGGTTGACGACCGTCAGATTCAGCGTCGCCGAGGTAACGCCAGGCACGTCGAGCGCAGGCTGGCCTGCCAGCGAGACGGTGATGGCACCATGGGCAGGTATCGCCGCACCGGTAGTCCCCAGATGGCTTCGGGTGTCCAGGACGCGCGTGGGCGTAAGGACCTGCTCGGTCGAGGGGGTGGCGTTGTAGTCGATTCGGCCGCTGAGCGCTCCCGTCGAGCCCTTGCAGGTCTGGGAGAACGAGGCATCGAACCGCACGATGCGGTGCGCGATCGCGGTGACCTGGACCTGGCGGATGACCACGACACTATCGGGGGTGATCATCCCGCCGCATCCGCGTCCTTGGCCGTCGAAGGAGAAGCCGACGGTGCTCGAGGTTGGATAGGTCCCTGGCTCGAGGGTGCCGGAGCTGGCGGAGATCGTGAAGTCCCAGGGGCCGCCACTGCCGAAGACCTGCCCGACCACGAGCGACGGGCCGCCCGCGAACTGGATGTAGCTGTTGGGCTGCGAGTACTTGTGGTCACCGCTGCCGGCACCGACGTAGTCACCGGTATGGCTGTCGAACTCCAGCACTGTGCTCCCGTAGCCCGTACCGCCTTGGAGGGTGATCAGGGTCTGCGTGCTGCCGACGTGAACGGACAAGGACGCGACCTCCGCGCCGACCCTTGAGGCCGTGAACGTGACCTGCAGGGCGCAGCGGGCTCCAGCGGGAAGGTGACCGCCGCAGCTCCCGCGATTGAGCACGAAGTCGGCACTGTCGGGGCCAGTCAGCTCGTAGGCAGCCGTGGTGGTACCTGCTCCGGTGCTCTGCACGTCCACCAGCGCGGTAGACGGTGACGTTCCCACCGGCGTGGCCGGGAACACCACCGTCCGCCAGGGCAGCGTCGCCCCCACAGGCTCAGGTTCTCCGATGCGCAGCTCACCGAAAGTTGCCGGGACGTCGGGCCCGCAATGGTGCTCGAATACCACATCGAGCCTACTCACCGTCGTCCCCTGAACGGCGATGTCCTGGACGGTGAACGAGCCCCCGCCCCCGCAACCGCGGCCGTTTCCCTGGAACTGAAGGTCTGCAGCACCTGGAACGCCGATGTCGGCGAGGCCCCCATATGTGCCTTGCTCCAGCGGCTGCCCAGAAGGGCCCGCGAGGGTCAGTGTCCAGGCCAAACCCTGCTCGCTCGGATCCGATGCGCTGACCACCACTCGCGAGGCCGACAGATCCGTTGCAACCAGAGCATCAACCGAGGAGTCGAAGAACCGATGAACACCCTGGCCGATCCCCTCAGGATCCGAGGTGAACACCAACGTCAGCGGCGCAGTCACTACCCGCGGTGTCCCCGCGAGGGACGGCTCGGCCAGGCCGACCAATACGATGAAAGCGACTGCGGCCGTGGCCAAGACCCGCAGCGGCCGCCTATTCGTCATGCTTTCCCCAAATCGTCATCACGACGGTAGGCCGTCGTCCTCAGCCTGTCCGACGAACGCGAACACACTCATGCACAGGTGATGCGTCATCACTGTGCGTGTGCTGCTCAGCCAAGCTGGTGACAGCCTGTGCTGACCTGTTGGCTCATGCTGCGCCAGGCCGCGGAAGGTGACAGGGCTTTCACTCACCGGCCAGGCGTTCTACCGACCAGGCATGGTCGCGTACCCGTCCAGCGACCCATTCACTGGACAGACAGTCACCCTCCAGAGGGCCCCACCGGCAATGGACCATGGACCGATGTTGCTGATCCGGTTACCGACAACATGGTCAACTTCGCCGGAGCGATCAAGCTCACAACCACCCAGTACATTCGCGTCACCTACCCGGGCAGCCCACCCATGTACCCCATGAGTGCGCTCCCGATCGCCGTCAAGATCACCTAGCCGTCGCACCAGGGTCGAGCCGAGCCCGCGCGGCACTCCCGAGGGCCGGCGCTGCCAGGCCGAGTGCTGGCAGTTACGCCCAGACCGGGAAGCCTGTGGCGCAGGCCCCGGTCTCGCCCAAGACCGTCCTCATGGCCTTCAACACCGCCGCCTGTCAGTCCACCGGGACGCGGCCCGCGCTAGGTCCACCGCTGGGGTGGCGACGACTTAGTACCACGGCGGCTCCGATCATCACGATCCCCACGGCACCGATAGCTATCATCACTGCGGCGCCTCGGCGATGGTTGAGGACCGCGAACAGCAGCAGGAACGGNGACACTGCCCTGAGGACCCGCGCGGACCATGTGGAGGATGTCTGCCGATACTGCTCACGGTAGATGTCCCCGAAGGTTTGCCCGTCTCGGGTTCTGCGCACCATGACTGTGTGATACCCGCCGGGACAGAGATCAACCATTCGGACCCCCTGGAGAGGCACAGTGAGACGTGCTCAGCCGAGTGGTGCCTTGCGACTTGTTTGGTAGGACCCATTGGCGCTGGGCCGGACGAAGCTGTGGATGGCGGAGGGACAAGGGCTGGCCTAGGTTGTGGTGATAGGCATTGTCATCCCGCACGTGACCGTCGAGCCGGTGGCGCCCGGACGTCGCTCGTCTTTGCTTCGTGTGGGGTCTTGGGATCCGGCCCCTTGGTCCATGCGACAGCTCTCCGGCAGTGGGAACGCCCGCAACGCTGGTTGCCGAAGGAGGATGGCCTGTGACAGCCGGTCCCTCTTCCGGTAGCCGAGCGGACCACCCCCGTCCCGCTGGTATGGGCGAGCCGTGGTGGGTGGCGCCAGCGCGTCTCCGTCAGACGCGGCTGTGGCTCCTGTTCATGGCGGAGGGCGCCTTCCTTTTGCTCATCGAGGGAGTAGCTGCCCTGCTCCTTCACGGCCACATTCCACGTAGATCCCATCCCACGTACTTGTGGATCGCGTGGCTCCCGGGCCTCATCCTTTTCGCGGAGGGCGCCGTGTTCCTGTGGCTTCGCCGACGTGGGATTCCCTGGGCGCAGCCCTCACCAGTCTTGGCGGTGAAGGGTCGGGCGCGCCGGCAGGTCATGCGAGCCATCCGGCAAGGTGAGCTCCCGGACGACGCCAACGGGGACCTAACCGTCGCCATGGCTCATCGCCTTACTGAGCCAAACCCGGGGGCGAGACTTTTTGTGGTCGCCGCTGCCGGCTCCGCCGTCGGGGGGATCCTGAGCCCTGCCGGGCGCGGGGTTTGGTTCGGCCTCACCGTCATCTTCGCCATCACCGCCGTCTGGTTGTGTTGGTACCTGCGCCGCTACCAGAAGCGCGGCGCCGAGTACCTGGCGCTCACAGCGGCAATATCAAACGCGCCGGAGGGCAACCCGTAGGCCGTGAGCATCCTCAACCGCTGCGCCGACGATCAGGCTTCAGCAGCGCATACCCTGGCCGGGCTCATCGCGGCGATGGCGGCCGTCGTTCTTCGTCCGGGCATCGGTCTGCTCTAGGTGAGTCGGGCTGTCTCAGTCACCATGATCCACAACGCCACGAGACGGCCAAGGAAATTCTCCGGGACTGGCCTAGAGCGAGCCGGATGGCGGATCTGGAGCGGCAGCTCGGGTCGGTACCGAAGCCGTCTCCCACGTCACCGCCTTCACTGGGAACATCACTTACCCAAATGGCTGGCCGTCAACCCCGCTCGGTCTGGCCCCCGTTGCCGCAAGGAAGGTCACCCTCCGTATCGCCGGGTGCAGGCTTCACACTGGGACAGGGCGCCGCGCCGGACCTGAAGTGTTGCCAGCGGCACACGGGCGGGCCGCGTACCACGGTCAGGCGGGCCCAGCCGCTGAGCAGGTGTAGAGGGGCGGGAATCGGGGCAAAGTAGATCAGCGACCGCAGGTACGTCTCACCCCAAGGAACTGTCATGGGTATTGGCTTCAGTGTCTTCCTCGTGGCCGTCGGGGCGATTCTGTCTTTCGCCGTGAGGGCCACCGTCGCCGGACTCGACATCCGAGTGGTTGGCTGGATCTTGATGGCGGCTGGCGCGCTCGGGCTGATCCTCACGGTGGCGGTGTTCGCTCCCCGCCGTCAGCGGACCGTTGTCGAGACCAGCGGAGTCGTCAGCGGCGGACCGGCGCTGGGATCGGCGATGGTGACACCCCAGAATGTGGTGCGGCGTGAGGTTCGTGACGATGGTGTCTGATCGCTCCTGGGTCTCCGGGTGACGGGAGTGATGATGACGTCAATTGCAGTCGTGGCCCACTCGGGCAAAACCCTGGGTGGGGGCCTGGCCGAGCTGCGCGAGGTGCTTGCGAAGGAAGGCTTCCCGGACCCGCTGTGGTATGAGGTGGCTAAGAGCCGCGCAGCGCCCAAGTGTGCCCGGCGGGCGGTCGACAAGGGGGCGGAGGTGGTGTTCGTGTGGGGCGGGGATGGTTCGGTCCAGCGCTGCATCGATGCGCTGGCGGGCCGGGGGGCCGTGATTGCGATCCTTCCCGCCGGCACGGCGAACTTGTTGGCGACCAACCTGGGTATACCCAAGGACTTGACCGAGGCTGTTCGGATCGGGCTGACCGGGGAGCGCCGTTCTTTGGACACCGGCTCGGTCAACGGGGAGCACTTCGCGGTGATGGCTGGCGCCGGATTCGACGCTTTGATGATCAAGGATGCGGACGGCGGCATGAAGGATCGCCTGGGCCGGGTCGCATACCTGTGGACCGGTGCCAAGAATCTGAACGCAGGACGAGTCAAGACCACCGTCGAGGTGGACGGACGCCGATTCTTCAAAGGCAGGACCTCGTGCGTGCTGGTGGGAAATGTCAGCAAGGTCCTGGGCGGGATCGAGGCTTTCGACGGGGCTCGACCCGACGACGGGCTGCTGGAGCTCGGTCTGGTCACGGCGAAGAACCCGGTGCAGTGGACCAGGACGCTTGGCCGGGTGGCGATCGGCAAGGGCGAGAGTTCCAAGTTCGTCGAGGTGACCCGCGGGAAGCGTTTCCGGATCGGTTTCAGCCGGCCAATTCCGTACGAGCTGGACGGTGGGGCGCGCCCCGCGGTCAAGAAGTTGCGTGTCAAGGTCCACCCCTCGTCGATCAAGATCTGTGTTCCTCGAGGGGCTACGAGGGGTGGGACTCCGTCCGTGGACGGCTAGACCGCCGGCGTACAGCCACGAGTGCCGCGGCGATGCCGGTGAGCCAGGTCACCGCGAACAGCCAGCTCCCCACCACGTCGGTCGGCCAGTGCACGCCGAGCCAGATCCTCGACCAGCCGACAGCTGCGGCGTACACGGCGGCGCCGGCCCAGAGCCCCCGACGCGGCCAACCAGCGCCCAGGCGTGCCGAGAGGGCCCAGGCGCACGAAGCTGCGAAGAGGGTGGCCGCGGTGGTGTGACCTGACGGGAAGGAAGGGCCGCCGGCTGCTCCGGCCCAGTCGGCGAGCGGGGGTCTGACGCGACCTACCATGGCGTTGACCCGAAGGCCCAGATAGACCCCGACGCTGGCCACACCTGCCAGGAGAATGCCGGACCCAAGGCGTCGCTGGAGACTGCCACCCTTCTCCGCGACTGCCCCCACTGCGATCAGTGCGGGCAGGACGACGGTGGTGACCCCGCCCCAGGTCACCGTCCGGGCCAGCGTCAGGCTGCCGGGGCTGCGGTGCTCGACGACCCAGGTGTGCACGCTGTGGTCCAGGCCTGGGACGGCGCCTGCTTGCCGCGCGATCCAGACTGTGAGCGCGGCGAAGCAGATTCCTGCACCGGCGGACACCAAGGCGAGCGTCTTTGGTCGGTAACTGGGAGGTAGCGAAGGGACCTCGGCCACGTGTGCAGGCGAATCGGCGGTTTGGCCAAGGGTAGTTCCGGGGCGGAGGTCTTCGACGGGGTCAGGCTGGGTCACCGCTGGCCCTCCCCCGATGCTGCCCCGCCTTGGGTAGCAAGGTGCTGACCACAACCAGTAGCCACAGGCCGCCGCCGATGGCACCTACAATCACGTCGCTCGGGTAGTGCATGCCGCGGTACAACCTTGAACAACCGACCACCACTGGTACGGCGAAGAGCAGGCACGCCCAGGCCAGGGTTGAGGGGCGTCGACCATACAGCCACAGCAGTAGGACGGCCAGGCAGCCGTAAACGGCCACGGCGGCAGCGGTGTGACCGGAGGGGAAGCTCGAGGTCGGGGGGGACACGTCCAGTCGCTGCACCGGCGGCCGGGGCCGGTGAACGGTGGCCGTCACTGCCAAGAAGATCAGAAGTTCTCCGGTGATCGCGGTCACGACGATCCACGACTCGTACCAACGCTTCAGCCGCCAACGCAGGAACAGGACCGCAATCACGGTCACCGTGATGACCGTCTGTGTGTTGGCCACACCACTGCCGAACACCGTGACGGTGTTCCACGTTCCGGTTCGGTGCGCCGCGAACCAGGTGTCAACACCGCCGTCCAGCCTGTGCAACCGTCCGGAGTCCAGGACGTGGGTGACCAGCAGCCCGATGAGCGAGAGCACAGCCCAGACCGCGACTGCGCCNCCCAGCAGCCGCAGGGCTGTCACCCTCTTGTCCCCCACCGGATGAGGCCGGTCGGGGAGGCGAGAATGCTGCCCAGGCCTTGTCGTGGCTTGTAGGTGGGTGGCCATCACGGTCCGTTTCAGTCTCGTGCGGATGGGGTCAGACGCGGCGGTAGCGGGCCTCGGCCAGGCCGTACACGCCGAACACGATCAGTCCTGCAGCCGCGATTCCCAGCAGGAGTCCGCCGTACGGCCGGTCCCGTAGCGTTTTCAGGGCGCCGTCCAAGCCGCTGGCCTTGGCTGCGTCATACGTCCAAGCCGCTGATACGACAAGCACCCCAGTCAACGCGAACACCAGACCCCGCGCGATCGTCCCGACCGTGCCCAGCCGGCGGACTGCATCTCGAGCGTTGCCGGTCAGGGCACCCGCCGGGAAGTAACGCATGAACTTCTGCTTCAGGCCCTCCACGACCATGACACCCCCGGCGATGAGTATCCCCACCCCGACCGCTCCCACGACCCACCGTCCACCGGGATGTGCCATGACTTGCGCGGCGTACCCCCGCTGCTGGGTGGACTGTGCCCCGCCAGATCCCTGGAGCAACGACACGGCGGTGTAGGCGAGGAAACCGTAGATCAACCCCCGGGCGAGGGACTTGAGTCGAGGACCAGTGCGTCGTCCCTCACCTGTCACCCCGAACGCTGCCTCGGAGAGCCGCCACAGCGCATACGCGGCGAAGCCGATCGCGAGCAGGCCGACGACCCAGCCGCCGTACGGCTTCGCCAGCACCTGGGCCAGCGCCCCCTTCTGATCGACCTCCGCCCGGCCGCCACGCGCGACGAGCAGCGCCAGAACGCCGATCAGCAGATACACCACACCGCGGGCAGTCAGTCCGGCCCGGGCGGCCCAGTTCATGGGGCGGCTATCGGCCGCATGCTCGGTCGCCGCCCCGGCCAGCCGACCCGCGGTCCGCGCTCCGGTCATCAGGTCCTCCTTGAAGAGTCTGGTGAACCTAGTACCCGGATTTGGGTCTGCTCAAGCGCACCTTGAGCACCATTTCCAGGGCTCGTGTGTGAAGACCGANCGACCAGCCTTCAGGTCAGANCCAATGACNGCGCCGCATCCGTCGGTTAAGCCGTCTTGGTGGTAGTGCAGGCGGTAGGTGGGCGTTGCCCAACGTCGGGAACGAGATGCTCAGCACGGGGTACATCGTCTGTGACGGTCGTCGGGTCGGCTGAGCCGGTGCTCGCTGACCAAGGATCCAGCCCGAAAGCAGTTCTTCACAGCATCGAGGCGCCCCGTTTGACACCGTGTGGCGCGGGTATCTGTAAGGGATGACCGGATCATCTCTGAACGGAAGCCCCAAGAGCGTGGAGAGGCCTGGGATGTCGGCTCAAACGGCCGGGGGGTGGGGCTACGGCATCGCCATGCTGGCGTTGGCTGCCGGTGCGCTCGCCTGGTCCAGACGCCGGCATGGACGGCCGGCAAGGATCGCTGCTGATGAACGGTTGCGAGACCACGACTCGATTGCTGGTGTTCCACGGGGCCACGTGCGAAGGGCCGTGGAGGCGAGCAAGGGAGCGGTGGCTGCGGCGAGCGCAGCTGCGAGGCGCTGAAGTTTGGAGCCGGTTCCACAACGCGGGCGGTGGGCCGCCATCCTTCATGGTGTTGTCAGGGGCGGACTGTCCGGGTGAGACAGTGTCAGGACGGCGCGGCTGATGCCCGGTCTGGCCTCGATCGTGCGCTCCAGGGCAGCGATCCTGGCCGCGACGAGGGACTCCGGTGCATCGTCTGTGAGGTCGACCCTGGCCAGCAGGGACACCTGCTGGGGCCCGGAGTACTCCAGGTGGAGATAGCTCACGGACCGAATCTCTTCAGACGACAGCAGGTTCGTCAGGGCAGCTGTTCGGATTTCGGGCTGGACGGCTTCGCCGACCAGGAATCGTCGGTTGCGGTCGATCAGGATCACCGAGGTGACCGCTAGTAGCAGGCCCACCAGGATTGAGCCCAGTGCGTCTGGCAGTGAAGACCCGGTCACCTGGTGCAGCGCGATGCCCGCACCGGCGACCACGATGCCGATTAGTGCCGCCGCGTCTTCGGCGAACACCGCGCGAAGGGTCGGGTCCGACGTCGCCAGGATGTGCTCGAGGAGGTCCCGGTCCGCGCGGGCGGCCTCGTGTCGGCCCTGCCGTACGGACTGGAAGAATGAGCCGCCCTCAAGCAGGAATGCCAGTCCCAGGACCAGATATGCCACCAGGAAGCGCTCGGCCGGTTCCGGGGTGAACAGCTGCTGGAAGCCGTGGATGATCGAAACCGCGGCGCCGGCCGCGAACAGGCCCATTGCTGCGAACATCGACCAGACGTAGGCCTCCCGACCGAAGCCGCCGGGGTGTTCTGCGTTCGCTGGTCGACGGGATCGTCGCTGGGCGACCAGCAGGAAGATCTCGTTGCCGGTGTCAGCCCAGGAGTGGGCGGCCTCAGCGACCATGGATGCCGACCCGGTCACCACGGCGGTGGCGGTCTTGGCCACTGCGACCAGAGCGTTCGCCGACAGAGCCAGGACAACGGTGAGCTGGCTCTGCTCCGCCCCGGGTGCCTTCTGCTGGTCGGGAAGGCGGTCCTGCGCTGCTTCGCTGTCCAAAGTGACTCCTCGTTCCCAGTTCACCGCCGGCGGGGATCGGCCCAGCTTGACACCGGCACCATCGGCCTTCGCCCGGAGGTTCAAACGGTGGGCGCGAAGAGCAGAATGCGAAGGTGATCCCTGACGCCGCCCCGGATGCGGACCCGCTCGAGCAGGACGCAGCAGAGCCTGAGGCCCAGGACGAGGCGATCGGGCAATGGTTCATCGCGGCTGACCAGCGACGCAACCCCCATACCGATCTTCGGGTGTTCAGCACGGGCAACACGGTCGTACCTCTGGTCGACGGGCGAAGCTACTTCCAACGCCTGTGCCACGAGCTCACGAACACCCGGGCCGGCGACCAGGTCTACTTCCTGGACTTCCGCGGCGACATGGACGAGCGGCTCGACGGCCCGGGGACCGAGGTGGGTCACCTCCTTGGCGAGGCCGCCGAGCGCGGCGTTGGCGTGTTCGGTCTGTTGTGGCGATCTCATCCGCGCTGGCTGAAGCAGAGCGAGGAGGGCAACGCCGACCTCGTGCGACACATCGCGCGGCACGGCGGTCAAGTCATGCTCGACGCGCGGACGCGCAAGGCTGGCAGCCATCACCAGAAGCTCGTGGTGGTCCGCTACCTGGGGCGCCCCGAGCGGGACGTCGCATTCGTAGGCGGGATCGATCTGGGCTTCAGCCGCAACGACGACGGCTCCCACCCTGGCGACCCGCAGCCGATGAAGGAGTTCCCCGACGTCTACGGGGAGCGACCGTCGTGGCACGACATCCAGGCCGAGGTGCGCGGGCCCGCGATCCACGACCTGGAGCACACCTTTCGTGAGCGCTGGTATGGAAGCAGCGTCCTGGACATTCCGAGCCCGTTTCGTCAGCTGTACGACCGGGCCTATCACGCCAGCGCGATGACAGGGGCCGCGCTGCCGCTGCCTGAACCAGATAGCGGGGCCCGGCCGGGGAGCCATGCGGTCCAGGTGCTGCGCACCTACCCGGCGAGACTTCGCCGCTACCCGTTCGCACCTTTGGGCGAGCGCAGCATCGCGCAGGCCTACCGGCAGGCCTTCAAGCGCGCTCAGAGCCTGGTCTACCTTGAAGACCAGTACCTCTGGTCCAGCGAGGTGGGGGAGGTCATTGCCGACGCTCTGCGACGCAGCCCCGAGCTGCGCGTGATAGTCGTGGTGCCGCGGTTCGCCGACAAGGATGGCCGGGTGGATGGGCCGCCGACTTGCGTGGGACGACAGGACGCGGTCCGGTTGTGCACTCGGGCCGGGGGAAGCCGCTTCGCGATGTACGACCTGGAGAACCCGTCAGGTGAGCCAGTTTATGTCCACGCCAAGGTCGTCGTCATCGATGACGTCTGGTCGATGATCGGGTCGGACAACCTGAACCGGCGTTCGTGGACTCACGACAGCGAGCTGTCCATCGCGGTGATCGACGCCAAGCTCGATGACCGGCCCCCTACCGACCCCGGCGGACTCGGCGACGGCGCGCGTACCTTCGCCAGGGACCTGCGGCTCACCCTGCTCTCCGAGCACCTGGACCGTGATGGGGACACCGAGGACCTTCTCGACCCGGTCGGCGCGTTCGATGTCGTCGCCGCGTCTGCGACTGGCTTGAAGGACTGGTACGACGGCGGCAGGGTGGGCGCACGTCCGCCCGGTCGCCTCCTGCCGAACCGTCTCGAAACAGTCAGCCGTCGGCAGCGTCTGTGGGCTGTCCCAGCCTACCGGGCGCTGTATGACCCTGACGGCAGGGCGTGGCGGGACAAGCTGCGCCGCCGGACCTGATCCATTGGCCACGTCGATGACATCCTTGCCGGCCTGTATCCGGCTCTAGGGCGGCGAGAGCACGACGCCGGCGTGAGCGGGCACTCAGGCGACGGCTCTCGTACCGTGGACCCAAAGACGTGGTTCGCTGCGGGGGGGCGCTTACGGAAGCCGACTGGCTGACGATCTTCTGGCTGCTCATGATCCCGGTCTCGTTGATCACCCACTTGGTGAGCAGCGTCGTCTACGTGTCCGGCTTGAGCCTGTGGTCGCCGGTCTCGGGTCACTGGTCGGCCTGGCAAGCCGCACGGGAGGAGGTCAACCAGCAGGACGAGGCCAAGAAGCGCGGGCAGGAGGACCCGCCGGGCGATGTGGTCGCCAAGCTCGTCGCCGAGACTGACGTCGAGCCTACGTAGGCAGGGTCAGACCGCCCGCCGCTGGGGGGCAGATCGAGCACGAACCCCCGCCGGCGCGGAACGGGCGGGGGTTCGTGGTTAGCCATCCCCGCCCTATGGGGCCAACCCCTCACTCAAGTCGCTGGGGTTCCCCGGACAGTGCCAACGTCCGGTGAGCATCAGTGCTTCAGGTACCGTCACGAACCGGTCGGTACCGTCGATGTACCTCCCCCCAGCCATATGCTCTGGAACTCAGTGCCGGTCAGCCCGAGGAGCTCCCAGGCTTCAGGGTCGAGGAGGTTGCCGCGCGCGACGCTCCCGCAGCTCATCGACGGGCGTGGCAAGTGGGACTGGGCTCGCGCCCTGGGCCGTGCATCGCCCCAGGAGAGCGAGCTCCAGCCTGCGATGCGTCATCGGCGCACCCGGGTTGCCGCTCGTCGTCAGGCTGGCCTGGTGAGCCCGACGACGGGACGGCAGATCACCCTTCCCAGTAGCGGCCTGCCGTCCCGCTCCATGCCGAACCCGCACACTCACACACTCCCCGGCCACACCGGCTGCCAAACCTAGGCCGTTCGCTTACGGTGATAGATCGATTCACGAGAGTGGCGCTGACGGCCTCGCCGGCGCGCGATGTCCCACAGCGCGACCGCGGTCACAGCCGCCTCGAGCCACCCTGGCGTGATGATCGTTTGCTGTTGGGTCGCGGTCGAGTCGCTCCACATCTTCTTCCTCTTGGCTGCGAAATCAGGAGTCATACGTCTCCGATTGAGGCGCGCTGCGCTGGGTACTACTCCAGCATGACGCAACCGCCGCTCCCAGATTCTGACCAGCCCGATCCATCCCGTCCCGGCGTGGACGACCCGGACCCTTTCACGACGCCGGAGCCGAAGCCCGGGGATCCAGGGGGTGCGCCCGACGCGACAAACGACCCAGTGGGATCCGGCTCCCTGGCACGCTGAGCGGATGGGAACGGCTCGTGCTCAACGCCCGTGTGAGCGCTTCCGCTGGCACTCAAAGACTTGCCGAGGAGATCAGGGAGCCGGAACGGCCTGGCCGGGCCGCGACGCCCAGTCGACCCTTGTCGCTGTCCGGAGCCCGGAGCTGACGCATGGCGGCTCTTGCGATGTTCGTGAACAGGTCGGTCGGGTCCCCATCTCCGGTCGTAGCTGACGCCGACACGGATCCGAGGTCGATGGGACGGTGTTCGATCCGGCGGTTGCCGCGGCCCATGCCTGGCGCGGGATACGGCTTCCCATTGGTGCGACCCCTAGTGCTGATAGCGGTTTCAACACTCAGTGCATGGGGCACGGTGACAGCATCAACCTGACCGAGGAGGTAGCGATGACAAAGAGTGACAACACATCGGAGCCAGTTGAGGACGAAAGCCAGGCCGCAGGCGACCTGATCAGAGCGAATGAGATGGGGCCCCTACCGGGGATCTCCGACGACCCGGACTCCGAGCAGCCTGAGGCCGCTCCCATCGGTGAGCGGCCTCAGGACGAGGCGAAAGAAGTGACCGGGTTCAACGGCGTCGGGCGCTAACTGAATCGCGTGCCATGGAGTTGGTGGCCCGTGTGCTGCAGATCTCGTCGGCGCAGGTCCCCGCTGTCGTCGCGCAGCGATCCGGGGTGGCCGCGATGATCTCCTACTACAACGGCGCCCCAATAGGAGTTGTCATCGCCTGCCTGGGCGTGTTCAGCGTCCTGAGCTTCCTCGGCGGTCCAAGGCTCCGCCGCGAGATCCCGCGACACGGAAAGACGCCGCGCCGCGCAGACTCATAGCGGAGCCGCACCGACCGCAGATAAGTGTCCGGATACGCTTGCACGACCCTTGGTTCCCGTCCCGTGCCAGAATGCGAATGTCCAAATACCTCCGCCTGCGCGGCAGCAAGAAGGAAGCGCCACGTGAGGTATGGATCACCTCGTGCTCCAGTGTGGTTGTCGGTGGTCTTGTGCTCATTCACCACAAGAACGTGCTTGCCGACGTGTTGGGCATCCTATTGATCATCGGTCCGAGTATGTGGNTGGTACGGCTCACCCGTGACAAGGTTCTGTGACCCGAGGACGAACCCCGCATCTATCACCTCAGGACGCCGCCGCTGCTTGGTTGCGGGGACCAGTCGCACCCTGGCTACCAGACAGATTTCGACGCGACAAGGCAGGATGTCTCCATGCCTGCAGAGCAGCAGCCGAAGGACCGGTCTCGCATGCGCTGGATGATGGAGGGCCTTCGACGCAACGACTCCGATGCCCC
>JGI24140J50213_10000751_pt1 | contig 14956 bp, 16 predicted proteins | sample BarGraIncu00222A_FD_50213 | JGI IMG/M metagenome (IMG submission 50213)
GCCAACCCTTCCTGAGCACTGTATGCAGCAATATCTTCAATTTCTAAAATTGGTTCCGGTTGTTTATTTACCGTGAATATTTCCTGATTCAATCCGGTATAAATACGCTGAAGCATTGGATCATATTCCAGCCCTCCTTTTACGGATGGTGTTTGAGAAACAACCTGATACTCTTCTATACGAATAATGCCGGAAATTCCCATATTTTGAGTGATTTCAACGGCATTAGTACTCCAGGGGGTAATCATTTCGCGGCGCGGACCGACGTAATTACCTTCGACTGTTGAAGATTCAAGTAACATAGCTTCACTGAAAAGCCATTCCAACTTATGGACATCGTCAACTTTGAGAGGTTGAGCAGATTGGACAGCATAGATGTGTTGGGCGGGAGTTCGGAAAAATAGAATCATAATTTATTTGAAGTAATGATGTTTCTGAATGGATGAATGTAAAATGCAGATTTGTTGAATATTGTGTTTCAAAAAACTGCTTTCCCAATTTGCGTACAAAGATAGGCAATTTAAATTGCCTGTGAAACACTTATGTAGCCAAATAAAGAAATAACCGATCTTAAAATAGCCGGTCAAAAGAACTGATTGAATTCTTCGGTATTTGGTTGAAAATATTTTTATTTTCCATCGTTCAATAAACAAAGTGTAAGACTTGTTGTTGTAGTTCAGAAAATTATAAACTGCTGAAAAATTATCAGAGTAATAGATTATAGAAATGTTAGAAAACAGAATAGACAAGAAAATATTAAAAGAAAAGCTTTATCAGGAGGCATTTAAGCGTTCAACAATTTCGTTTTACAAATATTTCCCCATTCAACACCCGCAGGAATTCAGAAATGAATTGTATCGGGTATGGAGCGAGCTGAATTGTTTTGGACGGATTTATGTGGCACACGAAGGTATCAATGCGCAAATGAGTGTTCCCGAACGGACCATGGATTCATTTCTGAATCATTTGTACTCCATCCCTGAATTAAATCAGGTGCCCATAAAACGTGCAATTGAGGACGATGGAAAGTCATTTTATAAGCTGACTATTAAAGTTCGTCCCAAAATTGTGGCCGATGGACTTGAAGACAACAGCTATGATTTATCGCAGGTAGGCGAACATCTTTCGGCTATTGATTTTCACAAAGCTATCAACGACCCTGATACCATTGTGTTGGACATGCGCAACCATTACGAAAGCGAAATAGGTCATTTCGAAAAAGCTTATTGTCCTGATGCCGATACTTTCAAAGAAGCTATACAGATAGTGGTGGATAAGTTTAGCCCCAAAAAAGATAAACGATTTTTGCTATACTGTACGGGGGGAATCCGTTGTGAGAAAGCAAGCTCATATCTGATTCATAATGGATTTAGCAATGTGGCGCAGTTGCATGGCGGTATTATAGAATATGCTCAGCAAATAAAACAGTTACAAGTGCCTTCCAAATTCTATGGTAAGAATTTTGTGTTCGACGAGCGCTTGGGCGAATCTATCGACGGACAGGTTATTTCCCGTTGCCATCAGTGTGGTAAACCTGCTGATACGCACACCAACTGTGCTAATCAGGATTGTCATCTGCTCTTTATTCAATGCGAAGAATGCAGGGCGAAGTACGAAGGATGTTGCGGTGATGAGTGCCGGGAGATTATCCACCTGTCGCTTGAAGAACGCCGAAAGGTTCGTCAGCAACATGCTGCTAAATATGCCGAAAGCAAAATCTTTAAAAGCCGGCTGCGACCCGCTTTACAAAACAAGACTGTCAATGACTAATTTCTGGAAACAATTATCCAAACCCATCGTGGCACTGGCTCCGATGGAGGATGTGACGGATACGGTTTTTCGGGAAGTAGTTCGTTCCGTATCCGATCCTGCAGCACTTCAGGTGCTTTTTACCGAGTTCACTTCTACGGATGGTTTGTGCAATAAAATAGGTCGGCGAAATGTAAGTACCCGTTTGTTGGTGAGCGACACCGAACGTCGATGGCTCGAAAGAACACAAACCAAACTGGTGGCACAGATATGGGGTTCAGATCCGGATAAATTCTTCAGGAGTGCGCAGCTTATTTCAGAAATCTATCAGTTCGACGGCATTGATATTAATATGGGTTGTCCCGTAAAAAAGGTGGTGAGAAGTAAAAGTTGCTCGGCATTGATTAATGATCCGACATTGGCAAAAGAAATTATTCTGGCTACAAAAGAAGCTACGAAGTTGCCGGTAAGTGTAAAAACACGAATAGGGTTTAATGAAATTATTACCGAAAAATGGATCGGGGAATTGCTCGATGTAAATCCTGCCGTCATTACGGTGCATGGAAGAACTCAAAGCATGCTTTCGACCGGAAAAGCCTTGTGGCCTGAAATAGCTAAAGCAGTCCAGTTGCGTAACGACCGTAAATCGGATACTTTGATACTGGGTAATGGGGATGTGGATAGTTATGCTATGGCTATGGATTATGTCAATCGGTTTGGTGTGGATGGGGTAATGGTTGGAACAGGCATTTTTAAAAATCCGTGGATGTTTAACCTGAGTGAAGTTGCAGTGTCGTTGGAGATGCGTATCAGTTTATTGAAAACTCATATTGCTTTGTACGATAAGGTGTGGGGCGAAAGTCAGAATTTTAATGTACTGAAAAGGTTCTTTAAAATCTATTTAACCGGATTTAATGGTGCTGCCGAATGGCGTGAAAAACTGATGGCCTGTAAAAATTGTAAGGAAGCATTACAGGTACTTGCTATGCTGGAGGCTAAGCAATCTATATTGCATGAGTTGTGATCTGATTAGAATTACATGTGAAAAGTGGTTGTATCAAAAGCACGCAAATAACGCAAATAGCACAAATTTTCGCAAATAAGATTTGTAAAGTAGAATATTATTTGCAGAATTTCAATTTCATAAGATTGCGTTAATTTGCGCATTTTGCGTTATTTGCGTTCTAAAAAGACTTTTGATACAGCCTCATGTTTTGTACCATGCGGTTATTTGCCGTAAATCCATTTGTGCAATTCTCCAAAATGTTGTTGATACATTTTGTAGCTGTTGTCTAAGATTTGCATGGCTGTTTCTTTGTCAAAGAATTCTTCCACCACCACTGTTTTGTTTTCCAGTTTCGTGTAATCTTCGAAAAAACTCATAATTTCTGTAGTCATGTGCGGCGGTAGCTCTGAAATATCATTGTAATGAGTTACACTAGGATCGCCGGCGGCCACAGCAATAATTTTGTCATCAGCTTCACCGTTGTCCAACATGCGCATTACGCCAATCACTTTGGCTTCCACAATACACAATGGGACTACTTCTATTTGCGAAAGTATCAGGATGTCAAGCGGGTCATGGTCTTCACAATAACTCTGTGGTATGAATCCGTAATTATGAGGATAATACATGGAGGAGAATAGTACCCTGTCTAACCGTAACAGACCACTTTCTTTATCTAATTCGTATTTAGCACGGTTTCCTTTTGGAATCTCGATGATGCCTTTCACAACATCGTGTGATTCGGTGAGGGGTGATACCTGATGCCAGGGATTAAAGTTATTTCGCATTTGTTTCTGTATTAGTTATGATTTAGTACTCTTTCTCTTTTTTTAGTGTGCAAATGTAGAAAAATAAAATTTACGTACAAACTGAAAGTGGCATTTATTTTATGTATGTTTTTTGTTTTCCTAATACTTCTCCGTTAGAAATAATCCGGTAAAATTTGCTTTTTAGATATTCAGTAAAGTTTCCAGATAATGTTTCTCAATGCCATACAGTTTTTTTATTGCCGTTATGGCGTTTAGTATTGTTTGTTTGTCCGGATTTAAGTCAGGCATTTTCCGACCTACTATCATTACATTTTTAGGTGTATGTTCCAGCGAAATGAATTCAAAAACATTGGTTTTGTAACCATAAGCTTCCAAAATCATAGCACGAATGCTGTCGGTAATAATTTCGGCCTGGCGTTCTTTCAAAATTCCAAAGCGAGTAATGTAACTTAGCTCATTCTCTACATTCATTGCTTTTCGTATCTGCTTGTGGCAGCAGGGAGCACAAACAATCAGTTCGGCTTCGGAGCTTATGCCACGGAAAATGGCATCGTCGGTGGCGGTGTCGCAGGCATGCAGGGCTATGAGTATATCTATTTTTTCTAATTCTGTTTTTTCGATAGTTCCTTTTACAAAGTTCAGCTCATCAAAACCTGCCTGTCGGGCAATGCTGTTGCAGGTCCATACCAGATCCTCGCGAAACTCAACACCCGTCATCCGGACAGGCTGTTTTAAGTGATTGGTGATGTAATCATATAAAGCAAAAGTAAGGTAACCTTTTCCCGAACCCATATCTACAATATGATAGTTATCGGTCAGCTTCAGTTCGCTCAGGTTGGGAGCCAAGAGCTCTATATACTGGTTTATCTGTTTATACTTATCACTCATTTCGCGTCGAACTTCCCAATCGACGTTCGTAATGCCCAACTCGCGTAGATAAATATTTCCGTGTGTGTTGATCAGACGCTCTTTTATGTTGTCGTGCGCCAGCGTGAGTGGGGCAGGCGCTGTTTTCAGTAGTTTTGAGCTTTACTTTTCCGTTTGGCAATACCATCAGATTCAATTGAGTAGATATTGAGAGAAGTTCTGCATTCACAAAGTCGTTTTCCAGCGCTTTGGCAACGAGTTCTATTCCTTCGGCTATTTCAAAGTTTTTGGTGATATCCCGGGTATTGTGTCGGTAAACAACATTCAGGCAATATCCTTTTTTTAGTTCCACAGCTGTAATAATCAGCTTTTTTAAATCCGATAATTTATCTCTTTTTCCTGTAAGGCTGAGTTTTATCAGTTCCTTATTGTCTATATAAGATTGAAGCTTCTCAAAGAATATTTCAGTTTGTGTATTTGCCATGCTGTTTTTTTTGCAAAGGTACTCTTTTTTTTTCTTTGAAAACCGCTGGTCTTCGAGCGGGAAAAGTGGAGAAACAGAGCTGGAAGTATAGTTTTCCCAAGGTTTGAAACTTTGGAAAAACTACATATCGGTTAAAGAATCTGGGCTGCGTGATTCTTGGTGTTTACCTCTTTGGGTAACAAAATCCGGGTAATGGTTCCGGTTTCGTCCAGCAGGAAAGTGGTTCGAAACATGCCCATATATTGTCGTCCATACATCGATTTTTCACCCCAGGTACCAAAAGCTTCGGATAGAGTTTTATCGGTGTCGGCAATGAGATTAAAGGGCAGGTTTTGTTTGGCAATAAATTTTTGGTGTGATGCGGCACTGTCGGCACTTACACCCAGTACTTCATAACCGGCTTTGCGTAAATCGTCGTAGCCGTCGCGTAAACTGCAAGCCTGAGCAGTACAGCCCGGTGTACTATCTTTCGGGTAAAAGTATAACACCACTTTTTTGCCGGCAAAGTCAGCCAGTTTAATTTCTTTTCCATCCTGATTTACTCCCAATATGGCGGGAGCTTTATCACCTACTTGTAATCCCATAATAATCTTGTTTAATAGTCGTCGGTTTCCGAAACGAAACGGTATGTGCACGACGAATTGTTTATAATTATCTTTTTCTATATTTAACGCAGAAATGCGGAAAGAGTTTATAAAGAACCGGAATTTATGAAAAAAGGGCCATTGACAGTTGATAGTTGACAGTTGACAGTTGATGGTTGATAGTGATTAGTGATAAAGGATTAGTGATAAGTAAGTAGTCCAATAACCACGACCAAGGGCTGAAAGCCCGACATAACTGAGCCCAATGCTAAAGTCCTGAAGGGACGACGGCTTGGGAAGGTAGTCAGTAGTTGACAGTTTATAGTTGATAGTTGACAGTTCATAGTTGATAGTTGACAGTTCATAGTCGGTAGTTGGCAGTTAGTAGTCGGTAGCCGGTAGTTTATAGTCGGTCGCATTAATCCTTACATGCTTACTAATGTTTTTCAGTCATCTAGCTATGAACTATCCACTGTCCATTATCCACTATGAATTGGGCACTATGAACTATGAACTATCAACGACTAACCATGAAGCTTCCACGCGTGTGGACATTCCGTCCCGTAAAATAAACAGTGCTTCCACGCGCGTGGAAGGTCCGTCAAGTAAAAAAACAGTACTTCCACTCGTGTGGAAGGTCTGTCAAGTAAAAAAACAATACTTCCACGCGTGTGGAAGCTCTGTCCCGTGAAAAAACAGTACTTCCACACGCGTGGAAGGTCCGTCAAGCAAAAAAACAGAGCTTCCACACGCGTGGAAGCTCTGTTATCTTTCCTTTGTCTTAGCTCGGCTCACAGAAACGTACTATCTGAGATATTTACTCCACCACTTCCAATGAGGAATATCTCTTCAGCAGAATGAAGAAGCCCCCCTCATTAGGATAAGGAAAGTCTCCCCGGCTTGTTTGTAGATTATTGCACTCTTTCCGTAGGAATACAGATCAATAGAAAATAAACCGACTTCAATTCATTCTCTTTCGGGGATAAATATAGAAAAATGGACAATAAGCATACCTGTTTTTTCAACTCCAGATTCGCATTAATCACTAATCGTTAATCACTAATCCCTACTTTCTCACCATCTCTATAACCTGTTGCAAGTCCCCATCCGTTTTTGCCGGTTGTATGCCTAGTAAATAAGCGAGTAGGGGATAGATATGAATATTCTGGAAAGAGGGTTGTATGTAATTCTTTTTAAAGTCGGGGCCTACGGCGTAAAAGATGGCATGCATATCCGTGTTGCGGGGATCATAACCGTGGGTACCACCCGTTCCTTCTTTTTCGGGTTTTGAAAGACTAATACTCCAGGCTGAATCGGCCACAACAACAATGTCTCCGACGCGTTGGTTTTTGCCATAGTTCAGGTAAGCCGGAACTTCAGCCGATTTCCATACCTGAATGTGCGGGGCTTTTTTCAAAGCCGCGTAAGCCGAATCTTTCCAAACGCCGGAAGCATAAATATTGAAGTTAGGTGTTCCACCCTGTATCATTACAGGCCACGATTTTGGGATATAATCGCGCAAAACAATGTTTCGTTTCGACGAAATAGCNCCCATGCCATGATCGGCCACAATGATGAAGTTGATGCTATCGGCATTGGGCAGTTCTTTGATTTGTTTATATAGCTTACCCACCATCTGATCCATTTCGCGTACGGTTTTCAATGTCCGTTTGTCATCCGGTCCGTAGTTATGTCCTGCTTCGTCNGGCTCATGGTAATAAGCCATAATCAGTCGCGGACGTTCGGCCAGCGGAAGTTTCAACCATTTTACAATGGTGTCTATACGCTCTGGGAAAGGAGTCTGCTGATTGTATTTTTTCCAGATGTCGGGATGCATATCGTCTACATCCGTTCCTACCCAGTAAAAAGAAGCAGTTTTTACTCCCTGCTTTTGAGCTGTTATCCAAATGGGTTCACCTCCGTAGAAAACAGGATTAAACCGTGCATCTTTGTTGCTGAGCGAATAAGGTTTGTCCAGTTTCGGATCGTAAAAAGAATTGTTTACCAGTCCGTGATGATCGGGCACTAGTCCGGTGGCAATAGTATAATGGTTGGGGAAAGTTTTGGATGGAAACGATGGTATCAACGATACGGCTTTTACACCATCGTGGGCTATCTGATTCAGTGCCGGAGTAGCGGTCTTTGTGGGATAATCCCACCGGAAACCATCCAGCGAAAGAATAACGGTGGTATGATTTTTCTTGTCTTGAGCTGAGCTGTTTGTTGCGTGGATANATGCAATAAAGCATAAGAGAGTGAGGCTAAGCAAACGGTAGTTGTAGCGAATCATTTTTTTTCAATTTTTATGCAAATGTAGGTAAGCTAAAACTATTATACAAGTTTTTCAGATGACAATTCCGTCAAACTGCCAAAACTTTTTGCATGATTTTATCAAACCTGCTGTCGGTACAAACGCTTATGTCGGTAGTGATAAACTTCTCAGAACACTCCTTGTAGCTTCTTTGTCTGGTCTGTAAATTTCCACACTCCGAATAATTCAATTCTTATCATAGCGGAAGCCGAGACAGGACATTTCTTGTTTCTATCCATGCCTCGGCATTCTGTCTAATCGGCTGCGTCATCTCTCTTTATTTGAGGCGTATATTTCCAGACTCGCTTTAGTTTTATAGTTATTTTTTCGCTTTGGTTGAAATAAGGACTACACCGTTAGCTCCACGTGAACCGTAACTTGTCAACGAGGCAGCATCTTTCAATACATCAATTGATTCTATTGAGTTTCTATCCAAATCATTGAGTGAACCGTAAAAAGGAGAACCATTGAGAACAATAAGAGCATAGTTGTCTCCAGTAAGGCTCTTAAAGCCTCGTATTACAAGCTTCATTTCACCACCATCATAAACTACTTTTATATTGGGGATTGTTTGAAGAAGCTGAGCGATGTCTACTTCTTTGTTTTGCTGAAGTAATTTTTTATCAACTGCTGTTGATGATTGGGTAGTTTCCGATTGTTTTACATTGCTATAGCCGGTGTTAACCTCCGGTTCGTTTGATCTGTTCAAATCAAGAGCTAATGAAACATCTATTTTTGTTTTTCCTTTTACGGTTATTTTCCGTGTTTCATATCCTCTGCGAGCAAAGATGAGTTTTCCCTTTACAGGTGTCGTGATTTGGTAATTACCCAAAGAATCAGTAAATGTTTCTATTGCAGTTCCTTGTAATTTCACACTTACTCCAATTACTGATTTATCGAAAATATTTGTCACATGGCCCTGAATAGTAAGATCCTGACCAAAAGAAAAAGTAATGAATAACAATTGAAAAAGTAATGTTATTCCACATGTTTTAAAAAAAAATCTCTGTTTCATGATGGATGTTTTTAAATGAAAATTATGATTTTATAAATAGACTATTAGTATGTTATCTTCTTTTTATAGCGGATATGAGAATAAAAATGCCCGTTTCTCAAATCCAAGTTTCAGGTAGAATTCATGAGCTTTTTCGCGATGAAATGCAGAATCTAATTCCATACGCTTTAATCCTTTGGCTTTCGAATCCTTTAGTGACTCTTTGATCAGCATTGTACCAAAGCCTTTTCCTCTGTACTTTTCCTCAATCACCATGGCATACATGAATGAGATGTATCCCGCTTGCCATAAATTATTTACAATAGCATAGGCACAAAATCCAATCACTTCATCGGAATGGTCGAGGCAAAATAACTCATCTGCGTTTGAGTGCACCCCCCGATTAAACACAATTTTTAATGCTGCTTTATCTAACTCTTTATTGGGCCATAGTTGCTCCAGTAGTGGATAGACTTTTTCAAAATCATTTTCTGTTGCTTTTCTTATTGTTGCGTCCATAATAATCAATAATAATTAATGATAAGTGCATGCTATTCCCTGAATATTGACAGTGGAAGATGTAATCAGTTCGTTGTTTCATTATATTTTTTATAATAAGTTTTGAGCAAGTAAAGAGTTTTAAAGTCACATCATATAAAATATACAATAAATCATTCCTAAATTAAAAGCAGCATGACAAATTATCGCTCCTAAAATTGAACCTGAATATTTTCTGAAAATAAAAAACATCACACTCACTAAAAACATACTCAATACCCAAATTAAGGTCGGTGCTTTCAGAAAACTCCATTCACGATTGATAAATACCAATCCAAAGTGTGAAATATGAGTCATTGCAAATGCGGAACTATCGACTATTGATGCTTTTTTCTCTCCGATCGATTTAGCAAAACTTGCGTGAACAATTCCTCTGAAGAATAATTCTTCGCCTATTGGGCTAAAAGTCATGCCGGTTAGTGCCATAATGGAGAATAGAATTGCTTTGCTGTTTTGATTTATTCCTACCGGTATATTGTACGACTTACCAATATACTTATACCAGTTTTCGTACGAGTTTCCATATAGGCTTTGTCCTAAAAAGTAAAGTAGTATGCTTACAGTCAATCCCCCAATAAAAGCAATTAAAAGCCAGTTGTATTTTTGAGGTTTAGTTATTCCTATTTCTTTTCGTCCGTATTTACCTAGAAAAACAAATGGAGCAATGGCCGAAATAAACATTATCAGTCCGATAGAACTGTAATTTCCAGAAGCATTTGCATTCAGCACCAGTATAAACCGGGGAATACATACAATAAGAATAAGAAAGAGTCCAAATTTCCAATTGAAGCTAAAAGCTCTATTCCAGAAAGGTCTTAGTTCGTTTTCCATATTATGTACTTTTGGTTTTACTTGGAAAATTTATTGTTTATTTTTTAATGTCATATGTACTAAAGTATCAAATAGCTCTGTGCTATCTTTTTCATTATTTAAATTGATGAAGATACAAGCTTTGTTTTCTAATACTATTCGGATATAAGGTGGGTACTTTAGGTTTAAATTCAAATAGGCATTTCCAATATTCTTTAATATAAAGTATCCCTTGCATACACTCCTGAAATAATATCCATTCGTTCTCATTTCTATTTCCGGTATTTCAGAGACCATGTCGATCAGATAGATATCTCTATAGTTTACCCTTAAACCAAATATCCCCGGAATACTAAAACTATCCTCATCTAAGCTAATCCCAGCACTTTTGCTTTGATAACGATTAAATAGAATAAGAATTAGTAGTATAAGTATGATAAGAATTGAGATTTCCATTTTTTATTTTTCGTATTCTGAAAATTCAATAATCCTGTAAATTCTGATTCAGACAAACTACCAAAAAGGAATACGATTCAACCAACGCTTCTTTGCTGTGTCGTTCCGACTGTAGGAAGCCTTAGTATTAGCAGCATACCCTTTTTCGTTTTATTTCACTGTTACATTCTTCTGTTTAATTGTCTTTAGTTTCCCGTTCACCCACTTGTTTGTCAATATTGTCAATTGGTGTTGGTTTTTGTCATTATATCCGTTCCATAGTTCAGAAACAACGGTTTCCGTTTTCGGGTCTGGTTTCATGTTCGCTAAATTCCGTGCTTCTTCGTGTCTTGCGAGTTTCTTTGTCACAGGGTCAATAATGAATAAATGTCCTCTTGATAGCGACCAACCTTGAGAAGCAGAAGTTTGAATATAAATGTCTTTCTGTTTGTCAAAATTGTAGTCGTCCAATGTCAACTCAAATTGTGACGGGAAAGCATCAAGATTAGAAATGCTGTCAACAAGTTCCCAACTATTATTTCTTAGAGAATACAGTCTTACGGCATATGTTGTGTCAGTCGGACAAACAATTACAATTGCGTTCTTTTGAGTCGAACTTAAAATGTTTCCCGATTTAAAAAACATAAATGGTTCAGAACTTTGAAATTCCATAGTGTCTTTCGTTGTCGCAACGTCAAGAAGTCTATTCGTAGAATCTCTGAGTGCTTTTATATTTGTCCTTTCTACAGTCAGTGAGTCTGAATTAGCTGTTTTTTCTCTTTTCGTGGATACTTGATTACACGAAATGAAAATTAATCCTATTATAAAAATTGCCAGTTTCTGCATTTTACTTTTTTTAAGGGTTGCTGCTAATGACTGAGGCTATGCGCACCTGCGATTTGCGGGAGCTTCACTGTCGCCCAAGCGACAAAGTGAATGCGGGAGCAAAACCTACCAACCTATCAGAATACTATCTGATACTTGATTTGATCTTTAATTTCTTTCGTAGAAACAGTGCAAAACTAAAAACAGCAATAATAAGTAATAATAAGGCCGAACCCATCTTAATACAATAGGAAAGCGATAAAAACTTGTCACCTGCTGCCATCGCAGTTAATATCAGTGAAACAAAAGGAAAAAACTTGATTGTCTTATTCATATTCTTTTTAATCTTTAAAATGTTGTTATAAGTGCACATGCTAGTGCAGTCTGCGACCTGTGCTTCTCTTTTATATTGTTTGTGACGGGTTACAGACCTGCGGGAGTGGATGGGATTAATCCTTCACACAACGTACAGAACCTCCAATGCTTGCATTATCGCTGCTCCAATAAATTTGCGAAAAGCTGTATCCTACATAAAACTGTATCCCTGCTTTATTTTCACATCCAATACATTCCGTTGATGACCACCAATATGTTACAAAACCAATATTACCGAATGGACCACTTTGTAAACGAGTTCCGCTTGGAAGAGCTGAAAAACCACTTTCATTTGTCGCGCCTGTATTAGGATTAATCCAATGTGTTGATCCGATTTCTTTAAGTTTTCCTCCAGGAATAAGTTCACCGCCTAGATAATCAACGAGTTTTAACCACTCTGCTTTTGAAGCTATATGCCAACCTGTTGGAGCTAAATTTCTTGAATCATTTACCGCATACCATGTATATAATCTTCCATAAGTAGGGGCATTATTTTCATTACCATCATATGCCCATTGATATTTTGGAATATTTTCAGACCTTATATCTAAGGTGGCAGGTATGGTTGTACCAATCAAATCTCCGTTACGATATTTTGTGGTTCTAAGATTTTCAACCATCCATACCTGGGTGCCTATTTTAACTGAGGTATAGTTATTGCCATCTATATCAGTAACAGCAGGCCCTGGTGTATTAATCCATAAAGTAAATGATTGCTCCCCACCGTAAGCAATTCCTTTGCTATTAATAGCGTAAGAACGCACATAATAGGTAATATTAGGTTTTAATTCTACAATAGTATCTGTAAAATTAAGAGAGTCAGACTTTACAACGATTTTATTATCAGTTATAGTGGGATTTTGACTTGTATTCCAACAAAATCCCTTTTCGGAAATTGTAGCACCTCCATTGCTTAAAATAGCACCTCTACAAATCGCTGTCGATTGTGTTATTTTAATTACAGCAGTTGTATCAATAGATGGGGAATTTTCATCCTTGCTACAACTATTTAAAAGCATGAAAAAGAGACCCACTATTGTTAGTGGATAAATGATACATTTGGTTTTAGTTTCCATTTCCATTTCAATTGATTTATGGTTATTATAAGATGTTTTTTAGCAAATAGCTATTGTTATTGCTCTAGCAATCTGTTTTTATTATGTTCAGTAACGCCCGATGTTATACCCCTTGCTACTGCACAAATCCTTTCATATACTATACTTCTTTAATTTTATCGAATCCAAAACTATAATATCAATAAACTAGAATCATTCCCCGTTGCTACTACGGGTTTCCCACGCGATGTAATCGCGCGGAAGCGTGGCCAACACCTATTCTGTAAATTCAATAATTCTGTAAATTCTGATTCAGACAAGCTATCCAAAGGGAATACGGTTCCACCAACACTTCCTTGCTGGGTCGTTCCGACCACAAGAAGCCTATGTATTAGCAGCTGTTATTTTGTTATTATCGCAATGCAATTAAAATTCCAATAATTGAAAGAATAGCTCCAATAATTACTCCCCATTTCTGCCAACTATATGACTTTTTAGTCAACTTGTCATTAGAGCCAAGCCCTTTCTTAATTTCTTTCCTATTTGTGACTTTACTACTATTTTGGACATTGTCAATATCTTTCCCAATAGTTATTTGACCACTATTTTCTGATATTTCTCCGACCTGAATTTTGTCTCCCATAATTATTTCATTCTTAATGTTCATCGCAATACTATTATGTATTTGTTTTTCTTTTGGGCTGTTATGAAGAGTCTCATACGGTAAAGAATACTTCAAATTTTCCACATTTTTGTCTTTGAATGATTTTAGAACCTCTTCGAGACTATTCACTTCAATGGTTTTAGCTTCAAAGCCTTCAAACTCATTTTCATCTGTGTCTTTAAAAAAATCAAAAAGCTCTTTCAATATTTCATCTAAGTCATTAAAAAGTACTGATAAACCTAGAAAACCGGTATTTGTTTCTGCTCTAAAACTCAAATACATTTGTTTATATCGCAGTACTTGAAGAATATCTTCTGATTCAAAGTTTCTTGTAAACTCAGAAATTACAGAAATATTATTGTTCCAAATGCTTGCATAAGCATAATCTCCGTCCCAAATTTCAAATTTTCTTAGAGTATTCAAAATAGGTTCATGTATATTTGTTGTAATTGGCCCAAATTTCTCTTCTATTATACTTTTAATTTTGTCATATTCCTGCTTGTCTTTGTAATTGTTTTTCGGCTTTAAATTATGTCGCTGTTTGTCAAGTGCATCCAATTCGTTGCATAAAGGAATGTACTTTTCAATGTATTCCTTTTTATTATTGTCCAAATAATCTATAAAATCAAATAATGCTTGAATTTTTGGAGGTATCATATTTATTTTTTTATAATAGCTGCTAACACGTATATATGCGCAATATAGTTACATATACTCTCCGAATTTAGTAGGATATGTGTAATCGGGTTGCGCATATTTCTACTTTATATAAGTTTTCGATGGTTCTTTTTTATTAATTTCGCTCCAAAGATAAAAACAAATTATTACATTAACAACCATTTCTGCTATTAATTGCCGGTTTGGTTTCGAGAGTGCTTTTGGCGGGTTTTATGATGCAAGATTTCCTGTGGGTATAGACCCGATAACTGAAACGAATTTCATGATCATGAATACGATTTTAATGGTGATGAAAATCAAATTAATGGTGAGGAAAATGCATTTTCATGACAAGGGAAATTGGTTATACTGGTTGTAATCAACAAACTGAGCACGGGGCAGGAAAATCACAGTAAGTGAGGGTAAATTCTGCAACTTAGAGAACATATTCCCGAACTTTGAGAATATATTCTCAAAGCTTGTCAGTGTGTGTTTTTTCGAATTAATTGATTTGCACAGGACGCTCCGACGGAGCTTAATTCTGCTTTTCGCGCAGTTTCTACAAACGGTATGCTCCTACGGAGCAATGTTGATTAAAACAGTTCGCTTTTTGTTTATCATGTATCGGAAAAACAGCTGAATTAATCGGGAGGCTGTTGATTCCGGGTCAAGCGATGTGATCACGCACCAAAAAGCTGCAATCACGCAGTAAATTTGTTAAACATCGCAGCGAAAAGCTGCGGTATCGCAGTGAATTCGTTAAGTATCGCAGCAAATACCTGCGATGTTGCAATGAATTGGTTAAACATTGC
>JGI24140J50213_10000753_pt1 | contig 14931 bp, 12 predicted proteins | sample BarGraIncu00222A_FD_50213 | JGI IMG/M metagenome (IMG submission 50213)
AGGTGGCTGAGCGGCTGAAAGCACTCGCCTGGAGAGCGAGTAGGTGGGTAACCCCTGCCTCGTGGGTTCAAATCCCACCCTCTCCGCCAGTCTGGAACCGTCCATGTCTCTGGTCAGGTGCTTACGTCGGATCAATCCAGGTCGCCTATGTACAGATATGATGCTGTCCTCTTTGACGTCGACGACACGCTGCTGGATTTCAGGGCCAGCGAGGCTGCAGCATGCGGAGCCGTCTTCGACCTCTACCCCGACACAGGTTTGCTCCCCGACGCCTTTCTCGCGGCGTTCCAGAACGCCAACGATCTCACATGGGAACTCTATATGCAGAAACGTATCACTCGAGCCGAGGTGGCCGACCAGACATTCGAGGCCCTGGCCCGACTTCTTCCCATGTCAGGCCACGCGGACAGCCACGCCGCAGCGCTGGCATTCGACATGGCATTTGCGGAACGCAGTGTCACCGAACCAGATGCCTCCCGTGTCCTTGCTTCTCTCCACGGCTGGTGTGTCACCGGCGTCATCAGCAACCACGAGTATCCTACCGTCCAAAGACGGCGGCTCGTAGCATCCGGCCTTGCCGGATTCCTGGACATTGTCGTCATATCGGGGGACATCGATATCGAGAAACCGGACCCGCGGATCTTCAATCACACCCTTCAACTGCTGGGCATGGCTGCGGAGCAATGTCTCTTTGTCGGCGACTCTATCATCAGTGATGCCGCAGGCGCCCGGGAAGCCGGCATGGACTTCTGCTGGTATCGTCGCCACCATGCGGGCGCCCACGCCCAGGCAACGACCGCATACGTCATCGACTCGCTCTCCGAGCTCCTTGCCCTGCTCGACGCTCCAAGTGCTCCCGATCTGAGAGTCGCCGGTTGACCAGGGAGCCGTGGGAAGCTACAATGGGGAGTAGACCGAAGGTTTGAAGCCTTTGGCCGAGATCATGTCCGGCTGGTTGAGGTGACCTGATGGCACAGTACGCTTGCACCGAGGCTATGGTATCCCTATGAAATGGATCCGCTTGCAGGAACGACGCCTCCTGCCTCTTCGCGACGTCGGCATGACTGGCGGGGCCACCCTCGCCATGATTGCAGGCAGCTTCAACGTCACTGAGACATTCGTCCTGCCTGGAACCGCGTACCGTCATGCCCTTGTGGGAGCAAGAACGCTGCCTGACGCCCGGCACGCGCTGGAGTCATACGATTTCTCTGCCGATGCCCTCTCCTTCGCCCGGCTGATCGAATCGGTCGGTCCCGACATTATGGAACGATGCTCACCGGTCGTGCCGCGCTCGTGGGTCTGGTTCGACGTGGCGACCTTCGACACAGCGGAGACCTTCCGCGGACTCGCAGAGCTGCAAGATGGCATCCGGGAATCATGGCTGCGACTTCTGGACATTCAAACCATCCAGAGAGCCCGTGACGCCGGCGTGACGGAGGCTACGTACCTGTCAACCGCCTCCATGGCGGTCCTCGCACAACGCGCCGAGCTCCACCCCGGACTCTCGGGCCGCGCCTGGTCGCCGAATGCCAGCCTCGGGGAGTCGAATGCCATCGTGCAGTGTACACTGGGAGCAGGCGATGGTGAAGCCGCTGCCTGGGAGTGGGCCATCAGTACGACCGGGGAGGTCCTCCGCCGGCCAACACCGTCACCCGCCGACGAATGCCCAATTATCCAGTCTGCACGTCTGGCCGCGCTCCTCAGTGACCGGATGTCCATGCCGTACACCCTCGACTGGATCTGGGACGGCCAGGAACTGACGTTCCTGTCTGCCCTTCCTGCCCCCGCGCACGCCACCGCACGAGCATTCTCACGACGCGCGCTGGCTCGTCTGACGCCACGTCCACTGGGCCCGATGGCAGCCGATATCGTCGTCGTGCTTCTCCACGATTTGTCGAAGGACGCCGGAGAACTGCTGCTCGGGGACCGGATGCCCCCGATTCCGCCGGACGTCGCGAGAGTGTTCGACGGCACCGTCTACATCGACTCGACCTTCACCCGTAACTTGCTCGACCGCGCAGGGCTGCCGCGAGACGCCCTGGACGACCTGCTGCTACAGCGGACGACTGCCAGAGCCAGACTGTCGTCCGCCAAGTCCCTCATCCGTCTTCCACGCGCGTCCCGGGCAGCGGTAGCTGTTCGGCTTGCCGTGCCCCGCCTGCAGCGATGGATCAGCGACAACAGTACCCGCCTCGCGGAGCTGGACAGCGTCCAGGTCGAGACCCTGACCGGTGACGAGACGCTCGCCAACCTGCAACAGTTGCTGACCTTCATGCGTCCTCTGGTTCTGGACCTCCTCCTGCTGCTGGTCTCGTCCTCGTTCCGAGCAGACGACTTGAACCACGCGCTGACACATCGCGGCATCCAGGAACATCTCGACGAAGCACTGGAGGCTGCCAGCGAAACAGCCGGCCTGGACCCGTGGACACACCTCGATCGCATTGCAGCAAGGGTCTCCGACGATACTGCGCACCTCGCTGCCGAAGCGATAGCGAAGGGTGATTCCGAACAGGCCCTGCGCACTCTGTGTGCTGACGTCACTATCGAACGCGACCTGGAAGCCTTCATGCGGGCCTTCTCTTTCTTCAGGACATCTATTGTTGACGTCGGATCTCCGACCATGCAAGAACGCAGTGACCTGCTTCCTGTCGCCCTGCTGCGGGCACGCGAAACCGGTGCAGCAACTCGCGTGGAAGCAGCCCGCGATCCGGTCGCCTGGCTGGACACACTTCCCGGCGGCAACGACATCCGGCTCAAGAAGACGTACGAGGCGATGATGCGGACGTCCGCCGTCACAGAGAAAGCCTGGTTCTACGTCGCCAAGTCGCTGTCGCGGGCACGGATGCTCCTCCTGCATGCAGGAGATCTTCTTGTCGAGAGAGGGCAGCTGGACCGTCGCGACGACGTCCTGCTGCTCGAACGCGAAGAATTGGCACAGGACGGGGATCTCAGGGCGATCGCCGCCGAACGCGCAGCCATCGTCCAGAGCAACATGGCATCGACCGCGCCAGAGGTCATCATCGTCGAGTAGTAACCATCAGTCGCGCTTGAAGGGCAGCTTGGGGACCAGGTAATTCACGAAGGCGCCGAAGTTACGCGTCTGCATATAGATCGTGCCTGGTCCCGTGAGATCTACGACCAGACCCTCACCCGAGAACAGCGTCTGCTTGACTCCGCCGACAGTCCGTACGTGATAGCCCATCGTCGCGTCGAAGGCAACCATATGCCCGGTGTCCATGACCAGCTGCTCTCCAGGAGCAAGCGTGACCGCATGAATGGCTCCGTAGCTGGACATGAAGAGCATGCCCACACCGGTCGCTTTGAGGACGAACAGCCCTTCTCTGGAGAAGAACGTTCGGGCCCCACCCCACTTGGTGTCCAGCTCGATTGATGGAGAAGACGCAAGAAATGAGCCCGACTGGACGAACAGGCTCTCGCCTCTCATCTCGCGGGCTCCGATGTCGCCCACCATGGTCGGGGCAAAGGTCACCCTGCCCGGGCCATCCTGAGCCGTGAACGTGTTCTGGAACATGCTCTCGCCCCCGACGGCGCGCTTCAGTGCGCCAAAGAAACCTCCCTTGGCCCCTGTTTCCATCTTGACATTCGGCGTCATGCTGACCATGGCATCCGATTCGGCGACGACAGACTCAGACAGGTCAAGCTGCAGCTCCAGCAAGGAGTAGGACGGCTGATACATGATCTCGTATTGCATGGATACCTCCTGTCAATTGGGCGCAGCTTCACATATGCTGTCCCTGCATGCAGGGTATCGGGGGGCGGTTCGTTGTCAAGCGGCCCGCGTCCGGGACAACTGGACCTCGCTGGAGGCCACGTACCAGGCCGGTTTCCCACCGGTCGAAACGCTTCCGTGCGAACTCGTTGCCGAGACTGCGTCTGGCGCTACAATGCACGTGGAGGTAATGCCATGCAATTAGAGCTGGTAGCGGTCACAAAGGACGAGGACATGAACGTCATCATCGGGCAGACGCACTTCATCAAGAGTGTCGAGGACATCTACGAGGCTGTCGTCAACGCCGTTCCGGGCGTGAAGTTCGGGCTGGCGTTCAACGAAGCGTCCGGGGTCTGCCTGGTGCGGTGCGCCGGAACGGATGATCACCTGATCGCACTGGCCCGGGATAACGCCCTGGCCATCGGCGCAGGGCACATCTTCGTCCTGCTGCTTGGGAACGCCTACCCCATCAACGTCCTGAACGCCATCAAGACTGTGCCGGAGGTCTGCAGCATCTTCGCCGCCACGGCGAATGCACTCCGGGTGATCATTGCGGACGACGGAACCGGCCGCGGCATCCTGGGCGTCATCGATGGAGAGAAGCCGAAGGGTGGCGAGAGCGACGGCGATGCGGCGGACAGAAAGGCCCTGCTGCGACGGTTCGGCTACAAGTTCTGAGGCAGCCTACGCCATCTGTGACAACCGGCCAAGCTCGGTGTCGCAGATTGGTGTTGCGCAGATTGGTGTTGTGTAGTTCGACTAGAATCCCCTGGATGCGAGGACAACAATGAGCACTATCGTCCCGATCAGCCAGACCCCTGTCATCGTGCCTCCGATGATGAGAGACTTGTGCGCGCGGCGCCTGTCGAAGTCGGCTCCACCGACAAGATCGAACATGTCACGGGCTTCACGCGCGAACAGGACTGCGAGAAGACCGAGAACAATGCCGGCCACCGGCACGAACACGGATGCAAGGGCGAAGTGCCAGGCGAGCGTCGCCAGCTCAGACTGGCGCTGCATGACACTGCTCAGACGTATATGCGCGGGATCGAAGAACGTGTCGAGCGTATGGTCCTGGGAGGTGTCTGCTGTCGCGGCTCTCGGTACAGCAACATCCTCCTTGCGCGACCTGGCGACCGGCGCCACCACGAGAGGCTGATCCTGGTGTTTGTTCCTGTGTCTTCTGGCTCCCATATCCTTATCATATCGAATCCTGGGTCAGAGTAAACCAGACGTACCCGCGTGACCGGGACGATCAGACGACCTCGCCGGTCTCCTCGCCCGTACCACGGATGATGTGGTACCTGTGGACCATCACCACACCGGGGACCAATGTCCCGCCGACAGAGCAGTACTTCTCGGCGGACAGCCTGACCGCCTTGACAACGCTGTCCGTGAGAACACTGTCACTCGTCAGGTAGTAGTCGACGTAGATGCGGGTGAACCGGCGAGGGGGTTCCTCGGCGCGTTCGCCGGACAGCTCGACACGGAATCCCGCATACGATTCTTTCATCTTGGCGAGAATCGATACGATATCCATCCCTGTGCATCCACCAAGCGCCATCAGTAGCAGCTCCATGGGATTGGACCCGGCTCCATGACCGCCACCCGATTCGGACGTATCCAGGACAACCCAGTGATTGGACGGACCACGTGCCACGAATGTGAGTCCTTCAGTCTGACGCACTTCGGCGTGCAACATGTTGTCTCCGGCCATGGACCACCCCTATCGACGAGTCGGCCGCCATGGGCCGCAGCTGTCAGTGTACCCCTGCGGGCGACAGGTGCAAGACGGGTACTTCAGGAAGCCAGAAGGGACTCTTCGCGTGCGATGACAGACCGCGGATAGGATATGGTTACGCGCGTGCCAACATTGATCGTGCTCCTGATGTCCAGGTGACCACCTTCGATCTCTACGAGGTCCCTGGCAATGGGAAGGCCGAGGCCCAGACCTCCGCTCCTCCTGTTGCGTGAACGGTCCCCCCTGAAGAACCGATCGAACACGTGCGCCAAGTCTTCTTTGGGAATCCCGGACCCTGTATCCTCGACGATGACGCTGACCCCGCGCGACTCATCGACCTTACTGGAAAGAGTCACACAATTGCCCAACGGCGTAGCAGTGATGGCGTTGCTCAGCAGATTGGCCACTGCCCTGTCCAGAAGCTGACGGTCGAGATGAACCTTCACGTTCGCCTCGAACTGATGCGGCAACAGAACTCCACGGGCCGCAGCGATGGGGGCGAACCTCCGCCAGATATACCCCAGCACTTCATCGACATCGAAGTCCGACTCCTCGGGCATGACGGCATTGTTGTCGATCTGGGCAAGCTGCCGCAATTCGTTGATCATGATCTCGAGATTGGCCGTCTCCTGGGAAATCGCTTCTGCCGCCGAATGCAGCTCCTGGGGGCTGGCGATCAGCCCGGCATCAAGAGCTTCCATGTAGCCCTTGATGACCGTCACGGGGGTGCGAAGCTCGTGAGAAAGGTTGGAGAAGAGTTCCTGCTCCACCTCGTCACGACACTTCAGTTCGTGCGCCATGTGATTGAGCGAGTCGGACAGCTCGGAAAACTCACGCAGTCCCTGATTGTTCGAGATCAGTGCGTCGTAGTCGCCATGGCCGATGCGGTCGGCAAAGCTGGCGAACCCCGAGACGGGCTGAGAGAAGCGTCGCGTGAACCAGCTCGCCACGCCGAGCGCGATCAACATGACGGTGCCTCCACCGATCCACACGGAGACACGCATCATGTCACGGAACTTGAGATACGTGGTGGTCAGGAGGTAGCTGTTCGGCTCGATGACCATCGACTTGATACCAAAGGGCGACCCATATCCGCCGGCGAGGAAGGTCTTGAATGCCCGTATGAAGAAGGCGTCCGCTGCGGTGATCGACAGCACCATGACCAGCACCAGAAGCGCCGCATAGCTGAGGATCAGCCTGGTATAGAAGCTGGACGTCTTCTTCAACAGGTCACGTTACACCAGGATACGGTATCCGACTCCGTAGATGGATTCGATGTACGTCGGGTTTCCGGGGTCGTCCTGGATCTTCTTGCGAATATTCTTGATATAGGCATCGATGGTGCGGTCGAAGACTTCGTCATCGCTGCCGCCATAGATCTCTTTGATGAGGCTGGAACGCGAGACGGGTTCGCCGTTGGCTTTGACCAGTAGTGTGAACACCTCGAATTCCTTGGGGGTGAGCATGATGTCCTTGCCCGCCTTGACAACGCGGTGCTTGCCCGGATAGACGATGATGTCCTTGAAGACCAGTTTCTCCACCGGCGCCGTGTCAGCCAGACGCTCCCAGTCATACCGCCTGAGCGCCGCCTTGATGCGGGCCATGAGTTCGCGCGGGCTGAAGGGCTTGGTCACATAGTCATCTGCGCCGATCTCCAGGCCTTCCAGCTTCTGGATCTCGTCACTCTTGGCTGTCACCATGATAATCGGCACGGTCGACTTCTTGCGGATTTCGCGGCAGACCTCCTCGCCACTCAACTCGGGCAGCATGAGGTCCAAGATCACAAGATCAGGTTTCTGTTCGTCGAACAGGCGTAATGCCTCGCGCCCGGTTGCGGCCAGAATGGGCTCGTAGCCTTCCTTCTGCAGATAAAGCTTCTCGAGCGTACGGATGTTCTCTTCGTCTTCGACTACAAGTATCTTTCTCATGGTTGTATTCTACCCTCGATGGATGATTGTGTCATCGCCCTATGTGAACAGACAGTGAACCGCAAGCCAGCATGAATAGCGCCTGTGGTTCAATCACGCCAAGAAGTGGCATTCAACTGGATTCCCGTTCCCAATTGTGAAGAACATGAAATCATACTACCATCCTGCCGCACGTATGCAACACCGGCAACATGGTTTCGCCCCGTCGATGTATCTCGGCGGGGCGAAACGGACGAACAGTATTTCAGCAAAACCTTCAGTCGAGCTCGAAACTGACGGATACCGAGACCGACAGGACGTTGGTGCCGGTTTCTACGGGGACGTAATCTGTACTGCCCGCCATTCCCTGTGGACCAGCATAGACCACAGAAGGCCCGGACCAGTCTGCCGCTATCGAGACGATGTCACCCAGGGAATGTGTTGTGCCTTCCAGCGTTCCCAGGGCTTTCGCCCGCGCGTTCGCCATGGCATCCTTCATCAGTCCCGCCTTCAGCTCCTCACGATTGCTGATATCGAAGCTGATGCTGTTGAAGATGTTCGCNCCGGCTTTCGACCCTGCGTCGATGACGGCTGAAANAAGATCCGGCTTGACGCGGACGGTCACGGTATTGCTGACATGCCACCCGGTCGGTTTCGCCGATTTCCCGCTTGNNTAGTCGAAGTTCTGGTTGATGTAGAAACTGCTCGTCTGGATGTCTTCGCTCTTGACGCCGGCCNCCTTCAGGGCAGCCAGGACACCGTTCATCGTCGCCAAGTTGTCCTGTTGAGCCTTCTGCACTGTCAGAGCATCCGTCTGGACACCCAATTCCAAATGGGCGGTATCCGGCACAAACGACTTCTGGGCCGTGCCGGTGGCAGCAACAACCCTGAGCTGACGTACGGGGCGTGCAACCCCAAGGACCAGTCCCGTCGCAGAAATGACCACCGCGACGACAAGCAGACCGACGATCAGTCCCTCATGCTTCATGATGCACGCCCCTCTGATGTATTATTACTGGATTCAGGGCTTCGGATACGTGATCTCTACACCCTGCGTCGCTGCAATCCACGTTACCTGCGCGTTGAATGCCTCCGAGATGAACCGGATTGGGACCATCGTCGTGCCACTGATGATGGACGGCAGACCTTGGAGCACGATCTTCTTGCCGTTCACCGACGCGTAATTGTATCCCATCTGCAGATAAATGATCGTTGAGCCCAGCTGAAGCCGAACAATCTTGAGCACAGGCTCCCACTCCACCGTCGCCCCAAACGCTTCTCCGATGAACCGGAGCGGGATCATGACGACACCCTTCACGTTGATGGGAGCCGCCTGCAGCGTCTTCGTCGTGTCGTTGATCATTGCAGTCTTGTTGCCCACCTGTAGCCGAATCAACGTGCGTGCGACATAGGTGACGGGGATGTCAGCCTTCGCACTGTTCCCCGCTGCATCTGTCGAGGTTACGTCGACGACGTTCAGTCCTTCCTTCGGGAACATGTACATGATGCTGAAGGAACCGTCCGCTGCCACGTTCACTTGCGCGCCTGCGACCGTGACGGTCGCGCCCGGCTCGGTCTTGCCGCTGACCGCCACCTTCTGTGCCATCACCGTCGAGTAGATCTTCGGCGATGTTATGGTGAGCACGGGCGGCTTGGTATCGAGGGTAACGTTCACATGTGCCTGGCCAACGTTGCCAGCCACGTCCGTGGCGATGATCTGGAGAGCATTGGCTCCTTCGCGAAGGCTAACAAGAGCAGAGAAGTCGCCTGTGAGCTGGACCGTTGCAGCTATTCCGTTCACTGTGACGGAACTCCCCGCTTCCGTGCGACCCGTCAGCGTCACGTCCTGAGTGCTGCCCAGGCTCCCTTCTGCCGGCGAGAGAATCGTGATCTGAGGCAAAGCTGTCTTCACCTTGAGGCTCAGCGTGTTTGGATCCTCCTGGTTCGACGCGTTGTCCCGCGCATAGTACGCGATGGTGATGTTCCCGTCCGGAACCTGGATTGGCGAGGTGTACAACGTCTCTCCGCCACTATTGATACGGTAGTAAATGGAGAACCCGGCGCTGGAGCCACTGGTGATGGCAATGCTGACGACAGGGCGGGTCTTGTAATACCCGTTGAGTCCGTCAGGATTCACAGGATTCACCGTCGCGGTCGTGTGAGCAAGAGCAACAATCTGGTACGTCGCACTTGATACACTGCTGTTTTCCGACGTTGTATACGCTTGCAGCGCTACAGACTGAGGAGTCGATGGGTTGCGGATCCCGGCGACCTTGTCGAACACAATCTGAACCTGAGCATTGGCACCAACGTTGGCTGCCACAGTGACGTCGACACGCTGGCCGACGACCTGTACTGCATATGGTGTCAGCCCGTTGAGGCGCACGGCACTGGTCGGAATCGTTGCGGGCAAGACCGTACCGCTGGGGAAGACAATCGAGACTCTTCCCTGGTTGGCCGTGAGGTCACCGGAAGGCCCAGTGGTGAACGTGATGGTATACCCGGAGTTCAGGCCGGCTCCACTCGTCGTGAGTACGACCTGCGGCTGCGAGATAGCTGAACTGGTTGTTGTGAACGACACCTGAGACTGTGTCAGATCCGAGCTGGTCTTCACGGTGACATTGACCGTAGCTCCAGTGGAGGACGGGTTTCTGATGCCGAAGTCCTGCGTGAACACGAGCACGACAGAGGACTGCGCACCCACAGAGACTGGGGCGGTGACAATCAGAGTGTCACTGTCGGGGCGGGAGATGCTTTGTGCGCCGATCCCGTTGACCGTGACGCTACTGGCGACCGGCGACGTCGGGAGCGAGACGCCAGACGAGAAGTCCACGGTAATCGTGCCAACGCCTGCCTGCAAGGAACCTATCGAAGAAGTGGTGAATGACAGACGGTACTCGGCCAGCGCCGTCTGAGCGCGCGGGTTGACCGTCAGCGTCAGCCCAGTAATCGACGTGCCGGTGATGACGTAGTCACTGGACTGCACGGGCGTCGAATCCTTGCTCGTAAACACGCTCACCTTGTAGGTCCCTGGAGTCGACGGGTTGGTGACGCCAAATGTCGTCTGGATCTGGAGTTGGACAAAGGCGCTCGCCGGAATCGACATCGTGGGTGGCAAAGAGATCTGCAGAGTGTTCAATGCCCGGACTGCATTCAATGAAGGCTGTCCGTTGACGAGAATAAGCGTCGGGTTGATGAATGTCGGGAATCCCGTTCCTGCGGGGAACTGCACACTGATGCTGTCACCAGGAACGAGACCTCCCGAGGCGCTCGTCGAGAAGAACAGCGTGTACGTCGCTGCCGTCGATGGAGCCAGCGGACTGACCGCAACTGTGACCGCACCAAGAGTCGTTCCTGTTATCGAAACCTGAGTCGACGAAGCAGGAACCGTGTCTGACGCCGTCGAAACGAGGACTGAGTAGGTACCTGCGACCGGCGTGTTCAGGAGGCCGTAGGTCGACAGGATTTGGATACTCACGAATCCTGATGCGAGAATGCCGGTGGTCATCGCAGCCGGCACGTACATGGTCAGGACCGAACCCACGCCCGTCGCAGTCGTCAACGACACATTCGAGTAGGCCCCGGATGAGATCACAATGGAACCCGCAGGCATCGAGCCTGGAAGCATCGTTCCAGCCGGGAATGTGGCCGTAATCGTCTGCCCTACAGCAAGAGCCCCTGTAGCACTAGTCCCGAAGCTCAGCGACCATGATGCGACCGCGCCTGTCGTGGCCGGCGTCACAAATGCGGAGAGACCGGTGATGCCACTCGTACCGATACTGATTGTACCGCTTGCCGGTCCGTCTGCACTTGTCGACACAGTGAATTGGTAATTGCCGGAAGAGCTTGGGTTTCTGATGAGTGCGCTCTGCTGGATGACTACGGAGATCGTCCCCGCGGGGATAGTTGTCGAGGACGATAACTGTATCCAAACACTTGTTCCAAAAATCGTGACGAATGATGGGATCACGGATCCGTTGATGCTGACGAGGGAAGGATTCACCGATCCCAGGGGCAGTACGAAGGAAGACGCAAAATCCACCTGAATCCATCCGCTTGCGTTGATCGCATGTGCACCCAGCAACTGGATCGTACACGCCGTGTATGATCCGGGAGTATTGGGATTCGCAGTGGCAGTAGCGCCAGACATCGCCGCGTCTGCACTAGCAACGCCTCCAAGCGCACCAAGAACGAGCGCCAGAACCAACAACAGTGACAGCAATCTCTTCATGTGTACCTCCTCCTAGCTTCTCAGTTCATCGTTCGCGCGGTGCATCAACGAGCTACCGCATCGCTACAGTTGCGTTCTTACCCCAGTCTGAGCACACTGCAGTACTTTTGCAACACTTATCTGTTCAATACTGGCCACCGGTCAGCACGCCACAGAGGCTCTGTGCAACAGCCAGGATCTTCTCGGCCCATCTTCACACTTCATCAATAGCCAGAGGCGCGATGCCCGGTCACATCGACCCTCTTATTAGACGGCACTCCAGCCCGCGGGTTCCCGAGGAAGGTTCACGTTTCCTGCAATTCAGGATGTAGCAGTCGATAGACGCGCTCGGGCGTCGCCGGAAGGTGACGCACCCAGACACCGGTGGCATCATGAATTGCCAGGGCAACAGCAGGAATGATGGGGACCATCACGACTTCGCCAATACCTCGCACCCCGAGGGCGCTGGTTCCCTCAGGATTCTCCAGGATGATGTACTCGTGCTCGGGCACATCCTGGACGGTCGGGATGATGTAGGTGGAGAAGTCCTTCGTGCGCACCTGCCCCTTGGCGATCAGCGTGTCCTCGAACAGGGCAAACCCCTCGCCCTGCGCAACGCCGCCGTCGATCTGCCCCTCGACCTGCTGTGGGTTGACCGTGTGTCCTGTATCCAGGGCGGTCGCGACCTTGAGCAGGTGGGTTTCGCCGGTCAGGATGTTGACTTCGACCAGCGCTGCCTGGGCGGCGAAACTGTAGATCCAGTGTGGCAGCCCGGCAGCGCCGGGGATTTCGCGGTCGGCGGTCGGCCACACGAAGTAGCCCTCACCGCGCAACGGCGATTCCTGGGAAAACTCCTGAGCCAGTTCTTCGTACGTCCGGAAGCCCGCCGGCGTCGTCATGCCACCTTCCTTCGCCTCACAGACCGCATCCGCTCCCGTATGATACTTCGCATCGAGCACGCCAGCCACCTTTACACCGAGGTCATGGAAAGCTGCTGCGATAGCATTCGAGGCCGTGTACATCGAGCGAGAAGCGGTGGCGGGCCCCGCGTCGACCGAACCTTCGGTCTGACCCGCCACAATGCGGACCCGTGACGGATCGACGTGCAGCAGACCTGCCGCCATCTGTGTGAACCCGGTATGTGTGCCCTGCCCATATTCTACGAGACCGATACGGAGCGTGAAGTTCCCATCCCGGTCGAGATCGATGTATGAACCGCCATAGTCAGGAATCCCGACCCCGAGTCCGGCTCCCTGTGGAGCCAGTGCCAGTGCTACCCCGCGCCGGAGCCACGGCTTGTCCGTCTTCTTGTACTCCTCGCGGTGCTGCCACAGATTGGATTTCTCAATGGCGTCCAGGACCAGGTCCATGGAAACACCTGTGCGCAGGGTATGGCCGATAGGGGAAACCTCGCCCTGGCGCAGGACGTTCTTCCTCCGTATCGTGACCGGATCCAGTCCCAGCTTCTCCGCCGCCTCGTCCATGTTCGATTCCATCGCAAACAGGACCTGCGGAACGCCGAACCCACGGAACGCGCCACAGACACCGTTGTTAGTGAACACGGCCCAGCCCTCGTGGCGCGTGTTTGGGACGCGGTACAGGGACGAAGCATGTTCGAGCGCCAGGTTGAGAATGGGGCCTCCCAGCGAGCTATAGGCTCCCTTGTCTTCATAGCAGGTGACATCGTTGGCAAGTATTGTACCGTCGTTCTTGAAACCGGTTCTGATGCGCACGATGAAGGGATGGCGTTTCCAGCCTGACACCAGCGACTCCTCACGCGAGAGGAAGACCTTGACGGGTTTGCCCGTCTTCATGGCAAGCAGGGCGATGCCACCCTGGATGGTCAGTTCGTCCTTGCTTCCGAAACCGCCACCCACGGGGTTGCTGTAGACATGGATCATCCGAGGGTTCATCCCCAGGATACGGGCAAGTTGCAGCTGATCCCGGAACGCATACTGAGAACCCGCATACATCGACAGCGAGCCGTCGGCTTCCGGCACCGCTATACCAGATTCGGTCTCCAGCGCTGTATGGGCCTGACGTGGCGTCCGGTACTCGTGCTCGATGACCACATCCGCTTCGCGGAGCCCCTGCTCCACGTCGCCCTTCGTGATGAGGGTGTGCAGGCAGACGTTGCCCTTGTCATGGACTTTGGGGGCATCGGGCTTCAGCGCCTCGATGGGGTCGTCGACGACCGGCAGGACTTCGTAGTCTACGTCCACCAGAGCCGCCGCCTGTTCGGCGATGCGTTCAGTTGTGGCAGCCACAAGCGCCACGGTATCCCCCAAGTACCGTACCTTGTCGCCACAGATGACCGGCATGTCGGGATTGACGATCCCAAACCCGTTGAACCCGGTCACGTCTGCCGCCGTCAGCACCGTGACGACACCGTCCAGCGCCATCGCCTTGCTGATATCGACGCTTTTGATCAGGGCATGCGGGTACTTGCTGCGCACAAACCACGCATACAGCATTCCCGGGAATGAGAGGTCGGACATGTACTCCGTGGTGCCACACGCCTTGCCCAGTGCATCGACCCTGGCTATCTGCTCGAAACGGATATCGTCCATCACATCGCTCCTTTCACGTTCAGCCACCACCGATAGGAGCCAAGAACACAAGCTCATCGCCGTCCTGAAGGACGTACTCATCGTACACGCGCTTGCCCTTCAGAATAAGGATGAGGTACGCCAGTTCAGGACCCTTGATGCCAAGTTGTCTCACAATCTCCCCGGCCATCGTTCCTGCCGGGAGTTCCATCTCGTATTCGGACGTGTCGTGGTACTGCTTGTAGTCCTGAAAAAGCTTGATCTTAACCTTCATGCCAGCAGGAGGCGAGCGCCTCGTAGGCGGCCTCGGCAAGAAGCCCGACGACGACTTCCTTGCGATAGACAGCAGTTGCTCTCAGGTCATCGATGGGCGCTACTTCCTTCCAGGCCATCTGGGCCGCGCCGCGAATGGCGTCCCATGACAGGAGTGGAGGAAGCTGACAGAACATCTGCTCGGTCTTGTGTGCCCGGACGACGGTCGGCGCGACCGAACCGAAGGCGATGCGAGCCTCCACGATGCGCCGGTTCTTGCCGATCCTGAAGTAGAAGGCCATGTTGGCAGTGGAGATCGTCATCGCCTGCCGTGAACCCAGCTTGCCAAAGCCGCTCAGTTCACCTGGGCCTGTCGCAGGAAAATGGAGCTCCGTCACGAGTTCTTCTGCGGCAAGTACGGACCGTCCCGGCCCCGTGAAGAAGTCGATGATGGGAACCTCCCGGGTGCCCGTCTGGCTGGCGATGGACACGACGGCGTCAAGGACAATGAGCGCCGGGATCGTGTCACCTGCGGGAGACGC
>JGI24140J50213_10000756_pt1 | contig 14895 bp, 12 predicted proteins | sample BarGraIncu00222A_FD_50213 | JGI IMG/M metagenome (IMG submission 50213)
CGCGCATCCACTGCACGCGCACCGCCCGCCCTGGCACCGCCCGCGCAAGCAGCGCCGCGTCGGCGGCGACGTCGTCGGCGCCGTTGTGGCCGTAGCAACCGGATCCTTCGGTGTGGATGCAGCGCACCTGTTCCTCAGGCGTGCCGAGCATCTGCGCGAGCGCCTTGCGCAGCGGATAGACGCCTTGCGTGTGCGTCCAGACGGTGGTGCGACCGTCCGCCAGGCGGGCGACCGCGCACGACGGACCGATCGAGGCATGCATCTGGTACGGCCGCTCGTAGGTGGCCGTGAATAGCCGGGCTGCCCCTGGCGCGCCAGCGCCGGTGCCGCGATCCAGGATCACGAAGTCCTGCGCGGGTGCGGCGCGGACGGCCTGGAACAGCGCCGCGTGTGGCGGCAGGCTCGCACGCTCGTCCCAGCGCGCAGCACGAGCGAGCGCGCGCTGCGCGACCACGGCCTGATATTCGCGTTCGCACACGACGCCGAGGAAGCGGCCGTCGCGGACGATCTTCAGCACGCCGGGCAGCTTCTCGACGGCGCTGCTGTCGAGGCTGGCGAGGACCGCCGCATGCGCCGGCGCCCGCACGATGCGGCCGTGCACCATGCCGTCGATGCGCAGGTCCTGCACGTAGGCAGCGCCGCCGGTCACCTTGGATGGAATGTCCACGCGCGGCATCGACTTGCCGACGATTCGATGTTGCGCGGGTGGTCGCAGCGCGCTCTGCGGTGCTGCTTGCACGTGCAGCAGGTCGCCGGTCACGAGCTCCGCATACGTGACGCCGTGCGCTTCGTCGATGGAGATGCGGCCATCGGCCACGTGCAGGCTGTCGGCCGCAGCGCCGAGCCTGGCCGCCGCGAGGTCGACCAGGATCGCCCGCACCTGCGCCGACGCGTGCCGGATGGCGGTGCCGCTGTCCTGCATCGAATGGCTGCCGGCGGTGTAGCCCTCGTTGGCCGTGCGCTCGGTGTCGGCGGTGACCAGCATGATGCGGCCGGGCGCGACGACCAATTCCTCGGCCGCGATCTGGATCAGCGCCGTCTTGATGCCTTGGCCGAGCTCGGCCTTGCCCGTGAAGACGGTGATGTTGCCGTCGCTGCCGACTCGGATCCAGCCATCGAGGAAGGGCTGCGTCTTGAGGCTGCCGGGGAGCTCGGCTGCGGGCGGCTTCGCGGGCGCTTGCGCGATCGCCCTCGGCCCGATCGCAAAGGCGACGACGAGGCCGCCGCCGCCTGCCAGGAAGGAGCGCCGGTCGAGCGTCATCGCGACGGCACCGGCGCGGCGACCGGCACGCCGCGCATCACGTCGGACGCGCGCCGGACGGCACGCAGGATGCGCATGTGCGTGCCGCATCGGCACAGGCTCGGCGCCATCGCCGCGCGGATCTCCACGTCGCTCGGATTCGGCTCGTGCTCGAGCAGCGACTGCGCGCGCATCACCATGCCGGCGATGCAGTAGCCGCACTGCGCCGCCTGCTCGTCGATGAAGGCCTGCTGGACCACGCCCGGCTTGTCGATGCTGCCGAGCCCCTCGACCGTCGTCACCGGCCGGTCCTGGACCAGCGAGATCGGCATCAGGCAGGAGAACGCGGCCTCGCCGCCGATCATCACCGTGCAGGCGCCGCACTGGCCCAGGCCGCAGCCGAACTTGGCGCCGTTCAGACGAAGGTCGTCGCGCAGGACGTAAAGAAGCGGCGTCGTCGGATCGGCGTCGACCTGCCGGGCCGCGCCGTTGACGTGCAATGTGATCATGGCGATGCCTTCGTGTCGCGCACCACCTTCGCGAGATCCGGCCAAGGCGGCGCGTCGGCTGCCGCGCTGCGCAGATAGCCGAGCAAGGCGGTCAGCTGGTCGTCGGTCAGGGTGGCACCGAAGGCCGGCATCCAGCGGCCGCGCTGCGACTGCGGTGGAACGATGCCCTGGCGGATGATCCGGATCAGGCTGCGCGGATCGGGGTCGTAGACGGCAACGGCGAGCGGCAGCTGAAGGGCGCCTGCCGACGAGACCGCGCGGCCGAGATCGTGGCAGCGCGCGCAGGCGCCGTCGTAGACGGTGGCGCCAAGCCGCATCGTCGCGGCATCGCCGCCGGCGGTCGCTCCAGACCCGACCGCATCGAGCGACGCCTGCGCAGCCCGACGCTGCGCGCCATCGGCGCGTGTCGTGCGCTCGGCGTCGGTGGGCCCCATGCTCGCGACGATGTACACGGCGATGGCCCGGACATCCTCGGCCGACGCGTTCGCCAGGCTGGTGACGACTTCCTGCATCGGACCGCCGGCCATGGCGTGGTCGGCGGTGATTCCGGTGCGCAGATACATGGTCAGGCTGTCGACGCTCCAGGGCAGCGGAGAGGGCGAGGCGTGGTCGAGCGCCGGCACGTACCAGCCTTCCGCCTCGCCGCCCGACAGGCCGGCGTTCTTCTTCTCCGCACCCAAGCCGTTGCGCGGAGCGTGGCAGCCGCCGCAATGGCCGAGCGACTCGACCAGGTAGGCGCCACGATTCCATTCGGCGCTCTGCGCCGCATCGGGCTGGAACGATGCGCGGTGCAGGAACAGCAAGTTCCAGCCGGCGACCAGTGGGCGGACGCTGAAGGGAAAGCGCAGGTCGTTCGGCAAATTCGGCGCGTGCACCGGATCGCGGGTCATGACGAAGGCATAGAGCGCGCGCAGGTCGTCGTCGCCGGTGTGCGTGAAGTGGTCGTACGGGAACGCCGGATACAGATGGCTGCCGTCGCGTGCGATACCTTCTTGCATGGCGCGTGCGAAGGATTGCTGCGACCAGTCGCCGATGCCTGTCTCGCGGTCGGGCGTGATGTTGGTGCCGTGGATGGTGCCGAAGGGCGTCGCCAGCGGCACGCCGCCGGCGAACGGCATGCCGTCGGAAGTCGTGTGACAGCTCGAACAGTTGCCGACGGCGGCGAGCTGCGCGCCCTTCGCGACGGTAGCGGCGTCGAAGGTGCTGGCTGCGGCCGGGGGCGCATCGGCGGCGATCGCCGGGCGCCACAGTGAAGCGCCCAGCGCCACCACCGCGGCGACGGCGAGGCCGACCGCCGGGAGGGCGTTGCGCGGGCGAGCTCTAGTCATGGCGTTGCAGTGTGCTGTGGACAGCTCCGGGCGCGCAGGCAGCGGAGCAAAGCGCGCTCCCGAGGCAGCCACTGTAAATCTGCCGAGGACCTGGCCCAGTGCTGGAGCGTCGGAAGGCCCTTCATACGTTCGCCGGATCCTGGTTTTCCAGATCGGCTCGAGGACGGCGAGTACTTGAGGCAGAGCGACGTCGCGAACCAAACGCTACCCATGATCGAGTACGCGCAGATCTCGAGCGCATTTCGCCACAACGGCCCAAGAAGAGCGGTCTGGTGGAGACGGTGAGATTCGAACTCACGAAGGAGTTTCCCCCTCGGCAGTTTTCAAGACTGCTGCCTTCAACCGCTCGGCCACGTCTCCGGAACCCGCACCGCGCGGGGCACCNGGCCACGTCGCGTTGGCAATTCTGGCACGCACCACGGACGCCGTCGCCGGCGCAGCCGGCGCGGTAAGGACGACCGCATCGTTTGCATGCCGTCGGCACAGGCGCCTTGCTGCACGGGCTGCCGCGATCCGAATGGTGCGACGCTCAGAAGTTCGCGGTCACGGTCAGGCGAAGGCTGCGCGGCTCGGGAGTGGGACTGCCTGTCGTCTTGTCGATGCGACGCAGGCGCCCGGCGGGAGGATGCGGGAGGTCAGCCAGGGCGTTGCGCCTGGTCGCAGGGGATCTGGAACAGCTCGCGTCGCGCGCCGTCGATGCGCACGGCACTCAGCGTGCCACCCCAAACGCAGCCGGTGTCGAGGCCGAGCAGGGCAGGCCGGTCGATCAGGCCGAGCGTCGACCAGTGGCCGAAGGCGATCTGCGTCGCGGCCGTCCTGCGGTGCGGTGCGTCGAACCACGGGAAACATCCCGGCGGTGCGGCGTCGATGCCGTCCTTCGCGGCGAAGTCGAGCGTGCCCGCTGCATCGACGAAGCGGATCCGCGTCAGGGCGTTGAGCGTGAAGCGCAGGCGCGCGTCGCCCTTGAGCGTGTCGCTCCAGCGCGCCGGCTCGTTGCCGAACATGGCCTGGAGAAATTCGCGCGGCGGCGCCGTGCGCAGCTGCCGCTCAAGCGCCGCTGCCAGGCTCAGGGTCTGCGGCAGGTCCCACTGCGGCGCCACGCCGGCATGAAGCATCAGCCAGCCATGCGCATGGACCGCCATGCGGCGCTGGCGTAGCCACTCGAGCCATGCCTCGCGGTCGGGAGCCTCGAGGATGTCGTCGAGCGTGTCGCTGCGGTGCGCCGGCCGCACGCCGGCGGCGACGGCCAGCAGGTGCCAGTCGTGGTTGCCGAGCAGGCAGGTCGCCGCCGCGCCCAGCCCGCGCAGCCGGCGCAGCGTCCCGAGCGAGTCGGGGCCGCGATTGACGAGATCGCCAAGCACGTAGAGATGGTCGCGAGACGGCGAAAAGCCGATCTCCTCCAGCAGCCGCTCCAGCGCCTTAGCGCAGCCCTGCACGTCACCGACCATGTAGTCCATGGAAACGATTCTGCTACGCTCATCGCCCGATACCGCTGCGCCCGCCGCATGGACGTTGCCCTCCTGCTCTTCCTGATCTTCATCAACGCGTTGTTCGCGATGTCGGAAACGGCGCTCACCGCCAGCCGCAAGGCACGGCTGCAGGTGATGGTCGAAGCCGGCGATTCCGGTGCGAGCCACGCCATGGCGCTGCACGACAACCCGACCAAGTGGCTGTCGGTCGTGCAGATCGGCATCACCTCGATCGGCCTGCTCAACGGCATCGTCGGCGCGGCCGCGTTCTCGGGGCCGCTGGCGCTCTGGTTGCGCTCGAACTTCGTGATCAGCGTGCGCGGCGCCGACATCACCTCGCTCGCCGTCGTCGTCGTCACGATCACCTTCATCAGCATCGTCTTCGGCGAGCTGGTGCCGAAGCGGATCGGCCTGATGTTTCCCGAGACGATCGCCCGGCTCGTCGCCAGGCCGATGGAGTGGCTGTCGCTGCTGACGCGCCCGTTCATCAAGCTGCTGACGTGGAGCACCAACGCGACGCTGCACCTGATGGGCATCCGCGACGGCGGCCCCGACCGCAGCGTCACGGAAGAAGANATCGCCGCCAGCCTCGAGGAAGGCCTCGACGCCGGCNTCATCGAGGCGCAGGAGCACCAGATGGTGCGCAACGTCTTTCGCCTCGACGATCGNCAGNTCGGCTCGATGATGATNCCGCGCGCCGAGATCGTCTGGCTCGAGGCGACCGGGACGGCAGCCGACGTGCTGCGCGTCATCGGCGACGCCGACCATTCGCGCTACCCCGTGTGCCGCGGCGGCCTCGACGACGTGATCGGCGTCATCAGCGCGCAAGGGCTCCTGCAGCAGTCGATGCAGGGCAAGACCTTCACGCTCGACGAAGGGCTGCAGCCACCGGTCTTCGTTCCCGAGACGCTGTCGGGCATGGAGCTGCTCGAGCAGTTCCGCGCCTCGAACGCGCAGATCGTCTTCGTCGTCGACGAGTACGGCGAGGTGCAGGGAATGATCACCGTGCGCGACGTGCTCGAAGCCATCACCGGCGAGTTCAGCACCAAGACCGANGCCGACTCCTGGGCCGTGCAGCGCGCCGACGGCAGCTGGCTGTTCGACGGNCTGATTCCGACGCCGGAGCTGAAGGACCGGCTCGACCTCANGGAGCTTCCCGAGGAAGACCGNGGCCGCTACAACACGCTCGCCGGCATGGTGATGCTGCTGCTCGGCCGCCTGCCGGAGACGGCCGANGCGGTCGAGTGGGAAGGCTGGCGCTTCGAGGTCGTCGACCTCGACGGCAAGCGCGTCGACAAGGTCCTCGCCAGCGCCTTGCCGGCCGATGCCGGCGGAGCCCACGCTTGAAGCGCGACGCGCCGTCGATGTATGGGCGCCCGGTGCCGCTCGATCCGGCCGTGCACCGCGCTCGCAGGATCTCGCCGCTCACGGATTTTTCGATCGCCAGGGAGTTGCACGCAGTCTTCGTCACGGCCACCGAATTCGCGCAGGCGGCGCTCGAATTTCCGATCGTCTTCGTCGAGACCGGCGCACGCGACGCGGCGGGCAGCGCGGTCATGTCGCCGGTCGCGCTGCTCGGCCTCAGCCATGGCGAGAACCTGCACGTCGATGGCGCGCGCTGGGATGCGCGCTACATCCCGGCCTTCATTCGCCGCTATCCGTTCCTCACCGCCAAGGTGCCCGGCGCCGCCGCGACCCACGTCCTCGTCGACGACACGTGGAGCGGCTTTTCCGAGCACGGCGCGGAGCCGCTCTTTCTGGAGGGCGACACGGCCGCGCCGGCATTGCAGCGGACCATGGATTTTCTCGAGCGCTTCGAGCTCGAGACCGAACGCACCCGCATCTTCTGCGAACGCGTCGTCTCGCTCGGCGTCCTGAAGGAGATGAAGGCCGACGCGACGCTGCCGAACGGCCAGCAACTGTCGGTCGATGGCTTTCACGCCATCGACGAGGACAGGCTGCACGCGCTGCCCGACGCCACCGCGCTCGCGCTCTGGCGCGGCAACCTCCTGATGCTGATGCAGGCGCACCTGATGTCGCTCGCCAATATCCGCCATCTCGTCGGCAAGAAGGCGGCGCGCATGCAGGCGGCGAGCCATCCGCCGGAGCCGCAGACGCCGGCGGCCGCGCTTCGCTCGAACCGAAAATAGACGGGCGCACGGCGGTGGCTAGCACTCTCTTCGAACGAACGTTGGCGACGGCCGAGATGGAAGCCGTGTTCAGCGACGCGGCGCTGATCGCCGACATGCTGGCTTTCGAAGCGGCGCTCGCCGCGGCCGAAGCGGACGAAGGCGTGATCCCGGCCGGCGCCGCAGCGGCGATCGCTGCCGCCTGCCGCATCGACGGCTTCGACATCGACGCGCTCGTCGCCGATGCGCGCTGCGCCGGCTCGATCGCCATTCCGCTGGTGCGCCGGCTCACCGCGCGGGTCGCGGCGAGCGATGCGAACGCGGCCGCGCACGTCCACCGCGGCAGCACCAGCCAGGACGTGATCGACACGGCGATGGTCCTGGCGACGCGGCGTGCGTTGGTCCTGATTGACGCCGACCTGCGCCGTCTCGCCGCCTCGCTGACGGCGCTGGCCGAGACGCATGCGGCGACGCCGGCGCTGGCGCGGACCCTGATGCAGCCGGCACAGGTCATCGGCTTCGGCCACGCGGTCATGGCCTGGCTGGCGCCGCTGCTGCGCGCCGAGTCGCGTCTTGCCGATGCGGCGGCCTTGGCCCTGCAGCTGCAGTTCGGCGGCGCCGTCGGCACGCTCGCGGCGCTCGGCGATGCCGGCGATGCGGTGGCACGTCGGCTCGGCGATCGGCTCGGCCTCGCGGTGCCGCCGGCCGCGTGGCACACCCAGCGCGACAGCTGGGTCGCGCTCGGCTGCGCGGTCGCCGTGCTGTGCGGCTCGCTTGGCAAGATCGGCCGCGATCTGGCGCTGCTCGCGCAAGGCGAAGTCGGCGAGGTCGCCGAAGCGCGTCGGCCCGGCCGCGGCGGCTCGTCGGCGATGCCGAACAAGCGCAATCCGCTGGCGGCACTGGTCGCCATCGCCGCCGCGACGCGGGCACCGCAAATGGCGGCCACCTTGCTCGCGGCGATGCCGCAGGAGCAGCAGCGCGGCCTCGGCAACTGGCAGGCGGAGCTTGCCGAATGGCCGGGGCTGTTCATGACGACGCATGGCGCCCTGCGCGCGCTTGCCGACGCCTGCGAGAGTCTCGAGATCGACGCGCCGCGCATGCGCGCCAACATCGAGGCGACGCGTGGCGCCGTGTTCGCCGAAGCGGTCGCGGCGCTGCTCGCGCCGGCGCTCGGCAAGGCCGCCGCCGCCGAGCGCGTCGCCGGCTGGGTGGCGCAATCGGCGAACAGCGGCGACGGGCTCGAATCGCTCGCGCTCGGTGCGATCGCGACCGACGCGGCGCTCGCCGGCGTCGACCGGGCGGCCCTCGCTGCGGCCTTCGACGTCGACGCGGCGGCGCACCGCAGCGCCGCGCGCGTCCAGGCGGAGCTCGAGACGATGCAGCATCGGGCTAGGGCCTGCTAACGCTATGGGAGGGATCGCGTGACTCAGCAAACGGGCGCCCGCAAGGCGCAAAGCGCAGCCGTAGGGATGCCTACGGCGAGCATTTGCAACGCGGCGGGCGCCCGTTTGCCGAGATCACCCGCAGGGCCGGGGTGGCGAAGGCCGCAGGGCCGCGTTGCGCACTCGTTGTGTGCCGTAGGGCACACGGCCTCGCGCGCGCCTTGCCCTGCGGCCTTCGCCACCCCGGCGCGATCCCTCCCGTAGCGTTAGCAGGCCCTAGACAGTCAATCGCCCGTAAGTCAGCCGTCGCCACACGTACTCCACCGGCCCGTAGCGAAAGCGCGCGAGCCACCAGGCGCTGAGCGGCAGTTGCACGATCAGGAAGAGGGCGGCGGCGATCGCCGCTTCGGCCGCGGTGCTGGTTCGGCCCCAGAGCCCGAAGCCCCATCCGTCGAACACCAACAGGCTCAGCAGCGTTTGCAGGAGGTAGTTGGTGAGCGGCATGCGCCCAGCGAGAGCGAAGAGCCGAAGCACGCGCGCGATGCGGCCCGCCGCCGCCAGGCGAACGATCGACAGCGCGTAGAAGCTCATCAGCGCGAAGCGTCCGATCGTTCTCGCGAAGGCGATCGGAACGCTCTCGCCTGCGTCGTCGCTGGCCATGCCGCCCATGGCCCACCATGCCGCGCCGGCGGCGAGAGCGATGCCGAGGGCGGCCCAGTGTGCCCGCCGCATCGGCACGCGAAGCTCGCCGATGCGCTCGATCCAGCGGCGCCGGCCGGCGTAGAAGCCGGTCAGGATGCCGGTGGCCATCTGGATGAAGAACGCGGCGACATTGAACAGGCCCATCGGCGTGGCATAGGCCCAATGGAAGATGCGCAGGTTCTCGGCGACGGCGTCGAGAAGCGAGCCGTGGCCGAAGGCGGCGTCATTCGACTCGGCGAGCTGCGCGAACTCGAACTGCGCCAGCATCACCGTGTCGTCCGAGAAGAGATGCCTCGAGATCAGATCAGCGACAGCCGGATACACGAGGCACGCGCCGATGAGCACCAGCAGGACGCGATCGGACACGCGCCGGATCGCCAGCAACAAGAAGCCCAGCACGGAGTAGGCGACCAGCACGTCGCCCATCCACAGGAATGCCGCGTGCACGAGGGCGATCCCGAGCAGGACCGTCAGCCGGCGCACGTAGACGAGGGCGGCCGTTTGCAGGTCGGCCGCTTCGAGCCGGCGCAGTTGCAGGCTGAAGCCGATGCCGAACACCAGGCCGAACATCAGGTTGAACTTGCCCGCGAACAGCAGCTCGCGCAGCATCGCGACGATGCCGTCGACGCTGCCGTCCTGCGCCGGCAAGGGCACGAAGAGCGAGTGCGCGAAGGTCTGCACGTTGACGATGAAGATGCCGAACAGCGCGACGCCGCGCAGGACGTCGAGCGTCGCGATGCGCTCGGTCGCCGGAAGCGGGGCGCGTATCGGCTCGGAGGCTGGTTCGTGCGACAGGGTGGTCACGGCGCGGACGGTAGCAGTCTCCGCGTGCATGGTGGCCGGGGATAATGAACGCAACCTGTGGAGTTCTCTTCCATGTTTGACACCGCCATCGCCGGTAGCCTGCCGAAACCTTCCTGGCTTGCGGAGACCCAAAAGCTCTGGCCGGAATGGAAGGCGAGCGGCGCCGAGCTCGATCGGGCCAAGGCCGACGCGACGCTGCTCTGGCTCAAGGTGCAGGAAGACGCCGGAATCGACATCGTCGGCGACGGCGAGCAGTCTCGCCAGCACTTCGTGCACGGCTTTCTGGCCAGGGTCGAGGGCATCGACTTCGCGCACAAGGTGAAGATGGGCATCCGCGACAACCGCTACGACGCGATGGTGCCGCAAGTCGTCGGGCCGCTGCGTCTTGCCGGCCGCGTCCACGCGGCCGAAGCGCAGCTCGCGCGGGCGCATACCGGCAAGCTGCTCAAGTTCACGCTGCCCGGCCCGATGACGATCGTCGACACGGTGGCCGACCGTTTTTACGGCGAGGGCAAGGAGGGCCGCATCAAGCTGGCATTCGCCTTCGCGGAATTGCTCAACCAGGAAGCGCTCGCGCTGCAGGCCGACGGCGTCGACATCGTCCAGTTCGACGAGCCCGCGTTCAACGTCTACATGGCCGATGCTGCCGAGTGGGGCGTCGCCGCGCTCGAGCGCGCCGCCCTGGGCCTGACATGCAAGACGGCGGTGCACATCTGCTACGGCTACGGCATCCAGGCCAACATCGACTGGAAGGCGACGCTCGGTGGCGAATGGCGCCAGTACGCGCAGATCTTTCCGGCGCTCGCGAGGAGCTCGATCGATCAGGTCTCGCTCGAATGCATCCACTCGCACGTGCCGCCCGAGCTGATGCGCCTGCTTGCCGGCAAGGACGTGATGGTCGGTGTGATCGACGTCGCCAGCGACATCGTCGAGACGCCCGAGGAGATCGCCGACACGATCGGTCGTGCCCTGCAGTTCGTGCCGAAGGAGCGCTTCATCGCCTGCACGAACTGCGGCCTGGCGCCGATGCGCCGCGAGGTCGCCGAAGCCAAGCTCGCCGCGCTCGCCAAGGGGGCGGCCCTGGCGCGCGCGCGCTTCGCATGACGGCGCGCGCGTGAGCCTGCCGCCGTTCGCCGCACCCGTCACGCCGCCGGGCGACGTGGCCTCGGCGCTGCGCGGCCATGGCCACGGCGTGCTCGACCCGCGCGGCTTCGCCGCCATGACCGGCAGCACCATTGCCGAGCTCGACGCGCTGCGCATGTTCTGGGACGACCTGCCACCCGACACCTTTCTTCGCGACGGCGGCCACTATCGGCGGCGCCGCCATTCCTGCTTCATCGTGCGTGGCGAGTCGATCGAGCAGGTGCCTCATCGCGCCCACTGGCAGCCGGTCGAATACAACGCGCTGCACGGCGGCCTCGAACGATGGTTCGAGCCGATCGAGGCGGCCGTGATCGCGAGCCCTGCGTGGCCGCGCGTGCTGCGCGCGATGGGCCTGCTGGCCTCGGCGCTGAGGGGCGAGCAGCCCTGGTTCCTCGAGGCACACCAGTTCCGCATCGACACGACCGACGGCATTGGCCGACCGACGCCCGAAGGGGCGCATCGCGACGGTGTCGATCTCGTCGCCGTCGCGCTGGTCGGACGCGAAGGCATCAAGGGCGGCGAGACCCGCGTCTTCGACGCCGACGGCCCGACCGGCCTGCGCTTCACGATGAGCGAGCCGTGGACCTGCCTCGTGCTCGACGACGCGCGCGTCATCCACGAGAGCACGCCGATCCAGCCGCTCGACGGCCTTGGCCATCGCGACACGCTGGTGCTCACGCTGCGCGCCGGCGATTTCCAAGGGCCTGCGGCGGCCGGCCCGCTAGCGCGTTAGCCCAGCCAGCGCGCCGCGATCCGGGCGTGCAGCCGTGCGGCGACGCCCTGCGTCACAGGTCCAGCGTCGTGCCGCTGTTCGTCACGGTCGCCGCGTCCCTGCACGACGAGGGGCGGAGACCGCCAGGCACGGCGGCGGTGTAGGCGCCCAGCGGCAGCGCGCGAGCTCAAGGCCCGCAGCGGTGCAGCGTCTCGCCGGCCTTGAGCCTGGCCAGGTCGTCGCGTGTCGAATCCACCATGCGCGCGACGGCCTGATCGCCCTGATGGTCGCGACGCATCGCTTCTTCGACAGCTGCGAAGCGCCGCTCGGAGTCGTCCGTCCTTCCCAGCAGCCGATAGGTCTCCGCCAGCTCGAGATCGGCGAGCAGCACGTTCTGGTTCACCGGGCCGAGGTGGCGACGCAGGTTGTCGCGGGCCTGCTCGAGGATGGGCAAGGCTTCGCCGGGATGGTTGGTCTTCAGCAGCAGCTGTCCACGCAACAGGCCGGCGGTGTCGATGAAGAGGTTGTCGGCGCCGTAGCGCTTCACGGCTCGCCGGTAGAGCTCTTCGGCCGCGGCGACCGCCTCGGCCGGTTCGCCATAGCGGCAGGCCTCGCTCGGCAGCGAGACCAGGCTTTCGAGGAGCTCGTCGTCGTCGGGATAGCGCGCGCGCAGCAGCTCGATGGCGCGGCGCAGCGGATGCGCGTGCCATTCGGGCCTGGCTTCGGTGAGCAGGACGACGATGCCCTGCCAGCGCAACAGGCTCGCGCGGGCAAGCGAGGTGTCGTCGCCGGCGCGGTCGAGCAGCGCCTGGGTCTGGCCCAGCAGCCTTTCGGCCTCCGGCATCTCGCCGGCGATGACGAGGGAGCTCGCGAGCGCGACCTGAGCCGCCGCCACCCGCGGGTTGGCCGGCCCGAACGCGGCTCGGGCGGCGTCGAGGCGCTGCCGTGCCAGGCCAAGGGCCTGCTTCGGATCGAATGCGTCGGAGTAGAGCTCCTCGATGACCCCGAATATCTCGTCGCGGATCTCGGGCTCGCTCGCGAACGACTTGCCGATCCGGTCGGCGCCAGCAGTGACCATGTCGTTGATGGTCGCCTCGCGCACCTGCACGCCGCCGCTTTGCACGGAGGTGCGCGCCTGCTGGAGCATGTCGAGCAGGAAGCGCTTCACGGCGACCGCGCGCTCCGCCTGGCGACGTGCTTCGCGCTCCTTGATCAGCGTGCCGGCAACGCCGGCGACGATGCTGAGCGTCAGCACCGCAGCGGCGGCGACGCCGAAGGCATGACGCTGCAGGTAGCGGCGCGTCCGATAGCCGAAGCTGTCGGGCCGCGCGGTGATCGGCCGATGCTCGAGCACCCGCTGTAGATCGTCGGCGAGGTCTTGCGCGGTGCGATATCGCTCGGCCGGATTCGCCTTGATCGCCTTGGCGACAATCACCGCGAGATCGCCGCGCAGGGCCTTGCGCAGCGCCTTGACGCTGGTGGCGCGCTGCGCCGCGACGCGCGCGGCGGTGTCGGCATCGGCCGGCAGGCTCCACAGCGGACGCGAGCCCTCGTTGGCCCGCGGATCCGTCGCATAGGGTCGCGAGCCGCTGAGCAAGCCGTAGAGCACCATGCCGAGGCCGTACACGTCGGTCGCTGTCGACACGGTGCCGCCGCTCAGTTGTTCGGGGGCGGCGTATTGCGGCGTCATCGCCGCGCCCGCCTCGCGCGTGAGCTCGGTCGATTCGCCGGTCTCGTCCTCGAGCAGCTTGGCGACGCCGAAATCAAGCAGCTTTACTTCGCCGCCATCGCTGACGAAGATGTTGGACGGTTTGAGGTCGCGGTGCACCACGAGGTTCTCGTGCGCATGGGCGACCGCTCCGCAGACGCGAATGAAGAGCGACACGCGCTGGGCCAGCGTCAGGCGATGTTCGTCGCACCAACGATCGATTCGCTCGCCATCGACGTACTCGAGCACCAGGTAGCGCTCGCCCGCCGGCGTGACGCCGGCGTCGAGCAGTTTGGCGATGTTCGGATGGTTGAGGCGACCGAGCAGGCGGCCTTCGCGTGCGAAGCGCGCGTTCGCGCCGGCGTCGGCGACGGCCAGCCGCATCAGCTTGATCGCGGCGCGCCCGTCGTAGAGGCCATCGGTGCGACGCGCGAGCCAGACGTGGCCCATGCCGCCGCTGCCGATCAGCCGCTCGACCAGCCATGGGCCGAGCTGTCGTCCTTCGAGGCCGCCCGCAGGCAATTGCGAAACCGCGATGTCCTGGCCGAGAAACGCGCCGCCCTCGGCGTCCTGATCGGAACGAATGAGCGAGGCGACGCGGCGATGCAGTTCGGGATTCGCCGCANCCATGGCCTCGAGCCACGCGCCGCNATCCGCCTCGGCCAGGTCGGCCCAGGCGTCGAACGCGGCCATCGCCTCGGCCCAGGCTTGCGGATCGGATACGCTCGTCACGGCCCTAGCGCAGCTGCTCGAACAAGAAGGCGCGGGCCTTGCGCCAGTCGCGCTTGACCGTCGGCACCGACACTTCCAGCTCGCCGGCGATGTCGTCTTCGGTCATGCCGGCGAAATAGCGCATCTCGACGACGCGGCAGCTTCGCTTGTCGACGTGACGCAAGGCATCGAGCGCGTCGTTCAATCGCGAAAAATCTTCTTCGGCGGCGACGCCGTTGAGCACGCCCGTCGTCAGCGTCACCGGCGTGNACAGGCCGCCGCGTTTGTCGGCGGCGCCGGCGCGGACGTGGTCGACGAGGACGCTGCGCATGACGGTCGATGCATAGGCGAAGAAGGCGCGGCGGTCGCGCATCGGCGTGCCGTCGCGGCTCAACATGCGCAAATAGGCTTCGTGCACGAGCACCGATGGATTCAGCGAGGCCGCGTTGGATCCCACCAGGTGCGAGCGCGCCAGACGCAGCAGCTCGGCGTAGAGCAGCTCGTAGATGCGCTCTCGCGAACCGGCGTCGCCGGCGAGCGCCCGGTTCAGGATGACGGTGATGCCGGTGGCGTCGTCGCCGGCCGGGGCTCCGGCGGCGCGTGGATCGGGGTTGGGGGGCGTGGGCATGGCGTAGCCAAAGTCTCGCATCGATCCCGCCGCGTCACAATCCCGCCGTCGAGCGAAGGACAGGGCATGCGTGTCGATGCATTCCAGGAATTCGAAGCGAAGGCCAGGGCCGACGGCTTCGACGAAGTGATCGCGCGCGACTGGGCGCCCGGCCAGGTTGTCGGGGACCACAGTCATCCGTTCGCGGCCAAGGCCGTCGTCGTCAAGGGCGAGATGTGGCTGACGGTCGGCGGTACGACGCAGCACATTGCGTCCGGAGGCACGTTCGCGCTCGAACCGGATGTCGTGCACAGCGAGCGCTACGGCGGCGAGGGAGCGACGTACTGGGTCGCTCGGCGGATGGCGGCGCCGGGCCGCGGCGCTACCTGATCCCGTCGGCGGTCGGCGCCCCGCGCTGAGACGGCGCGCGGCCCGCGCGGCGCCGGTGCCA
>JGI24140J50213_10000757_pt1 | contig 14880 bp, 11 predicted proteins | sample BarGraIncu00222A_FD_50213 | JGI IMG/M metagenome (IMG submission 50213)
CACGTGCCGGAGCAGGCGCGCATCACCGGCTCGACCGCCGTCACCAGGCCGCTGGCCGGGCGCCGGACGATGATGTCGCCATTCGCCGCGACGTCGTGGATGTAGGGCTCGCGGTTCGACACGACGATCACCTCGTCGCCGCGGAGTTGCGTGTTGAGCAACGAGCGAAGCCGCTCGGCGTCCCAGGGAGCCTCCGGTCCGAGCGAACGCCGGTACTCGTCCTCGAGGTCGCGCAGGCGCTGCCGCAGGTCGGCGGCGAACGGCGCCAGCTCGCCGGGCTGCGAGATCGGCCGGATCAGGCCCTCTCCCCGCAGCAGCGCCCGCGCCCCCGAGACCCAGCCGCGCCAGCTGATCTGGGCGACGACGACGGTGATCATCGCGATCACCGCGCCCAGCATCGCAATGAAGGCGATCAGGTACTGGCGGGTGTCCTGGCTGCGCTTGCCGATATAGCTGAAGTCCTGCACCAGCACGAGATCGGCGATCGGCCCCGCGTCGCTCGTGACCTCGTGCACGCCGACGTGCACCGGGCCGCCTTCGATCTGCATCACGGGCGACGGCTGCGCAGCCGCTTCGCGCGCGATGCTGCAGCCGAGCGCGGGAGGATAGTTCTCGGTGTGCCGCAGCAGGCGGTTGTCGCGCGAACACAGGCCGATTGCGACCAGCCGCTCGTCCTTGGCGGCACGGGCGAATAGCATCTCCAGGCGTCCGGCCTCGGGGTCCTTGAGCGCGTCGGCGATCGAATCGGACAGCGCATTGGTGACGAGCTCGCCGCGCAACGTCAGGTCGCGCGAAAACCAGCGCAAGGTCAACCGGTCCATCAGCGGCAGCGCGAGGTACGCAGCAACACCGAGCGTCAGCAGCAACGGCAGGAGAAACCTGAGTTGGAGTCGGAGCGTGTTCATTGCAGCGGGCCGGCGCCGGTCGCCCTGGAGACGACTGCATCCTACTGGGTTGTTCGGATCGCGGCCCGGGACCGCCCGAGGCGCCCCTGGCCGAGGACGACCCCTCGCTCAGGGTGCGCGGGCCGGAATCGGCTTCGACGCGACGACGACGTCGCCGCACTTCGCCCGGTGCAGCAATGCGTGGTCCATCAGGACGAGGGCGAGCACCGCTTCGGCGATCGGCACGGCGCGGATGCCGACGCAGGGGTCGTGCCGGCCGAGCGTTTCGACCATCGTCGGCCGCCCTTCGCGATCGATCGAGCGGCGCGGGCTGCGGATCGAGCTGGTCGGCTTGATCGCGATGCCGACCGTGATGTCCTGGCCGGTCGAGATGCCGCCAAGCACGCCGCCGGCGTTGTTGCTGAGGAACCCCTGCGGCGTCAGCTCGTCGCCGTGAGTCGTGCCGCGCTGCGTGACGGCGGCAAAGCCGGCGCCGATCTCGACGCCCTTGACGGCGTTGATTCCCATCATCGCGTAGGCGATGTCGGCATCGAGCTTGTCGTAGATCGGGTCGCCGAGGCCGACCGGAACGCCGCTCGCCACGACGTCGACGCGGGCGCCGCAGCTGTCTCCGGCCTTGCGCAATTCGTCGACGTACGTCTCGATGCGTGCGATCGCGCTCGCGTTCGCGGCGAAGAACGGGTTCTCGCCGACGTGCTCGAGGCCCTCGAAGGGAATCACGATGTCGCCGATCTGCGTCAGGTAGGCGACGAAGCGCGTGCCGTGCTTCAGGTGCAGCCATTTCTTGGCGATCGCCGCGGCCGCCACCGTCGGCGCGGTGAGCCGCGCCGAGGCCCGCCCGCCGCCGCGCGGATCGCGAAACCCGTACTTGTGCAGATAGGTGTAGTCGGCGTGGCCGGGGCGAAAGGTGTCGAGCAGGTTCGCGTAGTCCTTGCTGCGCTGGTCGGTGTTGCGAATGACCAGGGCGATCGGCGTTCCCGTCGTCCGCCCCTCAAACACGCCCGAGAGGATCTCGACCTTGTCCTCCTCGTTCCTCTGCGTCACGTGACGCGAGGTGCCGGGGCGCCGGCGGTCGAGGTCGGGCTGGATGTCGGCGGCGGAGAGCTCGAGCCCGGGCGGGCAGCCGTCGACGACGCAGCCGATCGCCGGGCCGTGGCTCTCGCCGAAATTGGTGACGCGAAAGAGCGTGCCGAGCGTGCTGCCGGACATCGGCGCGAAAGGCGGCGGGCCTAGTTCGGCTTCGACGAGGGCAGCTCGTCGCGGCTTTCCACCGGCCAGTCGCGGATGTAGGCCTTGAGCATGCGGTTCTCGAAGTCCTGGCTGTCGACGACGGCCTTGGCGACGTCGTAGAACGAGACCACGCCCATCAGCGTCTGCTCGGTCAGCACCGGCATGTAGCGGGCGTGCCGGCCGAGCATCATGCGGCGCACTTCGTCGAGCTCGGTCGCCGGCGAGCAGGTCAGCGGGTGGCCGTCCATCACCTGGTGCACGAGCGTCGAGCCGAGCGCGCCGCCGTTCTTGACGACGGCCTGGATCACCTCGCGGAAGGAGAGCATGCCCACGACCTCCCCGTGGTCGATGACGACGAGCGAGCCGATGTCGTGCTCGGACATGACGTTGAGCGCCGCGCTGAGCGTTTCGCCCGGCGGGACGGTGAAGAGCGTGCCTCCCTTGACGCGCAGGATGTCGCTGACTTTCATGCCTGTCTCCAGGAGCGGCTCATAGGTCAATATAGCCCACAATCGCCGCGAAAAGGACACCCATGCCCGGCTACTCCGACCCCGGCTTCGACACCCTCGCGCTGCACGCCGGCGCGGCTCCCGACCCGGATACCGGCGCCCGGGCCGTCCCGATCCACCTGACGACCTCGTTCGTGTTCGATTCGAGCGAGCACGCCGCCTCGCTCTTCAACATGGAGCGCTCCGGCCACGTCTACAGCCGGATCTCGAACCCGACCAACGCCGTGCTCGAAGAGCGCGTCGCCGCGCTCGAAGGCGGCTCGGGCGCGATCGCGACGGCGAGCGGCCAGGCGGCGCTGCACCTGGCGATCGCGACCGTCGCCGGAGCGGGCTCGCACATCGTCGCATCGAGCGCGCTCTACGGCGGCTCGCACAACCTGCTGCACTACACGCTGGCGCGCTTCGGCATCGCGACGACCTTCGTCAAGCCGGGCGACATCGATGCCTGGCGCGCCGCGATCCGCCCGGAAACGAAGTTGCTGTTTGGCGAGACGCTCGGCAACCCCGGCCTCGACGTGCTCGACGTGCCGACGATCGCCGCGATCGCGCACGAGAACTCGCTGCCCCTGCTCGTCGACTCGACCTTCACGACGCCGTGGCTGATGAAGCCCTTCGAGCTGGGCGCCGACCTGCTCTATCACTCGGCGACCAAGTTCCTGTCCGGGCACGGCACGGTGATCGGCGGCGTCCTCGTCGACAGCGGTCGTTTCGACTGGGACGCCGCGACCGCGACCTCGGGCCGCTTCACCGAGCTGACGCGCGCCTACGAGGGCTTCCACGGCATGGTCTTCAGCGAAGAAAGCACGGTCGGCGCGTTCCTCCTGCGCGCGCGCCGCGAGGGCCTGCGCGACTTCGGAGCGAGCATGAGTCCGCACACCGCGTGGCTCGTCCTGCAGGGGCTCGAGACCCTGCCGCTGCGCATGGCGCGCCACGTCGAGAACACGAGAAAGATCGTTGCCTTCCTTGCCGGGCACGAGGCCGTCGCCAGCGTCGGCTACCCCGAGCTCGAGACGCATCCCGACCACGCCCTGGCGCGGCGCCTGCTGCCGCGCGGCTGCGGCGCCGTCTTCAGCTTCGACTTGCGCGGCTCGCGCGAGCAGGGCCGCATCTTCATCGAATCGCTGAAGATCTTCTCGCACCTCGCCAACGTCGGCGACTGCCGCTCGCTCGTCATCCATCCGGCATCGACGACGCATTTCCGCATGGACGACGCGGCGCTCGCGCGCGCCGGGATCGGCCCGGCAACCATCCGCCTGTCGATCGGCCTCGAAGACGCCGACGACCTGATCGACGACCTGAAGCGCGCGCTGAGAGCCGCAGCGAAGCGATGAGGCTCGCCGTCGCCGGGCCCGCGGGCACGCACGAGGCCTACGCCTACTGCGGCGGCAAGGCCTTCGATTCGAAGCTGCCGGCGGTCGTCTTCGTGCACGGCGCGATGCACGACCACAGCGTCTGGACCTTGCTCGCGCGCTGGTTCGCGAACCACGGCTACGCCGCGCTCGCGCCCGACCTGCCCGGCCACGGGCAAAGCGCAGGTACGCCGCTCGAAAGTGTCGAGGCGATCGCCGACTGGCTGCTCGCCCTGCTCGACGCGGCCGGAGTCCGCGAGGCCAGCTTCGTCGGCCACAGCATGGGATCGCTGATCGCCCTCGAAGCCGCGGCGCGCGCACCTGAGCGGTCGAAGCGACTCGTCATGATCGGCACCGCGTATCCGATGGCCGTCTCGCCAGCGCTGCTCGAATCGGCGCGCAGCGATCCGTTCGCGGCGATCGACAGCGTCAACGCCTTCTCCCATTCGACGCTCGCCGCCAAGCCTTCGTATCCCGGTCCTGGCATGTGGCTGCACGGCTCCAACCGGATCCTGATGCGGCGCATGCAAATGGCGCAACGCGACGCCAATCTGTTCCTCACCGATTTCGAGGTTTGCAACCGCTATGCCGGCGGCATCGTGGCTGCGGCGCGCGTCACCTGCCCGACGACCTTCGTTCTCGGCGAGCGCGACCAGATGGCGGCGCCGAAACAGGCGACGGCGATCGCGCAGGCCTTGCGCGCGCGAACGGTCACCCTGGCCTCGGGGCACGCCTTGATGAGCGAAGCCCCTGAGGCCTTGCTCGCTGCACTGAGGGCAGCGTTCGACGTTTGCGACACCTAGGGTTCACCCTCGGTATCGACTCCGGCGCAGCCGCCCTACGATCCCGCGCACAGGGCGCAACGCAGTTGCGGCACATTCCTGCCGCGTCGCGCGCTGAAGCCCGACACAGGAGGCAAGCATGACAACCAAGTTCAATCTGAACGGCAAGGCCGTCGACGTGAAAGCGGAACCCGACACGCCGCTGCTGTGGGTCATCCGCGACGAGGTCGGCCTGACCGGAACCAAATTCGGCTGCGGCGCATCGCTGTGCGGCGCCTGCACCGTGCATCTCGACGGGGTGCCCGTCCGGTCGTGCCAGACGCCGCTCTCGGCGGCGGCCGGCAGGAAGGTGTCGACGATAGAGAGCCTGTCGCACAACAACTCGCATCCGCTGCAGAAGGCCTGGATCGCGCACGACGTGCCGCAGTGCGGCTACTGCCAATCGGGCCAGCTGATGAGCGCCGCGGCGCTGCTGGCGAAGAACAAGAACCCGAGCGACGCCGACATCGACGCGGCCATGAGCGGCAACATCTGCCGCTGTGGCACCTACGGCCGCATCAAGGCCGCGATCAAGACAGCCGCCGCAGAAATGCGCGCCGCCTGAGGAGGACGCCATGACCACCACACAGAACGGACTTTCGCGTCGCGATTTCCTGCAATCTTCCGCTGCCGTCACCGGCGGCGGCCTGCTGCTCGGCGTCGCGCTTCCCGGAGCCATCGGTGACGCCGAAGCTGCCGGCGTGCTCTACACGCCGAATGCCTGGGTCCACATCGCCGACGACAACACGGTCACGCTGCTCTCGGCACGCTCCGAGATGGGCCAGGGCGTCTACACGTCGATGCCGATGCTGATCGCCGAAGAGCTGAACGTCGACCTGCGCAAGATCAAGGTCGCGATCGCGCCGCCGAACACCAAGCTGTACGGTAACGCGCTCCTCGGCGGACCGCAGCTGACGGGTGGTTCGACCTCGGTGCGCGACGGCTGGGAAAAGCTGCGCGTCGCCGGCGCGCAGGTGCGCGAGATGCTCATCAGTGCCGCGGCGGACAAGTGGAAGGTCGACCGTTCGACGCTGCGCGCCGAAAACGGCATGGTCCTCGGGCCGAACGGGAAGAAGGCGACCTACGGCTCGCTCGCCGAAGACGCCTCCAAGCTGCCGATTCCCGAGAAGGTGGCGCTGAAGGATCCGAAGGACTTCACGATCGTCGGCAAGCGGACGAAACGCCTCGACACGCCGGCCAAGGTCAACGGCACGGCCGAGTTCGGCATCGACGTGAAGCTGCCCGGCATGGTCTACGCCTCGCTCGAGCAGTGCCCGGTGATCGGCGGGACCGTGAAGAGCTTCGATGCGACCAGGGCCAAGGCGATGCCCGGCGTGATCGAAGTCGTGCAGATCCCCGACGGCGTGGCGATCGTCGCCGACACCTGGTGGCACGCGAAGAAGGCGCGCGAAGGACTGACCGTGGTCTGGGACGAAGGCGCAGGCGCAGGAGTCAACGACAAAGCGATGATCGACGGCATCCGCGCCGGCGCGCCGGCCGACAAGCTGATACCGCTCAAGGCGGTGGGCGACGCCGACGGGACGATCAAGGCCGCGACCAAGGTCGTCAAGGCCGAGTACGTGCAGCCGCTGCTCTCGCACTCGCCGCTCGAGCCGATGAACTTCACGGCGCACTTCCACGACAACAAGGTCGACCTGATCGGCCCGACGCAGTGGCAGGACGCGAGCCAGGCGACGATCGCCAAGATCCTCGACCTCAAGCCTGAAGACGTGACGGTGAAGACGACTTTCCTCGGTGGCGGCTTCGGCCGGCGCATCGACATCGATTTCATCATCCAGGCGGCGCAGATCTCGAAGGCGGTGAACCGGCCCGTCAAGCTGCTGTGGACGCGTGAAGACGACATGACGCACGACTTCTACCGGCCGCAGTCGATCCACGAGGTCGTCGCCGCGCTCGGTCCCGACGGCAAGCCGACGGCGATGACGTACCGAATGACCTCGCAATCGATCACAGGCCGCGTCTTCGGCCTGCCCCTCGAGGTGCAGGATCCGCTGATGACCGAGGCGGCGATCGCGGCCTACGAGATTCCCGCGACCAAGCATGAGATGGTCAAGCACGAAGCGGGGGTCCGCGTCGGCTACTGGCGTTCGGTGAGCCACGCGCTCAACGCCTTCGCCAACGAGACCTTCATCGACGAATGCGCGGCGGCTGCCGGCAAGGATCCGCTCGCCTACCGCCTGTCGCTGCTGACGAACCATCCACGCTTTGCCAACGTGCTGAGGATCGCCGCCGACAAGGCGGGCTGGAGCACACCGGCGCCGGCCGGGCACTTCCGCGGCATCGCCCTGATGGAAGGCTACGACACCTACATGGCGCAGGTGGCGGAAGTCTCGATGAAGGGCGGTGTTCCGGTCGTGCACAAGGTCACCGTCGCTGCCGACCTCGGCCACATGGTCAACCCCGACACGGTCGAAGCGCAGATCCAGTCGGGCATCATCTTCGGCCTCACGGCAGCACTCTACGGCGAGATCACGATCGACAAGGGCCGCGTCCAGCAGACCAACTTCGACAAGTACAAGATGGTCCGCATGAACGAGGCGCCGCAGATCGACATCACGCTCGTGGCAAGCACCGAGAAGCCAGGCGGCATCGGCGAGCCGGCGACGGCGCTGATCGGCCCGGCCGTCGGCAACGCCGTGTTCGCGGCGACCGGCAAGCGCCTGCGCAGGATGCCAATGACGGCGGAGAACATCGCCGCCGCCTAGGGCTCGCGCTTTCTTGCGGCCTCATCCCGGCGCTCGAGCTCGGCGCTCGAGCTCGGCGCCGAGGATGAGGGTCGCCTCGAGCGTGAACTCGTCGGCGCGCAGGCGCGCGACGAGCGTGGCTGGGTCGAGGCACTCGAAGCGTTCGACCTCACCATCCCGGTTCGCCGGTTCGACGCCGGTCGGGACGACGGCGCGAAAGACCTCGATCCGCTCGATCATGTAGCCCTCGGCGACGGGCCGGCGGATGGCGATCGGCGCCGCGCGTTCGAGCCGGCGCAGATCGGCGAGCGCCAGTCCGGCCTCTTCCATCGTTTCGCGTTCCAGCGTCATGGCGATCGATTCGCCGGTCGTGACCTGGCCGCCCATCAAGGTATCCCATCGGCCCGGATCGGTCGGCTTGTCGAACGCACGCTGCTGCGCCCAGACTGCGCCCTCGCCCTCGGCGAAGCCGACCAGGTGCACGGCCTGCGTCGCGATGCCGAGGACGCGAACCACGGCGCGCTCGACAACGCCGACGCCGCGGCCTGCGGCGTCGACGACATCGAGCCGCTCGCCGCGCCAATGCGTGACGACGCGTTCTTCGTGCAGCCAGCGCGCGATGGCAGCGAGCGCCGCATCGCCCGGCCCTTCGACGCGGTAGCCGCTTTCCCAGGCTCGCAAAGGCAGGCCTGCCGCGCGCATCGCTTCGGCGACGGTGGGCTCGATGCTGCCGATGACGTGCGCCGCATCGTCCGCGCCGAGGACGAGCGCGACGCGGGGCCGGGCCGGCGCGGCGGTCGCCGCCCGTCGCGCCCGCTCGAGCCAATCGTTCACACGACGTCGGCCTTCTTCAACGCGTCCAGCATGTCCTTGCCCTTTCTCTTCGGGTTCAGCTTCGCGCCGATCGCGTCGAGCGCCGCCCCCATGGCGGCAGGCGGCCCGTTCAGCGCCTTGGCGAGCGCGGCCTCGGCCGCGCGATCGACCGCGAGCACCTTGGCCGCCTTCTTGATGTCGATCTCGGCAACGCTCATGTCGGCGACCATCTTCGAGACCTTGGTCAGCTCGTCGACATACACGCGCACGCCCGCCGCCTTGTTCTGGATGTCCTTCACGCCATCCTTGACCTCGGCCTGAACGTCGGCGCCGTAGCTTTTCGACGTACCGGCGTTCGCTCCGAAGGCGGCAACGTCTTCCATGAGCTTGCCGTGCAGAAAGATCGCCGGCTCGACGAGCAGTGCCTCATACGCCTTCTGCGCGTCCTTCAGGCCCTTTGCGTCGCGCTTGTCGACGGCGGCCTGCGCCTTCGACGCGAGCGCATCGGACTTGCCGAACAGCTCCTTGAGTTTGTCGCGGTCGTCGTCGGCGCGCTTTTGCAGGCGCGCGAGCGCCCGGGTCGCGTCTTCGCCGGCGTCCTGCGCCGCCGCGAGTGCCTCTTCGCATTTGTTCTGCTGATCCTTCGCGTCCTTGAACATGAAGGCGAACGATTTCCGCGCCTCGCTGATGATGGTCATCAGCTTGTCGATGGCAGCAAGGCGGCTCGACACGAAATCCTCGTCGGTTTCGACTTCACGCATCGAGCCCAACGCGAGGTCGACCGCGGCGGAGCCCTTGGCGATTTCGCTCACGATCGCCTCGAGGGCGCTCGAATAGAGCTCGAGCTTCGGACCGTCCTTGGCCTTCGTCGCCACGGCGAGGCGTTTCTTGAGGTCATCGTACTTGGGCTCGGTCGCCTTGCGCGCCTTGCCCACCTTGTCGACGAGGCCGACGGCCCGGGTGAATTCCTGAGCGGTTTTCGGGTCGATTGCCATCGTTGCCTCCGTGCGGATCCGGCGCCCATTCTGCGGGCGAAGCCCGCCGTGCGCGAACCCAACTTCGCGGCCGCCTTCAGCGGCCGTCGAGCAAAGCGAGCAAACCGGCCTCGTCGAGCACCGCGACGCCGAGCTCGGCGGCCTTCGCGAGCTTCGAGCCGGCTTCGGCACCGGCGACGACGTAGGCGGTCTTCTTCGACACCGATCCGGCAACCTTGCCGCCAAGCGACTCGATCATCTCCTTGGCGTCCTCGCGCGAGAGCGTCGGCAAGGTGCCGGTGATGACGAAGGTCTTGCCGGCCAGCGGCTTCGGCACGGCGTGGGCGACGTCGCCGGGACCTTCCTCCCAGCGGACGCCCTTCTCGCGCAGGCCGCCGACCACGTCGACGTTGTGCGGCTCGTCGAAGAACGCACGCACGCTCTCGGCGACGATCGGCCCGACGTCGGCGACCTGGAGGAGCTGCTCGACGCTCGCATTCATCAAGCGATCGAGCCCGCCGAAATGCTGCGCCAGGTCCTTGGCCGTCGATTCGCCGACGTGGCGAATGCCCAGGCCGTAGAGGAACCGCGCCAGGGTCGTCTGCTTGCTGCGTTCGATGTTGGCGAGGAGATTTGCGGCGCTCTTGTCGCCCATCCGCTCGAGCATGTCGAGCTGCGCGCCGGTCAGCGCATAGATGTCAGGAAGGATCTCGACGAGGCCCTTGTCGACGAGCTGGTCGACGATCTTGTCGCCGAGCCCTTCAATGTCGAGCGCGCGCCGTCCCGCAAAGTGGAGGATCGCGATCTTTCGCTGCGCCGGACAGAACAAGCCGCCGGTGCAGCGGTGGTCGACGCCGCCTTTCTCGCGCGCCACGCGGCTGCCGCACACCGGGCATTCGCGCGGCATGCGGAAGTTGGCGACGTAGCCTGCGCGTGCGCCGGGAACGCGCGCGACGACCTCGGGAATCACGTCGCCGGCGCGCCGCACGATGACCTTGTCGCCGATGCGAACGCCCTTGCGGCGCACCTCGAACACGTTGTGCAAGGTCGCGTTCGAGACCGTGGTTCCGCCGACGAACACCGGGTCGAGCTTGGCGACGGGCGTGAGCTTGCCGGTGCGCCCGACCTGGACGTCGATGGCGCGCAGGAGCGTCGTCTTTTCCTGCGCCGGGTATTTCTGTGCCACCGCCCAGCGCGGCTCGCGCGACTTGAAGCCGAGCCTTTCCTGGAGCGCCCGGTCGTTGACCTTGTAGACGACGCCGTCGATGTCGTAGGGCAGACTGTCGCGGCGCGCCGCGACGCGGGAATGGAAGTCGACCAGCCCGCCTGCGCCTTCGACCTTCTCGTGCATCGGGCTGGCCGGCAAGCCCATCGCGTCGAAAGCATCGAGGAGCGCCGTCTGCGTCGGCGGAACGGTCCAGCCGACGACTTCGCCGAGCCCGTAGGCGAAAAAGCTCAGCGGCCGTTTCGCCGCGTTTCTCGCATCGAGCTGGCGGACGACGCCGGCCGCCGCGTTGCGCGGGTTGACGAAGGTCTTCTCGCCCTTGGCGCCGCCTGCGATGAGCTTTCTCTGCCGCTCGTTGAGCGCCTCGAAATCGTCGCGCCGCATGAAGACCTCGCCGCGCACCTCGAGCACCGGCGCGCTGACGCCTCGCAGCCGCTGCGGCACGGCGGCAATGGTCCGCACGGTGTGCGTCACGTCCTCGCCGGTCTCGCCGTCGCCGCGAGTCGCCGCCTGGACCAGCTCGCCGCCCTCGTAGCGCAGGTTGATGGCGAGGCCGTCGAACTTCATCTCGGCCGCGTACTCGACGGGGGCGTCGGCCTCCGCCAGACCGAGCGTCTTGCGGATCCGCGCGTCGAATTTCTCGGCACCGGCCGCGGTCGTGTCGGTCTCGGTATCGATCGACAGCATCGGCACGGCGTGGCGAACCGGCTGCAAACCCTCGAGAACGGCGCCGACGACGCGCTGCGTCGGCGAATCGGCGCTGACGAGCTCCGGGTGCTCGGCCTCGATTGCCTGCAATTCCTGAAACAGCGCGTCGTACTCGGCGTCGGGAATCTCCGGCGCGTCGAGCACGTAGTAGGCGCGCGCGTGGCGGGCGAGCACCTCGCGCAGTTCGGCCGCGCGCGCTGCGGCGCGCCGTGGCGCCGCGCGGCCCGTCGCCTCAGATGCCGGCGAGGCCACGCGTCAGCTCCGCCGCGGGAACGGATCGGCACCCGCTGGCGTTCTGGCCGGACCAGAGCGGCGAGAAGTCGCCGCTGTCTGCAGCCTCGGCAGCCTTGCGCAGCGGCGCGATCGCCGCGGTCGCCAACGGGAACGCCGGGGCCGGGTCGGCGGCACCGAGCTCGCGGATCAGGCGGTTGACGATGCCGCGCGCCGGGCGCCCGGTGAAGAGTCGCGTCAGCGCCGTGTGCCGGGCCGCGTCGCTCGCCAGCGCAGCGCGGTGGACGCGGCTCGTCGTCGCTTCCGGGCAAAGCAGGTATGCGGTGCCGACCTGGACCAGCGTCGCGCCGAGCGACAGCGCCGCGGCGACGCCGGCCGCGTCGGCGATACCTCCGGCGGCGATCACCGGCGTTCGCAGCGCATGCACGACCTGCGGCAGCAAGGCGAAGGTGCCGGCCTGGCGCGACAGGTCGGCAGAGAGAAAGTGGCCACGGTGGCCGCCCGCTTCGAGGCCCTGCGCGATCACGGCGTCGACGCCTCGCTGCTCGAGCCAGAGCGCCTCATCGAGCGTCGTCGCGCTGGCGAAGATCTTCGCTCCGGTGGCGCGGACGCGAGCGAGCAGCGCGGGGTCGGGAAGACCGAAATGAAAGCTCACGACCGCGGGGCGCAATTCCTCGACCACGGCTGCCGCGGCCGCATCGAAGGGGTGCCGCCCCGGACCCACGGGAACGGCGTCGACGTCGAGGCCGAGCTCGCGGTAGTACGGCGCGAGCGCGGCACGCCATGCCGCCTCGCGCCCCGAATCGACCTGCGCCGGCTCGTGGCAGAAGAAGTTGACGTTGAACGGCCGGTCGGTGCCGGCGCGAAATGCCGCAAGCTCGCGCCGGATGCCGGCGGCGTCGAGCATCGCGCACGGCAGCGAGCCGAGCCCCCCGGCATTGCACACGGCGACGGCGAGGGCATGGTCCTGCACTCCCGCCATCGGTGCCTGGACGATCGGCACCTCGAGACCGAGCACGCGCTGCAGAGTCTCCATGACGAACCTCCTATTGGTGGATAGGTTCTAGCTAAACAGGCGCCTCGCCGCCGCGGAGCCGGCTGCGAGGTCGCGCGCCTCGAGCATCGCGTAAAGCTGGCCGAGCTCGGCGCCGATCGTCGCGAAGCCCTCACTGCTCAAGGGCTGCTCGTTGTCGTCGACGATCGCCGCGTCCATGCCGACGGCGAGCGCCTGCGCCGCCGCCTGCCAGGCCTTGAACGGCTCGATCGCCGAGTCGGTCTGCGGCACGTCGAAGGCGAGCGTGACGTCGCGCACGGCGGCGCGGTCCGGTTCGTCGGCCAGCGCGGCCTGCGAATCGAAGGTCAGCGTCAGCACCGGGGGCGCGCCCTCTTCGCTCGACGGATAGACGAGCCGGCCGGGAACGACTCCGGGGACGAAGCCGTGCCGGCGCGCGTGCTGCTGGATGTAGCCGACGCTCCAGGCGGCGCCGCGCGCGCGCAGATGCACGGCGAGCTGCGCATCGTGCCGGCTGGCGAAGGCGTCGAGCTCGCGCGCCCGCGACATGACGTCAAGCATGTCGGGGAAGTCGGCCGCCGCGCCCGCCGCGTCGGCGAGCGCCTGGATGCGCTGCACGAATTCCGAGTACTCGATTTCGTTGAGGGCTCCGGTGCGGCTGGCGAGTTGGACTCCGGCCTGCAGCTCGCCGTAGCGCTCGCCCGCGGCCGGTGCTTCCCAGCACCCGGTCTCGCTGTTCAAGCCTTCGACAAGGACGAGCTTGCTGCCGACATGTCGCTTCGAGGGCAGGTGCGGCGCGAGCGCGTCGCCCGTGACCGGCGCGTCGAGCGCGAGCGTCGCGAAGGCGTCGATCAAGGCGTCGAGCTGCAGCGGCACGCGCTTCGAAAGACGGCGCGGCGCGCCGCCGACCACGTGCACTGCATCGCCCTCGTCGCCCGCGTCGAGCCCGGGTTCGTCGGGCGTGCCGATCGCGAGCGAGCCCGGTTCCTCGCGCGGCCCGGTCGCGCGCTTCGGGCCGGCGCGGCGCGCCTGCCAGGCGCCGTGCGCGACGACTCCGGCGAGAACGACGCCGCCGAGTGATGCCAGGGCGATCGTCAACGAATTCATGCCACCCGTAAGTCGTCAGCCCGAGTGCCCTAAGCGGCTTCGGCAAGCCGCATCGCGCCGGGCATGTCGACGGTGACGATGCGCGAGACGCCCTGCTCCTGCATCGTCACGCCGATCAGCTGCTCGGCCATCTCCATGGCGATGCGGTTGTGGCTGATGAAGAGGAACTGCGTCTCCTTCGCCATCTCCGTGACGAGCCGGGCGTAGCGCTCGGTGTTGGCGTCGTCGAGCGGCGCGTCGACCTCGTCGAGCAGGCAGAACGGCGCCGGGTTGAGCTGGAAGATGGCGAAGACGAGGGCGATCGCGGCGAGCGCCTTCTCGCCGCCGGAGAGCAGGTGGATGGAGCTGTTCTTCTTGCCCGGCGGCTGCGCCATGACCTGCACGCCGGCGTCGAGGATCTCGTCGCCGGTCATAACGAGGCGGGCCGTGCCGCCGCCGAAGAGCGTCGGGAACATGCGGCCGAAATGCTCGTTGACCTGCTCGAAGGTCGAGCCGAGCAGCTCGCGTGTCTCCAGATCGATCCTGCGGATGGCGTCCTCGAGCGTCACCATCGCCTCGCCGAGGTCGGCGCTCTGGGCGTCGAGAAAGCCCTTGCGTTCGCGCGACGTCGTCAGCTCGTCGAGCGCGGCCAGATTGACGGCGCCGAGCGATTCGATCTCGCGGTTGAGGGCGTCGATGCGGCTCTGCAGCCCCGACAGCCTGACGCCACCGGCCTCGATGCCGCGCCCGACCGCTTCCCGGTCGGCGCCGGCGGCATCGAGCTGCTCGAGAAACTGCGCACCGCCGAGCTTGGCCGCTTGCTCTTCGAGCTGCAGGGCGCCGAGCCTGTCGCGCAGCGGCTGCAAGGTGTGCTCGTAGCCGAGGCGGCCTTCGTCGGCGTGGCGCAGGCGCTGCGACAGGTCTTCGTAGACGCTGCGCCTGGCGCCCAGCGCCGACTCGCGTTCGAGCTTCTTCGCGAGCGCCGCCTGCAGCTCGGCGTCGGCCTGGGTATCGGTGAGACGCTCGAGCTCGACGGCCAGTGCCGCATCGACGGCGCTGTTGGCTTCGAGCTGCTGCGACGCCGTCGCGATCGATCGCTCGAGCTCGGCCCGACGCGCGACGAGCGAACGCAACTCGAACTGGGCCTCTTGGGCCTGGCGATCGAGCGCAGCCGCCTCCTCGCGTGCCGCAGCGACGGCGCCCTCCGCGGCATGCGCCGCTTCGTCGAGCTCGGCGTGGCGCTCTTGGGCAACGGCCAGCTCGGCATCGAGGGCTTCGAAGCGCGCCTCGCCGGCAGCCCGACGCGTCTGCA
>JGI24140J50213_10000760_pt1 | contig 14818 bp, 17 predicted proteins | sample BarGraIncu00222A_FD_50213 | JGI IMG/M metagenome (IMG submission 50213)
TCATACACGCTACGACCGATGCGCTCACACATTCATGTCCGCAATCTGTATCGCCGCCATCGTCATCTTCTGGCTATAATCAATGAGTCCTGACCCTAGTTGGTATTGACGCTAGAATTATTAGACAACAATTTAATTTGTGCTGTATGGCAGCGATATGCGAAAGAATCTTGTTTGGAATACCGGGCTGACTGGTGTCAGCGCGATCTTGTTTTTGGCCTCACAAATAATCTCTATCGTATCCCGATATCAGTGAGAGTGTCAGATATGGATGTGCGCGATGCCGTTGCTTCCCGATTTTCCTGCCGGGCGTTTCTGCCGACACCGGTCCCCGAGACAATCGTCCGCGATATTCTCGCGCGCGCGGCGCGCGCGCCGTCCGGCGGCAATGTGCAACCGTGGCGCGTTCATGCGCTGGCCGGGGCAAAACTCGAACAGCTCAAGGCGCGGGTGCGCGCGCGGCCTGAGCTGCTGCCGCGCGGAGAGGGTGCCGAATACGACATCTACCCGCGCGATCTGAAAGAGCCTTACGAGACGCGCCGCCGCCAGGTCGGCGCCGCGCTCTATCAGTCGATCGGCGTGACGCGTGCGGACCGCGCCGATCGCTATCGCCAATACGCGCGCAATTTCGAATTCTTCGGCGCGCCGGTCGGGTTGCTGCTGTCGATCGACCGCAGTATGGGTCCGCCGCAATGGTCGGACCTTGGCGGCTACATCCAGACCGTCATGCTGCTGGCGCGCGGGTACGGGCTGCACAGCTGCGGCCAGGAAGCCTGGACCCACTGGCACAAGACCGTTTATTCCCTCCTCGACATTCCCCCCGAATACATTCTGTTCTGCGGCCTGGCGCTCGGCCACGCCGATCCGGACGCGCCGATCAACAAATGGCGCGCCCCGCGCGAGCCGCTACAGAATTTCGCGACGTTCTCCGGGTTCGAATAGCTCCTAAAGAAATAAACGCACCAACCAAGCGCGGTAGGCGCAATGCCGCTGCACGCGGGAGCGCGGTGGCGCCGGCCGTTTCGCGCGGCGCCGGCAGCGCGATTATAAATCCATGAACTTCTTGAATATGGCGATCACGGTCGCCCAGGTCGTGAGGTACTCGTCGATATTCTCAGTTGTGGTGCGCCCGACGATGACGTCCTGCTCGGCCCAGATGATCTTGCCGGGCTTCGAATAGGCGCGGATGTATCGTTTGGTGGTGTTCCACTCGTTGATCCTGTCTGGTGACGCCGTGTTGTTCGTCCAACCGGCGGCAAACTGAATCTCACGGCAACTTCCATCGGTGCAATCAAAGAAATAGACGTCGAAATTGACGTCGGTGACACGGCTCTTGACGATCACGTTGCCACTGCTGTCTTTGTCGATCCGGGCGGGAAGGCTATGCGCGGTCATGATCTTGACCATTTGCTCGCGTGTCACGCCCTGCTCGGTCAGCGTTTCGGCGACGGCCGGCGCGGCGCCCAACAGCGCGATCGCCAGCACGGCGGCAATCTTTAAGTGTTTCATCGCAACGCTCCCTGAAGTTAAACGCGACTATAACTTCATGAACTCTTTGAATTGGACGAGCATTGTACCCCACGTCGTGACGTAGTCCTCGATATTATCGGTTGTGCCGCGCCCGACGACGGCATCCTGTTCGGCCCAGATGACATTGCCGGGCTTCGAATAGACGCGAAGGTAGCGTTTGGTGGTGTTCCACTCGTTGATCCTGTCAAGTGACGCCGTACTGCTCGTCCAGCCGGCGGCAAACTGAATTTCGCGGCAGCCTCCATCGGTGCAGTTAAAGAAATAGACGTCGTAATTGATATCGATGATACGGCTCTTGACGATCACATTGCCTTTGCTGTCCTTGTCGATCCGGGCGGGCAGGCCGTGCCGGGTCATGATCGCGACCATTTTCTCGCGGGTCACGCCTTGCTCGGTCAGCGTTTCGGCGCAGGCCGGCGCGGCGGTGAGCAGCGCGACCGCCAGCACGGCGGCTGAACTCAAGTGTTTCATCGCAACGCCCCCTGAAGTTAAACACGATTTTCTTCTAAACCCCAGGCCCAACTATCAGTCGAAAGCGCGCCGGAAAGCAACGCACGGACAGGCCGCCGTTATTGAGGGCAAATTTATTTGGCTCAACCGCCCGTTTTCGATAATCTTCAGTGTCACTCAAACAGAGGGGAGACACTATGAAGACGAATTACAAGATTGCCATCGCACTCGTTGCCGGCACGGCGCTGGGAGCCGCGGCCGTCCAGGGACTTCATGCGCAAGCCAAGCCGCCTGGCTATGTCGTTGGCGAAATCGACGTGAGCAACCAAGAGGCTTTTACAAAAGAATATGTCCCACTTGCGGTGAAGGCGCTCGGACAAGCCGCTGGGTACAAACCGATGGCCCGTGGCGGCAAGACCGTGGCTATCGATGGCGCGCCACCCAAGACGCGCATTGTCATCAACAGCTTCGCGAGCCTGGATGCGGCGGTGGCCGCGTATAATTCACCGGCCTACAAAGAAGCGCGGACGGCCGGCAACAAATACGGAACGTTCCGTCTCTATGCCGTCGAGGGCCTCGCACCGTAGACCGCGCGGACTGCAACCTAAAAAAGACGATCGGAATTCTTGGCCCCGCTTGCGCGGGGCGTTCTTTTTGGCCGCGCGCGCACCTGTGACGAAAGCGTGCGTGCGCGCGGTGAAGCGGGTAACCACCCGGCATTCGCTATCACGCGCGCGCCGAGCGGAACTTGCGGGCGCTGATGGGCGGGGCGGCCGAACCTGCGGAGGTGGTGCGGCGGCGAGACCGTCGAGGCTGAGTTGCTAGGGGCGCTGGTTGCTGCCGCAGTTCTTCTGAACGGCCTCGTAAAGATCGACACCGCCGATGGTGAAAAACTTGGGTGTAATTTCCAGATTTTGCAGCGTTTTATTTTCCGCGTTGCCAAGATCGATGGTCACTGGCCCTTTCACGTACCAATTTCCGCGTTCGTTTTTCGTGAAGGCATTGCAAGGAATTGTGTTGGGCGGAATCGTTGACCCGCCTTGCTTCGCAGGGGCGACTGGCAGTTTTTGCGGATTATTTTTCGCCGGCTTTGTATCCACCGGCCGTTCAGGCAAATCGGCTTTATTCACCCACCCCTGCTGGGTGGCATAGGCGTTGATTTTGTCGGCAACGGCGCGGCCCAGCCCGCGCGCCTGCGCCTCTACATCAGGTGACAGATTTTGCGTGGGCACACTTTCGCCGGCAAGTACCGCATTGATCGCCGCGCTGCGCGCGGCGGCGGCCGATCCGGTAAAGGCGGCACCTTTCTGCGCTTGAGTCGTGAAAGTGAGCAATTGCGTTTTTGTGCCCTCAAAGACGCGCGATACTGTCATGTCGGCGACCACACCGCCGCCGAAATTGACCGGGGTGCGCTGGGCGCGAGTACCACGATCGACGTCTTGCAACTGCCCGGTGACGACCAGCGCCGTATCTTTAAGCGCGGGGTCGTCCTCGATCCCCGGCCGCGCATTGAGACCGGCCTCGTCGTGCAAGATGGTGATGATGGTAGCTACGATCTCGGCATTCACCCGCTTGGCGACGAGCTGGTTACTGACCGAGAGGTTGCCGATTTCACGCTCCAGCCGTGCGGTGAATTCGCGGTCGACCACCGCGACATCGGGGGAAAACACGAAATCGTAGATCAGTACCGTTTTTGGCCGCGACAGGGCTCCACCGGCCGAAGTTTGCGGGGTCTGATCGCCGGTGTTGGCACAGCCGGCAACAGCTAGCGCGATCAAGCAACCGAAGAGGTGTACAGAGCGCAAGGCGAACATGGCCACCAGACTACCACAGACCACTGACATCGCACTCTCGATTAGAGCGTCAGGGCAATAAGCAACCTCCGGCCAGACGGCCTTGCCTTGCGACAGGGACATCAGCCTCGTCGCTGGATGTCTAACTGATCGTCACATCAACGACATCTTCCCAAACGCGTCGCGCGGCTCACTGCCGCGCCGTGCGCAGGACACCCCCATCCATTCACAAGGAGAACCCAATGGATATCGATACCCACAACGATCTCGAGACCAAGGCGGGCATTCCGCTCGACGCCGTAGTGACGCATGGCGAGATGATCCACGCACACGCCGAGACGGAGTGGTGCCGGGCCAGCAAACCGCTCTAGCCTATTTCGTTGCCGCGGCTTTCAGGATCGGCGTCAGCCGCGCGATCGTGTCGTGCACCAGTGCGGCCAAAGCTTTTGGTCCACGCTGGTCCGGTTCGGCGATTTCGGCGCCGAGGTCACCCAACCGCTTTTGTATGGCCGGCTCGTCCAGGCCTTTGCTCAACGCTGCGGCAAGCTTGTCGATGACTGGCTGCGGCGTGCCTTTCGGCGCGAACACCGCATAGAACGGCGCGCAGTCGAATTGGGGGAAGCCTTGTTCGTATGACGTGGGGACGTCCGGCAATAGCGGGCTGCGCTTCTTGGCGGCGATGGCCAGCGCCTTGACGGTGCCCGCGCGCACATGCTGCAGGGGCCCGAACACCGGGTCGCAATCGTAGTCGACGTTGCCGGCGAGAATGGCGTTCATCACCGGCGCCGTGCCAGTGAACGGCACCAATGTCGGCATGATGCCGATGGCCGAGTTGAGCAGAAGACAGCCGATGTACGACACCGAGCCGATACCGGCGTGCCCCATGTTGAGCTTGCTCTCGTTCGCTTTGGCCCAAGCCGCGAACTCTTTCAGATTGTTGGCCGGGATGTCTTTGCGAACCGATAGCAGTTCCGGCTGCGTGGCGATCAAGCCGACCGGCTCGAAATCCTTCTCCGGGTCATAGCCCAGGTTGGGATAGAACACCGGCGCCAGGGCATTCGTGCCCATGTGGCCGGAAATGAGCGTGTAACCGTCGGGATTGGCGCGCGCGGCGCGGGTCGTCCCGACCGTGCCGCCGGCGCCGCCGACATTCTCGACCACGAAACTCTGGCCGAGATGGCGGGAAAAGATGTCGGACGCGATCCGGCCCATGACGTCGGCCGGTCCGCCGGGCGAGAAGGGCACGATCACGATCACCGTTCGCGTCGGATAGTCTTGCGCCCGAACGCCACTCATGGCGGCGAACACCACAAGTGCCGCCGCAACCCATAGCCTCTTCATAGTCACCTCCCGTCGCTTTTTGACTTCTTGCCAACAAGCTTGCCACTTCATGTCCCGCGTGGGGAGGGGTGTCGGGCGCCGTGAGTGCCGGGCGCTAAACCATCGGTTAGATCGAGGAATTGTTCGCAACGCGATGCGGGACCGCCCTTCGTCGCGCACTCTCACATCCATCCACAAGGAGAACTTAAATGGATATCGACACCCACACTGACTTGGAGACCAAGGCGGGCATTCCGCTCGACGCCATGGTGACGCATGGCGAGATGATGCGCGCCTTCGAGGCCTTCAAGGACGCCAACGACGAGCGCCTGGCGCTCGGCGAAAAGCGCTCCGGCGACGTCGTGCTGGAGGAAAAGCTCGCGCGCCTCAATTCCACCCTCGACGCGCAGGCGCGCCGGCGTCACCGTGCTGCGCGATCCCTATACCGCCAAGCCCTACGTGCTGTTCTACACCACCAAGCGCGTGGGCGGCGGCGTACAGGACTTCGACGCATCAAGGTGATGAAGTTTGCGGCGAGTTGAGCAGCACTTTCCCTCTCCCTGCTCTCGCGGGGAGAGGGGAAAGCTCGCGCAACATCAATTAATGGAGCCACCATTGAAGTGGATCGTGATCAGCTTGTTCGTGCTGGCGAGTTTATTATTTTCCGTCAGCGCGTGGACCCGCATCGTCGGACGCAGCGCCGACGAGCGCGTCGGCTCGGCTATTCCTTATATGGTTGCAGTAGTTTTGCTCGCGATCGACATCGTATTCATAGTCGGCTGGGCTGTGGGGCGCCTGATCTTCGCCTAGAAGCTGGTGGCCGGCTGAAAGCAACAAGGTTGTGAATAGACGAAAAACAACTTATTGTTGACACTCCCGCTATGGGCGCGGAATGGGGGGATTTGGTCATGATGCAAACAGTCAAAAAGTACTTTTTCGCTGCGCTATTCATACCACTGTTGGTGGGGTTTAAGACACCAGCCGCGGCGCAATCGTTCCAGGAGGGCGTGAACCGCCCGGGTCCTGCGTATCAAACGTTTTCAGTCGATGGCCCCCGCCGCTGTCAGAAGCAATGCATCGATGACGGACAATGTAGGGCTTGGGTCTTTATCGACGTCACTCGCGTCGACAATTGCCAGCTGAAGTCGGAAAGACCGGCAGCAGTTAGGGACCAGTGCTGCACTTCCGGCGTGGTGGCGCAATGATCTAACAGTTTCAACGGCTCAAACTACGGCCATGGCCTGTACTGTTTCTCCATCGCCGTGAGTTCGGCGATGGCGCCATGTCCATCGATTGCCGTCTTGAGATTGGCCGGCTGGTAAGGAAACGGCGCGAACGCATTGCCGTCCTTCGACTCGAAGCGGGCATGCGCGGAGTAGTGGATGAACTCGCACGTCTCCTTGTCCGGTGGCGGCACTTGCATCACCGGGCGCAGATAACTCGGCACCGCCTTCCAGATACCCTTTCGCGAGTTAAACAGAAGGCCCATTTTTTGATCGATCTTTTCCTTCAGGTATTCCTCGTCGAAGGCGATCGGGCTGTCGGGGTTATCTTTCTGCGCCGCGGCGGCGGCCTTGGCGACCATCCAAAGAAACGCAATGTCCGAGAGACCATTATCGGGATAACCGCCGCCGACATTTGAATGGACGCCGGCGAACCAGACTTGTTCCAACGTTTGCGGACGCTTGGTCTTGTCGGTGCCCCGGCCTTTTATTCGGTTCCACAGCGTCGGTTTGAAATTACCGCGCGCCTCATCAATCGCTAGGGCGTGGTAGGCATAGCGAACCTTGTCGNTGCGATCGATGTCGTGAAATTGATACTTTGACCGGCCAATCCATCGCAGTGGCGTGAAGGGAATGCCCAAGGCGCCCACGGTGTCCCAAACGCCGATGAAGAAGATTGGCGTCTGTCGCGCGCGCAGCAGGGCGTCTATCAACCGTTCCAGGATTTTTCCGGCGACGTCCTTGGAAAATAGTTTATGTAACGCAGTTTCCATTTTCGGTTTGGAACCCTCGGTCAGCACATGCCGGTACTTGATCGAGCGATAGATGTCGTAGACGCGCGGGAATAGATCCATATCGCGTTTTTCCAGCAGCCCGATCAGCCCGATGAGGCCGGCGCAGGCTGCGCGCCGTGAAGGAGCCGCGCGAAAAACCGAAAATGAAAATCAAATCGCCATCGACAAAATTGGACGCGAGGAAATCATAGGCGCTCTGCACGTTGGCTGAGAGACCAAAGCCCATCGTGCCGCCCATAAAGCGGTCGAGCCAATTTCCGGTGCCCACGCCCGGATGATAGAAGATGATTTGCGGGACGCCTTGAGCGTCAACGGGGCGAATGGCGCGGACCATTTTCACCACGTTGGTAGGCGCGCCTTCCTGATAGGGCTCGTTCCAAGTGCCGTCGCAGCAAACGATCAGCTTTCGGCAGGGATCGGTATCCGCAACCGCGTCGTTAGAATTCGGCATGAGTTGGTGTTCCCGGTGCAATACGTATGTTGCGCGTTGAAACGCGCGATGGTACCTGATGGTAAAATTGCAACTCTTGATTGTCCAGACATATTGCGGCCTGGTGCTACTTGCCGCCGCTACTTCGCTGGTCGCCGGGCGCGGCTTGTCGCCGAAGTCTTGCTGGTCCAGGTCCGTAGCTTTAAGCTTGTATTGTCGCAAGAAACGCCGCGCAGGAAGCGGGCTTGAGAGCATGATCAAACGATCTGGCGCGGTTTCGATCTTCTGTAATGCCAGCGTCGGCCTGCTGGCGCTGACCATCGCCTCGCTGCATTATTCCCCGGCCCGCGCGCAATCGGCCGATCTCGTGCTGTGCGACCGGCTCGCCGCCGAGCCCGCCGATCCGGACAAACCGGCGGACGTCAAGGGCACTGCCGTTATCGCCCAGTCCGATGTCGCGACCGCGATCAAATTTTGCAAGATCGCGTCGGCGTCGTCGCGCCGCGCGTTGTACCAGCTCGGCCGCGCCTACGCCGCCAACCGGCAAATGGCGGAAGCCGTCGGCGCCTACCGCAAGGCGGCCGACAAAGGCAGCACTTCGGCCATGGTCGATCTCGGCGTGCTGTTCGGGACCGGGTCGGGCGTCCCCAAGGACGAGGCGCAGGCGCGCAAGCTGTTCGAGCGCGCGGCCGCAGCCGGTAATCCGCGCGGCGTCGCCAATCTGGCGGCGCTCTCCGGCGGCGGCGGCGCGCCACCGGATCCGGTCAAGGCGAGAGACTTGCTGGCGAAAGCGGCGGAAGCCAATTCGGCGGAAGCGCAGTTTCAGCTCGGCATGATGTTGGCGGACGGCAGCGGCGGTCCGAAGGACGACGTGGCCGCGCGCGCTTTGTTCGAAAAGGCAGCGGCGCAGGGTCATGCCGAAGCCATGGTCTGGAGCGGCGCTTTCGCGCAACTCGGGCGCGGGAGCCCGGAGGACGCCAGCGCCGCCAAATCCTATTTCCAGAAAGCCGCGGCGCTCGGTAATGAAGAAGCCAAGGCGCGTCTCAAACGCTTGGAATGCCCACGCGTGTTGAAAGATAAACGCGGAAACGTCCTGTACAACCTCTGCTTCTAGCGGGCGTGATGGTCCGAGAATGGCGCACTACGGCGCCAGCGGCGAATTGAACTTGGCAGCCGTGTCGACGATCCATTCGCGGTAGAGCAGCAGCGGCGTCACGCCGGTGAGGCCGCCGCAGCCTTCCTGNTCGCCCGGCGCGGTGGACCAGCTCACCACGCCAATCACCGCTTCATTGGCGGGCTCGAAGGCGGGCGCGCCGGAATCACCGGTGCAGGCGCCCAATCCGATTCGCAGATTTCGCGTCGCGAGATCATACAGACGGATTTGTAAGCTGCCGGGCTTGCCGGTGACGGCGAGCGTCGCCATGCGCGGAATCCCTAAGCCGCGCGCGGTGCCGGCGGCGGTGACGCCGAAGCCGGCGATCGTCAGCGTTTCGCCGACGGCGACGCGGCGCGCGGGCGCGAGCTTGGCCGGCAAGATGAGATCGTTGAGCGGCACGGCGAGCTTGAGCAGCGCCAGGTCGGCGGTGGCGCGGCTCGCCGCGTAGCTCGCCAGATCGAAACGCGGGTGCAGCGCGATGGCGCGCACGGCAATCGTCTGCCCGGTCTGGAAAGTCTTGACCTGATAGTCGAGCTTGCCCGCCACGCAATGGGCGGCGGTGAGCACCAGGTCGCGCGCCAGCACGGTGCCAGTGCAGAGATCCCCGCGTGGATCCACGATCATCACGATAGGCCGTGCGGCAAACCCGCTCGCCGGCGGCGCATTGCCGGTGAGCGCGTAAGCGGGCGCGCAAAGCATCAGTCCAATAAGGGCGGAGAGGACGCGGGGCATGCTTGACGAGAATACCAGATAATTATTGACGTCGGCTTCTGGTACATTTCGACCGTTCGTGCTTTGCAGCAAAATGGTTGCTTTTTGGGCAAAGCGGACAAGTACAAACTTCGACCTTGACCATCGCGGTCGTGAATGACCCGAATCGGACATTCAGCAAAGTATAGCTGCGCGCGGGATGGCTGCGCCCTCGGTCGAGGCCATGATGGTGAGGTCGGAAAGCCGCGGGCCCTCCAGCGAAACGTTGCGGCGCGCGCCGAACAGCGCCTGATCGATCACATTGCCGGCGACCGCGCCGACCAGACGCCCGACGATGCCGCCGACCGGCCCGAGCACGGCACTACCGGCCGCCGCGCCGGCGATGGAGAGAACGAGGGCTACCATACTGCTACTTTCGCGATATGATTGGTCGCTCAAACGAGGCGTGAGTGGGGGGCGATTCTGTCAGCACGAAAATACGTCATCGCAGGCGCCATCACGCTGGCGGCAATCGTAGGCTTTGCCGTCCTGGCACCGACGCAGCAATCGCAGGACTGGATCAGGTGCGTGAATAAGGAGAAGGCGCCGCCCGACGTACAGGTCGGCGGCTGCACCAACGTGATCCAGTCGAACAAAGAATCAAAAAATAATCTCGCGATCGCCTTTACCAATCGCGGCGTCGCCTACCGCAACAAAGGCCAATACGCCCGCGCCATCCAGGACTACGACCAGGCGATCAAGCTCGATCCGAATGACGCCATCGCCTTCCGCAATCGCGGTATCGCCTATGACGAGAAAGGCCAATACGACCGCGCCATCTGGGACTACGATCAGGCGATCAAGTTCAATCCGAACGACGCCGACGCAGTCAACCTGCGCAGCGTCGCCTCCAAAAACAAAGATCAATACGACCTCGCCATCCAGGCCTACGACCAGGCCATCAAGCTCAATCAGAACAGCGCCCTAGCCTTCAACAATCGCGGCGTCGCCTACGCCAACAAAGGCCAATACGACCGCGCCATCCAGGACTACGGCCAGGCGATCAAGCTCGATCCGAACGACGCCAAAACCTTCACCAATCGTGGCAGCGCCTACGACGACAAAGGCCAATACGACCTCGCCATCCAGGATTACGACCGGGCCATCAAGCTCGATCCGAATTACGCTTTCGCCTTCAACAATCGCGGCAAGGCCTACGATGACAAAGGCCAATATGACCGCGCCATCCAGGATTACGACCAGGCCATCAAGCTCGATCCGAACTACGCCCGCGCCTTCAACAATCGCGGCAACGCCTACAGCCACAAAGGCCAATACGACCGCGCCATCCAGGACTATGATCTGGCCATCAAGCTCGATCCGAACTACGCCCTTGCCATCGCTAATCGCGGCGTCGCCTACGCCAACAAAGGCCAATACGACCGCGCCATCCAGGACTACGACCAGGCCATCAAGCTCGATCCCAAATACGCCACCGCCTTCGACAACCGGGGCTATGCTTACAAGGCGAAAGGCGATCTTGACGATGCGATCGCCGATTACAGCGACGCGATCTTGCTCAACCCCGCAAGCGCCGCCTATTTCAATGACCGCGGCCAAGCGTATGACGACAAGAAGGACTATGGCCGCGCCATCCAGGACTACGAGCAGGCGACCAAGCTCGATCCGCTCTATGCGGGTTACTGGAATTCACGCTGCAGGGCGCGCGCCATCGCCGGGCAATTGAAGCAGGCGCTCAAGGACTGCGACGAGTCGCTGCGGCTCAAGCCAGACGATGCCGACACGCTCGACAGCCGCGGCTTCGCCAATTTGAAATCCGGCAACTTCGACAAGGCCGCCGCCGACTTCGATGCAGCGCTCAAGCTTAACCTGAGGCTTGCCGGCTCGCTGTACGGCCGCGGCGTAGCCAAGAACAAGAAGCGAGGCGGAAGCGGCGATGACGACTTGGCGGCTGCTAAGGCCATCGATACAAAAATCGCCGAGACGTTTGCCGGCTATGGCGTGAAGTAAGCAGTCAGCATATTTTTTTGAAGCGCAATTTCCAATCTCGAATCTTGATGGGCGGCAGCACATAACTCCGGCCCTCCGCCGAAACCGTCAGCGGCTGTCCCGAATCCAGAAAATCGAAAAGCCGAGATTCATTTTCTTTCCATTTCTTCCCGTAGAGGCCGGGATTTTGACGCTCATAACCGAGGTCCCATTGGACGAAATGCGTCGTGTTGGGAGGGTCATCGTCGTAACCGCTGTCGATCTGGCCCTCGAATTTCATTTCCCGCTTGGCGTTGGCAACCGTTAGGGTCGCTTTCTCTCCGTCTTTTTTCGGCTCTCCTGGATAGACCGCGTGTATTGCAAAAGCGTGTCCGCAGCCGACCATGAAAATTGACTTGTTGTTTTCCGAATAGATTAGTTCAGGATGCCCGCGGTCTTCGGTTTGAAATTTCCAGGAACCATCCGCCGCGAATGCCGCGGAAAAGCCGAGGCAAGACATCGCGGCCAAAATTCCGAAGGCTCTCAAATTTATACGCATGGCCCCCCCCCAAGGCTTAATTTCAAATCATAGCAAGCCCAATTATTCAGTCCATCGCCTTGCAAATTGAAAAACATCCATCCGGGCCGCCATCACAGGCATTATGATTAGGCAATCCCCGGAAACCGGAACGCATAAGCCATAGGCCGCCGAAGACGATCCACAATATGTTGAGTAAAAAGGGATAACTTAATCGCGTTGCGAAGTGCAACAGCATCGTCTTTATCGATGGGCATGGACCGATTTTCACACGACTGCCAGCCACTTCCAACCTGCATACTTGTCGCCGGCCTGTCGTAAGTGGGTATATCGCTTCAAGCTGTTCCAGGTCCGATGGCCTGAGACGGCGGCGACCTGAGGGATTGTTTTGCCCATTTCGAACAGCCTTGAAATTCCTTCGTGGCGTAAGTCATGAAAATGCAAATCATCGATTTCCAGGAACTGGCAAGCGCGCGTGAAGGCCGCGCTGATCGCATCGGTCGAGAAAGGGAAAATTTCTGGAGCTGTGCGAGGCATTGACTCAATGATTGCAACCGCCTCCGGTGGAAGATCGCAGAGAATGTCATTACCCTTCTTCTTTTCCGGATCTTTCATGTCGCGTATCCATATGCGGTCGACGTCGTAATCTTCCCACTTGATGCGAGTGATCTCCTCCTGCCTGCGCGTGCTGAAGATTGCAAAAGCCAGCACTTTGTTCATCGGCAGCGAGTGTGGCCGGTGGCGGCGCACCACTTCAAAATGTTCCATGATGCGGTCGAGTTCGGCGAGAGTGGGTCGGCGGTCCCTTGAATTACCCGCCGACGTGATCCCCATCCTGCGGCAGACCACCATGGCATCTTGCATCTCCCGTTGATCGAGAGGATAGCCCCACATCGGTCGTGCAACAGCAAAAATACCGCTTAGGTGGCTCATGTAGCTCTGTCTCGTTTGCGGCTGGACGTTGAGCGATTGCGCGAACGCGACCAAATCGGGGCTTTGAATATCGCTGCACTTTCGATCGGCGATATCGTGTTTTTTGATCGAATTCAGAACCTGCTTCTTGGTGGACCCGAGCGGGCGCTTTGCATCGGCGATATAGCGGTCAATGACAACGAGCAGTATCGGGTTGTCCGGCTTTGCGAGCGCACCGGGTTCGGAAAGCTCCGTTTCTCTCCGTGCTAGCCACGCCTTGGCCGCCTGCTTTCGGTCGAAGGTCCGCGACTCGCGGTGGACGACCTGGCCTTTGCGTCTGAGCAATATTTGCGCCAGATACGCTGTTGTACCGTCCTTGCGAGTCCGTCCAATTATCGTTCCCATCGGTCCGTCCAATTATCGTCCATCGGTACAACATTTTTCAAAAAGTACGACAAAGTTGTACTTTCGCGGCAAAAATAGGAGGAAACGGGCGCCCATGAGACTGAATAAGACAGCCAGAAGCTACTGAAAATGATTGATAATCCGGAAAGGCGCCAAAGTCGATGGAATCGGCGCTTCGCCATTGCGCCCATGATGGAATGGACCGACCGGCATTGCCGGTTCTTCCATCGCCTGCTCACGCGCCGGGCGTTGATCTACACCGAAATGCTCACCACCGGCGCGGTGCTGCGCGGCGACCGCGCGCGGCTGCTCGGCTTCGATGCGTTCGAGCATCCGGTGGCGCTCCAGCTCGGCGGCAGCGAAGCGAAAGCGCTTGCGCAAGCGGCGCGCATCGGCGAAGAGTTCGGTTACGACGAGATCAATCTCAATGTCGGCTGTCCGTCCGACCGGGTGCAGGAGGGCCGCTTCGGCGCTTGCCTGATGGTGGAGCCGGCGCTGGTGGCCGATTGCGTCGCCGGCATGAAAGCCGCGGTCAAGATTCCGGTGACGGTGAAATGCCGGCTCGGCGTCGACGAGCAGGATCCCGATCAGGCGCTGTTTTCGTTTGCCGACGCGGTCAAGGCGGCGGGCGCGGATGCGCTGATCGTGCACGCGCGCAAAGCCTGGCTGGCAGGTTTGTCGCCGCGCGAGAACCGCGAGGTGCCGCCACTCGATTATGCGATTGTGCACCGCCTCAAGGCTGCGCATCCCGATTTCGACATCGTGCTCAACGGCGGCATTACCAGTCTCGAGCAGGCGCAAGCGCAGCTCGTGCATGTGGATGGCGTGATGATGGGCCGCGCCGCCTATCAGGAGCCCTGGCGGCTTCTGGCGGTCGATCCGCTGCTCTACGGCGAGCCGGCGCCGTATGCCTCGCCGAAAGAAGCGGCGCTGGCACTCATCCCCTATATTGAGCGCGAACTGGCCAAGGGCGTGCGGCTGCATGCCATTACTCGCCATGTGCTCGGCCTGTTCCGCGCGGTGCCGGGCGCGCGCGCCTTCCGCCGCCATCTTGCGACCGAGGCGGTCAAGCCTGCGGCCTCCGCTTCCGTCATGGCTGATGCGCTGGCGCTGGTGCTGGACTTGCAGCCGGAATTGGCGAACATCGCGGCAGCGTAAGTCGCGGCTGGGCAATCATGGTTCTGGGATATCCGATCGGCGAGATCGTTCTGCTCGCGCTCTGGATCGCGGGCGCCGGCATCCTGGTCGGCATCCTCGCCGGCCTGTTCGGTATTGGCGGCGGCGCCATCATCGTGCCGGTGCTGTACGAAGTATTCCGCGCAATGGAGGTGCCGGAGGACGTGCGCATGCAGCTTTGCATCGGCACCTCGCTCGCCATCATTATTCCGACCACGATCCGCTCGTATATCGAGCATAAGAAGAAGGGCGCGGTGATCCCTCACGTGGTGCGCCTGTGGGCGCTGCCGGCGGTTGCTGGTGTAGCGATCGGCTCGGTCATCGCCTCATTCGCGCCGGCGGCGGTGTTCAAGATCGCGTTCATCATCTTTATCAGCTTCATCAGCATCAAAATGCTGTTCGGTAGCGACCG
>JGI24140J50213_10000761_pt1 | contig 14814 bp, 8 predicted proteins | sample BarGraIncu00222A_FD_50213 | JGI IMG/M metagenome (IMG submission 50213)
GATCAGGGAGCCAGGCCTGGCTCGCAGGGCTGCGCTCAGGCGCCGTAGAGCGTCTTGCGCGCCTCGGCGGCGACGGCCTCGCCCTTGCGGTCGCGGATCTGGTCGATCGTGCGCGTCGCGACGTCGCGCAGCTCCTCGATCGTTCCGGCCTTCTCGACGGCCAGGGTCAGCGTGAAGCCGCGCAGCCCGAGGTTGGCGGAGATCAGCTTGGTGAGCGCAGCGGTGAACTGCCCGTAGTCGAGCGCCGCGGCCTCGGCGAGCGGCAGGGGAATGGTCGGCCGGCCCGCTTCGGCACCCGAGCCGCGGGCCGGGTTGCCGACCGTCACGGCGCCAGCGGCTGGCGCGATCAAGTCGAGCTTGCGCAACTCCTGAATATCGGCGGCGCTCACGCCGGCGAGATTGCCGAGCAGCATCTCTTCCGACTTCGTGCCATCGATGAGCAACAGAAGGTTGCGGCGTGCGCGATCCTTGATCAGCGCACGTGTCTGCATTTCGGCGCGTCCCGCGTCGGTCTTGACCCAGATCACCCGTTATCGCCCCGTTCCCGTCATGCCGGCGCTCCCGTGGGCGCCGCTTTCGACAGGGCGAAATGTATCAGTACCGGCACGATAGATCAGCCTCGGATCTCGACCCTATCTCACGCTTTGTCGCGCAATTCCCGCCGCAGGATCTTGCCGACGGGAGACTTTGGCAGATCGGCNCGGAACTCGACGACCTTCGGCCGCTTGTATCCGGTGAGATTGGCCTCGCAATAGGCGCGCACCATGGCCTCGGTGACGGCCGGGTCCTTGCGGACGATGACGAGCTTGACGGCCTCGCCGGACTTGGCGTCGAACACGCCGACCGCCGCGCATTCGAGGATGCCCGGCATTTGCGTGACGACGTCTTCGACCTCGTTCGGATAGACGTTGAAGCCGCTGACCAGGATCATGTCCTTCTTGCGATCGACGATCTTGAAGTAGCCGCGCTCGTCGACCACGCCGATGTCGCCGCTACGAAAGTAGCCGTCGGCTGTCATCACCTTGGCTGTTTCGTCGGGCCGCTGCCAGTAGCCGGCCATCACCTGCGGGCCGCGGATGGCGATCTCGCCGGGCGTGCCCATCGGCACCTCGTTGCCGTCGTCGTCGAGCAGCTCGAGCTCGGTGTTGGGCATCGGCAGGCCGATGTTGCCGCTGTAGGCCGTGCTGTCGACGGGATTGCAGGTGGCCGACGGGGACGTCTCCGACAGGCCGTACCCCTCGACGATCGGGCAGCCCGTCTTCTCGAGCCACAGCTTGGCCGTGGCGCTTTGCACCGCCATGCCGCCGCCCACGGAGATGACGAGCGAGCTCCAGTCGACGCTCGAGAACTCGGGGTGGTTGGCCATCGCGTTGAAGAGCGTGTTGACAGCCGGGAAGCTATGGAACTTCTCGCCCTGCAGCTCCTTGAACATGCTCGGCAGATCGCGCGGATTGGCGACCAGGATGTTGGCGCCGCCCATGCGCATCGCCAGCATCATGTTCGTGTTGAAGCCGAAGATGTGATAGATCGGCAGGGCGCAGATCGTCACGACCTGCTCGCCGGCGGGAATCTTCTTCAGTGCCGGCTGGTACCACGCTTCGGACTGCAGGATGTTGGCGACGAGCTGCTTGTGCAGCAGCATCGCCCCCTTGCTCACACCGGTCGTGCCGCCGGTGTATTGCAGCACGGCGAGGTCGTCGGGGCCGACCGTTGCCGGCTTGAACGCCTTGCCGCGGCCCAGTGCCAGCGCGTCGTTGAAGCGAACGGCGCCGGCGATGTCGAACGCCGGCACCATCTTCTTCACCTTGCGCACGACGTAGTTGACGATCAGCGACTTCGGAAAGCCGAGCATGTCTCCCATCGACGCGAGCACGACCTTCTTGGTCGGCACGGCCTGCATCACCTGCGCCAGCACGGACGCGAAGTTCTCGAGCACGATGATGGCCTTGGCGCCGGAGTCCTTCAGCTGGTGCTCGAGCTCGCGCGGCGTGTAGAGCGGGTTGACGTTGACGACGACGAGGCCGGCGCGCAGGATCGCCGCGACTGCGACCGGATACTGCGGCACGTTCGGCATCATGATGGCGACCCGATCGCCATTGATCAGGCCCTGCGCCTGCAGCCACGCGGCGAACGCCACCGAGGCCTGATCGACCTGCCTGAAGCTGATCGAGCGGCCCATGAACTTGTAGGCCATCCGATCGGCGAAGCGGCGAAAGCTGTCGTCGAGCAGCGCGACCAGCGACGGATATTGATTCACGTCGATCTCGGCCGGAACACCTGCCGGATACTGCTTCAACCAGATCTTGTCCATCTCAGCCTCTGCGGGGGTTGCGCGGATTCTGAGCCGCCCCACCGGTGGGCACTAGGGTAGTTTCGATATCTTCGGACGAGCGACCCTTGCCGCGCCCGTGGCGCGTCAGCCAGCTCAGGGCGCCGACGCTGCGTCGGCGAAGGCCTGCGGCGCATGCCAGCCGCCGCCCAGCGCCTGGATCAGGGCGATGGCGCTCGCTTGCTGGCTGCTCACGAGCTGCACCAGCGACTGTCTCGCACTGAGCGCGGATGCCTGGGCCGTGACGACGTTGGTGTAGGCCACCTGACCTGCGCGGTACTGGTTGAGCAACTGCTGCTCCACCAGATCGGCGGCGGCCGAGGCACGGCGTCGCGACCCCTCCTGCTCGCGCAACGTGCGGCTGAGGCTGAGCTGGTCCTCGACGTTCTGGAATGCCGCCAGCACGGTCTGCCGGTACTGCGCGATGGTCACGTCGCGTGCGGCCTCCGCACCGGCGACACGCGCGCGCGTCGCTCCGGCATCGAAGACCGTCTGCGCCACTGACAGGCCGATCGACCAGAGGCTGCTCGGTGCCGTGAACAGCTGGCTCGCGGTCGAGCTGGCGAAGCCATAGGAGCCGCTCAGCGACAGGCTCGGGAAATAGGCCGATCGTTGGATGCCGATCTGCGCGTTCGCTGCGGCGACGGCCCGCTCGGCCGCCGCGATGTCCGGGCGGCGTTCCAGCAGCGTCGACGGAACGCCGGGCGGAACGGTCGGCACGGTCATCGTCCAGGTCGCGACGGCGATGCTGAAGTCGCCCGGCGGCTTGCCGACGAGAACCGCGATCGCGTGCTCGAGCTGCGCCCTCTGGTTGGCGAGGCCGACAAGCGTCGCCCGCGCGTTCTCGAGCGTCGTCTGTGCCTGCAGCACATCGGTCTTGGCCGAGATCCCGGCGTTGTAGCTGTTCTGCGTGATCGTCAGCGCCCGCTCGTAGCCGGCGACCGTGGTGCGCAGCAGCTCCTCTTCGGCATCCGACTCGCGCAGCGCGAAATAGTCGGTGGCAAGCAGCGCCTGCGCCGAGAGCTTGGCGGCGGCGAGATCGGCTTCACTTGCCTGCGCGCTGGCCTCGGCACCGGTGACGGCCAGCCGCAGCCGGCCCCACACGTCGGGTTCCCAGCTCGCATCGAGGCCGGCCTGCAGCGAGTTGCCGCTGCGCGACGTGCCGGTGGCGCCGCTGCCGCCACCGGTACGCGTGACGCCGGCCGTGGCGCCCAAGGCAGGAAACAGCGCCGCCCGATCGAGGCGGACGAGCGCCCGAGCCTGGGCATAGCTGGCGACTGCGGCGGCGACGTTCTGGTTCGAGACCTCGACCTGCGACTCGAGCCGATCCAGCTCGGCGTCCCCGAAGAGCGCCCACCAGTTTCCGCGATCGAGCGCGTCGGCCGGCTCGGCCGGCTGCCAGCCGGATGTCTCCTTGAACANCGACGACGTCGGAGCGCTTGGACGGACGTAGGGCGGTCCGAGCGTGCAGGCGCCCAGTAGAGTGGCCAGGGCGACCAGCCCTGCGACGCGAGACGTCAAGACGCCTCGCAAAAGGGAGGTGCGATGGATGTTCATGTCAGTCCTGCAGCCGCCACGGGGTGGCCGCCGCCGCGGCTCAGATGACGCTCGTCGGGAGCGCGGCGGCGCAGCTTGTCGAGCAGGATGTAGACGACCGGCGTCGTCAGCAGCGTCAGCAGCTGGCTGGCGATGAGGCCGCCGATGATGGCGACGCCGAGCGGCTGGCGAAGCTCCGAGCCGTCGCCGAAGCCGATCGCGAGCGGTAAGGCGCCGAGCGCCGCGGCCAGCGTCGTCATCAGGATCGGACGAAAACGCAGCAGGCAGGCTTCGCGCACCGCGGCCAGCGAGCTCAGGCCGCGCGAGCGCTCGGCCTCGAGCGCGAAGTCGATGATGAGGATGGCGTTCTTCTTGACGATGCCGATGAGCAGGAAGACGCCGATGAGGGCGATGATCGAGAACTCCATCCGGAACATCAGCAGCGCCAGCACCGCGCCGACGCCCGCCGAGGGCAGCGTCGACAGCACCGTGACCGGATGGACGAGGCTCTCGTAGAGGATGCCGAGGACGATGTAGATGACGACGATGGCGGCGACGATCAGCATCGCCTGCTGGCCCTGCGACTGCTGCGCGCTCGCGGCGGTGCCGGCGAAGGCGCCGCGCACGTTCGTCGGCATGCCGATGTCGGCCTCGGCCTGGCTGATGGCGGCCTTGGCGTCGTTGAGATTGGCGCCGTCGGCGAAGTTGAACGAGACCGTGGTCGCCAGCTCGCCGTCCTGGTGGTTGACCGAAGTGGGAGCCGAGTTCTCGTAGAACGTCGCCACCGAACTGAGCGGCACCAGGTTGGCGGCGCTGTTGCTGAGGACGTTGCCGCTCGAGGCCGTCTTCAACGCCGGGTTCGCCGATACCGCAATCGTCGTGCTGCCGGTGATCGCGGCCGTGGCGGCGGTCGACTCGACGCTCACCGCCTGGCCGCCACTCTCCACCGTGCGCGTCGCCGCAGCGTAGACGTCGGAGAGGGCGTTCGGGCCGCGCGTGTAGTCGGGGGCCCATTCCATGACGACGTGATACTGGTTCAGCTCGGTGTAGATCGTCGCCACCTGGCGCTGGCCGAAGGCGTCGTAGAGCGCGGCGTCGATGCCGTTGGCGGTGAGGCCGAGCCGTCGGGCGCTGTCGCCGTTGACCTGCACCATCGTCTGCACGCCGTTGTCCTGCTGATCGGTGTCGACGTCGGTGAGCACGCTCGCCGTCTTCATCTGCTCGGCGAGCTTGCCGGCCCAGTTGCGCAGGTCGACCAAGTTGTCGCTCTTCAGCGTGTACTGGTAGGTCGAGTTGCTCGAGCGGCCGCCGGAGCGGACGNCCTGCACCGGGCTCAGGAAGATCGACAGCCCGGTGATCTGNGCCAGCTGCGGCCGCAGCCGGGCGATCACCGCGTTGCCGCTNTCGGTGCGCTGGTTCGACGGCTTGAGGTTGACGAACATGAAGCCGCCGCCGGCGCGCGAGCCGCCGGTGAAGCCGACCACGGTGGCCACCGATGGATCGCGGTGGATGATGTCGACGACCTGGCGCAGCTTCGTGCCCATTGCCCCGGAGGAGATGCTCTGGTCGGCGCGCAGGCCGGCGATGATCTGGCCGCTGTCCTGCTGCGGGAAGTAGCCCTTGGGCACGACGGTGAAGAGATAGATGTTGAGGCCGACGACGGCGACNAGGATGAGCATGACGAGCGCCTTGCTGTCGAGCGCCCAGTCAAGGCTCGCTTCATAGCGGCGCAGCATCCAGCCGTAGCCGCTCTCGAAGAAACGCGCCAGCCGACCCGGCGGCTTCTCGCTTTCCCTGCCGCCGGGCTGGAGCAGCCAGGCGCACATCATCGGCGTCGTCGTCAGCGAGATGACGAGCGAGATCATCACCGCCGCCGAGAGCGTCACCGCGAATTCGCGGAACAGCCGGCCGACCTGGCCGCCCATGAAGAGCAGCGGGATGAAGACGGCCACCAGCGACANGCTGATGGAGAGCACCGTGAAGCCGACCTCGCGGGCGCCGAGCAGGGCGGCGCGCATCCGNGTCATGCCGGCCTCGATGTGCCGGCTGGTGTTCTCGAGGACGACGATGGCGTCGTCGACGACGAAGCCGGTGGCCACCGTCAGCGCCATCAGGCTCAGGTTGTTGAGCGAGAAGCCGAACAGGTACATGACGCCGAAGGTGCCGAGCAGCGCCACCACGGTCGCCACCGCCGGCACGATCGTGGCGCGGATGCTGCGCAGGAACGCGCTCACCACGAGGACGACGAGGATGACCGAGATGACCAGCGTGATCTCGACCTCGCGCAAAGACGAGCGGATCGAGTTCGTGCTGTCGGAGGCGACCTGCAGGGTCACATCGGCGGGCAGCTCGGCCTGAAGCTCGGGCAGCATCGCGCGCACGGAATCGACCGTCTGGATGATGTTGGCCGAGGGCTGCCGCGTCACCAGGATGATGATCGCCTTCTCGCCGTTGAAGAGGCCGAGCGTGCGCGTGTCCTCGACGCCGTCGAGCACCTGCGCGACGTCCTGCAGACGGACCGCGGCGCCGTTGCGCCAGGCGACGACCATCGGCGCGTATTCGCTCGCCTTCAGCGCCGGCGTCTGCGTGTAGATCTGCAGCCGACGGCCCTCGCCCTGGATCGCACCCTTGGGCCGGTTGGCATTGCTCGCCTGGATGGCGGCGCGCACGTCCTCGGTGCTGATGCCGTACTTGTTCAACGCGAAGGGAAGCAGCTCGATGCGCACCGCCGGCAGCGAGCCGCCGCCGATCTCGACGTCGCCGACGCCGTCGACCTGCGACAGGCGCTGGCTGATGATGTTCGAGACCTCGTCGTAGATCTGGCCGGGACTCTTCGTCTTCGAGGTCAGCGCCAGGATGATCACCGGCGAGGCCGCGGGGTTGGCCTTGCGGTAGGTCGGGTTGCTGCGCAGCGTCGTCGGCAGGTCGACGCGGCTGGCGTTGATCGCCGCCTGGACCTCGCGGGCGGCGCCGTCGATGTTGCGGTTGAGATCGAACTGCAGCGTCACCCGCGAGTTGCCGGTGCTGCTCGACGAGGTGATCTCGTTGACGCCGGCGATCGTTCCGAGGCGGCGCTCGAGCGGCGTGGCGACGCTGGTCGCCATCGTCTCCGGACTGGCGCCGGGAATGTTGGCGCTGACCGAGATCACCGGGTAGTCGACCTGCGGCAGCGGCGACACCGGCAGCATGAAGAAGCCCGAGATTCCCGCCAGCGCGATGCCGACCGTCAGCAGCACAGTGCCGATCGGCCGGCGCACGAACGGGCGCGAGAGGTTCATCGCGCCGCCTCGGGTGCCGGATCGTCCCGCGCCGCGCCTTCGGCCTCGGCCTCGTCGTCGGGCAGGCGGGTGGTGCCGCCGCCGAGGCGATCGAAGCCGAGATAGATCACCGGCGTGGTGAAGAGCGTCAGCAGCTGGCTGACGATCAGGCCACCGAAGATCGCCAGACCGAGCGGCCTTCGCAGCTCGGCGCCGTCGCCCCAGCTGAGCATCAGCGGCACGGCGGCGAACAGCGCCGCGAGCGTCGTCATCAGGATGGGCCGCAGGCGCAGCAGCGCCGCCTGGTGGATCGCCTCGCGCGCGCTCATGCCCTGGTTGCGCTCGGCGTCGATGGCGAAGTCGATCATCATGATCGCGTTCTTCTTGACGATGCCGATGAGCAGGATGATGCCGATGATGCCGATCACGCCGAGGTCGTGGCCGGTGATGATCAGGGCCAGCAGCGCGCCGACCCCGGCCGACGGCAGGGTCGACAGGATCGTCAACGGATGGACGTAGCTCTCGTAGAGGACGCCGAGAACGATGTAGACGCAGACCACCGCCGCCAGGATCAGCCAGAGCTGGTTCGAGAGCGACCGCTCGTAGGCACCGGACGCGCCGAGGAAGGTCATGGTGACGGTGCTCGGCAGGCCGATGTCCTTGGCCGCCTGGCGGATCGCGTCGACGCCGTCGCCGAGGGCGACGCCGTTGGCGGTGTCGAAGTTGAGCGTGCTGGCGGGGTACTGGGCGACGTGCGTGATCTGCAGCGGCGCGTTCTGCTCGACGATGCTGGCGATCGCCGAGAGCGGCGTCGCCGTGCCGTTGCCGGCGATGAGGTTGAGCTGCCCGAGCGCCTCGGGCGTCTTGACGCTGTCGGGCTGCGCCTCGAGGATGACCCGGTACTGGTTGGTCTCGGTGAAGATGGTCGAGACGATGCGCTGGCCGAAGGCGCTGTAGAGCGCGTCGTCGACCGAGCTGGCGGTGATCGACAGTCGCGCCGCGGTATCGCGGTTGACATTGACGTAGGCCGCCAGGCCCTGTGCTCCGGCGTCGCTGCTGACGTTGCGCACTGTCGGCACGCTCTGCAGCTTCGCCACCAGGCGGTTCATCCACAAGGTGATCGTGGCGCTGTCGACGCCTTCGAGCGAGACCCGGTACTGCGTCGGCCCGGTCTCGGCATCGATCGTCAGATCCTGCGTCGGCTGCAGGTTGAGCGTCGCCCCCGCCACCTGGCTGACCCGCTGGCGCAGCCGGTCCATCAGCGCCTGCTGGTCGCCGTGGCCGCCCTTCAAGTTGATGAGCAGGCTGCCGGTGTGCAGCATCGTGTTGTTGGCGGCGTCGACGCCGACGAACGAGCTCAGGTTGTCGACCTCCGGGTCCTGCAGGATCGCCAGCGCCGCTTGCTGCTGCAGCGACGCCATGCGGTCGTACGAAACGTCCTGGGCGGCCTCGAGGCGGCCTTGCAGCTGCCCGGTGTCCTGCGTCGGGAAGAGGCCCTTCGGGATCGCCAGGTAGAGCAGCACCGTGACCACGAAGGTCAGCAAAGCGACCACGAGGGTGATGGCCTGGTGATCGATCACCCAGGCCAGGCCATGGTCGTAGCGATCCATGACGCGGCCGAAGAAGGCCCGCGCCCTGGCGGCGACGCCGCTCGTCTTCTGCTCGGCCCGCTTCAGCCAGCGGGCCGACATCATCGGCACCAGCGTCAGCGAGACGACGGCGGAGATCAGAATCGTGATCGCCAGCGTCACCGCGAACTCGCGGAAGAGGCGGCCGACGACGTCGCCCATGAAGAGCAGCGGGATCAGCACCGCGATCAGCGACACGGTGAGCGAGATGATGGTGAAGCCGATCTGCGTCGCGCCCTTGACGGCAGCCTGCATCGGCGGCTCGCCCTTCTCGATGTAGCGCGAGATGTTCTCGATCATCACGATGGCGTCGTCGACGACGAAGCCGGTGGCGATGGTCAGAGCCATCAGGCTCAGGTTGTTGAGGCTGTAGCTCATCAGGTACATCAGGCCGAAGGTGCCGATGAGCGAGATCGGCACGGCGATGCTGGCGATCACCGTCGCGCGCAGACTGCCGAGGAAGGCGAAGATCACCAGGACCACGAGCACGACCGCGAGCATCAGCTCCATCTCGACGTGCTCGACCGAGGCGCGGATGCCGTTGGTGCGATCGCTGAGCACGTCGATCCGCAGGCTGCTCGGCAGGCTGGCGCGCAGGTCGGGCAGCAGCGCCTTGATCGCGTTCACCGTGCCGATGACGTTGGCACCCGGCTGGCGCTGGACGTTGAGGATGATCGCCGGCGCCAGCAGGTGGCCGTCGACGCACGACTGGCCGCCGGCGCTCGATGCCGAAGACGCCCCGGAACACGCCATGCCGGCCCAGGCGCCGAGCTGCGTGTTCTCGGCGCTGTCGACGACGCGGGCAACGTCGATCATGCGCACCGGGGCGCCGTTCTTGTAGGTGACGATCAGGTTCTTGTAATCGTCGACGGTGACGAGTTGGTCGTTTGAATTGATCGTGTACGAGCGCTTCGGGCCGTCGAAGCTGCCCTTGGCGCCGTTGGCGTTGGCGTTGGTGATCGCGGTACGCAGGGTGTCGAGGCCGATGCCGTTGGCCGCCAGCGCCTGGGTGTTGGCCTGGATGCGCACGGCCGGCCGCTGGCCGCCGCTCAGCGACACCAAGCCGACGCCGGAGACCTGGCTGATCTTCTGCGCCAGGCGCGTGTTGACGAGGTTCTGCACCTCGGTGAGCGGCAGCGTATCGGAGGTGACGGCGAGGGTCAGCACCGGTGCGTCGGCCGGGTTCACCTTGGCGTAGACCGGCGGCGCCGGCAGGTCGGCCGGCAGCAGCGAGCCGCCGGCGTTGATGGCCGCCTGCACCTCCTGCTCGGCGACGTCGAGCGTCAGCCCGAGGGTGAACTGCAGCGTGATGATCGAGACGCCGGCGGCGCTGGTCGAGCTCATCCGGTCGAGCCCGGCCATCTGGCCGAACTGGCGCTCGAGGGGCGCCGTCACCGTGTTGCTCATCACCTCGGGGCTGCCGCCCGGATAGAGCGTCTGCACCTGGATCGTCGGGTAGTCGACTTGCGGCAGCGCCGAGAGCGGCAGGAACTTGAAGCCGACGAGGCCGGCGAGGACGATCGCCAGCATCAGCAGCGAGGTCGCCACCGGCCGCTGGATGAATGGACGGGACGGGCTCAAGAAGCTGGAGCGGAAGCAGCGCTCTCGGTGCCGTCAGGCGAACGTCGCCGATGGCCGGATGCGGCGCCATCGGCTCCGGAAGCGGATCGCCGGCCGCCGTACGCTCCCGAGGCGCCGGACGCCGGCCGGTCCGCCGCCAGCTGCACCTTGGCGCCGTCCTTGAGCCGTCGCCGCCTTCGGTGACGACGCGCTCGCCGAGATCGAGGCCCTTGTCGACGGCGACGAGGTCGGTGGTGGCGATGCCGCGCGTCACCGCCCGGACCGAGACCGTCCGGTCGGCGTTGAGCACGTAAACGAAGTCGCCGTTCGGGCCGTTGCGAATCGCGGTCACGGGAATGACGATCGCGCCTTGCTGCACCCGAAGCAGCAGGCGCGCATTGACGAACTGGTTCGGGTAGAGCTGCAGCGCCGCATTGGGGAAGCGCGCCTTGGCCTTGACCGTCCCGGTCTGGATGTCGATCTGGTTGTCGAGGGTGGAGAAGGTGCCCTGGTCGAGCTGCGCGGTGCGCGTCCGGTCGAACGCGGTGACCGGAAGCGTCGCACCCGAGCCGACGCGCGACTGGATCTCGGGAACGCGGTCCTGCGGCACAGCGAACTCGACGTCATCGGCGCGATCTGGGTGAGGACGGCGACGCCGTTGGTGTCGCCGGCGGCGATGTAGTTGCCGGGATCGATCGGCCGCAGGCCGACGCGGCCGGTGATCGGCGCGACGATGCGGCAGTAGCTCAGGTTCAGGCGCGCCGTGTTCTCGTTCGCCTTGTCGATGACGATCGTCCCCTCCAGCTGCTTGACCGTTGCCGCGAGGGTGTCGACATCCTGGCGGGCGATCGAGTCCTGGCCGAGGAGGGTCTGGTAGCGCTGCAGCTGGACCCGGTTGCTTTCGAGCGTGGCCTCGTCGCGCATGCGCGCGCCGATCGCCTGCTGCAGCGCAATCTCGAACGGCCGTGGGTCGATCGTCGCCAGCAGCTGGCCCTTCTTCACCATCTGGCCCTCGGTGAACGCCACTTGGGTGATGACGCCCGAGACCTGCGGCCGCACCGTCGTCGTCACGGCGGCGGTGACGGTGCCGAGCGCATTGAGGTAGACCGGCAGGTTGGCGCGGGTCGCGGCGGCGATCCCGACGGTGCTCGCGCCGGCTCCGCCGCGGCCGCCGCCAGGGCCGCCGCGTCCTCCGGCGCCGCCCGGGCCTCCTGCCACCCCGGAGGCGCCCGNTGCTCCTGCACCCGCGCCGAAGCCACCGCCTGGAGCGGCCGGCCGGTGCGTGAGATACCAGGCGAGCAGGCCGAGCGCCNCCAGTGCCAGCACNGCCGCNACGGCTCCGAGCCATCGTCCACGCTTCGGACGGTCAGGTGCAGGCAGCAAGGGCGGCGGNGGAGCGGCGGAAAGAAGGAGAGGTTCGGACGGCTGTTCCATGGGTGGGCGCTCGTTGGCTTGCGCTCGCTTGTCGTGGCGCGAAGGCTATCAAACGAAATGACCAGACGCGAGTCGACCGGACGGAAGGCGCCACCGTCGGCGCCACGTCCTAAGGCATGGTCTCTCGCCATGCGAGCGACGCTTCACGTTGGAAGGGAAACCGTTGTTGACGCGGCAATCGCGGCGAAACTATTCTTTACCGGCCCGGTCGTCTTCTGGGTCGCGCATTTCGACAGCACTGCCACGGATCCCACCCACATGACCGACCGCCTCGAGGGCAAGACCGCCTTCATCACCGCCGCGGGCCAGGGCATCGGCCGCGCCACCGCCGAAGCCTTCGTCCGCGAAGGTGCCCGCGTCATCGCGACCGACATCAACGACGAGCTGCTGGCCGATCTCGGCCGCGCCACCGGCTGCGAGACACGCCGGCTCGATGTCACCGATGCCAGCGCCGTCCTCGCCGCGTCGATCCAGGCGCTCGCCAAAGGACCCGTGCACGTGCTGTTCAACGGCGCGGGCTACGTCCACGCCGGCACCGTGCTCGATTGCGACGAGATCGCCTTCGACTTCTCGTTCGACCTCAACGTGCGCTCGATGTACCGCCTGATCCGCGCCTTCCTGCCGTCGATGCTGGCCTCGTTCCAGGGCGGCAGCGGCGGTGGCTCGATCATCAACATGGCCTCGGTGGCCGGCAGCATCAAGGGCGCGCCGAATCGCTTCGTCTACGGCGCCACCAAGGCNGCGGTGATCGGCCTCACGAAATCGATCGCCGCCGATTTCATCACCCGCGGCATCCGCTGCAACGCCATCTGCCCGGGCACCGTCGAGTCGCCNTCGTTGCGCGAGCGGATCGCCGCGCAGGCCAGGGCCAGCGGGCAAACCGAGGCCGACGTGCAGGCNGCGTTCGTCGCGCGCCAGCCAATGGGCCGGGTCGGCCGCAGCGAGGAGATCGCCGCGCTCGCCGTCTACCTTGCGAGCGACGAATCGGCGTTCACGACGGGCACGGCGCAGGTGATCGACGGCGGCTGGTCGAACTGATCCGGCCTCGCGCCGGAGCCGGGCGTCGCCAACCCTCTAAACTTCGCTCCCCGCTCACCAAGGACAGCCATGAAGCTGATGCGATACGGCGCCAAGGGCGCGGAAAAGCCCGCGCTCGTCGATGCGAAGGGAACGGTGCGCGATCTCTCCGGCGTCGTGGCCGACATCACGGCAGCGACGCTGACGCCGACCGCCCTGAAGCGCCTCGCCGAGCTCGACACGTCGCAGCTTCCTGCCGTCGCCGACCCCGGCCGCATCGCGCCGCCCTGGAGCGGCATGGGCAAGTTCATCTGCATCGGCCTGAACTACTCCGACCACGCGGCCGAGACCGGCTCGCCGATCCCGAAGGAGCCGATCGTCTTCATGAAACCGACCAGTTGCGTGGTCGGCTGCAACGACGCGGTGGTCATGCCCAAAGGTTCGGTGAAGACCGACTGGGAGGTCGAGCTCGGTGTCGTCATCGGCACGAAGGCGCGCTATGTCGAGCAGGCCAATGCGCTGAACTACGTCGCCGGCTATTGCATCGTCAACGACGTCTCCGAGCGCGAATACCAGCTCGAGCGCGGNAGCCAGTGGGACAAGGGCAAGGGCTGCGACACCTTCGGTCCGGTCGGGCCGTGGCTGGTGACGGGCGACGAAGTGACCGACCCGCAGGCGCTGGCGATGTGGCTCGAGGTGAACGGCAAGCGCGTCCAGAACGGCAGCACGAAGACGATGATCTTCGGCGTCGCCGAGCTGGTCTCGTATTGCAGCCGCTTCATGACCCTGTGGCCAGGCGACCTCATCACCACCGGCACGCCGCCCGGCGTCGGCCTCGGCATGAAGCCGCCGAAGTACCTGAACGCCGGCGACGAGATGCGCCTGGGCATCCAGGGTCTCGGCGAGCAGCGGCAAAACGTGCATGCCTGGGATCCGGCGCTGATCGACGGGTGAGCGACCGGTGAGCGACGGCGCCGCCGCTGCGCTGCCGGCGTGGCTGCGGCCGTGGCGGCTGCTGCCTGCCTATGCCATCAACGGCATCGCGACCGCGGTCGGCATCGGCTGCATCCAGCTGCTGACGCGCGAGATCGCCGGCGCGCACGCGGCGGCGTTGGTGGTGAGTGGCGCCGTCTGCGCCAGCATCGCCGATCTGCCGAACGTGCCCTCGCGGACGCTGCACCGCGTCGGCGCCGCGGCGCTGTTGAGCTTCCTGGCCGCGCTGGCTGTGGATCTCCTGCGCCAGCACCCGCTCGCGCTCGGCGTCGTCGTTCTCGTCGTCGCCTTCCTGGCGATGATGGTGCTCGCCTGGGGCGCGCGCGCCGGCGCCGTGTCGTTCTCGCCGATCCTCTCGATGATCTTCTCGATGGCGGTGCCGCCGGCCGACCACGAGCTCTCGATCGCCGGCTGGTGCGCCTGCGGCGGCATCGCCTATCTGCTCTGGGCGCTCGCCGCGAGCGTGATCCTGCAGCGGCGCTACCGCACGCTCGTGCTCGTCACCACCTTGCGGGCCACGTCGCAGCTGTTCCGCTCGCGTGCCGACGTGCTCGTCTCGCACCGCGTCGAAGCCGGCGAGGTGCCGCCGCTGGGGGCCTGGATCGGCGGCGAAGCGGCGCTGGCCGAGCGCCTGCAGGCGTCGCGCGACTTGCTCTATCCGGCCGTCGAGAGCGCACGCTGGCAGCGCGACGTCGCCATCCTGTTGCGGATCATCGACCTGCGCGACGCCTTGCTCACGAGCCGCCTCGACGTCGACCTGCTCGGCAGCGATGCGGCCGGGCGCGAGATCCTCGAACGCACGGCCAACAGCCTGCGCCGGATCGCCGGCCGGCTCGACGTGGCCGCCGCGGCCTTGCGCGACGGCACCACGTCCACCGACCCGGGCAAGCCTTCGTTCGATGTCGCCGCCGCTGCCGACGAGCTGCAGATGGTCTCGGCCGATCCGCGCGCCCGGCTCCTGCCCGTGTTGCAGGGCCGGCTCGACCGGCTCTCGGCAGACGTCGCACGCGTGCACGCACTGCTGCAGGGCGAGGTCGAGGCGCTGCCGCTCAACCATGCG
>JGI24140J50213_10000762_pt1 | contig 14801 bp, 10 predicted proteins | sample BarGraIncu00222A_FD_50213 | JGI IMG/M metagenome (IMG submission 50213)
TTTCCCCAGGTCCATTGTTTCTTTCCCGGTGAGATATGGTGATTGGCAACATGAAGCAATCCACCCTTGGTGTCGTTTTCATAACCACCAATGAAATTGTATTTGCTCTCGACCGCCATGTAGGAAGTGGGAACGGGGATATTCTTGTAACGAGAAATATCAACCCCTGCAGAGTAGTCCACTTTGTAGTAGGTTCCTTTGGCGATAGGGAATTCAGAAACATCCCGTTTTCCGTGATCAAAGACCGCATGGACATCGGGAGGAAAGACAGATTGATAATGTTCATTAACATGCACAGCCGGGTTGGCCCACCACAGGAAAGTCTGGGGTTGTGATGTTCCGTTATAGAGTTTGGCTTTGATTTCGAGGTAAGCCTTGTCGGGATATAATGTGAACCCAGTCATGGCCTTGGTCCGGAACATCCGTTCCAATTCATTGCACCACACCGTTTTGCTGCCATCTTTGTTATCTTCGATTGACCATTCGATAGGCTCGAAAGTAGAGGGGCGATGATGCTGTGGCCAGTTGAATTCTATCCCTCCCGAGATCCAGGGACCGGTCAGACCAACCAGTGCAGGCTTAATGACTTGGTTATAATAGACAAAGTGACGTTGTTTGATTTTATCATAAGCCATCTGAATCCGCCCTCCCAATTCAGGTAGGATCATGATTTTCAGGTATTTGTTTTCAAGATAGAGGGCGATATATTCTTTGTCTTCCTTCTCATCCAGGATCTTTTCAATGACAGGGTGGGGGTAGACCGCTCCACTGCTGCCCTGGTAAACACGTTTCTCTAAAAACAGAGGATTCTTCTCCGGTTTTCCGATTCCGTACGTTGGAATTATCACAACCTCTATCCATGCTTTGACGTCCATAATAATCTTATTTATTCAATAACTGATGTTCAATCTCTTCCAATGACTTCCCTTTCGTTTCGGGCAGCTTTTTGAAAATAAACACGAACCCACTGATACAGATTATCCCATACAGCCAGAATGTCCCCGAAGCTCCAAATGCATTATTCAGTAAAGGGAAAGTATAGGTTAAAATAAAGCACGCTGCCCATAATCCAATGGTGGCAACCGACATGGCCGCTCCACGGATCTTATTAGGGAAGATCTCAGAAAGCACCACCCAGGTCACCGGCGCCAGCGACATGCTGTAACATGCAATTGCCAGAATCACCAAAACCAACAAAGGCCATCCCTGGAAATGGTAATAATACAATGTTCCCATAACGGCATAAATTCCTGCCAACCCACCTGCCCCCAACAACATCAGGAACTTTCTCCCAAGCTTATCTACAGTGAAAATAGCAACGAAAGTAAAAATCAGGTTTACACTCCCCGTGATCACGATATTAAACAGGATGTCATTCACGCTGTAACCTGCCGAAGAAAAGACCTCCTGCGCGTAGTTAAAAATCACATTGATCCCGCACCACTGTTGGAAGACAGCCAATAAGATCCCGAGCAACATGATTCTGCCTGCCCCGTTTTTGAAAAGACTGAAGAACGAGACGCCCGATTCATCGGTATTGATGGCTTTTTTGATCGCAGCAAGTTCTGTCTGAGCAACCTCCTCGCCTGTAATTCGTTTCATGATTTTGAATGCTTTATCCGATCTCCCTTTTGCAACCAGCCAACGGGGACTTTCAGGAATAAACAATACAAACACAAAAAACAGAATGGCCGGAATTGAGCAAACCCAGAACATCCAACGCCATCCTTCCTGTCCGTTCCACGAAGCAAGAATATAGGCCGAAGTAGCTCCGGCAGGCACCGGTTGTGCTATCTGCCAGTTAATCAGTTGGGCTGCCAGAATTCCGATTACAATGGTCAACTGGTTGAGCGAAACAAACTTTCCCCTCACTTTGGAAGGAGAAACCTCTGCAATATACATGGGGGAGAGGTTTGAAGCCAAACCTATTCCAATGCCCCCCAGGATCCGGTAAACGATAAAGAATGTAAAGTTATTCGCAGCACCTGTTCCNANGCTGGCAACTACAAAAAGTGCAGCAGCGAGTAAAAGCAATTTCTTCCGGCCATAGGCATCACTCAGCAATCCCGACAACCACGCCCCGGCCAGACAGCCAATCAGTGCACTCCCCATCGCCCAACCCTGCAGGTATGGAGAATTGGTAATCTGAAAGAAGGGTTCATAAAAAGGCTTTGCACCACCGATCACCACCCAGTCGTAACCAAACAACAAACCACCAAATGCAGAGGCTATCGATATAGCCAGAATATAGGGTAGATTAATTTTATCACTTTTCATGTATAAATATGGTGTTTAAAGCTTTCAGAGAATATCTCCTTATTATGTAAGTATAACAAGGATTTACTTTCTTTCAAGACTTTTATTCGTGTAGCAATATTAATTCCTACCACTGAACAAAAAGTGAAACAATATACACCTTTTTGAAATAGCTGAAACTATTTACTCCCTAATACCGGGTATTCTTTTTTTGATATCATCCCAGACAAAGAACCAGAAATAAGATTAGATATTTTATTATAAAATGCCGTATTAATCACTTTCGATGGAAAACGTATAATTATTATTTTGTGAGCCGAATAAAATGTCTAATCGGCTCATAAATGTATTATATTTGAGCCGAATAAAACAAATAATCGGCTCATGAACAGATTTAACTGGCAACATAAGGAATGGCCTGATTTCAAATTCGATATAATAAATATTGAAAAGTTTTTGTATTTATTTTACGAAAGGGTTGGACATGTGACAGGTATGCTGAAGGCGATCCCGGATGATTTACAAATGGAAACACTGATTGAGATTATGGTTGCAGAGGCCATCAAAACTTCTGAAATCGAAGGTGAGTTCCTGAGTCGAAACGATGTGGTATCATCAATTAAAAAGAATCTTGGATTAGTTACACTGGACGAGAGTAAAGATGCGCGGGCAGCAGGTATTAGTTTGCTCATGATCAATGTTAGAAATACTTTTAGTGACCCAATGTCAGAACAAACGTTATTTGATTGGCATAAGATGTTGATGAGTGATGTAAAAGATGTTGAAATTGGGAAATGGCGTACACACAAGGAACCAATGCAAGTAATTTCAGGCGCATTGGGTAAAGAAAAAGTACATTTTAAAGCACCTCCTTCTGATATTGTCCCCAAAGAAATGACCAATTTCATCAAATGGTTTAACGATACAGCCCCGGGAAGCAAGAAAGAAATCAGACATGCTCCGATCAGGGCAGCAATTTCGCACTTGTATTTCGAATCGATTCATCCTTTCGGGGATGGAAACGGAAGAATAGGTCGCGCTATTGCAGAGAAAGCATTATCGCAAGGTATTGGACGTCCGGTAATGTTGAGTTTATCTAAAATAATCGAAAGCAATAAGAAAAAGTATTATGCCGAACTTGAAAAAGCTCAACTTTCAATGGAAATCGATTCATGGGTGAAATATTTTATTGAAACCATCATTGAAGCACAGGTAGACTCTGAAAACCTGATTGATTTCACACTAAAAAAAGTAAAGTTCTTTGATCGGTTCAGGGAACTGTTAAATGAACGACAGTTAAAAGTAATAAAACGGGTGTTGGATGAAGGTCCCGAAGGTTTTGTGGGGGGTATAAATGCAAGGAAATATGTAAGTATCAGCAAAGCATCTAAAGCTACTTCCACAAGGGATCTTCAGTATCTTTTAGATATAAGTGCCCTTCTTGTTTCAGGAGGTGGGCGCAATACAAGTTATTCTATTAATATCTAAGATTTTCTAAAAACATCTCGCCCTTTTGGAGTTATTAAGGATCTTTTGCTATTTCAATAGTTTATTTGTGTTTAAGAGTCCTTCCGACATTACTTATTGTAAACAGAATCGCTAATGTTTACTATATTCACACTCTAATTAACCGGATTCACATTGGTCAAAACTATCGAAAAAAAGGAAAGTAGTTTTGGTCAAAAATAACCCCATGAAAAAGACAATTTTATTTTTAGCGTTAATCATTATTTTAACCCAAACTGTAAAAGCAAAATTTGACCCAAAACATGTTGTTTGGGTATGGCCACAGATTAATTGGCAAGAGTATATGCAAATTAGTCAAAATGATCCCAGCAGTAATTCTACGGAATTGAGATTAATAGTTGCATTACACAATACAGAAGGTTCATATTGGGATTCAGATCACTCAAAAGCTCTTTATAAATCTCTATCAAAAGATTCTTTATATCTGTTAAATAGACCTAAAAATATTTTTGCAATAACTACATTCGAAAATCATATTGTACATTTTCTTCTTTATGGCATAAACAATAAAAATAAAAACGAGTATGAATTTAGAGTATTATCTAATCAATATACGATTCGTGTTCCATGGTCAGATGTTTCATTGAACGGTACCATGTCTTTACCAGATGGTTATAAGACAGAGCAAATAACTTATCTTGGAGGATATGTAAATCAGGTAGGAAATAATCTCATAGTTGATGTAAAGAAAAAAGGAACTACTAAAATCATTTTAAGCGTTGTTGTCGAATGGGGAAGCCTCAAACCTGTTTTGCTTAATATATACTCGGCCAACGAATTAAACGATTTTTTAAGCAGGCTGAAACGGCCTGGTACATATCAGTTATCATTAAAAGAAAAGAGTAAGTGGAAACTCCATTATTCAACCAATCAATTGGATGCAAATACATTTTTGCCTAAAAAGCTAAAGGCTGCTTCAGCAGATAACAATTTGATCTTTTATCTAAAAGCCAATATTAATTCAAAAGATCAGGTTGAGTATGCTCTGGTAAAAGATGATAAAGTCNTACGTTCATGGGGAATGAATGAATTTGACAACAGTTTTATCTGGTTAAAAAATCTCAAACCGGGAGAATATTTATTGAAAATGCGTTACAGCATTCAAAGGAAAAATGTAACAGAATATCCTTTTGTAATTGAAACGCCATGGTTCCAGTCTGCTATATTTAATATGATTGCGGGTATATTAACATTGGCATTTCTGGGAGGCACTATCTTTTTAATACTGTTCTTGAAACAAAAGAAGAAAACATTAAAGGAACTGGCTAAAAAAGAAAAACTTCAGCTTGAACTTAAATCCATTTATGCACAACTTAATCCACATTTTGTCTTTAATGCTTTGAGTTCAATACAGGGTCTTATTAATAAAAAAGATATCGAGGGGGCTAATATGTATCTCTCTGATTTTGCTAAGTTGATGCGTGATTCTATGACCAATAACAACAAAGAACAGACTTCCCTTAATGAAGAAATCATAACTTTGGAAACTTATCTGAAACTGGAACAGCTGAGGTTTGGGTTTAAATTTGAGATCAAAACCAATAATGTCAATATTTACGAAACTGAGATCCCTTCGTTGTTGTTGCAGCCTTTGATAGAAAATGCTGTAAAACATGGTGTCTCTTCTCTTAAAGAAGAAGGGTATGTCAATCTTTTGTTTTCAAAAGCCAATAATGATATGGTTGTTGAAATTCAAGATAATGGAGCAGGGTTTGACATTAAAGAAGTGGGGAGTGGATATGGTTTGAAACTGACGAGGGACAGAATAAAACTATTGAATCAGATCATGAATGGGCAATCAATAGAATTATATATAAAAGAAAATACGCCATCGGGAACAATCGTTAGTCTGCAATTTAAAAATTGGTTTTTATGAGCTTTAAGGCGGTAATAATTGATGATGAAATACACAATGTCGAGAACCTGACACAATTGTTGGCGACTTATTGTCCACAAATCCAGGTATGTGATACCGCAATGAATGCTGATGATGGGAAAATCAGTATTCTCAAACATCAGGCCGACATTGTTTTTCTGGATATACAGATGCCGGATAAAAATGGTTTTGACTTGCTAAGGGATTTAAGCCAGTATGACTTTGAGGTAATTTTTGTCACTGCCTTCGACCAATATGCAATCCAGGCGATGCGGTTTGCAGCAGTGGATTATTTATTAAAACCCATCAATATTGAGGAACTGCAATCCGCTGTCAACAGAGCGATTAAAAAATGTGAGCTTAAGTTACAAAACCGGCAACTTGAAAACCTGATTCTGCTCCTGAAAAACCAGCAGAATAAAGATGAGCACCGGATCGCATTGACCACCATGAAAGAGACGCGGTTTATAAAAACCAATGAAATTGTCAGGTGCGAATCGTCTAATAATTACAGCACTTTCTTTTTACTCAATAACGAAGAACTATTGGTTTGTAAACCCATTTATGAATATGAAGAAATCTTGAATGAGTATGGTTTTATCCGTTGTCACCAATCACATCTTGTCAATAAAAAGTTTGTGAAAAGCTGGGTGAAAGAAGATGGAGATCATTTATTGCTTTTAAATGGCAAAGAGATTCCTATTTCAAGGACGAAAAAGGATTTTGTGAAAAAGGCGCTGGATATATAATATAGTCCGGAATAAATTCTTGTAAAAAGGCTTTATGAGATATCATAAATACATATGTGAGTGATTAATGAGGTAAGGTACCTTTATTGTCAAATAGTTGTCTTATCCTGACCCAAAAACATTCTCAAATTATCCTTCTAAAGACGCCCTAACGAATATTCTTTTAATTTGTTCCAAATCCTTTCCAATTTTACTACTTCTTCCGGCATCAAGTTTAGCTCTTCTATTTGAACTTCTTTCAAGAATGGATACTCATGAGAAATAGTATTTCGTATTTGTCTAAGCCCTATCCAATCTTTTGCATCATCAAGGAGATTTAGTTTTTCCATTTTATAAAGGATATCAATAAATGGAAGACCCGAAATGTCCTCTTCCAACACTTCGAGGAGTTGTTTAAACAAACGAGCCCCCATGCTATCCTGTAGTTTAGAAAACCGATAAATCAATTGGTCAAAAAGTGCTAGTTCAATGGGCGATATTAGTTGGTAAGTTGTTTCTGTTAACGGGAAATATTGTTTAATACTATCCCATGCAAACATCATCCTTTGATAATGTAAATCGCAAATAGTCAGCGTTTCAGTTAATTTATCGCTTAGTTCGTCATTTAGCATAGCTGTATCCCTGTTTGGTATATGGTTTTAAAAAAAACGGAATCACGCTTATCGGGATTATCCAATACTACATCTATCTTTTGCTCACCAATTTGTAATATAAGATCTGTTATGAAATTAATTTTTGTACGTGAGTTTAGTTTTGCCAAATTTGGATTGCTTATAAACAAATCGATATCACCTCCACGTTGTTGGTTTATAGTTCGAGAACCGAAAAGAAAAACCTTTACATCAAGTCCAAAATGTTGACCTGCAAGTCGTTTAATGCTTTCTATTTCAAATTCACTAAGACGCATTGGATGGGTTTTTTGTTAGATATACAAAAATAGGCATTAATCAATGTTTTTGGACTAAATCTTTATATTTATTTAATTTAATCGGTCAGGTAACGTGCCATGTTATTTGGACATCCACATCCTTAATTCATTATTTTATCCCATTTGTCCGGGTATCTGCGATAGAAATAAAACAATAAAATTGCTACTCCAAAAAACAATAAAAATAGAGTCAGATAACCCGTTTCGGTGGTGACATCTTGTATATCCAGTATTGTTTTTTCTTTATTGTTAAGCTGAAAGAATTTTGGTTGATAACTTTCCATATCACGTGGCCGTATCCATACTGATATGGAATCAGAACTTCTTAATTGAGATAAAATGTTTTCATAATTTTTATCTGTAAGGTCATCACCAATATTGTGGACCATATAAAACTTCTTTTTGTATTCCTTTAAATAAAATATTAATTCTGACTTTTGACTTGAATGACCTCGATGATCAGTAATTGTTGTGATGTAAGTATCTGCAGCACGCAAAGTCCCTTTTAGCTCTGTTAATCGCGACTTGATTACAAAATTATCCTGTAATTGGTAAAGGCCAAAACAGGTCAACATTATACCTAATATCAAATATCGATTTAGAAAATAGATTTTTAGCCTTATTCTTCTATTCAGATCCTGGTCTTTCTCCATTTTAATATGTTTATATAGTTACCACTTAAGGGCTCTAAGATATCCAGGAAGGGTTCAATATTCTTTTCAAAAATGTATTTATGATTAATACGGAAAAAGAAGTAAGTTTCAAAACGAAGAGGACCATTATATCCTACCTGTATTTCATAGTACGGTGATTTTTTAGAAGGTTTTTCAGTTACCATAAATGAAATGTGGCTTTTGGGACGAACCTTCTGCAGATATTTTTCATGTTCCTGTACTTCCCGTAATTTGTAGATCTTTCCAATTATTACATCTTCTACATCTATTTTATTGAGGGTTGTTTTACCGTTTGCATTTATCTTTATGGTATTAAAAGACGAGAGTCCGATAAATGAAAATAGCGTCGCAATAAATATAAAGTGAATCTGTTTCATTGTTATTTCAGAATCGTTACACAATAGTACGCATTTTTCTTAAATAGAGAAACTTGAGATAAGTGAAGAACATTTATTGTTTGTGAAAAATGGTAAATATATGGACTGTTCTGTGAAAAACAGATATAACCCGTGAAAAATGGTAACAAAATCTTTTTTTCTTAGAATAAATCGTTCCGGTTCTATTTGTTTTCACAACAATAAAAAAAAAGGATCAGTCGGAATAGTTGGGGAGTAATAATAACATGTTTTTGCATTATTCTCAATGAATCAGGTTTTAATACTGCTTTGATGACTCCAGAATCACTCCCGAGCCATCCCCGGAATATTGGTAGATACCCTCCCCCTTTCGCCTGCTATACGCCTACCCTTCGCCCACCTTTCCCGTTGTCCTTAGAACGCGAAACCAACGCGAAACCAACGCGAAGGGTAGGCGAAACGTACGCGAAACCCCTAAGCTGTCTACAATATGTCTGGGCGAATTCTATTTTTTATATCTTCATTATGTTTTCAGGTTCTTTCGAGTGTCCTTTTATGAAATTGGCATACACTAATCCCTTAATCTCTCTAAAACTTTTCCGGCTGATCCAAAAAAGAATTACAAATCCACATCAGCAGATTTAAAAATCACACTCTCAGGCATCAATATTTTAAGGTTTGTTTAGAATAAAATGAGTTTCATCCAGAAAAGAGGGGGGCTCAGGGATTTCTAAACTGTAACAACGTTTTATCCAAAAATGTAGTGACGCAATATTTAGCGTTTAATTGATTTAACATCTCTTTGACTTAGAGACGCAAAATAATGCGTCTCTACGAGTTTATTGGTTTATGTATCTTTAAAAAAATAATGCCTATTTTTAACCCCTACAAGAGAAGGATGCTAAAGTTGAATAACCGCAGTAGTTTCGAAGCTCAACTACCAATTAATAAAATTCAGGTCTAATGAAGAGAAAATGTTGTAAATGTATAACCCTCATCATTTTATTGCTTTGTTTACATAACAGTTTACATGCACAACAGGATAGCATTATTAACCGCTACAGGGAGTATTTATTCAGGAATGAGCAGGCCGGAAATGTTGGTCAGTTGATAAACTCGCTGAATGAAAAGCATCAGTGGGCCGATGTTGATTACAATGATACAGAACCGGCAAAGTGGAAGGTTTCAAATCATCTTTCAAAAGTACGTGCGTTGGCAATGGCCTGGGCTAATCCACGCTCATCCTATTATCACAGTGAAGCTGTTTGGAAGACACTCAGCCCGGCTTTGGATCTTTGGCTTGAAAAGCGTTACAAGAGTTCTAACTGGTGGCACAATCAAATCGGAGTTCCACAAATAATGCGGGATATCATCATCCTGACCAGGGATAAAATGACCCCGGATCAACTCAAACAATCTTTAGAGGTGCTCAATCAACACAAAGTCACCGGAACAGGTGGAAACCTTGTTTGGAGCGCAGATTTGGGAATTCATTATATGGCGTTAACAAGGGATACTGCAATGCTGAGAAAGTACAGTGATGTATTGATCAAGGAAATAAAAGTTAGCTCCGATGAAGGGGTTCAGCCTGATTATAGTTTTCATCAGCATGGTCTGCGACTGGAAATCTATCAATATGGGAAAGCTTTTTTAACAAATGGTGTTCGCCTTGCATGGCAACTGAGAGGAACTCCCTGGGCATTCCCGGAAGAGAAAACGGATATCCTGGCCGACTTTGTTACCAAGGGTTGGCAATGGATGGCAAGAGGAAGAAACACTGTTCCGGGAACAATAGACCGGGCTGTCAGTCGTCCGGGGGAATTACAGGGTGCAGATCTTCGGGAGATGATTCCTTTTTTGTGTGAGTTGAGTCCTAAAAACGCAATGGAGTTAAAAGAAATAGCGAAAAGACAAAATGGAACAGGATCTTTGACCGGATTTAAATATTTTCCCTATTCCGATTTTGCAGCATACCACCGGAAAGATTTTAGCTTTTTCCTAAAGACTATTTCGACACGGACGCTGGCTTCGGAGTCCATCAATCATGAAAACCTGAAAGGAAGACTTTTGGATAATGGCGATGGTTACCTGATCAGAAACGGACAGGAATATTTTAACCTGATGCCTGCATGGGATTGGGAACAATTGCCGGGGATCACAAACTTCGATGGGAATAGTAAAATAGTACGGCAGAAATTATCAGGGAGCGTGAGTGATAATATATCTGGATTGACTGCAATGGAGTATCGTGTTGAAGACACAGAAAACAATAAAAGCCTGACTGCTCATAAGATATGGGTTTGTAAAGATGATTTGGTTGTTTGTCTTATTTCTGATATCCAGGGGCAAAATATTCAGGGTGATGTTTTCACTGCCATGGATCAGAGCCGCTGGCAGGGAGATGTCACGGTAAATGCGCCCGGTAATATATTGAAAGAGGGAAATCATCAACTAAAGAACGTCAGGTGGATCCATCATTCCGGGTTTGGCTATATTCCGGTTAAGCCTTCGGATATTAATTTATGTTTAAATACAATCACCGGAACCTGGAATGCGATCAATGCTTCACAATCAAAGGCGCCGGTTACAGAAAAGGTCTTCAAACCTGTGTTGATACATCATTTGAATGATTCGGGTGCTGAATCATCTGGATATGTTTTGGCTGATTGCAAAACGCCAAAAGAGCTGGAAAAAGTGGTTAGTAATCCTTCATGGACGGTTTTATGCAATGATAAAAATTGTCAGGCGGTTTCGTTTAAAGACAATACTGTGGCGATTGCATTCTTTTCTGCCGGGGTATTGAAAATCAGGGATTCGGAATTGACGACAGATAAATCATGTCTGATTCTTGTTTCGGGTGGAAAGATGTTTGTCAGTGATCCCAATCATATTGGAGGGAAGATAACAATCGTGTTTAAAGGTAAAAAGATGGTTATTGATGTTGCTGAAAATGGGACAACAAGTCAAGGGGTTCTTTTCTAATCGTTTGTTTTGCTATAATCATGTCATGCCTTCGGCATTAGGATGATTTGAAATCTACTTCATTTGATCTATATATTCAATCTCAAAATTTTATAACTTTGCACGCTATTTTGAGATTAGAATAATTGCTGCTAAGATGAAGAAATACAAAGAATATAAACATCTGAACCTTCCTCAAATCGGAAAGGACGTACTGAAATTCTGGGACGAACAAAAGGTTTTTGAACAAAGTCTGGAAAAAGGGAAGAACAATACGCCATACATTTTCTATGAAGGTCCTCCATCTGCTAATGGACAGCCCGGGATTCATCATGTCATGGCACGTGCCATCAAAGATATTTTTTGTCGTTTTAAAACAATGAACGGTTATTACGTTGCCCGTAAAGCCGGTTGGGATACGCATGGTTTGCCTATTGAACTAAGTGTTGAGAAGACGCTTGGTATCACAAAAGAAGATATCGGTAAGTCAATATCCGTTGAAGAATATAATCGGGCCTGCCGCAAGGAGGTCATGAAATATAAGGACTTGTGGGACGATCTGACCCTAAAGATCGGGTATTGGGTTGACCTTGACGATCCCTACATCACATTTGAAAATAAATACATCGAAACACTCTGGTATCTGCTGTCTAAACTCAATGAGAAGGGGCTGATGTACAAGGGTTATACCATTCAGCCATACTCTCCTGCTGCCGGAACAGGTTTAAGTTCACACGAACTGAATCAGCCCGGTTGCTATCGCGATGTGAAGGACAGCACTGTTGTAGCTCAGTTTAAAGTGATCAGAAATGAGAAGAGCGATTTTCTTTTTAATGATGTTCAGGGCGATCTCTTTATCATTGCCTGGACGACTACTCCATGGACACTTCCTTCGAATACCGCATTGTGTGTTGGGCCGAATATTGAATATGTAACTGTTAAAACTTTCAATCCATATACCTATCTCCCAATTACGGTTGTTCTTGGAAAGCCATTGCTCGAAAGATACTTCCCTTCCAAGCATGCTGAACTTGAACTAAGCGCTTATGAGCCAGGTCAAAAGGCTATACCCTTCAAAGTAGTTGGCGAATGCAAAGGAACCGATCTGGAAGGAATCCGTTATGAGCAGTTGATGCCTTATGCACAGCCTGAAGACGGTGACGCATTTCGTGTGGTAACAGGAGATTTTGTTACAACTGAAGATGGAACCGGTATCGTTCATATTGCTCCAAGTTTTGGTGCAGATGACTTCAGGGTTGGTAAAGTCAATGGAATAGGTTCACTAACACTGGTTGACAAACAGGGTCGGTTTACAGATGCAGTGGGTGAGTTTGCCCATCGTTATGTGAAGGCCGAATACGAAGAGAATTACGATCCGAAGACAACCGAAAGCGTTGATGTTGCGATCATTGTAAAACTCAAACGAGAAAACAGAGCATTCAAGGCCGAGAAATACGAACACTCCTACCCACATTGCTGGCGTACGGATAAACCCATTCTCTATTACCCACTCGACTCATGGTTTATCAAGAGCACCGAAGTGAAAGACAGAATGATCGAACTGAACAAAACCATCAACTGGAAACCTGCTTCGACAGGAACAGGCCGTTTTGGAAACTGGCTTGAAAACCTGGTTGACTGGAATCTGTCACGTTCACGCTATTGGGGAACTCCTTTGCCAATATGGGCAACAGAGGACCAGAACGAAAGAATCTTTATTGGGTCAATCGAACAACTTAAAAACGAAATTGAGAAATCGGTTAAAGCCGGATTTATGCCTGCAGACCATCTGCTCAAAGATTTCGTTCCGGGTGACTTCTCTAAACAGAATTATGAAAAGTTCGACCTGCACCGTCCTTATGTTGATGATATTGTGCTGGTTTCATCTACCGGTCTGAAGATGACCCGTGAGCCTGATCTCATCGATGTATGGTTTGACTCTGGCGCAATGCCATATGCTCAATTCCACTATCCGTTTGAGAATGGTGATACTTTGAAAAATTATTTCCCTGCTGACTTTATCGCAGAAGGTGTTGACCAGACCCGTGGATGGTTCTTTACGCTACATGCTATTGCCACAATGGCTTTTGATTCTGTTGCCTTTAAAACAGTCGTTTCCAACGGACTCGTTCTGGATAAGAATGGCAACAAGATGAGCAAGCGTCTCGGAAATGGAGTTGATCCTTTTGCTACCATTGAAAAATATGGTCCCGATGCTACACGTTGGTATTTGATTACCAACTCGCAGCCATGGGATAATCTGAAGTTTGATATAGAAGGTGTTGCTGAAGTAATGCGCAAGTTCTTCGGCACGCTGTACAATACATACAGTTTCTTTGCTTTATATGCCAATATTGATGGTTTCAAATATGAAGAGGCTGAAGTGCCTGTCAGTGATCGTCCCGAAATAGATCAGTGGATCCTTTCGGAACTCAATACGCTGATTCAGAATGTCAACGATGCTTACAACGATTATGAGCCTACTAAGGCTGGTCGTGCTATTGCCTATTTTGTAGATGCACATCTTTCGAACTGGTATGTACGTTTATGTCGTCGTCGTTTCTGGAAAGGAGATTATACTACCGATAAGATCTCAGCATACCAGACACTTTATCGCTGTCTTGAAGTGATCGCAAAACTCTCAGCTCCTATAGCGCCATTCTTCACAGACAGATTATTTACTGACCTGAATAATATTACAAAAAGAGAAAGCGTTGTTAGTGTTCATTTGAGTGATTTCCCTGTTGCAGATGTATCGGCAATAAACAAGGAGTTGGAAGAACGCATGGAATTGGCTCAGACCATATCGTCGATGGTGCTCTCACTGAGAAAGAAAGTCAATATCCGTGTACGTCAGCCGCTTGAAAAGATCATGATCCCAGTGCTCGATCAGCATTATCATGATCAGATTGAAGCCATCCGAAATCTTATTCTTTCAGAGGTCAATGTCAAGGATATTGAATATCTCACAGAGGGTTCGGGAATATTGGTCAAGAAAATAAAACCCAATTTCAAAACTCTTGGTCCACGATATGGTAAATTGATGAAGCAGATTGCAGCCATTGTTGCTGAATTTGACCAGGGGGATATTGCAGCTTTGGAGCTTAATGGAAACAGGATGCTTGATATTCAGGGTGAAGAGGTTGAATTGTTGCTTTCGGATGTTGAAATCATGGCCGAAGATATTCCGGGTTGGGTATTGGCAAGTGAGGGTGCTGTTATTGTTGCGCTGGATATTATTATCTCGCCACAATTAAAAGAAGAAGGTATTGCACGTGAACTGATTAACCGCATTCAAAATATAAGAAAAGAGAAGAATTTTGAAGTTACGGATAAGATTATATTGAAGGTTGAAATAATCGATGAAATCGCTGTGTCTATACAAAACAATTTTTCCTACATTTGTTCCGAGACATTGGCAGAATCTTTGGAGCTGGTAGACCAGATTAACGGGGAGGAAAAAATACCTGTTGA
>JGI24140J50213_10000763_pt1 | contig 14787 bp, 11 predicted proteins | sample BarGraIncu00222A_FD_50213 | JGI IMG/M metagenome (IMG submission 50213)
GGTGCCAGGTGGACGCGGATCCGCTTGGCGAGCTCGGCCGGATCGGTGACGGTTGCGGCGAACTCAGCCAGGCACTCGACGATCGAGCGCATGTCGCGGATGTGCACGCCTTCTTCGAGCAGCAGCTGCAGCACCTTCTGCAAGGCGGCGATGCCGACCATCTTCGGGACGACGTCTTCCATCAGTTTGGGCGCGAGCCGCGTGACGTGCTCGACGAGCTGCTGCGTCTCGACGCGGCCGAGCAGCCGCGCCGCGTGCAGTTGCATCAAGTGTGAAAGGTGGGTGGCGACGACGGTCGAGCAATCAACGACGGTAAAGCCGGCCATCTGCGCCGCTTCGCGCTGCCGCTCCTCGATCCAGGTCGCGGGCAGGCCGAAGGCCGGGTCGGTCGTCGTCGTGCCGATCAACGGCGTCGTCGCGCCGCCCGGGTTGATCGCCAGCCACATGCCCGGGAACGCCTCGCCTTCGCCGACGATCGCGCCGCGCAGCGTCAACCGGTAGGCACTCGGCTTGAGCTCGAGGTTGTCGCGGATGTGCACCGGCGGCGGCAGGAAGCCGACGTCCTGCGCGAACTTGCGCCGCACGCCCTTGATGCGCGCGAGCAGGTCGCCCTGGCGCGCCTTGTCGACGAGGGCGATCAGGCGATAGCCGACCTCGAGACCCAAGGTGTCGATCGGCTGCAGGTCGTCCCAGCTCGCCTCGGCGTTCGCTTCGGGCGGCGGCGGCGGCGGCTTGGGCGTGTTCTTCGCGCGCAGCTGGCGCTCGTGCAGCAGCCACGATCCGTAGCCGAGCCCGCTGGCAAGCATCAGGAAGACGAGGTGCGGCATGCCGGGGATCGCACCGAGCACGCCGAGCACGCCGGCGACGACGGCGAGCGAGCGCGGCGACGAGAACACCTGGCTCGTGATCTGGCTGCCGACGTCGGTGCCCTTGCCGACGCGCGAGACGACCATCGCCGCGGCGACCGAGATCAGGAGCGCCGGGATCTGCGCGACCAGCGCGTCGCCGACGGCGAGCAGGATGTAGCTGTCGGCCGCCTGCGACGCCGTGAGGTCGTGCTGGGCGACGCCGATCACGAAGCCGCCGATGATGTTGATGAAGAGGATGAGCAGCCCCGCCATCGCGTCGCCGCGGACGTACTTGGAAGCGCCGTCCATCGAGCCGAAGAACTCCGCCTCGTCGCCCACCTCGGCGCGCCGGCGCTTCGCTTCTTTCTCGTCGATCAGGCCGGCATTCATGTCGGCGTCGATCGCCATCTGCTTGCCGGGCATCGCGTCGAGGGTGAAGCGCGCGCCGACCTCGGCGATGCGCTCGGCGCCCTTGGTGACGACGACGAAGTTGATGACGACGAGGATCGCGAAGACGATCAGGCCGACCGCGAAGTTGCCGCCGATCAGGAAGTGGCCGAACGACTCGATCACCTTGCCGGCGGCGGCCGAGCCGGTGTGGCCGTCGAGCAGGACGACGCGCGTCGAGGCGACGTTGAGCGACAGGCGAAGCAGCGTCGTCAGCAGGATCACGGCCGGGAAGGCGGCGAAGTCGAGCGGCCGCACCATGTAGGCGGCGACCATCATCACCATCAGCGCCATCGCGATGTTGAAGGTGAAGAGGATGTCGAGCGCGAACGGCGGCAGGGGCAGCACCATCATCGCCAGGATCATCACGACGACGAGGGGCGCCATCAGGGCGCGGATTGCTTTCGCGTTCGGGCCGAGACGGGCCTGGAGCTGTTGCATCAGTTCGTTCATTGCGATGCGTCGGTCCGTCAGATGCTGCGGCGGGCCGCGAGCGCCGGGGTGAAGGTCGCGGCGTGCGGGTCGAGCTCGGCCGGCACGTCGAGGGCCGGCAGCTCGTCCGGCATCGCCGCCTTGCCGGCGAGCGCAGAGCGCAGCTGGTAGACGTAGGCGAGGACCTGCGCGACGGCGGCGAAGAGCCGGGTCGGGATCTCGCGGTCGAGCTCGGCGTGCGCGTAGAGGGCGCGCGCCAGCACCGGCGCGTCGAGCACGGGGACCGAGCTTTCCTTCGCGACGTCGCGGATGCGCAAGGCGAGCAGGTCGGCCCCCTTGGCGACGACGCGCGGCGCGGCCATCGTCTTGTCGTCGTACCTGAGGGCGACGGCGTAGTGCGTCGGGTTCATGACGACGAGGTCGGCCTTCGGCACCGCGGCCATCATCCGGCGCTTCGTCATCTCGCGCATGCGCGTGCGCACCTTGGTCTTGATCTCGGCGTTGCCCTCGAGCTCCTTGTGCTCCTGCTTGAGCTCCTGATGGCTCATCTTCAGGCGCGCGGCGTGCAGGCCCTTTTGCAGCGGCACGTCGACGGCGGCGAAAGCGGCCAGAGCCAGGATCAGAAAGCCCAGGCCGCCGGCGATTGCGCCGCCGGACGCGGCGATCGCCGCAGGCAGCGGCAAGGCGAGGACGCCGGCGAAATCCATCGCGTGCGCCTTCAGCCAGGCCGCGCCGATCGTTCCGAGCACCAAGGCGAGCAGGCTGGCCTTGATCGCATCGAGCAACTGGTGCTTCGAGAAGACGCGGCCGATTCCGGCGAGCGGATCGAGGAACGCGAACTTCGGTCCGAGCGGCTTGACCGTCCACGTCCAGCCGCTCATCGCCAGGCTGCCGGCGACGGCGACGGCGACCATCGCGACGCCGAAAGGAAGCGCCGCCCAGGCCCAGGTCGCGGTCCATTCGCCGAGCCGGTCGGCCATCGCCCCGGTGCCGAGCGCCTGCGTCCGATCGAAGCGCAGCGACCCGGCGACGGCGTCGCGCAGCGCCGACGCCGCGTGCGGCGCGGCGGCGGCGATCAGCGCGCTGCCGGCGGCGACGGCGGTGAAGTGGCCCAGGTCGCGCGAGCGCGCGACCTGGCCGTCGTCGCGCGCCTTCTCGAGCCGGCGTTGCGACGCGGGAAGTTGCTTGTCCTGTGCGGAAGTGTCGGCCATGGCAAAGCTGCTGCTGGCGACGATTGTTCCGGGGCATCCGCGGAACTTGAGGCGGATAAGCGACCGGAACGCCGCGCAATTCGCGGCGCTGCACCCGGGCGCGAGAGGCAGCGCCGTCGCGCATCCGGATCCGGATCCGGCGCGTAGATGCCGCTACCCGAGGACGCAGCGACCCCGCCGCGCCAAGGCCAGAAAACTCCTCTTCCACCAACCTCCATCGAAGGACAAGCAATGAGACTCCTGAAAGTAGCTGCGGTCGCCCTCGCCGCGACCCTCTCCGCCGTCGCACTGACGGCTTCCGCCCAGGTCATGGTCGGCGGCGCGCCGATGTATTCCAGCAAGGACATCATCGACAACGCCGTCAACTCCAAGGACCACACGACGCTGGTCGCCGCCGTCAAGGCCGCGGGCCTGGTGCCCACGCTCAAGGGCGCCGGCCCGTTCACCGTGTTCGCGCCGACCAACGAGGCCTTCGCCGCCTTGCCCGCCGGCACGGTCGACACCTTGCTCAAGCCCGAGAACAAGGGCCAGCTGACCAAGGTGCTGACGTATCACGTCGTCGCCGGCAAGATGGATGCGGCGGCGCTGTCGAAGGCGATCGACGCGGGCGGCGGCAAGGCCGCGCTGACCGAGGTTTCGGGCGGCACGCTCACCGCGACGAAGGCGGGCAACACGATCATGCTGGCCGACGAATCGGGCGGCATGGCGCACGTCACGATCCCCGACGTGGTCCAGTCGAACGGCGTGATCCACGTCGTCGACAAGGTGCTGCTTCCGAGGTAGATCGCGCACCGCTGGCGATTCCAGGCGCGGCCTCCGGGCCGCGCTTTCCTTTGGGCGGGTGCCGGCAAGGCCGCCCTCAAGACACTGCCCGCCCCGGCTCAAGTTTCACTGCGCAGCACCGACATGCCTATGCAACGCACCGCCAGATGCCATACCTCGTTCCTCCCGACGACCCGTCGGTCACGCAAGGCGTCGGCTCGACCTCCACCGTGACACGATACGGAGGCACCAGCGCCGCCGTCGACGTCTCGGTCCTGAAGAGCCTGGTCAGCGACGACATGGATACGGTGCGCGAGTTCCTCGCCGAGTTCCTCCATTCGGCGCGCATGCAAGCGGCGGAAATCATCGGCTACTGCGGCGCGCACGACACCGACGGGGTCGGCGCCGTGGCGCACAAGCTCAAGGCGTCGTCGCGATCGGTCGGTGCCCTGGCACTCGCCGACCTGTGCGCGGAGCTCGAGGACGCCAGCCGCGCGGGACGCGGGAGCGAGATCATCGAGCGCCGCCAGCGGTTCGAGCTGGCCATGGATGCCGTCGACCGATGCATCGTCGAGACGCTTGCCAATAGCCCGGCCTGACGCCTCAGGCTTCCTGCAACGCAGCGATCCTCGCCTCGTCCTCGAGGACTCCTTCGATCCTTCGCACGGTGTCGATCAGGAACGTCTGCAACTCGGCGGCCGCCGCTTCCGGATCGGCGTCTGCGCTGTCCGCCCCGGCGAGGGTCTCGAGTTGCGACGCCATCTGCTCGATGCGGGTCGCGCCGATCGACGCGCTTGCACCGCGAAGGGAGTGGCCGGCGGCCGCCAGGCCGGGGCAGGAATGGGCAGCGATTGACGTCTCGATCTCCGGCATCCCTTGCGCGTAGACCGCGACGAAACGGCGCAGCACGCGCAGGTAGACCTTCAAGTTTCCGTCGAAGAGCTCGAGCCCGCGCATGACGTCGAATCCTTCGATCGTCGCCAGCCGCGCGCGCAGCCCGACCGGTGCCGCCGCAGCCTTGTCGGGAACCGGGTCGAGATCGACTTTGGTCGCCGAGGAGCCAACCTGATCGGCCCGCGCCGGTAGCCAGCCCAACAAGGTCGCGTACAGGGCGTCCGGGTCGACCGGCTTGGCGACGTGGTCGTTCATGCCGGCGGCCAGGCAGACCTCGCGATCCTCGTCGAAGGCGTTGGCGGTCATGGCGATGATCGGCACGGCCTGCTGACCGGGCATCGCCCGCAACGCGCGCGTCGCCTGCAAGCCGTCGACCTCGGGCATCTGCACGTCCATGAGGATCAGGTCGTAGGCGTGCGCCTGCGCCATGCGCACCGCCTCGGCTCCGTTGCCGGCGATGTCGACGCGCAGCCCCGCCGAGCACAGCAACTCGACGGCGACCTCCTGGTTGACGAGGTTGTCCTCGGCGAGCAGCACGCGGGCACCGCGACGATTGGCCTGCAGCGTGCGAAACGCGGCGCCGCTCGGCGGCGATGGCAAACCGTGCCGGGCGCGCTTGCCCGGCACCGGGGCGAGGACATCGGTCAGCGCGTCGTGCAACGCCGACGCCGAGACCGGCTTGAGCAGCACGTGGCGGATTCGCGCTTCCCCCGCCGCGCCCCACATCGTCGCGTCGTCGTGCGCCGTCACGATCACGCACCGCAGGTCGGAGCGACGCCCGCCGGCGGTGAGGCGACGGCAGGTCTCGACCCCGTGGATGCCCGGCATCCTCCAGTCCAGCACGGCGATCGCATACGGGTCGCCGGTGGCGTCGGCGGCATCGGCGAAGTCGAGCGCCTCCTCGCCGGAGGCGACGAGGTCGACGCGCAGGCCGAGCTGGCGAAGCATCTCGCCGAGCGCCTCGCGTGCTTCCGGCAGGTCATCGGCGAGCAGGCAGCGCAAGCCCCTGAGCAGGTTGTCGTCGGCCGCCTGAATGGCCTGTGAGGCGTGAGTCAGCCGGGCCGTGAACCAGAAGGTGCTGCCGACCCCCGGCTCGCTTTGCACGCCGGACTCGCCGCCCATCAGAGCGGCAAGCTGCCGCGTGATCGACAAGCCCAGCCCGGTGCCACCGAAGCGCCGCGTCGTCGAGCCGTCGGCCTGCTCGAATGCCGAAAACAGCGACGTGATCTTGTCCGCGGCGATGCCGATGCCCGTATCGTGAACCGCGAAACGGACGAGCAGGAAATCCGGGCACCGCTCGACCACCTCGGCGCGCACGCTCACCGACCCCTTCGCGGTGAACTTGACGGCGTTGCTGAGCAGGTTGAGGAGCGATTGGGACAACCGTGTGACGTCTCCGTGCAGTTGGCGCGGCAGGCCATCGGTATCGACGACGAGCTCCAGCCCCTTGGCGCGGGCCGCGTCGGCGACCAGCGAGAAGGTGCGCATCAGCATCGCGTCGAGGGCGAAATCGACAGCCTCCAGCTTCAGCTTGCCCGACTCGATCTTCGACAGGTCGAGGATGTCGTTGATGACGGTGAGCAGGTGTTGCGCCGCGTCCGATACCTTGCCGAGCCGGTCGCGCTGCGCCGGCGCGTGGATGTCGCGCCGCAGCAGATGCGTCAGGCCGATGATGGCGTTCATCGGTGTACGGATCTCGTGGCTCATGTTGGCGAGGAACGCGCTCTTCGCGACGGTGGCCGCTTCGGCGCGATTGCGCGCATCGGTCAGCTCCTGGTTCAGCAGGTGCAGTTGCAACTCGGCCTTCTTCCTTTCCGAGATGTCGGTGGCGAGAACGAAGAAGCCGCGCACTTCGTCGCCATGCCGATCGGGGATGTAGTGAACCCATGTATAGGCCCAGCCGCCATCGGCCCTCTTCTCCTCGACCTCGAAGTGCTGCGGCTCGCCGGCAAGCGCGGCAGCGACACGGGGCCAGCGCTCGGCCGCGATCTCGCGGCCGAAGTACTCCTCCATCGTCCGCCCGATCAGATCCTCGCGCGCCACTCCGTGCCAATCGAGGTAGACGCGGTTGACGAACCCGCAGGTGCCGTCGCGCCACCAGTAGGCGACTCGGCCGGGGATGTGGTCGGCCAGGGTGCGCAGAAACTCTTCCGCGTCGGACAGGGCGTGATTGGCCTGGACCAGGTCGGCCGATCGCTCGGCGACCATTTCCTCGAGATGAAGCCGATGCCGCTCGAGCTCGGCCTCGTTACGCTTGCGCTCGCTGGTGTTCGAATGAACCACCACCGCCCCGCCCGCCGACGCCTTGAGTGGCGTGACGCTCATCTGGAACCATCGCTTTTCAGTGGGCGAGTCGCAGCTGTACTCGAGCGCAAAGCTCTCGCGCTTGCCGGCGAGGACAGACTCGATCCCCTCGGCCGCCGCCATCGCCTCGTCGGCGGAGGCTCCGGTCGCGCTGCGGCAGACCGCCAGGTAGTCGGCGCCGGCGCCCCAGCGGGGCAAGGTTCCTGAATCCGCACCATTGTCCAGCGCGAACTTCTCCCACGCCACATTGACGGTGACGATGACGCCGTTTCGATCCAGCACCGCCATGTGATTGAGGACCGAGTCGCCGACGGCGCGAACGAAGGCTGCAGACTCGAGCAGCTTCGCCTCCGTTCTCGTGCGCTCGGTGATGTCGCGGGCGATCTTCGAAATCCCCACGACCGCCCCCGAAGCGTCTCTGATCGGCGAGATGTTGAGCGATACCGGCACGAACTGGCCGTTCTTGCGCAGGCGCACCGTCTCCAGGCTCGAGACTCGCTCGCCTCGACCGACGGCCTCGATGATGCGATCCTCCTCGGCAAGCCGGTCCGGCGGGATGAGGACCTTGATGTCCCGGCCGAGCATCTCACCGGCCGAGTAGCCGAACAGCAGCTCGGCACCCGGGTTCCAGCTGCTGACGGTTCCCGTCAGCGTCTTGCCGATGATCGCGTCGGTCGAGCCGGCGGCGATCGACTCGAGCAACTGCAGGGCGCGCAGCTTTTCCGCCTGTTCGGCGTACGCGCCTTGCTGCAGCGCCAGGCGCGCGTAGAAGGCATAGAGGCCGAAGCCGCCGGCGAGCAGCAACATGAAAGCCACGCCGGCAATCCATTCCGCGTCGTGCCAAGCCGGGGCATACGCCTCGGACTGTTCGATCGCGCAGACGAGAAACCAGTCGGTTCCCGGGACCGGATCCACCACTCCGAGGACCGGCCTGCCGGTGAAATCGTGCGCCTCGATCGCGACACCGGTAGCGGCATTGCCGCCGATGACCTGCGCGGCCAACAGCCCGGGCGTCGCCATCGCGACACTGGGCCCACCGAAGATGCTGAACAGACGGTCGCCCGATCGCCGCACGAGCACCGAGCCCGCGCTCCAGCTGGGCACCGGCCATGCGCGCAGGGTCCGGAAGAGGTAGTCGTTCGGGTCCGATCGCAGCACCACGGCGCCGCGCGCCGGCGTGCCGGTCGCGTTGAACGGTGCCACGACGTCGAGGCGCGGCGCCGGGCTCGGACCGCCGTAGCCGTAGATGTCCGAGATTTGCATCTCGCCGCTGGCCAGGGCGAGGCGCGCCGCGGCCTTCAACTCGGCCGAGGTTTCGAGTGCGACCCCGGGCTCGGCCGCAATGACGTCGCCCTGCTCGTCGACGACCAGCACGCTGTGCAGATCGTTGAATATCCTGAATTCGATGAGGCGCGTGAGCATGCGATCGCGACTCGACTGATCGGCATCGTCGCGCCAGCGGAGAAACAGCGCGGCCATTTCCTTGCTGGTGGCCACGAACTTCGCCTCGCTCTTGCGATCGTTGAACCAGAACCCGATCTCTTCCAGGCGCAGATTGGCGATCGCCTCGATGCGCAAGGCCTCGCCGCGGTGCTGCTGAGCGAAGGAGGAGGCAATGGCCATGGCCGCCAGGGCGGCAATCACCAGGGCGAACAGCGCGTACAGCCAGAACCAGCGCGACGGGATGGATGGGGCCGCGCGAGAGAACTTCGAGAGGCTCATGGGCTGGTTCCTGTTCGCCGCTTCGAGCATGGCACGCGCAAGCCGCCGAAAGGTCGCGTTGACCCCTCGCGACGCGTGGTTGGCTGGAAAGTGCCGTGCCTCAATGCACGAATGGCGCCAGCTTGGCGAGTAACCCTTCGCGCGTGAATGGCTTGACGATGAAGCCGACGGCGCCTGCGGCCATGCTGCGCGCGAGCGTTTCCCGGCGAGCATCCCCGGTCAGCATGATCACAGGGATGTGCGTATGCGCCGGGCTCGTCTTCAGCCACCCGGTCAGAGCGATCCCATCCATTCCGGGCAGATTGACGTCCATGAAGATGGCCGCGGGCTTGAGCGAACGCAGCCGGGCAAGGGCACCCGGCGCGTTCGACGCGTGCGCGACATCGAAACTCTGCTTCTCGAGCGTCTTGGCGATCAGCTTCGCCGCGAAGGGATCGTCCTCGACGACGAGAACGACCGGCCGCTCCGGCTGCAGCTTGTCGGCGAGCGCACGAGCGTCGGCCACGCGCGGCGCGACTTCGTCGCGGAAGCCCTGCGCCCACGCCGACATCTGGTCGAGACGCTCGCTCGCCGCCGCCAGGGCCGGCCTGGCGCGGTCGTGCGCGCGCGTCGAGCCCAGGTCGCGCCCGACGCCGGCAAGCGAGCGCTGCGCTGCGTCGACGTGTCGCATGCCGTCGTCGATCCGGCGACCGACGACGGTTCCGAGCTCGAGAGCACTCTCGGCGTGGGCCGCGATCTCCGGCGTGCCCAACCCGGGCTCGTTCGAACCGCCGGCCCGGCGGCAGGCGTTCCATACCGACATCGCGAGACGCAGGCCGTCGTGTGCCTGCGGCCAGTACAGGACGTAGTCGTCGAAATACTCCTTCTTGCAGAGGTCGAAGACGGAAACCAGGTCGTCCTTGCCGCAGAGAATGACGGTGCGGTGCGGATGCGCGTGCGCCACCTTGCTCAGGCGCAGCACGCCGAGGCAGTATTGCTGCGACTTCTCGACGATGTCGAACGCGAGAACGACGACATCGGGCATGACGCGCTCGAAGTCGGCGATCGCCAGCTCCGGGTGCAATGAAATCTCCACGCTGTCGAACTCGTCGACGAGCGCTCGCTGCACCTGCGCTGCGTCGTCGGCGTTGTCGCTGGCGACGAGGATGCGTGCGCCTCTCGGGCTCCCGTTCACGTCGCGCCGCCGGATCCGGGGTCAGCGGCAACAAGCGCGATCGTTGCAGCGGGCCCGATCCAACGGTCGACGACGCGGCGAAGCGTCGCGAGGCTGGCGGGTTTGGTCAGGCAGCCGTTCATGCCGACCGCTACGCAGCGATCGGCTTCCTCGTTCGCCGCGGTCGCCGTCAACGCCACGATCGGCATCCGCTGCACCGATTCCTCGCTACGGATCAGCGTCGCGAGCTCGTAGCCGTCCAGACCCGGCATCTGCAGGTCGGTCAGCAGCAGCGCGAAGTCGCCNTCGCGCCAGGCCCGGGCCGCTGCGGCGCCATCCTCGGCGGCGACGGCCTCGAAACCGAGCACCTCCAGCTGGAACATCAGCATGTCCCGACTGATCGCATTGTCTTCGGCGACGAGGACGGCATGGCGAGTGGGTGCTTCCATGGGTCTTACTCCGAGACGAAGAGGCGAGGCGCGGATCGGCGCAACCTCTCTTCGAGAACGGCGCGCGTGAAGGGCTTGACGATGTAGCCGGCAGCGCCCTTGCGGGTCGCGTTGACGATGTCGTCCTTCTTCGCTTCGGCCGTCACCATCAGCACCGGCAGGTGGCGCAGGCGCTCGTCCTTCTTGATCGCCGCGAGCAGCTCGAAGCCGTTCATCGTCGGCATGCCGATGTCGGTGATGACGAAGTCGAACTCGGAGCCGCGCAGCCGCTCGAGCGCGGCGACGCCGTCGGCGGCCTCGTCGACCGCGTCGATTCCCATCTCGCGCAGCAGGCCGCGCAGGACCCGGCGCATGGTCGAGAAGTCGTCGACGATGAGGACGCGCATGACTCGGACGATCCGCGCTAGCGCCCGGACAGCGGCGGCGGCGACGGATTCGCCAGCGCCGCCTCGGCGGCGGCGGCGAGGTCGGCATCGCCCTGGCCGGGCAGCTTCAGCAGCCTTTCTTCGGCCTCGCGGTTCATGACGATGATGCTGATGCGCCGGTTCAGCGGGCTGGCCGGATCCTCGGGAACGAACAGCTTGCTCGAGGCCATGCCCTGGACAAGGAGCATGCGGTCGTCGGGCAAGCCGCCGGCGACGATCTCGCGCCGCGACGCGTTGGCGCGGTCGCTCGAGAGCTCCCAGTTGCTGTAGCCGCGCTCGCCGCCGGAAAACGGCTGCGCGTCGGTGTGGCCTTCCAGCGTGATGTGGTTCGGCACGTCCGACAGCACGTGGCCGATCTCGTGCAGCAGCTCGCGCATGTAGGGCTTCACGACGGCGCTGCCGCTGTCGAACATCGGCCGGTTCTGCTCGTCCGTGATCTGGATGCGCAGGCCGTCGCGAGTCATGTCGAGGCGGATCTGCGACTTCATCGCCTCCAGCTTCGGGCTCGCGGCGAGCGCCTGCTCGACCTTCTGCTTGAGCGCCTCGAGGCGCGCCAGTTCGGCGCGCTTCTGCTCGGCCTGCAGCGCCTTCAGGTTGAGGAGGCGGCGCCTGGCCTGGACGTCGCCGTCCTTGACCTGGCCGGTCGAGCGCGTCAGGTCGGCGCCGCCGCCGCGCACCACCGACGACGAGTCGCCCGAGCCGGTGCCGCCCACCAGCGAGACCTTCAACGGCGCGTTGAAGAAATCGGCGATGCCCTTCTTGTCGCCCTCGGTCGTCGAGCCGAGCAGCCACATCAGGAGGAAGAACGCCATCATCGCCGTCACGAAGTCGGCGTAGGCGATCTTCCAGGCCCCCCCGTGCTTGCCGTGCCCGCCCTTGCGGACGCGCTTGATGATGATCGGCTGGAGCTTCTTGGAGTCGCCGGCCATGTCAGTTGCTTTCGGAGCCGTGCGCCCCCATGAACCGGGCGACCATTACGCCTTCTTCCCTTTGACGTGACCTTCGAGCTCCGAGAACGTCGGCCGGTCCTTCGAGAACAGGACCTTGCGGCCGAACTCGACCGCGACCTGCGGCGCATAGCCCTGCATGCTGGCGAGCAGGGTCGTCTTGATGCATTGCAGCTCCTTCGAGCCTTCATCGACCTTCTGCTCGATCAGGCCGCCGAGCGGCTCGACGACCGCGTAGGCGAGAAGGATGCCGAGGAAGGTGCCGACCAGCGCCGAGCCGATCATTCCGCCCAGGACGGCCGGCGGCTGGCCGACCGAGCCCATCGTGTTGACGACGCCGAGCACGGCGGCGACGATGCCGAATGCGGGCAACGCTCCGGCCAGGCGGGCCAGCGCGTTGACCGGTGCGTGCGCCTCGGTGTGATGGGTCTCGATCTCGCTGTCCATCAGGCTTTCGATCTCGTGCGAGTTCAGGTTGCCCGAGACCATCATGCGCAGGTAGTCGGTGATGAACTCGACGACGTGATGGTCGGAGCCGACGACCGTGTACTTCTGGAAGATCGGCGACGCCGCCGGGTCCTCGACGTCCTTCTCGATCGCCATCAGGCCTTCCTTCCTGGCCTTTTGCAGGATGTCGTAGAGCAGCGCCATCAGCTCCATGTAGCGCGCCTTCGAATACTTCGAGCCCTTCAGCACGCCGGGGATCGCGGCGAGCGTCGCCTTCAGCACCTTCGGCTGGTTGTTCACCGAGAAGGCGCCGAGCGAGCCGCCGAGAATGGCCATCAGCTCGGTCGGCAGAGCGTGCAGGATGACGCCGATGTTGCCGCCATGCAGGATGAAGGCCCCGAAGATGCAGCCGAGTGCGACGCCGTAGCCGATCAGGACAACCATGGTGATGTGAATCCGGTACGCGCCCGCGGACAAACAAGCCTTCCGGGACGTGCCATATATCGGCTGGGGCACCGGGTCACTTGAGCATGCCGCCGCGCGGCCTTGATCGATCGCAAACGCCGCGCCGGCTGCGCCACGCACAAAAAAAAGGCGGGCCCCGAGGGACCCGCATTCAAAGCACAGAATGTGCTGGAGGAGACAAGCAAGAAAACCAGAGAACCCTGTCTTTCGGCAGGTCTTGAGGAATCTTTAGCCCTTTCAGTGCATGCGGATCGAGCCCAGCGCCTTGCCCTTGCCGGCACGCGCCGGCGGGCTGCACAGGCCGCATTCGTAGTGCTTCGCGATTTCGTGCGGATGGGTGACGAACTGGCCCCCGCACTTCGAGCATTTCGTCATGGTCAGCATGCCGTTGTCGACGAACTTGACGAGGCGCCAGGCGCGCGTCACCGACAGCAGCGCCTCGAGGCCCTGCGCCGTCGTCTGCTCCTGGTAGAGCTGGTAGGCCTTGATGACCGCGTCGATCTCGTCCATCTCGGCGACCTTGTTCAGGTACTCGTGGATGTTGAGAAAGAGCGAGGCGTGGATGTTCGGCTGCCAGGTCATGAACCAGTCGGTCGAGAAAGGCAGCTGGCCCTTGCTCGGCGACTTGCCGGCCACTTCCTTGTACAGGCGCAACAGCCGCTCGTAGGACAGGTCGGTTTCCGATTCGAGAACCTGCAGCCGGCAGCCGAGCTGGATCAGCGCGACGGCGCGGCTGATCTGCTTGGCTTCGGTGAGGATGCTCTTGCTACGCATGATCGCCCCGGCTCAGGCCGCTTCCTGATGGCGGCCGGCCAGCAGGATCGAGGCGTGCAGCCGATTCGTGCTGTCGTTGGCGGCGCTCTTGCCATGGTTGGTGAGCAGGCCCCAGACCATGTCGTCGTCCATCCGGAAGCGGCACAGCAGCGTGTTGCCGGCGGCGATCTTCATCATCTGCGCCGGAGTGAGCAAGGCGATGAGCGAGGCGCTCTCTTCGCTGATGCCGAGTCGGTAGAGGGCTTGTTCGCGGTCCGAGCGGATGAGGCTTTGCGCCAGCATCAGATAGGACAGGTTGGCTTCGCGAATCTCGTTCAGGATCTGTTCGACGTTCATCTCTGGCTCCGGTAACTTCAGGTTGCTTCTCGTTGCAAAGTCTCTGCCTTGCGATGGGATGGATTCTGAAGACAGGAGATGGGCGGAACCATCAGGCCATCTCGGTCGCTTGAGTCCAGCTTCTTCCAAGCGCCCTGTCAGGCAAGTTCCTACCCCTGTCGCTGCGCCGTGCCGAAAGTCTCGTTCGGTGGGCTCCGGATCGACGCAAACACCGGAACGCGGCAAGAACAGGAGCCCTTCAGCCGGCAACGCCGCCGCCGATAAAGCGGAGTTCCGGTGCAGCCACGCCTCGACTCCTGGATACGAAGTCGCGAAATTTTGGGGGCCGTTTCGCTCAAGTTGCGAAAAGCGCTCACCGATAACCCCAGCAACGGGGAGGAGCAATCCGATCCGGGGTCCGGAGTCAGAGGCCGAAGGTGTTGCGAAGGGCGCGAGCCCCATAGCGGCAACAGAGGAAGACGGACGACGGGCGCAGCAGGCCGGTGGCTAGACACCGCCGGCCGCTCGAAGCGAGAACGGTTCCGCAAGGGGTCGCATTCGCTTAAGGCAATGACGGCGCTTGTGCCGAGTTTCTTCAACCGCTCAGGAGTACTTTTATGTCCATGATGATCAACACGAACCAGAACTCGTTGACGGCGCAGAACAACGCCAGTCGCAACCAGAACGCGCTGACGACGGCGATCACGCGTCTGTCTTCGGGTCTGCGCATCAACAGTGCCGCCGACGACGCCGCCGGCCTCGCCATCTCGGACCGCATGACCACCCAGGTCAACGGCCTGAACCAGGCGGCGCGCAACGCCAACGACGGCATCTCGCTGGCGCAAACCGCCGACGGCGCCCTGTCTTCGGTCAGCGACAACCTGCAGCGCATCCGCGAGCTCGCGGTGCAATCGGTGAACGCCACGAACTCGTCCTCGGACCGTGCTTCGCTGCAGCTCGAGGTTGCCCAGCTGCAGTCGGAAATCGACCGCGTCGCGACGCAGACGCAGTTCAACGGCACGAACCTGCTCGACGGCAGCTTCACGCAGAAGGCCTTCCAGGTCGGCGCCAACGTCGGCCAGACGATCACCGTCGGCAGCATCGCCAGCGCCCGCACGAGCGTCCTCGGCGTGAGCTACGCCGCCAGCGTCACCGGCGGCGTGACGACGGCGGCGCTCAGCGCCGGTCAGCT
>JGI24140J50213_10000764_pt1 | contig 14780 bp, 14 predicted proteins | sample BarGraIncu00222A_FD_50213 | JGI IMG/M metagenome (IMG submission 50213)
TTTGTCCTCGCGCTCGTTGATCCCGCCGAACAGCGCCTCCTGGATGCGCTGCGCACCCGGCGGCGGCGCTTTGGGAGCGGTTGTAGCCACCTCAGGCAGCATGGAGGCGATCAGCTTTTCGATATAGCCGCGCTTGCGGAAGAAAATGCGGAACGCCTGGTCGAACAAGATCGTTTGCTCGTGCCGCTTCACGAACACCGCGTGCAGCGTCCAGTAGAAATCCTCGCGGTCGCCGACGCGGGCGACGTTGACTGCTTCCAGCGCATCGAGCACGGCGCCGGGCCCGACCGGAATGCCGGCGGCGCGCAGCGCGCGCGCGAAGTAGAGGATGTTTTCGGCCAGGCGGCCTTGGGCTTGACCTTGGGCCATGACAGCTACTCCGCCGCCCGCAACTCCGCCTTCGCCTCGTCGAGCAGCGCCTTCACCTTGCTGCCGTCGAGCCGGGCGATGTCGTCCTGATACTTGAGCAGCGCGCCGAGGGTGTCCGACACCGTCGACGGATCGAGCGCCACCACGTCGAGCTCGGTGAGCGCGCCGGCCCAATCGAGCGTTTCGGCGACGCCGGGCGACTTGAACAGGTCTTCCTTGCGCAGCGCCTGCACGAAGGCGACCACCTGCTCGGAGAGTTTCTTGGCGATGCCCGGTACCTTGGTGCGTAGGATCTTCAGCTCGCGCTCGGCGTTCGGATAGCCGACCCAATGGTAGAGACACCTGCGCTTGAGCGCGTCGTGCACCTCACGGGTGCGGTTGGAGGTCACCAGCACGATCGGCGGCAGCAAAGCCTTGACGGTGCCGAGCTCTGGCACGGTGATCTGGAAATCGGCCAGCACTTCCAAGAGAAACGCCTCGAAGGCCTCGTCGGCGCGGTCGATCTCGTCGATCAGCAGCACCGGCGGCCCGGCCGGATCGGGATCGAGCGCCTGAAGTAATGGCCGTTTGATCAGGAAGCGCTCGGAGAACACGTCATGTTCGATGCGTTCGCGGTCGCCCTCGCCTTGCGCTTCCGCCAGCCGGATGGCGATCATCTGCGCGCCGTAATTCCATTCGTAGACGGCGGAGGAAATATCGAGCCCCTCGTAGCATTGCAGGCGGATCAGCCGGCGCCCCAGCGTGGCGCTAAGCACCTTGGCGATCTCGGTCTTGCCGACGCCGGCTTCGCCTTCGACGAACAACGGCCGCCCCATGCGGAGCGCCAGGTAAAGCACCGTCGCCAACGAGCGGTCGGCGATGTAGTCGGCCTTGGCCAGCAGGTCGAGGGTGGCCTCGATGGAGGTCGGGAGTGGTTTTATGGTCATAGCGGGTACTTTATCCTACCGCGCGGGCGTCATACATGTGGGTATCGAAGGCCCGCCCAGCCAGCCAGGAATAGCCGCCAAGGACAGCACCATGACCAAGCCCGTCCAGATCGAGAAAGAAGCCCTGCGGATGCCCACCATCGACCCCGGCGTGCGCATCGGGCATGTGCACCTGAAGGTCGCCGATTTGCAGCGGGCGCTCGATTTCTATTGCGGCGTGCTGGGTTTCACGCTGACCACCAGCCGGCCCGGCGCCGCCTTCATCTCGGCCGGCGGCTACCATCACCATCTGGGCTTGAACACCTGGGAGAGCCTGGGCGGCTCGCCGCCGCCTCCCGGCGCCACCGGCCTTTACCATACCGCCATTCTCTACCCGACCCGTCCGCTGCTCGCCGACGCGCTGCGCCGGCTGATCGTCGCCAAGATCCCGCTCGAAGGCGCCAGCGACCATGGCGTCTCCGAGGCGCTCTATCTGCGCGATCCGGACGATAACGGCGTCGAGCTCTATTGGGACCGGCCCAAGGAGATGTGGCCGAAGCGGCCCGACGGCGGCTTGCAGATGTTCACGCACCCGCTCGACCTGCATGATTTGCTGGCCGAACTCGATAAGACGCCGGTCTAATCGCTCCGAAGCGCGCAACTTTGTTGCTTGGCCTACATTCGGGCGCGCTTCCGGCGTCAAATTTTTCCACTTTCTCCGGTAAAAATCTGATTTGATGGCGATTGGACCGATAGTTTCGTATGCGTTTTGTAGGGGCGTATCATGCCGTTAAAGCCAGCGTCCGCCGCTTCCAAGCGGCGCTTTTGTCTGGTGCTCGTGAAGCCGACGCATTACTGCGACGACGGTTATCCCATCCGCTGGTTCCGTTCCGCGATCCCATCGAATTCGCTGGCCTGCATCTACGGCATTGCCAAAGATTGCGGTGAACGCCACGTGCTCGGCGACGACGTCGAGATCGATATTCATGCGATTGACGAAGCCAACACTCGGATTCGGCCACAGCACATCGCCGGCCTGATCAAGGCCGCGGATGACGGGATGGTCTTGCTCGTGGGTGTGCAATCCAACCAGACGCCGCGCGCGCTCGACATCGCGCGGCCGTTACGCCAGGCGGGCATTAAAGTAGCCATCGGCGGATTTCATATGTCGGGCGTGATCGCGATGATCGACGGCGACGACCCGTCGCTGCGCGAGGCTCAAGCGATGGGCCTGTCGGTCTTCGCCGGCGAAGCAGAAGGACGTCTCGAGGAGGTCTTGCAAGACGCTTATGCGGGACGGCTCAAGCCGCTTTACAATTATATGAAGGACTTGCCGGGCATTGACGGCGCGCCGCTGCCGCTGCTCGAGCGGGAACGCCTCAAGCGCACGGGAGGCGCCACGACAAGCTTCGATGCCGGGCGGGGTTGTCCGTATCAATGCTCGTTCTGCACGATTATCAATGTGCAGGGACGCAAATCACGCCGCCGCACCCCGGACGACATCGAGAACATCGTCCGAAGCAATGTGGCGCAAGGCGTGTTCCGATTTTTCATCACGGACGACAATTTCGCGCGCAACAAGGACTGGGAGATCATTCTCGATCGCCTGATTCATCTGCGCGAGGTCGAAAAGCTTGACCTCAGCCTGATCATCCAAGTGGACACGATGTGCCACAAAATACCGAACTTCATCGCAAAGTGCTGGCGAGCGGGGGTCAAGAAGACCTATATCGGCCTGGAGAACATCAACCCGGCCAATCTCATGGCCGCGAAGAAAAAACAGAACAAGATCACCGAATACCGCAAGATGCTGTTGGAGTGGCAGAAGGCAGGTATCCTGGTTTACGCCGGCTACATTACCGGATTTCCCTTTGACACCGCGGAATCGATCCTCAACGATCTCGAGATCATCAAAAGAGAATTGCCGATCGACGTCCTTGAAATCCATTATCTGACGCCGCTGCCGGGATCGGAGGACCATCAGAAGCTGTTCCGGGCCGGCGTGTGGATGGACCCGGATCTCAACAAATACGACCTCCATCACATCACCTGCGGACACCCCCGCATGTCGAAGGAGGAATGGGCCTACGCGTATAAAGAGTCGTGGAAGCGCTATTATTCTTACGACCACTGCGAAAGCGTCATGCGACGCGCCGCCGCGCTGCGCAGTTTTGGCAACGTCTTGATCACGATGACGTGGTTCAAGGCATCGTTCGAACTGGAAAACTGTCATCCGGTCGAGAGCGGTCTGCTGCGGCTGAAGTCCCGCCTCGACCGTCGGCCGACACTGCCGGTCGAACCGGTCTGGCTGTTTTATCCCAAATATTTCGCCGAGCTGGCGCGCAAGACGGCCGGCTGGATCTCGATCTACCTCAAGCTGCGCATGATCTATCTGCGCGTGAAACACGATCCCAAGCGATACGAATACTCCGATCTCGCGATCACACCCGTGATCGACGGCGAGATCGAAACCCACGAAATGTTCAACAACGACGCCGCCCGCGCGTATGTCGCGGATGAACTCCGGATAGGGAACAGCATTCGCAAGGGTGCGGCGGCAGCGAAGACCCTCGAAGCTCCGGTCGCCTAGCAGCTCTGCGGCGCAGCGCTAACGCGCTGCACCGCGTCCGGGTCACGAGAGGAATTACGCCGTCGCCTTCGCCACCGCGCGGCGCGCCAGCACGCCGACCAGATGCGCGCGGTATTCCGGGCTGGCGTGGATGTCGCTGTTCATGCCCGTGGCCGGAATGGTCAGCCCTTCGAGCGACTTCGACGCGAAGCGTTTTTTCAGCGCCTCTTCGAACGACTTCACCCGGAACACGCCGTTGCTGCCGGCGCCGGTCACCGCCACGCGGATATCCGCGCTGCGCTTGGACACAAACACACCGACCAGCGCGAAGCCCGAGGCCGGGTGCTTGAACTTCTCGTAGGCCGCCTTCTTGGCGATCGGGAAACTGATCTTGGTGATGATCTCGCCGTCTTCCAACGCGGTCGAGAACATGCCGGTGAAGAAATCGTCGGCCGCGATGCGCCGTTTGTTGGTGATGATGGTGGCGCCTAACCCCAGGCACGCCGCCGGATAATCGGCGTTCGGATCGTTGTTGGCGATCGAGCCGCCGATGGTGCCGCGGTTGCGCACCTGCGGATCACCGATCGCGCCCGGCACCGCGGCCAGTCCTGGCAGCGCCTGCTGCAGCACCGCCGCATTGGCAACGTCGGCATGCCGCGTCATGGCGCCGATCACGATCGAGCGGCCCTTCTGCTCGACGCCAGCCATGCCTTCGACGAGCGAGAGATCGATCAGCGCGGTCGGGCTCGCCAGCCGCTGCTTCATTACCGGGATCAGCGAGTGGCCGCCGGCCAAAATCTTGGCTTCCGGATTGCGCGCAAGCAGGCCGGCTGCCTGGCGAACCGTGGTCGGACGATGGAAGGTGAAGTTGTACATCGCTCTCTCCTATTATGCGGCCTGGCGCGGTTTGGCGCCTTGCAGCGCCGACCACACCGCATTGGCGGTCGCCGGCATGGCCAGATTTTCGGTTCCGATCGCATCGGTGATGGCGTTGATCACCGCGGCGGGCGCGGCAATGGCGCCGGCCTCGCCGCAGCCCTTGATGCCGAGCGGGTTGGACGGCGATTTGGTTTCGGTCAGCCCGACGTGGAACGACGGCAGGTCGTGCGCGCGCGGCATGGTGTAGTCCATCATCGAGCCGGTCACCAACTGGCCGGCTTTGTCGTAGACGGCGCCCTCGAGCAGCGCCTGCCCGATCCCTTGCGCGATGCCGCCGTGCACCTGGCCCTCGACGATCATCGGATTGATCACGGTGCCGAAGTCGTCGACGGCGGTCCAATTGACGATCTCGGTCTTGCCGGTGTCGATATCGACCTCGACCTCGCAGATGTGGCAGCCGGCCGGGAAAGTAAAATTGGTCGGATCGTAAAACGAGGTCTCCTTCAACCCCGGCTCCAGTTCGGCGCCGGTGAATTTGTGCGCGATATAGGCATTGAGCGCGACGTCGCCCCAGGCCGCCGACTTGTCGGTGCCGGCGACGGTGAATTTGCCGTCCTTGAACTCGATGTCGCCTTCCGCCGCCTCCAGCATGAAAGCGGCGACCTTCTTGGCCTTGACCTCGATCTTGTCGAGCGCCTTAACGATCGCCGACATGCCGACCGCGCCCGAGCGCGAGCCATAGGTGCCCATGCCGAACTGCACCTTGTCGGTGTCGCCGTGCACGATGGAGACGTTCTCGAACGGAATGCCGAGCCGCTCGGACACCAGTTGCGCGAAGGTTGTCTCGTGACCCTGGCCGTGCGCGTGGCAGCCGGTGAGCACTTCGACGCTACCGGTCGGATTGACCCGCACCTCGGCGGATTCCCACAAGCCCACGCCGGCGCCGAGCGAGCCGACCGCTTGGCTAGGCGCGATGCCGCAGGCCTCGATATAGGTGGAGAAGCCCAAGCCGCGCAGCTTGCCGTGCCGCACCGCTTCGCGCTTGCGCTTGCCGAAGCCCTTTACGTCGGCAATCTCCAGCGCCTTCTTGAGCGAGGCGTGATAGTCGCCGGCGTCATAGGCCATGATCACCGGCGTCTGGTGCGGGAACGACTTGATGAAGTTGCGCCGGCGCAGTTCGGCGGGATCGATGCCCATCTGCCGCGATGCCACCTCGACCAGCCGCTCGACCACGAAGGTCGCTTCGGGGCGTCCGGCACCGCGATAGGCGTCGACCGGCGCGGTGTTGGTATAGACCGCGTCCACCTCGCAATAGATCGACGGAATGTCGTACTGGCCCGACAGCAGCGTGCCGTAGAGATAGGTCGGCACCGAGGACGAGAAGGTCGACATGTAGGCGCCAAGATTGGCGATGGTCTTGGCGCGCAGCGCGAGGATTTTTCCATTGGCGTCGAGCGCAAGCTCGGCATGGGTGACGTGGTCGCGACCATGCGCATCAGTGAGGAAGGATTCCGTGCGCTCCGCCGTCCATTTCACCGGCCGGCGCACCTTGCGCGACGCCCACAGGCAGACGACCTCTTCGGGATAAATGAAAATCTTCGAGCCGAAGCCGCCACCGACGTCGGGCGCGATCACCCGCAACTTATGCTCCGGCGCCATGCCGACGAAAGCGGCGATGACCAGGCGCGCCACGTGCGGGTTCTGCGAGGTATTCCATAATGTGAGGTTGTCGGTGCCGGCGTCGTATTCGGCCAGCGCCGCGCGCGGCTCGATCGCATTCGGCACCAGGCGGTTGTTGATGATGTCGAGCTTGGTGACGTGCTTGGCGGCNGCGAAGGCCGCCGCGGTCGCCTTGGCGTCGCCGAGATGCCACNGATAGATTGTGTTGTTGGCAATGTCGGCATGGATCTGCGGCGCGCCCGCCGCCTGCGCCTTGGCCGGATCGACCACTGCCGGCAAGACTTCGTAGTCGACCTTGACCTTCTCGGCGGCATCGCGCGCCTGCGCCAAGGTTTCGCCGATCACCACCGCCACCGCGTCGCCGACACAGTTCACATTGCCGGAAGCGAGCGCCGGATGCGGCGCCATCTTCATCGGCGTGCCGTCCTTGGAATGGATCATCCAGCCGCAGATCAGATTGCCGATCTTGTCGTTGGCGAGGTCGGCGCCGGTCAGCACGGCGAGNACGCCGGGCATTTTCTTGGCTGCAGCCGCGTCGAGGCTCTTGATCTTGGCGCGGGCGTGCGGCGAGCGCACGAACGCGGCGCGGGTCTCGCCCGGCCGCACCACGTCGTCGGTATATTGTCCCTGGCCGGTAATAAAGCGGAAGTCTTCCTTGCGGCGCACCGCCGCGCCGATCCCAGTCGCGCTCTTAGTTGCGCTCATTGGCGGCCTCCTCCCGTTCAATTTTTTTAAGCTACTCGGCAGCCTGCCGCGTGCCACCTTTGGCCATCGCTTTCGCTCCCGCGGCGATCGCCTTGACGATGTTGTGATAGCCGGTGCAGCGGCAGATGTTGCCGTCGAGTTGTTCGCGGATGGTGTGTTCATCCAGATCGTTGCCGCGGCGGCGGACAATATCGAGCGCCGCCATGATCATGCCGGGCGTGCAGTAGCCGCATTGCAGTCCGTGGTTTTCGCGAAAGGCTTCCTGCATCGGGTGCAAGGGCCCGCCCGCCTCGGCCAGGCCCTCGATGGTGGTGATCTTGGCGCCCTCGCATTGCAGGGCGAGCAGAGTGCAGGACTTTGCCGCAATGCCGTCGACATGCACGACGCAGGCGCCGCATTGCGAGGTGTCGCAGCCCACATGCGTGCCGGTAAGCCGGAGATTTTCGCGCAGGAACTGCACCAGCAAGGTGCGCGCTTCGACGTCGCCGGTGACGGCTTTCCCGTTCACCGTCATGGACACCGCAGGCATGACCGTCCTCCCAAATTCGGGGCCAAAAGCCCTCTTTTCGCTTCGCCCGCCCGGGGCAGCGGCGGCTCGGGTTTGAAATGCAGCCGATTTCGGCCCGAATGCGCCTTGGAACGAGAATAAGTCTGAACCCCCACCGCATACCGGGTCAAGGGATTCAAAGGCAGGAAATGGCTCAAACCGCGGTGATCGGGGCGCTACCGGCCGCGACATTGGCGGCAAAATTCTTGAAAAAGTCGTCGGCGATCTTCTTGGCCGCGCCATTGACCAGGCGCTGGCCGAGCTGGGCGAGCTTGCCGCCGATCTGCGCCTCGACATTGTAGGTGAGAAGCGTGCCGCCGTCCTTTTCCGTCAGCGCGACCGTGGCGCCGCCCTTGGCGAAACCGGCGACCCCGCCGTCGCCCTCGCCCGAAATCTTGTACCCGTTGGGCGGGTCGAGCTCGGTCAGGTGCACCTTGCCTTTGAAGCGCGCCTTCACCGGCCCGATTTTGGTGACGGCAACCGCCTGCAATTCGGTGTCGGAGATCTTGTTGAGCTCTTCGCAGCCGGGGATGCAGGCTTTCAGCACCTCGGCATCGTTGAGCTTTGCATAGACAACCTCGCGGCTGGCTGGGAGTTGAACCTCCCCCGTCATGACCATCGCCATCGGCACCGTCTCCTTGGGAGCGCAAGCCAAAACCGGCCTTGGCCCAAGGCTTAAGCCCTCGCAAGGCCCCTGAAAAGAGCTTTGCAGCGGGCGCGGACCGCTTTAAGGGTGTCACTTAACGTCACACCGAAACGACCAAAATCCAAGCTTAGGGAGGAATTTCATGCCGATGATCGATGCCGACGGCTGTCCGATCTATGTCGAAGTCGAGGGTCGCGACAGCGCGCCCGTGCTGATGCTGTCGAATTCGCTCGGCACCGACCTGCATATGTGGGACGACCAGGCCGCCGAATTCGCCAAGCACTTCCGGCTTGTGCGCTGGGACCGCCGCGGCCACGGCAAGTCGGGCGTGAGCAAAGGTCCCTACAATTTCGATCTCTTCGGCCGCGACATCCTCAAGATCATGGATGCGCTCAAGATCAAGAAGATGAACTGGTGCGGGCTATCGATGGGCGGCATGGACGGCCAGTGGCTCGGCGCCAACGCGCCGGACCGCGTCGACAAGCTCATTCTCTCCAACACGAACTACTATTACGCCGACAAGGCCCCGTGGGCCGATCGCATCAAATTCGTGCGGGAAAAGGGTCTCGGCGAACTGGTCGGCCCCAACATGGAGCGCTGGTTCACCAAAGGTTTTCGCGATCGCACACCGCAGGCGATCGCGCGCATGGCGAAGATGTTCCTCGCCTCCAATCTCGACGGCTACATCGCTTGCGTCGAAGCCGTCCGCGACATGGATTTTCGCGAGTCCAATCCGCGCATCACGACGCCGACGCTTGTCATCGTCGGCAAGCAGGATCCCGCCACCCCGCCGGCGGCCGGCGAAGCAATCGCCAAGGCCATCAAAGGCGCAAAGCTGGTGGCGCTCGATGCCGCGCATATCTCCAATGTCGAGCAGCCGAAGGCCTTCACCGAGGCGGCGCTCAATTTCCTGCTGAATTAAAGGCCGCGATTATGGACGAAAAGGAACGCCACGAGCGCGGCATGGCGAAACGCCGCAAGGTGCTGGGCAATGAATGGGTCGATCGCGCCAATGCAAAAAAGACGCCGTTCAACGAAGAATTCCAGAACCTCATCACCCGCTACGCCTGGGGTGAGGTCTGGACGCGGCCGCATTACGACGAACGCACTCGCCGCGTGCTGGTGATCGGCACCATGATCGCGCTCGCACAGTGGGACGAATTCCGCCTGCACGTGCGGGCGGCGCTCGCCGGGGGCGGCTTTTCCGAGACCGACATCAAGGAAATTATTCTACAACAAGCGATTTATTGCGGGGTGCCGGCCGCCAACCATGCCTTCAAGGAAGCCGCCGAGGTGATAGCGGAGCTGGCGAAGGCAAAGTAGCCCGCCCTTACGGACGAGTTACTGCAAAACTCAAAAGTGGAGGAGTTCGAGACCCGTGCGCCCTTAGCGGAACGGCGAGAACCAGGGCGCCCCGCGCGGCGTGGCGGCGAGCTCGGTCACGATGGCGGGCTTGGCGAGCACGGCCGGACGGCCGTAGCTGCGCTCGACCAGGCAGAGCGCGGTGGCGACCGCGGCTAGGATCAACTGGATGGTCGTTTCGCGTACCAGTCCGGCGTTTTGCGACCACACCGCCGGGCCGACCGACACGATGCTGATCGCCACCACCAGGATCAGGCCGCCCTCGAGAATTTCGGAATTGGCTGTGCCGCCCATCAGCGCGCGCAAGCGATCGAGGATATGCACGGCGCAGATGCCGGCGACCGCGAGTTTCACCGCGCCGAAAAAGGCAGCGAGCTTGATCAGCCCGATCGGGCCGAGACCGAACACACTGCCGATGGCGAACACGAATTGCGAACGCCAGACGTCGTCCAGGCCGTAGCTGGGCGAGGTGAGCATGCGCAGCCCGTCATTACCCCAAGCCAGGGTGAAATAGAGCGCTACGCCCACGATGATAACCACGGTCGCGCTGGACAGCTTACGCATGGCGTCCTCCTGAGACTGGGGATCAATGCGTAAGCGCTTCAAATGTTAATTTCAAAAGAAACCAAAACTTTACCTTACCGCTTAAGCGCGTTTTTTCACGAAGCATGATCTTTTCCGAAAACCGGTTCCCACTTTTCGGGATCATGCTTTTAATCTTAACCGCCGCGGCCCTCGCGGAAGGCCTGAGGTGTCATGCCGGTCTGCTTGCGGAAAAACCGGGTGAAATGCGATGGATCGGAAAACGCCAGATCGTANGANATCTCGTGNATCGGCTGATTGGTGAATACCAACTGGCGCTTGGCTTCCGATAATACGCGCTGGCGGATCAAATGCCCCGCGGTCACGCCGGTCGCGCGCTTGACGTGGTCGTTGAGCCGGTCGGCGGTCATCGCCAGCTTCCCGGCATAGAAGCTGATCAGCCGTTCTTTGCGGAAATGCTCGTCCAGCAGCCTGCGCAGTTCCTCCACCCGCGCATCGGCGCGTGTGAGCGTCACCGTGCCGCTGCGCGCGCGGCTGACTGCCAANCGCACCACCTCGATGGCGATCAGCGCCAGCAGCCCGCGCATGGCGAGGCGATANCCTTCGCGCGCCAGCGAGGCCTCCTCGTTGAGGTCCGCGCACAGCGTGGCCAAGCGCTTTACTTCCGTTGCGCCCGTGAGCGGCACCAGCGGATCGGCCGCCACCGCTTTGAGCCGCGCCAGCGCCTCGCCCGATTGGTCGCCGAGCGCGTCGGCGACGTCCTCGGTGAAACTCACCACCCACCCGTCGGTGACTTGCGGCGTGAAGCGGAAGCCGTGCACGGTGGTCGCCGGCACCAGGATCGCCGTCGGCGCCGAAAACGGCACGGTGGCGGTCTCGAAGCTCATTTCGCCGCCGCCCTTCTCGATCAACAGGATCTGGAACAGGTTGCGATGGCGGTGCGCGCGGATCGTCCAGTCATGCACCGAGGAGCGCGAGGCGATGGTTTCGATATGGATGAAGTCGAAAGCGGAATCGTCCGGCGGATCGCCGTAGAGATGAAACAGTGGGAGCGTGGACGAAGCCATAATGGGTAAGCATATGCGAGGCGGCGCGCCAGGCCAACGCAATCGCGCAACGGTCAAACGAAAAGCCCCGCCATTTGGCGGGGCTTCCCTGCATCGTGTTGCAGCGCGTTAGCGGTTCTGGCCCTGCTGGCCAGGCTGGCCTGGCTTCTGGCCACCCTGCTGCTGCTGGCCTGGCTGACCCGGCTTCTGGCCACCCTGCTGCTGCTGGCCTGGCTGACCCGGCTTCTGGCCACCCTGTTGCTGCTGGCCGGGCTTGGGTTGCTGGCCGGGCTGATTGCCCTGCTGCTGCTGCTGGCCTGGGTTTTGGTTGGGATTCTGGTTCATTAGAAAGTCCTTTCCAACGGTTGGTTCGAAATTATCTTCGACACCCCCGCCCCAACATTGAGATAACGCGCCGGCGCTGATTAAGTTCCGCATTGCCGGCGGCGGCAAAGCCGCGGGAACCGGCTCAAGATCATGCGCAATCAATGATCATTCCGAAACGGCTGCGTCAGCAGGCGGACTACGTCCAACTCCGCAACATCGCGGAAGATCGGCAAGCCGATCGTCATGCCTTGCTCGCCGGCCGCCGGTTTGGCGCGATAGGTGCCGAACAGACGATCCCACCACGGCAGATTGAATCCGAAATTGCTGTCGGTTTCCGCGCGCTCGATCGAGTGATGCACCTGATGCATCTGCGGCGTGACCACGAGCCAGCGCGCGACCGGCTCGAGCCGCGGCGGCAGCGCCACATTGCTGTGGTTGAACATCGAGGTCGCGTTGAGCAGCACCTCGAAAAGCAGCACGGCGAGCGCCGGCACGCCGAGCGCCAGCACCGCCGCCATCTTAATCGCGAGCGACAACAGGATCTCCAAAGGATGGAAACGCACGCCGGTGCTCACGTCAATATCGAGATCGGCGTGATGCATGCGGTGCAGCCGCCACAGCACCGGCACGTGATGAAAGACGACATGCTGGGTATAGATCACCAGATCGAGCGCGATCACGCCGAGCGGGATCGCCGCCCAGGCCGGCAAACCCAGCATGGCAAACAGCCCCCAGCCGCGTGTCGTGGCGATCAGCGCCACGCCGACCGCGGCGGTCGGCACCAAGAGCCGCACCGCTATAATGTCGATGGCCAGGATGCCGAGATTGCCCGGCCAGCGCAGCCGCCGCCCGACCGTCAGGTGGCGGCGTGGGGCGAACCATTCCCACAGCGCCATGGCGGCGAAAACGGCGGCTGAGCCGCCGACGCGGACGGCGATTTCGAGGCTGGGGGACATACGTGTTTCCTCTAAACCTCTCCTGCGGCGATCAGACTTAATAACACGCCTCGCGGCCAGCGTTGCCGCTCCCGCCATGCCCTGTTAAGCCTTGTAGAATCGAAGCATTGGCCGTCAGCCGGACGGACAAACGCGAAAGGCCTGAGCGCAACGCATGGAAGTCTTCCTCCAGCAGCTCATCAACGGCATCACCCTCGGCTCGATCTACGGCCTGATCGCCATCGGCTACACCATGGTGTTCGGCATCATCGGTATGGTGAACTTCGCCCATGGCGACGTGTTCATGGTCTCGGCCTTTATCGCGCTGATCGCCTTCCTGATCCTCACCACCTGGCTCGGCATTACCTCGATCGCGCTGGCGCTGTTCATCGTGCTGGTCGTGGCCATGCTGTTCACCTCGCTGGTCAACTGGGTGATCGAGCGCGTCGCCTACCGGCCGTTGCGCGGCTCGTTCCGCCTGGCGCCGCTGATTTCGGCGATCGGCATGTCGATTTTTCTGTCCAATTTCGTCCAAGTCAGCCAAGGACCGCGCAATAAGCCGACCCCGCCCATGGTGCAGGGCGAGTTCGTGCTGCTGACCAAGAACGATTTTCCGGTCACGCTGTCATACAAGCAGCTCATCATCTGGGGCGTCACCGCCGTGCTGCTGCTGGCGTTCTGGTATCTGGTGGCCAAGACCCGGCTCGGCCGCGCGCAACGCGCCTGCGAGCAGGATCAGAAGATGGCGGCGCTGGTCGGCGTTGACGTCGACCGCACCATCTCGATGACCTTCGTGATCGCCGCCGCGCTCGCCGCCGTCGCCGGCACCATGTACCTGATGTATTACGGCGTGGTCAGCTTCTCCGACGGCTTCGTGCCGGGCGTGAAGGCGTTCACCGCCGCGGTCTTGGGCGGCATCGGTTCGCTGCCGGGCGCGGTGATCGGCGGCATCCTGATCGGCCTGATCGAGACCATGTGGTCGGCCTATTTCTCCATCGACTACAAGGACGTCGCCGCCTTTTCCGTGCTCGCCATCACCCTGATCTTCCTGCCGCAGGGCCTGTTCGGTCGGCCGGATGTCGAGAAGGTGTGAGATGGCCGGCGGCGCGCCAAACCAGCGCGTCGATATGGCCCGCGCGCTGCGCGACGCCGGCTTCACCGCCCTGCTCGCCTTCGGGCTGTTCCTGCCGCTGATCGGCTTTCAGACCGTCACGAACATCCGCAACGACCTCATCCTGACCACGCGCTGGCCGTTGCTGTTCGCCATCGTCGCCGTGGTCGGCGCCGGCCGGCTCGCCTTTTCGCTCGTGTTCGAGCCGTGGCTCAAGCAGCGCACGCTGCGGCCGGTCGCGGCGGCGCCGGCCGGCTGGCGCGCGGTTTTCGCCAAATGGTTCACGCCCTTCGCGATCGGCTTCGTCATCGTTTATCCGCCGCTCGTCGTTGCCCTCAATGGATTTGGCGGCGCGGTGAAATGGATCGACAATTTCGGCATCCAGATTCTGATCTACGTGATGCTCGGCTGGGGCCTCAACATCGTGGTCGGCCTCGCCGGACTGCTCGACCTCGGCTACGTCGCGTTCTACGCGGTCGGCGCCTATTCCTACGCGCTGCTGGCCAAGACCTTCGGCCTAGCGTTCTGGCTCCTGCTGCCGCTCGCCGGCATTCTGTCGTCGTTCTGGGGCATCCTGCTCGGCTTTCCGGTGCTGCGCCTGCGCGGCGACTATCTCGCCATCGTCACGCTCGCCTTCGGCGAAATCATTCGCATCGTCATCATCAACTGGGTCGACCTGACCAACGGCTATGCCGGCATCACCGGCATCCCGCGTCCGACCTTCTTCGGCATTCCGTTCAATGCCGACGATGACGGCTTCGCCGCCGTGTTCGGGCTGGAATTTTCCCCGCTCTACCGCGTGATCTTCCTCTACTACGTCATCCTCGCGCTCGCCTTGCTGACCGCCTTCGTCACCGTGCGGCTACGCCGGCTGCCGGTCGGCCGCGCCTGGGAGGCGCTGCGCGAGGACGAGATCGCCTGCCGCTCGCTCGGCATCAACACCACCAACACCAAGCTCACCGCTTTCGCGATGGGCGCGATGTTCGCCGGTTTCGCCGGCTCGTTCTTCGCGACGCGCCAGGGCTTCATCTCGCCGGAATCCTTCACCTTTCTGGAATCGGCCACCATCCTGTCGATCGTGGTGCTCGGCGGCATGGGCAGCCAGATCGGCGTGGCGATCGCCGGCTATCGCGATGATCGGCGGCACCGAGATCAT
>JGI24140J50213_10000765_pt1 | contig 14771 bp, 11 predicted proteins | sample BarGraIncu00222A_FD_50213 | JGI IMG/M metagenome (IMG submission 50213)
AACTCAGACTGAATCTATTTACTACTCGTTCAGATAAGGCGTTGTATGCATTGTTGAAAAGTCAAGCCTTAGACAAGCATGACATCAAAGTAGAATCTGACTCTCTTATTGCTATTGCCACAGAGTATTTCGATGATAAAGATCCTGTTCGTGCTGGATATGCATGGTTTTACATGTCTCGCTGTGCTAATTACAGAGGAGATGCAAAGACACAAGCAGATGCTTTGTTAAAAGCTCAAGAATTTGCGGAAAAATCGAATGACTATAGATTACAAGGATTAGTATATGGTGATAAGGGAAATTTGTACAATGCTCAGAGAGAGTATATGAATTCAATTTACTTTTTCAAATGTGCTTATAATAGATTTGCTAAGGTAAAAGATTATCGTAACTGTATTTTATCATCTATAAATATAGGGTATAATTACCTTTACACTTCGCACTCGGAGAAAGCACTTCCATATTATCTTTTAGCAGAGAAAAATTTCGTTCACTATAAGGATATACTATTACTTTCAACAGTTTATCGTTGTTTAGGTGGAGCATATTATGAAAATGGAAATTACGTTAAGGCATTGCTATATTACAAAAAAACTCCTTTAACGGACCAGCCTTTTTATGATTCAAATAAATGGTTTTTAATTGCAAATACGTATTTTAAAACAGACAATATTGATTCGACTCGTTTTTATTTAAATAAAATAACCAAGTTGCAAGAAATGGCTCCCGATTACTATCGACTTTGGCAAAAATTGTATGAAAATGAAGGAAATACAATCAAAGCTTTGTATTTTTCCAAACGAGTAACAGTGGTTACTGATTCTTTATATAAACGTAAACTCGATGTGAGTTTTGCTGGGTTGGAAAAAAAGTATAAATATCAAGGATTGCAATTATCAAACAAAGAACTAATTATCAAGAATAAACAAAAAGGAATTCTACTATTTATTTTTTTATTTATTTTAAGCTTGTGGGCGATTGGGGTTCTATTTTGGAGAAACAGATCGAATACTTACAAACTAAAAATTCAAAAACAACTATTAGAACGTGAAAAAAGTCTGGTAGAAAAAGAAAAGGAAAATGTTAAGCTGCTCGAAAAGCAACTCAAAATTCAAAATGTCTTACTATCAAATGTAGATCAATATCGAAAAAACTCTTTCAAACGACCTTTTTCATCAGATGTGGAACAATTTGGAATTAGCCCCATTTTAAATCAAACTTTTCACAAGGAGTTAATAGCCAGTATGGATATTCAATATAATGATATTTCTATACGTTTAGCTGAGAGTTATCCTAATTTATCAGAGCGTGACATTTTAGTTTGTTGTTTACTCTTAGCCGACTTTGATACGGGTAAGATTTCCTCTATTCTTGATGTAAAGAATGACTCTATCAGAATACATCGTACGCGCCTAAGAAAAAAACTTAATTTGCGAAAAGATGACAATTTGACAGATTTTCTCCGTGAATTCTAAGTAAATACAACTCCATTTTTGGGACGATTTGTCATGTATCTATCCTCTCCATTTTGACAGACTACAAATCGCTCATTTTAAGCAAATTAAAAATCCACATACGACATATTGTATCTTAAAAAAATCCTGAGAACTTATTGTTTTCAGGATTTTTTTTGTATTTCTTTGTAAGATAAATTTAATACAAAAATTAATATGAAAAAAAGTTTATCCTTAGCTGCAATTGGTCTTGTGGCTCTCAGTAGTTTTCTATTAGGTAATTTAAAAGTCAAAAACAAGAGTTTGGCAGTGATTCCATCAATTGTAATTGGTATTCCTCCAATGCATTTATCTGCTGTTTATTCAGAACAAGAAAAAATCACAACAAACTCATTTATTTTCGATTACGTAAAGAACAATACATAAGACAATACAACTAATCAATTGCAATTTGGTATAAGTACGTACGTTTACAAAATTAGTTTATATTTTAAATCTTGATGCTGCATTGAAATTAAGACAGATGTAATATGAAATAGTATAAACTAAATTGTCATTAGTACTTAGACTTATAAAGATAATTAAATCAGGACTGATTGGTTCTTTAATAATGGAGATTTTTAGCGAAGTAATAAACTCTATAAAACAAAACAAAATCAGAAGTTTACTTGCTGGGTTTGGAGTTTCTTGGGGTATTTTCATTCTTATTATTTTACTTGGAACTGGTAAAGGTTTTCAGGATAGTTTGAGTAAAACATTTAATGTATTTGCTCAGAAAACATTAATTTTATATAGTGGAAATGTTTCAAAGACCATTAAAGGCAATAATGAAAACTCAAAAATACTATTTAATCAAGATTTTGAGAACAAACTTCATAAGAGGTTTATAAATGACATACGGGCTATTAGCCCAGAAGTAGTCTATACTGGCGATTCTTATGTAATGTATAATAAAAATGGAGGTAATTTTCAAATAAAAGGTGTGACAAGTGGTTATTTTGAACTCAAAAAAGTAAAAACGTCCACAGGGAGGCTCATTAATGGCAGAGATGACAAAGATGGAAGAAGATGTATTGTTATTGGAAAAGAAATAGCAGAACGTATATTCCCCAATACCGAAGCAGTAGGTTGCTATTTGAATCTTGATGGAGTGTTTATGCGAGTTGTTGGAGTGCTAGAAAGTGGTTCAATTATTAATCAGGCTGACAATAATGTAATTTTTATGCCTTACACTACCATGATAAGTGACTATAATCAAGGGCGAGAATTCACAACACTTAATATACTACTTAGTGATAAGTCAAATTCTATTGAAATTGAAGATGCGATCAGGACTTATTCAGCTAAACAGCTAAACTTTGATAAAGATGACAAAAGTGCTTTATATATTATGAATTTTGAAAACCAAGTAAAGCAGTTCGAACAGTTTTTTACAACTATGGACAAGTTCCTTTGGTTTATCGGATTATGTTTTCTGCTTACAGGAATGGTGGGAATTAGTAATATTATGTTAGTGATAGTAAAGGAAAGAACAAATGAAATAGGTATAAGACAAGCTATTGGAGCAACTCCAATATCTATATTAAAAATGATACTTGGAGAATCTATTGTTATATCATTAATTGCAGGATTCGTTGGACTTGTGTTTGGCTTTTTAGTCTTAATGATAATTAACATCTTTGTTTCTGTACTTATGCCTGATGCGTTTATAACACACTTTACAGTAGGCCTAAATATGGTTTTATTAGCCTTGGTATTTATCGTGGCAGCAGGAATTATATCAGGATTATATCCAGCAAAGAAAGCTGCAAATACTATGCCTATAGACGCGATTAGATATGAATAAAGAAAATAATATTAAAGCGAATGGACTTATTATTGCAATTGGAATAATTATTATTGTTGGTTTGATTGCTTGGAAAGAAAATTATTATGATCCAAATCACATTGTGATTAATACGATTTCGCCAGCGATTTCAAGTATTGAAAACAAGATAATGGTAGCTGGTAGTGTTTTTCCGAGTAAAGAAATTGAGGTGAAATCTCCAATTTCAGGGATACTTGATGAACTTTTTGTGAAAATAGGGCAGAGTGTGCATGCTGGAGATAGAATTGCTAAAATAAAGGTTGTACCAAGCCCAACGCAAATAGAAGCTGCAAAAACTAATGTAAATTACAAACGGATAGATTTTGAGTCTAAAGAAAATGAATATAAAAGAAATCAACCGCTTTACTATAAAAATGTCATTTCTTCAGTTGAATTTGAAACATATAAAAGGGATTGTAATTTAGCTAAAGAACAATATCAGTCTGCACAGAATGAGCTAAAATTACTACTTGACGGGTTTGTTAATTCTACTGATATTTCAAATATAATTAAGGCTCCAATAGATGGGGTAATTAATGAACTTCCATTAGAACAAGGAAGCTCGGTAATTGAAAGAAATAATTTCAATCCCGGATCTACTATTGCGTCAATTGCTCAAATGGACTATATGATTTTTAAAGGTAAAGTAAATGAGGTAGACTTATCTAAGTTGAATATTAGATCTAAAATCACTATAATGTTGAATGCTTATAATAACTCGAAAATAACGACTGAAATAGAAAAAATATATCCAAAAGGAGTTCAAGAACAGGGTTCTATGAAATACCTAGTTGAGGCTAAATTTAATGCGGTTAAATTTAAAAGACCAATAAGAGCAGGATATACTGCAATTGCGGAAATAGTTCTTGAGAGTAAAAAACATGTTCTAACGATAGATGAAAAGTACATTACTTTTAGAAATGATTCAGCATTTGTAGAATTAATTAAAGGGGATAAAATAGAAAAAAAATTTGTAAGAATTGGAATATCAGATGGTATAAAGACTGAAATTGAACAGGGAATTACTAAAAAAGATAGAATTAAAATCATAGAGTAGGGCAAAAATATAACAATACTAATTAAATTTGGGCCATATTACTCCGCGCATGTAAATATATTAAATTTTGTTTTGAAACATTGAATTGAATAACTATTATAATGATAAAGATATGTTACTAAATTATATTGATTGGAATATAAACCCCGAGATTGTTAATTTGTTTGGAATTTCACTAAGATATTATGGTGTCTTATTTGTTGGTGGACTTGTTCTCTGCATTTATATCCTAACATGGATATTTAAGAAAGAAAATATTTCTCTAGCAAATTTAGACAAACTGACGATTTATGGAATAATTGGGATATTTGCAGGTGCGAGATTAGGTCACTGCCTATTCTACGATCCAGCATTTTATTTTAGTCATCCATTAGAAATGTTTTTGCCAATCCAATCTACACAAGAAGGTGGATATACATTTACCGGTTATAGAGGATTGGCAAGTCATGGCGGTGCTATTGGATTGATAATCGCATTGATTATCTATACAAAAAGAACGAAAGAATCAATTATCAAGACTATAGATTTAATTGCAGTTGTTGCGCCATTAGGTGGTTGCTTTATCAGACTTGGTAACTTAATGAATTCTGAAATCATCGGTACTTCTACTAATGTTCCATGGGCATTTATTTTTGTACGTGAAGACAACTTGCCGAGACACCCAGCTCAACTTTATGAAGCAATTTCATATCTGTTGATTTTCGGGTTGTTGTTCTATCTCTATATGACAAAACGAGAAAAACTCAAAAATGGATTCTTTTTTGGATTATCTATTACATTGATTTTTGTAGCTCGATTCTTTATTGAATTCATAAAGGAAAAACAAGTCCCGTTTGAAGAACAAATGAAACTTGACATGGGGCAATTGTTGAGTATTCCATTTATTTTAGTTGGATTATATTTTATCTTTTTTTACTCGAGAAAAAGCATTAAAAAAATTGCGTAGTTGCAATATTTCTATTATTAATTTAATCAATTTTTATTATGAACAATCTTTTTGAAGAAAAAGAAGAGTTGTGCTTACAAGCAAACTCATTAACAACAGAAGGCGGTTGGTACATTTTAGCTATCGCTATTGTGATTTTGGTTGTTCCTGGAGACAGCAAGGGCTAATCAACTAATTATTATGAAAGGAGAGTTTTTCAAGATGTTTGATTACTCTCCTTTTTGCTAATACTAATACAATATATTAATTTAATACGGTAATTATGAACATATTAATCATAGATAACATTAATAATTATTATACCAATAACAAAATTCGATATACAAATAAGAGTATTGTTAGCTTATATGTAAATACATTAAAATATATTGGTTGCAGCGTTAATACAATGAATGGAAATGATGCTTCTTTTTCAAAAGAAGCAATTTTTCAAACAATTCTACAGAATAAAATTAACAAACTGATAATCAATGTGAATATTGATAATTTTAAATCTATTTCAAGATTTAAAATAAAAGAAAATTTCCAAGATACTGAAGTTATTTTACTTTCAATCAACGAAGATATTCATGATTATTTAAATCCTGTTGAATATGACAAATATATTTTATTTAATGAAAAGTTTGACTTTGAATTCAATATTGACTTATTCTTAAGAAACTTGAATATTCAAAATAATATACATGAATTAAAAGTTGCATTTGATACCAACGATATTTTACTAGATAAAAGTCCAATAATTAACATTGGCACTGGTTGTTCTAGAGGTTGTAAGTTTTGCTCAATATCTAACTCTAAAATTAAATATAGGGCAATTGACGATATCATTGATGAAATTAGAATATATCTGAATCAAGGAAATATTTATTTTCATATTATCAATCACAACTTTACTTATGACATGAAATTCGTTGAAGAATTTTGCCAAAGACTAATAAGTGAATTTAGTGATTATTTGTACACTTGGTCGTGTTTTGTTATTCCGGAAGAAATTATTAATCATTTACACCTTATTCCTTTATTAAAAAAATCAAAATTGGAAAAGATGGAATTAAGTGTAGAAAGTGGAAGTATAGAGATTTTACAAGATATGGGAATTGCTTCAAATTCTGAAATGTGTGAAACAATCATAGTTGAATTACTTAAATCTAATATTACATCTATAGGTCTTAATTTTATAATTGGTACGTATAAAGAGGATTGGAAAACGTTAAAGCAAACAAAAGAATTCATATTTAAAATGCTTGATATATCATTTGGTACATGTGACATTAACTTATATTGCTTCTATCCTGAAATTGGATCTATATATTTTGACAGTGATTTAAATAAAATCGAAGGACAGAATCTAATTGATATTGTTCATTGTAGGGAAGGATTTGTATCCGACTCAATTTTCATTACAAAAAAGGAACTTTTTGTTTGGCGTTATAATTTAAATAAAGAAATCGCTCGCAAAAGAAAGGATTTGATTTGCGAGATTTCATTGAAAGTAATGTATAAGCATTTTGAATTAAGTGAATACAATATTTATACGCAGTTGTACATCCAGCATCTTTCAAAATTAAATTTGAATAATCTTTACAAATTAAAAAAGGGGAATCAAGGTATTTATTTTTCTTGGGAAATTAAAAAAGACTTTGATAATTACACGCCAGTATTAATTTCAATTGGATTACTTATACAGAATGACAAAAAGTATTTAATCGCAGACCCAAATTTATCTAAAGGAGGTCAATCAAATATGATTGAATTCGAATCAGAAGCATTATTCGATTATTTAAAAGAGGAAATTACAATTAAAGAAATAATTCAACGAATTTCTTTTAATACAAGAAAGGATGTGAGTTTTGTTAAAAGTGAGATATATAAAACACTTTCCATGTTGGAAAACTCACATTTATTATATTTTAAAAAAAATATTAATTAACTTTTAAAGTATTACAGTATGAAAATTGATATTATTTTTATAGATGGATTAGAATCAAAACAAAATAATAACACTGCCTTAGGTTATCTTTATTCAATTGCAGCATTATTAGAAAAAAAATTGTATAGTTTCAAAATTTTAAATATTACCACTCTCCCTGATTACAGTTTAAACGGGTTGATTTCTGAGCTAAAACATCACGATTTTAAATCAATAGCAATGACCACAAATGCTGATAATATCAGAAATGTATATAAGATATGTAATGCGTTAAAAAATGAATTTATTGATATTCCTATTATTTTAGGAGGTCCTCAAGTAACATTTACTGATGAAAAAACAATTCTAGAATGTAAGTGCGATATAATTATAAGAAATGATGGCGAGAACAGTCTTATAGAGGTGTTAGATTATATTAATGGGAAAGTAGAAAATCTAAACAAGATTTCTGGAATAACATTTATAAATAATGGTCATATATATAAAAACGCTGACTCAATAAGCGTTAATTACCTCGATTTACCAACCCCGCAATTTGCAATTCTTTCTGATAGAAAATACTGGATAGTACCTAAAGGAATAGAGGATAATTGGTTTGACAACTTCCTTAGTGAAGTTAGACGGAATCACCCATATTTTCTTACTGGTCGAGGATGTCCATACAGATGTATTTTTTGTGTAGAAGGAAATCTTAATCGCAAATTTAGATATCGTAGTGCAGAGAAGGTTAAAACAGATTTAGAATACTTTCTTTCAATTACTGGTGCAAATTATGTTGCAATTTCTGATGATACATTTACATCCTCTCCAAAACGAGTAAAAGAAATCTGTCGTATTTTTAAAGAAGTTCAAAAAAAATATCCATTTGTATGGTTTGCCGAAGGACGGGTAGACGTTTTATCAAAATATCCTGAGTTAATAGGTATTATGAAAGATGCTGGATTAGTAAGATTGCAAATTGGAATTGAATCTGGTAACCAAGAAGTTCTCAATATTTACAATAAAGGAATTACTTTGAAACAAATTGAAAAAGTCGTAATTGAGACATCTAAATATGACAATATAATTCTACACGGAAATCTTATTCTAGGCAATCCAAATGAGTCCTATATGGATTTTGTTAAAAGTTTAGACTTCATTAATCATCTATTTTCTCTTTCTAAGTTTAAATTTGATACATCCCTTTCTTACTTAACGCCTTTTGAGGGTACTCCTATAAGAATAAATCCTGAACAATTTGATATTGAAATACTATATGATAATTTTGAATTTAAAAGATTTGGAATGATGGATGTTACTTGTAAACCAAAGTTAATGTCAATGAATGAAGTCAATAGTTTACAAACAGTCGCTGAGTTGAAGTTGACTAAATACCTAAGGGATAATATGTTTTCAATATCAAAAAATGATATTCAGAAGAGATTAAGATTTAGAATGGAATCAAAAGTTGATTCTTATTCAATTTCTTGGGCTAAAACTTTTAATAGTTTGTATGCATTTCAAAGATATGAATATTTAATTGAAAAGAAATCGACTATATCATCTGAAATCAAAATAAATGATTATAAAGAATTAATTCCATTTAGGGTTTGGGAAATAGAATATAAACCAGAACTAGCCGGCTACGTATTTATTTCATTATCTGGTAGTAAAACTATACTAACAAATTTCGAATTAAAACTATGGGAACTAGCAACTGGGAAAAACACAATAAATGAAATATTTAAACTTATTAATAATATTGAGTATAACCTGGAGAAGATTTATAACTATTATATATATTTGGAAAATAATCTGGCAATCGTGTTTAAAGAATTTTAAAAGATGCAATAGATCAATGGTTTGTTATATAATTCTTGCCCTAAAATTGATAATTCTTTATCTGCGTACTTTTTTTTAAAAAAATATATTTACATATAATAATTTCACTCACATTGAAATGAAAGGAAATGAAAGGAAATAATATTAATATCAATTTAAACGAAATAATTGGCAGAAAAAAGAAAATTAATTTGAATGAAATGACGAAGAGTAGAAAGAAAATTATTTTTAAAATTATTTTTTCAATCTCAATCTTTTTTTGCATCTTCTTAGTTCGATTCTCTTTTTATAGCATTATCACAAATTTGAATGGAGTATTTATCGGAATATTTTCTGGTGTTTTAATTTTCTATGTTAACCTAATAATTACGCGTGGCTTAAGATCAATGAAATTATATTATTTCAAACCAAAGTCAGATAATTTTATGAACTCTCTTTTTTTTTCAAATTATTCTAATATTTTACTTATAGTTTTGGGTGCAACAATTGAAGAGTTAATCTCAAGAGATTATCTACTCTCTTTAACAAATATGTACTTTGATATATACATATCTATTGGGATAAATGCTATAATATTCTATATCATGCATTTAAATAAAAAAATAATACAGTTGATTCTGATGTCAATTTTGTTTTCAATTATCACTATTTACACAAATTCAATATTACCTGCAATTATTGGACATTTAATTAACAATCTCCTTGTCTATTTTTATAAAAGGAAAGCAATATCTATATGAATTCGATTGAAATAATAAATTTGAATAAAAAGTATTTAAAGAGTTTCGTTTTAGAAAATATAAATTTAACTATCGACGGAAGTAGTATCTTTGGACTTCTAGGTCCAAATGGTGCAGGTAAAACAACGTTAATACGCTTATTAACTCAAATTACCAAACCTGATTCTGGTAAAATTTTATTTTATGGTAAAGAAATTACCAAAATTGATATCAAACGAATCGGCTATTTGCCTGAAGAACGTGGATTGTATAAAAAAATGAAGGTTGGAGAACAGGCCATTTACTTAGCAATTCTTAAAGGTTTATCTTTTAAGCAGGCTGAAATTCAATTAAAGGAATGGTTTGAAAGATTAGAAATTGTTGATTGGTGGGATAAAAATGTAGAAGAACTTTCGAAAGGGATGCAACAAAAAGTCCAATTTATTACTTCTGTTATTCATAAACCAGATTTACTAATTTTAGATGAACCTTTTTCGGGCTTAGATCCAATAAATTATCAAATTTTATCAAGAGAAATAAAAAGGATAAATCAGGAAGGTGCTACTGTCATATTGTCAACACATAATATGGATACAGTTGAGAACTTGTGTGATGATATTGCATTTATAAACAATGGAGAAATAGTTTTGACAGGTGCAGTCGAAGATATTAAGCAAACATACAAAACATCGACTTATGAAATATGCTTTGGTGGCGACCTTTTTTCTTTTAGGACTTTATTACAAGATATGATTGAAATAATACAAGTGGAACAATATAATGAGCTATATAGGTTAATCTTTAAAATTAAAAATGATATACAAGTTGAAAATATATTGAGAAAGTTGCTTTCTATCATTAAATTTGTTTCATTTAAAGAAGTACTTCCTTCTATAGAAGATATTTTTGTGAATCTTATTAGCACAAACAAAATTGACAGTCATGAATGAGATTAAATATATCATTTTAAGAGAATACTTGACCCGTGTAAGGAAGAAATCTTTCATTTTGTTATCACTATTAGGTCCATTTTTTTTCGCATTAATATCTATGTTACCGACATATTTTGCGAAGTATTCTGAAGACAAAGAAAATAAGATTGGTATTATCGATGCAACTGGTTTGCTTAGAAAGAATACAATTATCTCGGATTGTAAAATTGAATTTTTAAACATATCAGATACTGCAAATATCAATAAACTTATATCTAATAATAGTTATTCAGGTATCATACAAGTGCCGCAAATTGATTCGTTGGGCAAACGACAAGTACGGTATTTTTTTTACAAGCAGCCAAGTATCTTTATTTTAAACAGTTTTGAGAGTTCAATTGAAAAGGTTGTATTTGAAAAGCAATTAACTAATTACGGAATTAAAAGTATTTCGACACTATTGGACTCAATAAAAAGTATTACCCGAATAACTGCTGTTAAAATTGAAAAAGGATCAGAAAAAGAGGTTAACCCGAGATTGTTGAACTCTCTTAGCATGATATTTGGTTTAGCTATATACTTGTATATTTTTTTGTTTAGTGTACAGGTAATGCGAGGAGTGCTGGAGGAAAAGTCGAACAGAATTATAGAGCTGATAATAACCTCAGTTGACCCATTTAAATTTATGGTCGGTAAAATATTAGGAGTTGCAATGGTCGGTTTAACTCAGCTAATTATTTGGATATTATTAACAACTGGAATATTATCAATATTTTCCAGAGGAATTGATTTGCAATCAGGGAGTTTCACATCGGGCATTTTAAACCAGCATATTGATCAGCAGCAACTTAATCAATTGTTGAACACAGTAAACTCAATTGATATTAATATTATTATTCCAGCTTTTATTTTCTTTTTTATTGCAGGCTATCTATTATATTCATCCATGTTCGCAGCTATTGGTTCCATTGTCAATCATGATGACGAAGTACAACAACTATCAACTCTTATTTCAATTCCTTTGATAATTGCTGTATTTGTACTTTCAAGCACTTCAAATAACCCAGATAGTTCATTATCGTTTTGGTTTTCGATAATTCCCTTTACTTCACCAGTGGTTATGATGGGCAGAATAGTTCATGGAGTGCCAATAGAACAGTTATTATTATCGGCGAGTGTTCTTATACTTACAATAATCGGATTTATGTGGTTATCAAGTAAAATATACCGAACTGCAATACTTATGTATGGAAAAAAAATCACTATCAAAGAAATTATCAAATGGTTTAAATATTAAAAAAGAGAAAATGAACTTATTACAAATTATTTTCAACCCTAGAGAGGCGTATAAAAAAATTGAAGAGAATAGTCACTGGGTTACCGATTTTATTATTGTTAGTTTTTTATTGGTCATTGCAGCTTTCTTCATGTTGCCGTTTACTCAGAAGGTAATTAACAATATAGAGGTTGTGAAAAACCTTTCAGCAAATCAAACAGAAATGATAAAGTCAACAACCCAAAAATTGCAGTATTTTGGCTTATTGGCTGAACCTATCACCTATATAATAAAAAGTTTAGTAATTGCATCCCTCTTATATCTTGGAACACTTATTTTTCATGGTCGGAATGAATTTAAAAAATTATTTGCATTGACAATTTGTTCATCAATTATTATTGCGATGTCTAACATTGCTAATGTAATAATACTTTACTTTGAGGGTAGAGATGTTGTGAAAACTATTTATGATTTATTTCCGCTCTCACTAAATAACTTATTTAAAATAAATGAAATTGGCGCACCATTATATCAGTTTCTAACAAATTTTAATTTTTTTGAAATTTGGTTTATTTTGATATTGATTTTTGGTGTGTCAAAAATCAGTCAGATGAACATCAAAAAATCATCATTGTTAGTTATTAGTATTTGGTTAATACTGGTTGCCTTTAATGTATTTCAGGCAATAATGTCTAACAATGCTCTGACGAATATGCACTAATATATCTTTATTATACTCTGAAATTGGAAAAGCAAATTAGAAATATATGTGCAATTTTTACGACAATATTTGTATTTATTGGTTTTTGGGAAATACAGAATATTGTTTATCCAATTATTGTAGTAAGCCTGTTAATTATTATACACCAAGTGCTAATTAAAAGCATTTTAAGAGTTAATATCGTTGATGTCTTAGTCGTTATTTGGCTTTTATTTGAATTGTATTCATTTAGTATTTCACAATATAAAACTAATAGCTATGTATATTTGGTAAATGTAGTAATAATATTTTTATTATATATTAACATTCGGTTTTTGAATGTACGAGGTGATTTGTGGTTAGTCCTAGTTTGTTTCTCGGCATATATTTTTCTTATTAACTTTGTGGAACTTTTATTCTTCTTTATACAATTCAGCAGAATTACATTTTATGGATTTAATGATTTAACGCAATTTAGGTTCTTATTTATGCCCTTTGGTTTTTTATCGAACGAATGGGTTGTTGATTTACTTCTGTTGTTAATATTTCCATTAGCACTTTATATTTATATTGTTCTAAATAGAAAAACTATTGTTTCTGACAATAAAATGTCAAGTTATTGTGTAAATAACATTCATTTTCTAGTCGGTCTTACTTTTACAATTAATCTAGTTTTATTTAATATATTGATTTCTTTCTCAAGGGGCGGTTATGTAGCTTTAGGGTTAGTATTCATCATTATTTCACTGTTATTATTGACTTGCAAAAAAATATCATTTTTTAGATTAATTAAATACTTATTATTCCTTTTTATCATACCTCTAATCGCAGCGTTCTTTCTTCGTGTGCCTGTAATAGAAACTTTTATGATAAATAAGTCAACAACCCATGAACGAAGTACTGAAGGGCGTAAAAATATTTGGGGTTCAGCAATAGACATGGTTAAAGAAAACCCAATTAACGGAATAGGTACGAATAATTTTGCATTAAAGTACAATTCAGTAAGCGCGCGAGGCGCGAGTGATAGCTTTACAGGTAGAATAGCTAATACCTATTTGCAACTACTTGTTGAGAAAGGAATAGTAGGTGTATTTTTTTATATTTTTTTATTTGCGGCTTTTATTTTTTTTGCATTACGACAATTAAATGTTAATCGACTGTCATTATTAGAAAAAACATTTATAATTGTTTTGGGATCCTGTTTTGCAGGTGTTGCAATACGCGAATTTACATTTTCATCTATTTTCTTTAGTGGTGGTATTACTCTGCTTATTTGCGTGTTAATTGCATTAATGAGCCAAATTGTTTTTTCGGGAACACCTATTATAGTATTTGAACTAAAAAAATGGATGGGGTTACTTTTAGTATCCATTTTGTTACTTTTTACTTTTGGGTTTTGGGTTTTTACAAAAGAGAATAATAGCTATACTGAATTCAAAGCAAACTTTAACAAAATGGAGTTCAATACTTTACGTTTAATTAATATTTCAGATCATGATTATATTCAAAATTCCTATTACATAACCTGTAATGCTTTGAATATGGTTAGAAAATATGAGGTGTGTTTTAATATAGATAGACCATTTAGTGCAAATATACCCATCCAAAAGTTGGATGAGTGTATTGATATTTATAAAACAGCTATTGTCATTAATTCTTATGATGATAATTTCTATCATAATTTAGGTTGGTTGTATTTTTATAGTAAGAACTATGATTCTGCATTTATCTATATAAACAAAGCAAAAAAAATTGAGAGTACAATTAGCCTATATCATATAAGTTTGGGATTAATGAACGAGTTTATGAACCAAAAGGATAGTGCACTAAACGAATACTCTACAGCTTTATATTTAACACCTGAACTTATTGATTCTAAGTTTTGGAAAGACTTAGAATTGAAGCAACCTTATGTTACACAAAAAGCAATTTGCAAAGTAAAATGCAAACTTGAAATGGATAAAAATATTAACGATCCTATCTTACTGTCAAAGAAAGCTAAAATTTACATTTATCAAAAAAAATATAAGAAAGCTAAAGAAATATTGCTTGATGTTACAAATAGACTA
>JGI24140J50213_10000767_pt1 | contig 14745 bp, 8 predicted proteins | sample BarGraIncu00222A_FD_50213 | JGI IMG/M metagenome (IMG submission 50213)
TGCTTCCTATCAAAATCTTATAGAGTTATTGATTTTTAAAATTATTTTCAAAAATTACTCTTTCTTGAATTTCAACTAAATTTGTTCGACTGAATAGTTACCTGTTTTTATAGTTGGAAATTTATTTAAGGTATTGAATTACAATACGATTAATAATTAGTGATGTAATGATGTTGTACTTTGTACTTCAAGTGTGAAGTATTTTTGATGGATAAGACAAATCATTGTATGTTTTAGAAGTTCACTACTTTAGTCGAATAATTATGCGAGCACAACATAATTAAACCTAAAAATTAATTACTTATGAAAAGATTACTATTACTGTTTTTATGTGTTCTTGACTATAGTATCTTTTACAAAGACATTTTCTCATAAAATCAACTGAACCTGGATCAATGCCTGTAACAGTATTTCCTAAACACATGATTGTTGATTATATCAGAGTTTTTTAACAAAATACAAGGCGCTTTTCATTTACTAAATCACTAAATAATTGTATCTTTATTAGGTTTTTTAAAAAGCCAAAAAAATGTTAATATTTTAAAAAAGTTGTATGCAGAAGAATTCATGTTTATTCGTTGTAGTGTTACTGTTTTTCTTTATGATTTCTTTCAGCCTTGGTGGGTATTCACAAGGATACCTCCACGCAAACGGTAAAAAAATCGAGAATGATAAAGGCGAAGTCATATTACGTGGTATTGGGCTGGGAGGCTGGATGTTGCAAGAGCCATATATGCTTAAGCTTTCAGGAATTGTAACAAACCAAAGTCAGTTTAAGTCGAAAGTAAAAGAGCTGATTGGAGACGAGAAAACAGCTATTTTTTATAATGCATGGCTTTCTAATGACATGCGAAAAATTGATGTCGATTCAATTGCTTCATGGGGATTCAATTCAATCCGATTACCCATGCATTATAACCTTTTTACTTTACCTATAGAACAAGAGCCGGTAGCTGGTCAGAACACATGGCTTGATAAGGGTTTTGCATTGACTGATAGTTTGCTGAAATGGTGTAAAAAAGATCATGTCTATCTGATCCTCGATCTGCATGCTGCTCCCGGTGGTCAGGGAACAGATTATGCCATTGGTGATGGTGATAACACAAAACCCTCTCTATGGGAAAGTGATGCTAACAAGGCAAAAACAATTGCTTTATGGAAAAAACTGGCAGAAAGATATGCCGGAGAATCCTGGATTGGGGGATATGATTTGCTCAATGAAACCAACTGGGGCTTCACCGATCAGAAAGGAGATCTTCATGGTACAGGTGAAAAGCAAAATGTTCCTTTAAAACAATTATTAACTGATATCACTACTGCTATAAGAACTGTTGATAAAAGGCATCTGATATTTATTGAAGGTAACGGATGGGCTAATAATTATAATGGGATGTTCCCACTGTGGGATAACAATATAGCTATCAGCTTTCACAAGTATTGGAATTTTAACGATCAGAATTCTATTAAGAATTTTATCAACATGCGTGAAAAGAACAATGTCCCTTTATGGATGGGAGAATCAGGTGAAAATTCTAACGTTTGGATCAAAGATGCAATAACGCTATTTGAAAGCAACCAAATCGGATGGGCATTCTGGCCGTTCAAGAAGATTGGATTAAACAACCCACTCGAAATAACTACGAATCCGGGTTATACAAAGTTGAATGATTTTTGGAGAGGGAAGGGTGAAAAACCTTCTGTTGATGATGCTTTCAAAGCGTTGATGCAACTAACAGAACAGGTAAAAGCCGAGAATACAATTTGGCATAAAGACTATATGGACGCTATGTTCAGGCAGCAACGTACAAAAAATACTATTCCTTTCAAGCAAGTGAATGTTGATGCAAAGGCTGTAATATATGCTACCAATTATGATTTGGGAAGTAATGGTTCAGCTTATTTTGATAAGGACACGGCAGATTTTCATGTCTCTACCAATAAAAGGGGTAGAGGTAATGATGGTGGTGTATATCGAAACGATGGCGTAGATATTATTCCTTGTACTGATGATGTAACCAATGGATATTGTGTAACAAGCATACAGACTGATGAGTGGTTGAAATATACCATTAATGTAAAAGCCAAAGGAAATTATGATTTGAACATCCGCACAACTTCAGATAATGCAGATGGGAGAATAAGTGTTTCATTGAATGACAAACCTGTTGGAGATAGCTTTAGTTTGCCAAATACGGGAGGCAATGCAAAATGGCAAACAGTAAGTCTTCAAAACATTGCTCTTGTCAAAGGAGTCAACACAATCGTTATTAAAGCAGTCAATGGGGGATATAACTTTAATTATTTCGAACTGTTAAAAGGAAAACGAAAATAAATGATTCAAGAATTAAGGATATTAAAAATGAAGAATATATTGAAAACGGGAATATTGCTTTGTGCATTTATACTAATCGGTGAAGTTGTCTTTTCACAGGTTTCTAAGGCAACTAAAATTGATAGGGTAGGAGCATTGATGAAACAAATGACCCTGGATGAGAAAATAGGTCAGTTGAATCAGTTGTCAGTTGGTTTTGATGTAACTGGTCCTGTTGTCAGTAATAATGTAGATCAGAAAATCAGTTCAGGTCTGGTAGGTTCAGTTCTCAATATTTATACCCCAAGTGCGGTTCGTAAACTCCAGGAGATGGCTGTTAATAAATCGCGATTGCATATTCCAATACTCTTTGGATATGACGTGATTCATGGCCACAAGACAATTTTCCCTATATCTCTTGGTATGTCAACAACATGGGATCTTGGATTAATCGAAAAAGCCTGTAGTCTGGCTGCCCGTGAAGCAAGTGCTGATGGTTTGAACTGGACTTTTTCTCCAATGGTTGACATTGCGCGTGATCCAAGATGGGGTAGGATTTCAGAAGGTGCCGGTGAAGATCCATGGTATGGTTCAAGAGTTGCTGAAGCCATGGTCAGGGGATATCAGGGAACAGATCTAAAAAAAACGAATACCATCATGGCTTGTATCAAACACTTTGCCTTATATGGTGGTGCCGAAGCAGGTCGTGATTATAATACCGTTGACATGAGCATGCAGAAAATGTATGAATACTATCTGCCACCTTATAAAGCTGCAGTGGATGCCGGAGCAGGCAGTGTAATGAGTTCATTTAATGAAATAAATGCAGTGCCTGCTTCAGCGAATAAGTGGTTACTGAAAGACCTGTTGAGAAAACAGTGGGGCTTTAAAGGTTTTGTAGTAACTGACTATACAGCTATCAATGAAATGCAGTCACATGGATTGGGTGATTTAAAACATCTATCCGGTTTAGCGCTAAAAGCTGGTGTAGACATGGATATGGTAGGCGAAGGATTTCTGAATAATCTTAAAACTCTTTTGAAAGAAGGAGTTATAACTCAAGCCGATATTGATAATTCATGCCGTCTTGTATTGGAAGCCAAAGATAAACTGGGATTGCTTGAAGATCCTTATCGTTATTGTAACGAACAGCGGGCTACCAATGAAATCTTTACTCCTCAAAACAGAGCAGTTGCTAAACAAGTTGCTGAGCATTCATTTGTATTGTTGAAGAATGCAGATCAGGTATTACCACTTAAAAAATCAGGCACAATTGCACTGATAGGTCCATTGGCAGATGATCATCGAAACCTATTGGGCAGTTGGAGTGCAGCAGGAGATTGGAAACAATCAGTAAGTGTGCTGGAAGGATTTAAAAATCTTGATAATAAAGCAGTAAATGTGTTGTATGCAAAAGGAGCAAATCTCCTTGAAGATCAACAACTGATAAAACTATTGAATAACAGCGGTGGAGCAATAGAAGCAGATAAACGAACACCTGCAGAATTAATGGATGAAGCTGTAGCTACCGCCAATAAAGCAGATGTCATTGTAGCAGTATTAGGAGAAACACAAGGCATGACAGGTGAAGCCGCATGCAGAACCGATCTGAACATTCCTGAAAACCAGCGCGATCTTTTAAAGGCATTGGTCAAAACAGGAAAGCCTGTTGTATTGGTCTTGATGAATGGTCGCCCTTTGACCTTGCCCTGGGAAAATGAACATGTTAATGCAATACTTGAAACATGGTTTGCCGGCACCGAAGCAGGAAATGCCATTGCTGATGTTTTGTTTGGAAACTATAATCCTTCTGGAAAGCTAACAGCTACTTTCCCACTCAATGTAGGCCAGATCCCCATTTATTATAATCACAAAAACACTGGGAGACCATATGACGGTAAAGGACTTGATAAATACAAATCAAGGTATATCGATTCTCCAAACGATCCACTTTATCCCTTTGGATTTGGATTGAGCTATACAAATTTCAAATACAGTGATGTTCAGTTGAGTAAAAAGGAGCTCAAAGGTGAAGAAACACTGAAAGCGAGGGTGTCGATTACAAATACAGGAAAACATGCAGGAGAAGAGGTCGCACAGCTTTATATTTCAGACCCTGTCGCAACCATAACAAGGGAAGTAAAGGCGTTGAAAAATTTTCAAAAGATACTTATACAACCCGGCGAAACCAAAGAAGTGACTTTCAATATCACTACTGCAGATCTGAAATTTTATAATGAAGAATTGAAGCATGACTGGGAGCCCGGTGAATTTATTATCGGCATCGGGACAAATTCTTCTGATTTGCATTCAGCTAATGTAAATTGGAATAAGTAGAGTGAGAATGAACAGAATTAAATTTAACATTAAGCAAATGAATGGCATGAAAAGTATGCATGAAAAGAGGTTGATTTATATAATGTTATTTGCTTTTTTATTGTTCAATCTGAGCAGTTGTGGAAAGACACAAAAGAATGATCCACTGGTTGTGACTCCACCGGTGGTAATACCTCCGGTTACACTTGTGAAAACAGATGTTGCTTTTTGGTTGACAAAAGCAGACAGGACAGCTTTGTTTGAAAAACAAAATGTTGGTCTGATCTTTACGACTAATACCAATTCTAATCAAACAATAACAGTTGATTCTACTCAGACTTTCCAAACAATTGATGGTTTTGGGTTTGCGATGACCGGTGGCAGTGCATATCTCATTAACAGATTGGCTGCAGCCGAACGTGAACCACTGTTAAAAGAACTCTTCACTCCGGACAGCACCTTTATCAATGTCAGTTATTTGCGCGTGAGTATTGGTTCTTCAGATTTAAATGCCAGTGTTTATTCATATGATGATATCCCTGTCGGACAGACTGATAATCAACTTACAAACTTTAGTCTGGGAGCAGATACTTACGATTTGATTCCAATTTTGAAAGAAGTAGTTGCGCTCAATCCCAATATCAAAATACTTGGTAGCCCATGGTCAGCTCCAGTATGGATGAAGACAGTCAACAATACGATGGGTGGTAGTCTTAAACCGGAATGTTATAATGTCTATGCCCAGTATTTTGTGAAATACATTCAGGCAATGAAAGCCAATGGCATTCACATTGATGCCATTACCTGCCAGAATGAACCGTTGAATGCTTATAATAATCCATGCATGTTAATGACCGCATTACAACAGGCCGACTTTATAAAGAATAATTTAGGCCCTGCATTTCAGGCTGCCAATATAGATACCAAAATAATTCTGTACGATCACAACTGCGATCATCCTGAATATCCAACAACAGTACTCAGCGATCCTGATGCCAGAAAATACGTTGATGGTTCAGCATTTCATTTGTATGCCGGAGATATCAGTGCATTGTCATCAGTTCATAACAGCTATCCCGATAAGAATGTCTACTTCACAGAGCAATGGACTGGAGGACCGGGAAATTTTGCGACTGATCTAAACTGGCATACGAAACAATTGATCATGGGTGCAACGCGCAACTGGAGCAAGAATGTTATTGAATGGAATCTTGCCGCCGATCCTTTATACCAACCGCATACTGCCGGAGGTTGTACAACCTGTATGGGAGCACTTACAATCGGCTCAACAGTTACCCGCAATGTCTCGTATTACATTATCGCACATGCTTCGAAGTTTGTAAAGACCGGTTCTGTCAGAATCGCATCCACCATTACCGGCACCTTACCAAATGTAGCATTCATGACACCCGATCGTAAAAAAGTTTTAATTGTTCTAAACGATAACACTGCTTCTCAAACATTCAATATCCTTTCCAACGGCAAGATGGTGACAACCACGCTGGCCGGTGGTTCCGTGGGTACTTATGTTTGGTAAAACATTGAACAGAAATACGCTGTTCAGAAAAATTAAATTATCTCTTAACAAAAAACATTAATCGTTTTAATGAATTTCAAAATGAAAACAACCCTACTGCTGGTAATGCTTCTGATAGCTGCCACAACAGTCCAATCTCAAACAAAAACCAAGGTTTTGGTTAATCAATCTGTTGAGAAAAACAAAGCCGTGAAGGTTTATACCACTGACAGCCTTACAAACAGACTTGCTTTGACTGACAATCTTAATTTTAAAGATTTTCCACAACCATTGGAAACGGATATCTGCATTTTTGTTGATCCAACACATAAATTTCAGACCCTGTTGGGTATAGGAGGAGCTTTAACTGATGCTTCTGCCGAAACATATGCAAAATTGCCTAAGAACAAGCAGGAAGAGTTAATAAGAGCATATTATGACAAGGATAAAGGAATTGGTTATAGTCTTGCCAGAACCAACATGAATAGTTGTGATTTTTCCAGCGATAGTTATACTTACGTTGCCGAAAATGATAAGGCTTTAAATACTTTCAATATTCAACATGATTTGAAATACCGGATACCTTTTATTAAAGATGTTTTTAAAGCTGCCGGAGGAAATCTCACTATGTTTATCAGTCCATGGAGTCCACCCGCATGGATGAAAACCAATAACGACATGTTGCACGGTGGTAGTCTAAAACCTGAGATGTATCAGTCATGGGCAAACTATTTTGCTAAGTTCATCAAGGCATATGAGAAAAATGGTATTCCAATCTGGGGTCTCTCTATCCAGAACGAACCTATGGCAGTTCAAAAATGGGAGTCATGCATCTATACAGCCACTGAAGAAAAAGATTTTCTCAAGAAGTATCTTGGACCAACATTGCAAAAAGAACAATTGGGAAATAAGAAAGTCATTATCTGGGATCATAACCGTGACCTGATGAATCAAAGAGCAAATGAAATATTGAATGACAAGGATGCAGCAAAATATGTCTGGGGAGTTGGATTTCATTGGTATGAAGATTGGAAAAGCGGAATATCGATGTACGACAACGTCAGACACGTCAAAGAATCATACCCTTCAACAAATCTTATATTTACCGAAGGGTGTATAGGTAAGTTTAATACAGATAGTCTCAAGTTTTGGAGACATGGTGAAAAATATGGAGAATCCATGATCAATGATTTCAACAATGGAACTGTTGGTTGGACCGATTGGAATATATTAGTGGATGAAACAGGAGGACCCAATCATGTACAGAACTTTTGTTATGCACCTGTCGTTGCTGATACCAAAACAGGTGAGCTTACCTATACCAACGAATACTATTACATTGGTCATTTCTCAAAATTCATACAACCCGGTGCAAAACGAATCAGTTGTTCATCAAGTCAGGGTACATTAATATCGACGGCTTTTGTGAATGCAGACGGTAAAATAGCCGTTGTAGTTATGAATCAGGGCATTAAAAGTATAAAATATTACCTGTGGATCAATAAAAAAGCAGTTTTAGTAACCAGTCTTCCACGTTCGATTGCTACTTTGGTAGTTGAATAAACTTCGCTTTATGACATTTATTTATTAGCAACATTGAAAAAATATGTGAATGAAAAATAACCGATTAATGCTATTGATTTCTTTTTTTCTTGTTTTACAAACAGGATTTAGTCAGGTTCCAAAAGAAACACCTGTCAAAGTTAAAGAAGGATATAAATTGGTATGGGCCGATGAGTTTAATTACCGGGGATTACCTGATTCCAAACTTTGGGATTATGATACAACCGGAAATAAGACTGGATGGGGCAATCATGAAGCAGAGTATTATACTTATGCCAATCCAAGAAACGCATGGGTTGATAATGGAATACTTTCAATTGTTGCTGTTAAGGAACTGGTGAATGGGCATAAATACACCTCTGCGCGGTTAGTAACTAAAAACAAAGGGGATTGGAAATATGGTCGTTTCGAAATTAAGGCTAAACTCCCAAAGGGTGTCGGCATGTGGCCTGCAATATGGATGCTCTCAACCGACTGGAAATATGGTGGATGGCCTGCAAGTGGAGAGATTGATATCATGGAAAATGTTGGATATAAACCTGACACCATTTTTGGATCTATCCACACTAAAGCTTATTACTGGCGCATCAATACGCAAAAGACAAAAGGATTCCTTGTTCCCGATAACGATATGGCATTTCATGTCTATGCTTTAGAATGGGACACTGATCAGATCAGTTTTTTTGTTGACGACAATAAATACCTCTCTTTTGCCAATGAGAAGAAGACCTTTGCAGAATGGCCTTTCGACCAGCGGTTTCATCTATTGTTGAACCTTGCTGTAGGTGGTGATTGGGGTGGACAAAAAGGAATTGACGACAAAATCTTTCCTCAGAAAATGCTGGTCGATTATGTAAGGGTCTATCAAAAAAAGTAATAAGATTTAGAATGCTGTAATCATTTCACCTTATATAATCATTTCACCCCTTCGGGGTTCATCTTCATATACTTAAATTTACTATAATCATGTCATGCCTTCGGCATTTTTCTTCAATCCCGAAGGCTTTATTCTTTAATCCCGAAGGGATGGAATGATTATAGAAAATCAAATGATTGAAGATGAACCCCGAAGGGGTGAAATGATTATAGAAAAAACAAATGATTGAAGATGAACCCCGAAGGGGTGAAATGATTATAGAAAAACAAATTAAAGAATATCTAACGCTAACATAAATTATCACATATAAAAAAGGGGTAGTCATAAAAACCACCCCTTTCCTTTTTTAAAATAGTCGAATTACTTTTTAAACGTAATCTCAAATCCAACTACTTTCCAGTCAGGAAGAACAGCAGGCTTGGTAATTACAAGTGCATCAGCTTCCTGGTTGAATTTGATCTTCTCATTGCTTCCCAACATTTTGACAGCAGCAATGGCTTTATCATTCAATTTCGAACTCTTCCCCAATGAACTGATTTTAATATCTTCAGTTGGTTTCCCCATGCAATACGCATAGAGTTTTCCACCTTTGGTTGTAAAACGAATATCCGAAGCACTAAATGCCTGATTATCACTTAACCCACCAAACTGACCTTTCTTCTGTTTCCCGCTGGTCAAAGGACCTTCACCAAAGATCTTCCATGGACGTGAACCATAGATACCAACTCCATTAGCCGGTGTCCATTTCCCAATTTCATCCAGAATAGTCAAAACATCCGGTTCAAGATCACCTTCCGGAGTTTGAACGACATTGATCAACAGATTACCGTTTTTACTTACAATGTCGACCAGCATTTGAATGACTTCAGCGCCGGTTCTGTATTTCTGACCTGTTCTGTAAAACCAGTCACCAATAGAAGTATCTGTTTGCCATGGATATGGACTGATTGAATCATTTACGCCACGCTCAATATCACGAACCCATTTACCATCCGAAGGAACCAGCTTGCAGGTATATACAGCTTCCAGTTTACCACCGTTTTTAGCCAAATCCTGATTATAATAATGAGCCAGCATCGTTTTTCCAACAATACCAAAAGGCAGTTCACTATCTGAATAAAGCAAATCGGGCTTGTACATATCAATCAATTCAGTAATACAGGCTAACCAGTTTTTTTGATTATCGGGATTATTTGTCAGCCAGCCTTTGTCATCCGGAGTTGTTGCAGGATGATATAAATCTTCATAAGCAGGATTAACGCCATCATAAGGAACCCCTGCCAGAGGACCGTTTTTGTCAGCGCCGCGACTTGACTGGAACCATGTATAGCTTGCGCCCAGATGTTCAGAAACGCCGAAACGTAAACCTTCATTCTTTGCAGCTTTCTGCCATAAACCAACCACATCTTTTTTGGGACCCATATTCACAGCATTCCATTTGTGGATTTTTGAATTCCACAGGAAAAAGTCATCATGATGTGTTGCCATACTCACAAAGTATTTTGCTCCAACTTTTTTGTACAATTTCATCAGTTGTTCTGGATCCCATCGTTCCGCTTTCCATAGAGGAATAATGTCTTTATACCCAAATTTTGAAGGATGACCATAATGCTCGAGATGGTATTTATAATCAGCACTTCCCTCCTGATACATTTTCTTTGCATACCAGTCACCCATTCTGGGAACTGCCTGAGGGCCCCAATGCGCCCAGATTCCGAATTTAGCATCCCGAAACCATTCAGGATACTGATACTGCTTGAACGACTCATCAGTAGGCTGGAATTTTCCAATCACTGCCTTTTCTTTTTTCCCCTGTTGTGCAATTACAGTGATAGTCAGGGCTAAAACCAAAAGACCTGTTAGTCCGGTTTGTTTTAAAAATCGTTTATTCATATTTTTCAATTTATATTTACAGTTTACTTACCCGCGAACTTTCTCGGATAAAGGTATAAAGAAAACTAAATAGTTCACAAGTTTTGATTTTTTTTTTATTAAGGAATAGATTATCCTTGCTATTTGAGAATTAGCAATTAACTTTACAATGTCTACCTAAGAAATGCTATATTCCTAAGCTACATTTGCTTTGAAGCCTTGTTCTGAATAGCGTTTGGGAATAAATGGTGCCNGGCACCATTTATCGCTCGGTTCACTTACATTCCGGAAATTTTTTTGGCAGTAAAGGTTGACGACCACAATATTTTCCCATTGCATGAAGCTTTCCAATCACCCACTAAATCATTGCCCTTGAAATTGCCATTAACAACATAATTGATTCCACCTGAAGTCGTATGAATACAAAAACCATTATTTTTGAATTCCAGCATTGTTCCCGGATTGCTTTTGTTTTTAAGTGGAGTTAAATAATTGGGTAGAAATGCGTAATTATTCAAATTAATCACATAATACTTTAACTCGTTTAAATCATAATCATTTGAATATATGCCATTTTTTTCAACTGCAAACCTTACAATTGGTCCACCAAATGTTCCACCTTTAACACCATTTACATCCTCTTTCCAAATTTTATACAAGTTTTGAGCGTCATAAACAGCTGCTTTTCTTGTTTCTTCATTTGCATTTGCATTCGGTCTGGCTTTATCGATGTACATTTGCAACATGTTGGCTTCATTGATAGTCATAATATATGGTCCCTGATAAACACCAAATATATTATCATCCCCGCCTATAAATTCGGGTGATTCCACAACAATTCCGCCAAACGAAATACTAGCAATTAACCGCTCATCTTTCGCCAGATTTATCCCATCTTTTCTAATAATCCCATTATTAGCCGTTGCCGTTATTTTATCCTTTACCCTGAAATTCTTATCTTTAATAGTAAGTGTAACTTCGCCCGTATACTTTATTTCTGTTGGATATTCACTTTCAGTTTTATGCTTGATCACACCTTTTAGAACTCCCTTCTCCAAAGAATTAATCTCAACAGAAAGCTTTGGAATATATAATTTTATGACATTCTTGCCTGCCTCGATGATATTTGGAAACAGCACTCTTGCCTGCGACTTCACACATTCCATATCCACATATGGATCACACATTTTGGGAATCAGACTTGCGAAATAATAATGATCCACGCATTCTTTCACCCCAATGGCTGAGTTGTAGCTATAGTCCGATTCGTTGTACGACAACCCTTCCAGCAATGGAGCCGGATAAGGATATTCAGGATGGGTGATTTGCCTCTTTGGTGTTCCCATCCTGTCAGTTCCGGAAATGGTTTCATTGGTTACAAAATTGTTATTTGTAAAGACAGCCAGCATATGGGCAATATCCCTTGCCTTAGTCATAGTAGAAAACTTTCCTTTTAAATCGGGGTCAGGTGATCCATTGGCAAAGCTCATAAACTCTTCAGACTGATCACGACGGATTATATCAACCAATTCTTCGTAAGGATCGGGGTTACCAAACCAGTTATTGTTACCCCAAAGAGGAGATGGGTGGGCATCATTGCGTACATGTGGTGGACAACCATTATCTGCAATCATATGCAAAGTCTCACCCAATGACCGCCAGGCTTTCGCCATATATTCATTTTTCTTATTTTCATTCGTCTCCTTCAGCGCCATCTGCATCCAGAGTTTTCCTCTCTCCCACGTATATTGATGATCCTGAACACTTGTCGAATGATCACCAGGAGTTCCTAGTGCCCATTGTACACCATCAATATGTGGATTTGTCAAAACATACTTCTGTAATGACCCCATAATTTTTGCATTGGTGATATCAGTGAGATAACGTTCGCCTTCAGGCCTTGTAGGGTCATAAAAATGTCTGAGAGATGCCGGAACTTCAGGGACATCTGCTGAATAACCTCCATTTACAATCCATTCTTTTACAGTCATTTCAGCAGATCCTTCTTCCGAATAACCATATCCAAATCCAGCCGCCGCAATATCTCCGGCACTGAATAACCCATCTTTTACGATCGCTGTACCTTTAAGTGTTACCCCATTTTCAAAAAAGAACATGTATTTTTTAAAATCATTTTGTGATAAGTCACCTTTATTGTTTTGTTTCAAAAATGCATTTAACATCAGAGAATTGAGATCGGGATGAACCTTTTTATTGCCATAGCTGGTAAATAAAACAATAAATAGTGTCCCAATAAACAATGTTGTAATAAATCGAATATAACTATTTGTTTTCATGTTAAAAGGGATTAGAATCTCATTAACAGCCATTTTCCATTTTCACCAAGACAAAATTCAGCAGTAAACTTTCCTCCTTTAGAAGAGAATTCGTAAACAGCATAACGGGGAGTTGCATAAAGCAATTTTCTTGTTTTAAAATCGCTGGCAAAAGCAGGCATGAAGGGTGCTAATTCCCGAAAGAATTGCTTCTTTTGATCAAGGGTCGTAGGAGATAGAATTTTAGCCAGGCCGATTGTGTCAGAAGCAGCAAAAACCTGCTCAACAACTTGTGCAGTACTGTCTATTTTGGCAGGATCATACTTTTCATCCGCGTACAGAGTTGAAATATAAATATTAGATTTAGTATTATGAACACCCAAAAAGTATAATGCTGCTATTACAACACAGCCTATAGCTAAAACACTCAATGTAAATTTCAGGATTTTTCTTTCTCTTTTTCCTTGGACTTTTCTGATAGCCTGTTTTTGATTTACTTTTTTTTGACTTTGTACAGGACTTATTATTGGCTGAGGTCCGGGCGGGGATGCCTGGGGTGAAGAAACCGGAACAGGAGTTCCGCAGTTAGTGCAAAATCTGATACCAGGTCTTAAGTCTGCACCGCACGAACTACAGACCGGAAGAGATGCTTTGAGTTGATTTGTATCCTGATTATGGCTTGTTGTTTCACCACAATTACTACAGAATCGGGCATCTGGCTTAAGTTGGCTTCCGCATTTTATACAAAAGTTCATATAGATTTATGTTTTAGGCGATTAATAATTTATTAAAAGCAATTAAATCCACATTAAATCCTCTAATATTAAAATTCTTTGCTAATATAACTATTTTTTATTGATTTAATTTGTTGAATCAAATGGTTCTGTTGTAAGAAAATGTAGGGGCCGCCCATGTAAAACATAAAAAATCTTCATTACTCGTGGGCGGCCACAAGGGCGGCCCCTACATTTTCTGTAATTCTGCCCTGGAGAGCCACAAGCCCTTCCTACATCACCAATATTATCGTACAATAGAACCAATCAAATCAATATGTTCGAATTATAATGTTCTGAATAATTGTCTATGACAAGTAAGTTTACTCACTTAAATTCAGAAATTCAAATGCATTTTAAATTATATTGGTTTAATATTTTTTCTTGCTTTTTAGAGATTAGCAATTAACTTTACATTGTCTATTCTTAATTTTCAAGAGGATGTCTAAAAAACCAAATATGGTCGTTGAGCGAAGTCGAAACGACTTTGTGGATCAGGTAAATATCACTTCGACTTCGCTAAGGGACCAACTTTTTGGACATACTCTTAGACTCGGAAATTCTCAGAAAATCTTTTGAACTTTGCTTAAATAATTTTTATAAAGGAGAATCGGGAAAATGATAAAATCTGAAGAATCTAATAAACAGTTAAGTATATTATGTCTTGAAGATGTTCCGAATGATGCCCATCTCATTAAAGAAATGCTAATAGATGCTGGTTTTGATGTGGCTATGGACATCACAGATAGTGAAGATGAGTATTTTTCATTATTAAAGAATAAGACTTATGACATTATTCTTTCCGATTATACATTACCCGGTTATGACGTCCATTCTGCTCTTAAGAATGCGCTTGAACTTCAACCCGATGCCCCTTTTATTTGTATTTCAGGTACGATTGGTGAAGATAAAGCCATTGAATTGCTTAAACAGGGTGCTTCTGATTACATACTCAAAGACAGGCTTTCACGTTTACCCTTTGCCGTCAGTCGTGCATTAGAAGGCGTCGAACAACAAAAAGAGAGCAAGTTGACACAAGAGGCTCTTTTAAAAAGTGAATTCGAATTTCGTTTATTGGCCGAGTCAATGCCTCAGATTGTCTGGATAACCAGGGCCGATGGCTGGAATACGTATTTTAATCAGCAGTGGGTTGATTACACAGGTTTAACATTAGAAGAGAGTTATGGGCATGGATGGGTCAAACCAATTCATCCTGATGACCAACAACGGGCATGGGATGC
>JGI24140J50213_10000768_pt1 | contig 14730 bp, 13 predicted proteins | sample BarGraIncu00222A_FD_50213 | JGI IMG/M metagenome (IMG submission 50213)
TACACCAACTGCCCACCGCTGGTAACCCCTGACGAGTCTGTTTGAGTGTGCCAGCGGGTGATGACGCAAAGTAAGCCGTCATTGCTCTAATTCCGCACACACGCCCGCGATCTCGCCGCACCTTTCGCGCGAGTTTTGCTTAAACGTCTCGCCCTCTGAAATCGCAAGGGCGCAGGGAATGCCGGGCGCCCAACGCGCCCGCGGCCTCGCGTGTAGAAAAAAACACGCGAGTTAGTCACCACGGTCACGCCGGCTCGCCCGGCATTCCCCGCGCAATGGTATTAACGGTTTCCTTCGTACTCTCCCCGGTGATCGGGCTTTCTTGTCACCGTCGTCGGTGAAATTTCTTTCACCAACTTGACGCCGGCGTCGAGGCGTCAGGACCACACGACTTCGCCGTCCGCGAAAAGCACCATTCGTCCTTGGTGCCACCGCGTCCACCGCATCCCTGCCCTACGTTCGTGACGATCGCGAAACGCCCCTCTGTGTTGGGCCGGGATGGCGAAGATGAAGAGGTGATTTGGGTCAAAAGTGAACCAGAATATTTTTGCGAAGGGGGCTGGACAGGCAGTTGGGTGATTTGCCCGCCGAGCAAAATCAATCGACGGAGTCCTTGCGAATTTTGCCAGGGCGCGCGCCACGCCATCGCGGTTTGGCGATGGCTGCATTGCAGCGATCGCCGCCTGGCCGCCTTGCGGCGCAGCGCGGGTTGCCGGTATTGTATCGTTGAAAATCCACCCCTTCAGAAAATCCACCCCTTCAGAACATGACCCGTTGCAACGGAGCCGATCGATGACCCCTCCCGCGAGTTCACCCGCGATCAAGATCGTCAAATCGGTCCGCGAGCAGGTCAGCCCGGAGGAATGGCAAACCCGGGTCGATCTCGCCGCCTGCTATCGCCTCACCGCCCTGTACGGCATGACCGAGATGATTGCCAACCACATCTCCTGCCGCGTTCCGGGATCGCCCGATCACTTCCTGATCAACCCTTACGGGATGCTCTACGAGGAAATCGATGCGTCCTGCCTGATCAAGGTCGACCTCGACGGCAATACCCTCTTCAACGCCTCCGACTATGGCGTCAACGCCGCCGGCTTTGTCATTCACAGCGCCATTCACATGGCCCGGCACGATGTCGACTGCGTCGCGCATACCCACACCCCGGCCGGCATGGCGGTCTCGGCGATGGAATGCGGGTTGCTGCCGCTGGCGCAGACGTCGATACGGTTTCTGCACGTCGCCTACCACGACTTTGAAGGCATCGCCGATGATGTCGGCGAACGCGAGCGGCTGGTGGCCGACCTCGGCGATCACGAAGCCATGGTTCTGCGCAACCACGGACTGCTGGTGGTCGGGCGGACCATCCCGGCGGCATTCGATGTGCTGTGGCGCATGGAACGCGCCTGCGAGGTGCAGATCATGGCGCTTTCCTGCAACACCAAGCTGGTCCAGCCACAGCAGGACGTGCTGGAACAGACCTACGACAAAATGAAGCCGCGCCCGGGCCACGCCAACCGGAACGGCGACCTCGCCTGGCCGGCGCTGCTGCGGAAGCTCGACCGCGTCGATCCATCGTATCGGAATTAGCGTATCGGAATTAGCGCGGCACCACCGCGGTCGCCTCGATCTCGACCCGCGCCGCCTTTTCGACCAGGCGCACGACCTGGACCAACGCCATCGCGGGATAATGCGTGCCGAAGATTTCGCGATAGGCCTGCCCGAGTGCCTTGAGGTTCGCCAGATACTCTTCGATATCGACGACATACCAGGTGAGCCGAACCAGATGTTCGGGCCGCGCNCCGCCTTCGGCAAGAATGGCTGCGATATTGCTCAGGGCCTGGCGGACCTGCGCGACAAAATCGGCCGGCAAATGGCCGAGGGTGTTCCAGCCGATCACCCCGCCGGTCACCACGATGCGGCCCTCGGCCGCCACGCCGTTGGCGTATCCCTTCGGCGCCGGCCAGCCGCTCGGCTGCAAGATCTGCGAGCGGGCCGCTGACGTTTCATTGTCCGCCATCGGCAGCACTGCGAGGTTGGGCGCCTTTGGCGTGCTCACTGGTCGATCTCCCTCACCTTAGCTGATTTCATTCCGCGGCCATCCCTGCCGATGTCGAGGCCGCCGCGCTCAACGCGATCTGCCGCAAGGCAAACCGCTGCAGCTTGCCGGTTTCGGTCTTCGGCAGTTGGGTGACGAATTCGATCGCACGCGGATATTTATAGGGCGCGATCTCGCGCTTGACGTGATCCTGCAACGCCTTCGTCAGCTCAGCATCGCCGGTGAAGTCGGCTGCGAGAACCACATAGGCCTTGACGATCATGCCGCGCGCGGCATCGGGGGCTGCGACCACACCGCACTCGGCCACCGCCGGATGGCTCAGCAATGCCGCTTCGACATCGGGGCCGGCGATGTTGTAGCCGGAGGAGACGATCATGTCGTCGGATCGGGCCACAAAAGACAGCCGGCCGTTGGCGTCGCGGACAAAGGTATCGCCGGTCAGATTCCAGCCATCGCGCACATAATTCGACTGCCGCGTATCCGCCAAATAACGGCATCCGGTCGGCCCGCGAACCGCAAGCTTGCCGGCGGTGCCCGGCGGCAACTCGTTCATGTCATCGTCGACGACCTTGGCCTCATAACCGGAAACCGGGTGCCCTGTCGTTCCGGCNACGGAATCGCCTACCCGGTTGGTNATGAAGATATGCAACATCTCGGTAGAGCCGATCCCGTCGAGAATCGTCTTGCCGGTCTTGCGGGTCCAGCTCTCGAACACCGGCGCCGGCAAGGTTTCGCCTGCCGAAACCGCCAGGCGCAGTGACGACAGATCCGCGCCGCGGTCCATCGCGGCCATCATCGCCCGATACGCGGTCGGCGAGGTAAAGCAGATCGTGGCCTTGTAGGTTTCGATGATCTTGACCATCTCGGTAGGGACGGCGTTTTCCAGCAGCGTCGCGGTGGCGCCGAACCGCAACGGAAAGATGGCGAGACCGCCGAGCCCAAACGTAAAGGCCAGCGGCGGCGATCCGACAAAGACATCATCCGGCGTGACGTTGAGGACTTCTTTGGCATAACCATCCGCAATGATCATGAGGTCGCGATGGAAATGCATCGTCGCCTTGGGTTCGCCGGTGGTGCCCGAGGTAAATCCCAGCAAGGCGACATCGTCGCGGCCGGTCTTGACGGCATCAAACCGGACCGGCTTGCTCAGCGCCACCCGATCAAGCTCGGCATCATGGTTTGATGTGCCGTCGAAATTCACCACCTGCTTGAGGAACCGGCTGGTCTTGGCACACGCCACCAGTTCATCGGCGATGCGGCTGTCGGTCAACGCCAGCGCGATCTCGGCCTTGTCGATAATCTTGCTCAATTCGCCGGCACGAAGCATCGGCATGGTGTTGACGACGACGGCGCCTGCCTTGGTCGCCGCCAGCCAGGCGGCGACCAGCGCCGGATTGTTGCCCGAACGTATCAGCACGCGGTTGCCGGGCTTGACGCCGTAATTCTCCACCAGCGCATGCGCCAGCCGGTTCGACCAGTCAGTCAGTTCCTTGTAGGTGCGCTGGCGGCCGTTGCCGATCAGCGCGACCTGATCGCCCAATCCCTTCTCGACAATACGGTCGGTCAGTTCGACCGCGGCGTTGAGGTATTCGGGATATCTGAACTCCGGCCGGTCGAGCAACAATTCCGGCCATTGCTCGAACGGCGGAAGATTGCGCCGCGCAAAATCGTCAACATGACCCGACGGGCCAAGGTTCGGAATTCTGTGTGACATGTCCATCGCCCCTCGCTTTCGGGATGAAAGGCCTGATCCGTAATCATTTTATACTTAAAGTAATTTGGCGCAAGGCCCGAAATCCGAACCATCCAGCGCTTTTTATGGGCGCGCGGGTGATGGAGCAGCGGGCCTCAGCGCGCCGCCAATTCCTTCAGACGCAGCACCATCGGCGCGCTGGGGTCGGCCAGCGGCGCAATCGCGGTGAAATGATTGGCGCCTGCGACCGTGCCGAACCGCGTCGCAATGCCGGCCGCGCCCCAGCGTTCCACGATAATTCGGCTTTGCCGGAGATATTCCGCGCTTTCGTTTTCGCCAACGACCGCATCGAGGCTTCCGCGCGACGGTGCGTTCCAGAACAACGGGCTCGCCGCCCTCGCCGCCGCGTGGTCGAGACCCAGCGCCTTGTTGATCGAGGTTTCGACCAGCGGCCCAAGATCAAACAGCCCCGAAATGGCGTAAGCCGCGGTCACGAGGCCGGTGGGCAACGACGCATCGAATGCCGGCCAGTCGGTGGCGAGCAGACAGGCGGCAAGATGCCCACCCGCGGAATGGCCGCTGATCACCAGAGGCTGGCCCAGCCGCGCCAGCTCGCGCGACGCCATTCGCATCTGCTGGATGATATGATCGACGGTGACCTCGGGGCAAAGGTCGTAACTCGGAATCGCGACGCCGACGCCGTGGGCATTGAGCCCGCCGGCAAGATGGCTGAAGAACGAACCGTCCAGAGCCTGCCAGTATCCACCGTGAATGAAAACGACGATCGGACCGCCGCCATCGCCGGGAAAAAGATCAATCGTGTTCCGCGCACCGGGACCGTACGGCATGGAGCGCGGGGTGTGTTGTGCGCGATAGCTTGCTGCGTCTCGCGCCCAACCGGCGATCAGCGCCGGGTTCTCCGGAACCCGCGCCCGGTTGTTGTATTCAACTTCGTAGTCGACGCCCGCGCTCAACATCTACGACGCCCGTGCTTGCGCGGATTTCTGCGCCGAGGCCTTGGTCTTGGCCAACAGGCGCATCAATTCGCGGACATCCTTCGGGCCCAGATCCGAAAAGATGTCGGCGATCCACAACTCGTGCTCCGCCGCCATTTTGCGAAACTCGGCACGGCCGGCCTTGGTCAACCGGATCATTTGCACGCGCCGGTCGGATTCCGATGTCCGCCGGTCGAGATGCCCGGATTCGACCAGGCGCTCGACCAGTCCGGTCACATTGCCGTTGGAGACCATCATCCGCTTCGAAACATCCGACAGCGTCATGCCGTCCGGGACCTTGTCGAGCTGCGCCATCAGATCGAAGCGCGGCAACGTGACATCGAAGCGCTCGCGCAACCGGCCGCGCACCTCGCCCTCGATCAGGGTCGTGCAGGTCAGGAGGCGAAGCCATAGCCGGATCTCGTTGCCGTGATCTTCCGGGAGTTCGACGGCCTTGGTCTCGGAATCAAGGATCATGATGCAATCATATCTGCTTGGAGCCTTCACGGCGGCGCGAATACCTTCAAATAATTCAGGGGGTGCCGCAAGTCAAAACGCCTGATGGCTCCGACTTGCGCGCTTTCCTGAATTTCTTTAGGCTTCAAATAACTGGCGCGCCGCTTGCATGCCACTTGCGTGGCCGTGCTTTTGGGCCGGGCCCTGCGGCGGCCTTGCTTGCGGCGGCAGCCGTCATCGGAATAAGCTGGTCTTTTAGGCGCCGATCGGGGGAAAAGTCATGAAGCAACATTTGCAATGGGTCGGGCTGGCGATTTTGCTCGGTGTCACGGCCAACCAGGCCGCAGCACAGGAGAAGCTCAAGATCGGCGTGATCGTGACTTCTTCGGGGCCGGCGGCGGCGCTCGGCCAGCAGGTCCGCGACGGCTTTGCACTCGCCATCAAGGATCTCGGCGGCAAGATGGCGGGCCGCGATGTCGAGGTGGTAGGGGCCGATGACGAACTCAAGCCGGACGTTGCCGTCAGCAAGGTCAAGGGCCTGCTCGAGCGCGACAAGGTCGATTTCGTGGTGGGGCCGATCTTCTCCAACGTCCTGCTGGCGATCCACAAGCCGGTGACGGATTCCGGGACCTTCCTGATCAGTCCGAATGCCGGCCCTTCCAGCTATGCCGGCAAGAATTGCAGCCCATTCTTTTACGTGACCTCCTACCAGAACGATCAGGTGCACGAGGTTCTCGGCAAGGTCGCCCAGGAACGCGGCTACAAGCGCGTCTATGTGATCGTTCCGAACTATCAGGCCGGCAAGGATTCCGCGGCCGGTTTCAAGCATGACTACCACGGCGAAATTGTCGCGGAGAGCTATGTGCCGCTGGGCACGCTGGATTTCCAGGTCGAGCTTTCCAAGATCGCTTCGCTCAAGCCCGACGCGGTGTTCACCTTCATGCCGGGCGGCATGGGCGTCAGCCTGGTGAAACAATACAAGCAGGCCGGCCTTGCCGATCAGATTCCGGTGCTTTCGGCGTTCACCGTCGATGAATCGACGCTGCCCGCACAGCAGGACGCGGCGGTCGGCATGTTCGGCGGCGCCGACTGGGCGCCCAACCTCGACAATCCGCAGAACAAGAAATTCGTGGCGAGCTATGAAGCCGCCTACAACGGCGTGCCCGGCACCTACGCCATGCAGGCCTACGACACCGCGATGCTGATCGACAGCGCGGTCAAGGCGGTCAAGGGCGACCTGACCAACAAGGAGGCGGTGGCGGCGGCGCTGAAGAAGGCCGACTTCACGTCGCTGCGCGGCGGCTTCAAATTCAATACCAACGGCTATCCGATCCAGAACTTCTATCTGACCAAGGTCGCCAAGCGTCCCGACGGCAAGTACCAGACTGAAATCGTCCAGACCGTATTCGAGAATTACGGCGACAGTTACGCCAAGGATTGCACGCCGGGCAAATAAGAAACAGGCAAGGAAACAAGACAATGAAAAGCGAGATAGCCGGCATCACCCGGGCCAACGAGGGCATGCAGGGAATTTCCTGGAATATCCTCGGCCAGACCTATGTGCCGAAAAACTGCACCGAACATTCCTTCTCCTGGCACGCGACGCTGCCGCCCGGCACCTTTGTGCCGCCGCATATCCATCCGGATCAGGACGAATATCTCTACATCCTGGAAGGCAAGCTCGATTTCATGCTGGGCGGCGGCGAGGCCCAGGCGACGCCGGGCGATCTGGTCCGTCTTGCGATGGGCGTACCACACGGCATCTTCAACAAATCCGATCAGACCGCCAAGGTATTGTTCTGGGTATCGCCGAGCCGCAAGCTATACGATCTGTTCTGGGGCCTTCACAACATGAAGGAGCAGAAGCCCGAAGACGTGGTGGCGATGGCCGCCGAATACAACATCCACTTCCTGCCGCCGCCGCCGGGAGCGTGAGGCCCGGCGCGCCATCCTCAGGATGACGGCTGCGTAAGCGGCTAAACTACTTACGCCCGCACCGCGGCGAGGCCCGGCAACGCGGCGAAGCCGGCCTTGCTGGCGTAGCCGCGCACGATCGCCTCGCGCTGGCTGCGGCTCAGCACCTGATCGATATCGGTGAAGCCGTCCGGCGCCAATTGTTCGACCGCGTCGATCACGCCTTCCGGGCCGCCGCGCCGGTTCGAGCGCACGATCTCCGCCGTCATCGGCAACCGCTTTTGCTCATATTCCATCAGTGCCTGACGCGGATGCTCGGAGCGCGCCAGCGCATCCGCAAGACAACGCGCATCGAGTATAGCCTGCGATGCGCCATTCGATCCGACCGGATACATCGGATGCGCGGCGTCGCCGAGCAATGTCACGCGGCCGCTCGACCAATAGGGCAAGGGATCGCGGTCGCAGGTCGGATATTCGTAGAATTCGGGCGTCGCCGAAATCAGATTCGGCACGTCGACATGGGGCACCGAGAACCGCGCGACATGCGGCATCAACTCCTCGCGCTTGCCCGGCCGCGACCAGTCCTCGCGGCGCGGCGGCGGCGCGTTGCCGTCGCCGACCTTCACCAGCACCGCCCAGTTGGTGAGGCGGCTCGCCGGACTTGATCCTTCCGCAATCGGATAGACCACGACCTTGGCATGCAGCCCGCCAGCGACGATCATCGAACGGCCGGTCAGAAACACCGGCCAGTCGCGCGCGCCGCGCCACAGCATCAGCCCGTTCCAGCACGGCGGACCCTCGACCGGAAACAGCGTCTCGCGCACCCGCGAATGAATGCCGTCGGCGCCGATCAGAATGTCGCCGCGCACGGTGTTGACGTGACTGCCGGCGCGATCGAAAAAATATGCCGTGACACCGCCTTCGTCCTGAGTGAAGGCGCCGAGCCGGCAGCCGGTGTGAATGGCCTCCGGCCCCAGCCGCTCCTCGACGGCGCGGTGGATCACGCTCTGCAACCGGCCGCGATGGATCGAGAATTGCGGCACGTCATGTCCGGCATCGACGCCGCGGGATTCGCGCCAGACTTCCTGGCCGTGGCGGTTGAGATAATAAAGCTCGTCGGTGCGGATCGCGACGTCGTCGAGCTTTTGCAACAGCCCGAGGCCGGCGAGTTCGCGGATCGCATGCGGCAGCGTGTTGATGCCGACGCCGAGTTCGCGGATGGTGTCCGACTGCTCGAACAGTTCGCAGCCGATGCCGCGGGCGCGCAGCATCAGCGCCGTGGTCAGCCCCCCGATACCGCCCCCGACGATAATCGCCTTCATCGGATCACTCCACACAATACCCTAGGCAAACGCATCCATAACGTCGCATGGTCTCTTACTCGGCCGCAAGCGGCTTTGTCGCGTCCGCTTTCAGCTCGGCCCGGGTCTTCGGCTTAGCCTTAATTTTCAGATCGTCGAAATCCTGCCGGTCGCGAATGCTGTTGCGGAAGATCTGCTCCTTGCCCGGCAGATATTGCGGCGGGCAGGCAATCTCGGCGCCGTACCAGGCCGCGGCCTTCATCGTGAACGACGAATCCACCAGATGAGGGCGGCCGAGCGCCACGAGGTCGGCCCGCCCGGCGGCGAGGATGGTATTGACCTGATCCGATGTGGTGATGTTGCCGACGCACATGGTCGCCACCCGGGCCTCGTTGCGGACCTGCTCGGAGAACGGCGTCTGGAACATGCGGCCATAGACCGGCTGGGCATCGCGCACGGTCTGTCCGGTGGAGACGTCGACCAGATCGACGCCGACCTCGGCAAAGGCGCGCGCGATCGCGACCGCGTCGTCGCCGGTGATGCCGCCTTCGGCCCAGTCGGTGGCGGAGATGCGAACCGACATCGGCTTGTGCGACGGCCAGGCCGCCCGCAACGCCTCGAACACCTCGAGCGGAAACCGCAAACGATTGGCCAGCGAGCCGCCATAGGCGTCGCGGCGCTGGTTGGTGAGCGGCGAGATGAAACTCGCAAGCAGGTAGCCATGGGCGCAATGCAGCTCCAGCATGTCGAAGCCGCAGCGCTCGCCGCGCTCGGCTGAAGCGACAAACTCTGCTTTGACCGCATCCATCGCCGCGCGGTCCATCTCGCGCGGCACCTGGCTGTCGGGAAAATAGGGAATCGGCGACGCCGACAACACGTCCCAGCCGCCCTGCTCCAGCGGACGATCGATGCCGTCCCACATCAGCTTGGTGGCGCCCTTGCGGCCGGCGTGGCCAAGCTGCAGGCAAATTTTCGCGGCGGAATTGGCGTGGACGAAATCCACGATGCGTCGCCACGCGGCTTCCTGCTCGTCATTCCACAGCCCGGTACAGCCGGGCGTGATGCGGGCGTCGCGGCCGACGCAGGTCATTTCGGTGAAAATCAGCCCGGCGCCGCCGACGGCGCGCGATCCGTAATGCACCAGATGAAAATCGCCGGGCACGCCCTCTTGCGCCGAATACATGCACATCGGCGACACCACCACACGATTGGCCAGTTGCATCTCGCGCAGCCGTAACGGCTGGAACATCGGCGCGACCGGCTTTTCGATGTCGACGTCCAGACCATGGGCGCGGACCTGCCGCGCAAAGGCCTTGTCGACCTCGGCGACAAAGTCCGGCGCCCGCAGCGTCAGATTGTCGTAGGTGATCGCCTTGGCCCGCGTCATGACACCGAACGCGAANTGCACGGGATCGAACTCCCAGAAGCGATCGACATGNTCGAACCAGACCAGCGACACGTCGGCGGCGTGCTGGGTCTTCTCGACCTCCTCGCGGCGGCCCTCCTCATACTGCTGCAAGGCCGCATCGACCGTAGGCGCCCGGTGCATGGCGTCCGCCAGCGCAATCGCGTCTTCCATGGCGAGCTTGGTGCCGGAGCCGATCGAGAAATGCGCGGTCGCCTTGGCATCGCCCAGCAGCACCATATTGTCCTTGACCCAGCGCTTGCTGCGGATCATCGGGAAATTGCGCCACATCGAACGATTGGTCAGGAGTTGATGACCCTCGAGGAACCAGCCGAAAATGCCGGCCATGCGATCAGCGGATTGCTTCTCGCTCAGGCCCGCGAGGCCTGCTCGCTCAAAGGTTTCCGGATCGGTCTCGAAGATCCAGGTCGAGCGCCCCACTTCGTATTGATAGGCGTGGGCGATGAACGGGCCCCATTCGGTTTCCTGGAAAATAAACGTGAAGGCATCGAGCGGCCGGGTCGANCCCATCCAGGCGAACATATTGGAACGGACATCCACCTCGGGCTGGAAGTGCTCGGCATATTTTTCGCGGAAGCGGCTGTTGATGCCATCGGCCAGCACGACGAGATCGGCATCGGCAAAGCGAGCCTCGTCGTCGATGTCGGCCTCGAACAACAAGGTGACGCCAAGCTCGCGCGCCCGCTCCTGCAGGATCAGGAGCAACATCCGGCGCGAGCAGCCGCAGAAACCGTTGCCGCCGACCCGGTGCACCGTGCCGCGAAAGTGCACGGCGATGTCGTCCCAATAGGCGAATTCCTGGGTAATGCGCCGATAGCTCGGGGCATCGTATTTCTCGAAATTATCCAGGGTGGCATCGGAGAACACCACGCCGAAGCCAAAGGTGTCGTCGGCACGGTTGCGCTCNTAGACCGTGATGTCGGCCTGCGGCCGCTGCTTTTTCAGCAGGATCGCTGCATAGAGACCAGCCGGTCCACCACCGATGATCGCGATCTTCATGAGGGCCTCCGGCGCCGCTATCCGACCTTTCGGATTGTTTTAAACCTAAAGTAATTTTGGGGCAAGCCCTGTTGCTTCGGCAAATTCTACCTCATCCTGAGGAGCTGCCACTCGCGCGGCGTCTCGAAGGATGGGCCACAATTTCATGGTTCGAGACGCGCGCCAGGAAGCGCGCTCCTCACCATGAGGTTAGGCTCAATTGCCCTGAAATGCCGGCTTCACCTTATTCGAAAACGCCTCGAAGGCGCGCGCGAAATCCGCGGTCGTCATGCACAGCGCCTGGGCGACCGCCTCGGCCTCGATCGCCTCTTCCACCGACATCGCCCATTCCATCGCAAGCATTCGCTTGGTCATGGTATTGGCAAACGTCGGCCCCTCGGAAACCTGTTTGGCCAGAAGCTGCGCCTGCGACAGCACCTGATCCGGGGCGACAATGCGGCTGAAGAAGCCCCAGCGCTCGCCCTCCTCGGCGGTCATGAAGCGGCCGGTATAAAGCAGCTCCGAGGCCCGCGACTGTCCGATGATGCGGGGCAGGATGGCGCAGGCGCCCATGTCGCAGCCAGAAAGGCCGACCTTGTTGAACAGGAACGCGACCTTGGCGCCGGTTGCGGCCAGACGCATGTCCGACGCCATCGCAACGATCGCCCCCGCGCCGGCGCAAATGCCGTCGACCGCCGCTATGATCGGCTGCGGACAGGCCCGCATCGCCTTGACGAGATCGCCGGTCATGCGGGTGAAGGCGGTTAGACCCTTGGTGTCCATTTTTACCAGCGGGCCGATGATCTCGAATACATCGCCGCCCGAGGAAAAATTGCCGCCGGCGCCGGACACCACGACGGTTTTGACTTCATCGTCCATGGCGCAGGCGCGGAAGAAATCGGTCAGTTCCCGGTAGCTCTCGAACGTCAACGGATTTTTGCGCTCGGGGCGGTTCAGCGTCACCGTCGCCACGCCGTCATTCACCTTCAGCAGGAAGTGGTGGGGCGTATACAGCGCCAATGGCAGCGTGACGGGATTGGCTGGCTTGCTCATGGGATTTTCCTTATTTCAAACTTACGCGCTATTCACGCGTCTAGACCTCTCCGCCTGCGACCGCGATAGCCTGTCCGGTGATCGCACCGGCGCCCTCGCCGCAGAGAAAAAGCACCGCATCGGCCACTTCCGCCGGCGTCACCAGGCGGCCCTGCGGATTGTGTTTGGAAAGCTCAGCGACCGCCTGCTCGCGGCTGCGGCCGGTTTTCTTCATGATGTTGTCGATGCTGCCGGCCACCAAATCGGTATCGGTGAAGCCGGGACACACCGCATTCACCGTCACGCCGGTCGTTGCCAACTCCAGCGCCAGCGAGCGCACCAATCCGACCACCGCGTGCTTGGCGGCGCTATAGGCGCTGACATAGGCATAACCCTTGAGACCGGCGGTCGATGCGACGGCGACAACGCGCCCGTAATGCCGGTCCTTCATCGCGGGCAACACCGCCTGAATAGCGTAAACCACGCCCATGAAGTTGACGTCCATCATGCGCCGAAACAGCGCGGCGTCGGATTTTGCGAACGGCGCGGACTCGGCCGCCCCCGCATTGGCGATCAGGATGTCGATCGGCGCTCGCGCCGCCGCATCGGCAATCGCGGCGGCAACGGCCGCCTGATTGGCGACATCGGCCACAACAGCGAAATGCGCGGAACCGGCGGAGACCGCGTCATCCAGTGCGGCCCGGTCGCGGCCGAGCACGGTGACCGTCGCTCCCGCCTGCACCAGCACGGACGCGATCGCGCGGCCGATGCCGCGCCCGCCCCCGGTGACGAGCGCATGCGAAGAACGCGGCAGTCCGGACATGCGCTAGCCTCCCCGAATGATTGATCGATCCTTCTCAAGGCGTATATTTTAGACTTCAAGCTTTTGCAAGAAACGCGATCCGGCGTTTTGGGATCGGCGGCGGCTTGATCCACCGACCTCAGCCTTGTTTTCCGGGCTAGCGGCTTCTTCTGAGCGTCGCCGAGGGAGTTTCGCCGAATTTGGCGCGATAAGCGCTGGCCATGCGGCTTAGATGCGTGAACCCAAGATCAAATGCGATGTCGATAATCCGTTCACCCGAACGGGCATTCAAAAGCCGTGCGTTCAGATGCTCGAGGCGAATATCCAGCAGAACTTCGGAAATAGAGACCCCAAAATGGCGCTTGAAGCCCAGTTGCAACGACCTGATTCCGATACCGGAAACCCGCGACAGTTTTTCCAGATCGAGCGGTTCGGCGGCGTGGGCCTCCAGGCTGTCCCGTGCCCGCTTGAACACGGCGGGCAATGCTTCGCGGTGCGGCGCCGGCCGATTGATCGCGTCGCTGAGATTGTGGCGCTGGCCGGTGAGAAGCAGCCCGAGAATGGACTCGCGCAAGGTGGCCAGCATGACGGGCGGCAGTTCCGGAGCCGGCCCGCCATGCTCGGCGAGATCGACCAGATATTCGATCTGGAATTGAAGCGCTCGTCCGAACGGTGTGTCGAGGTCGATATGCGGTTCGAATTCGATCCGACCCGCCGGCCTTTCCGCAAGCGCGGCAGCCCTGCTTTCGACCTGCCGCCGATCCACCAGCAATATCAGTTGCGCGCAATTGTCCTGCCAGATCATTCGGGTCGGCAGCGTGGGAGACAATAGCGATGCCACGGCGCCTGGCCGGGACTCCACCTCGCGGCCTCCCGTCCTGACTTGCGCCCGCCCTCGGACCGGCATTTGCAATAGAAAGAAGCGATCGAGGCAACCCGGATCGATCGATACCGAGCCGCCGTAAGCGACATAGTTCACCGAAAAACCGTCGAAAGCCGCGCAGTTATGAAGCGCATGGAAATCAGGCCAGGAATGCCGGAGCGGATCCAGCGCATGCGGACAGAATATTCGTCCGATCGACTCCGCAGCGTCATCAACGTCGGTTGTATGAACCCGCGAATACGCCGCCAGCCTCGCGTCGGTCACGGCATGAGCCATACCTGAAACGGTTGCGTCCGACACCATCGCNTGGCCGCCTTCGTTATTTGAGGCTTATAATATCCAGTCATTTCCATTTGGAAAGCCATCTCGGTGACCGAATTCCAGCCGTTTCCGCTTATTGCGCGAGCAAAGTGCCCGTCCACGTATGAGGCCTGCCGCGGGGCGTGCGGTCCCCGCTCCGGCTTTATGGTTTTTCGTCAGGCGGACAGCGGATTCGTCTAGCGGCTAGATCGCCGCCGCCGTACGTTGCAACATCCTCTGGGACAATGCGACAAGGAGCACCGCCATGGCAGCACTCGAAAAAGGCATCACTCGGAACGGAACGGGCTATTCCGGCAAGACCTGGAATATTCTTGGACAGGTCTATTTTCCGAAGGCGGTGACGGATTCGACCTTTGCCTTCGAGACCAACAGCGACCCAGGCCAATTTGTCCCGGTTCATATTCATCCGACCCAGGACGAATTCATCCTGGTCCAGGATGGCATGCTGGACCTGAAGCTGGATGGCGTTTGGGTCCAGGCCAACGCCGGCGACCTGGTTCGGCTGCCGCGGGGTATTTCCCACGGTTATTTCAACAAATCGGACAAGCCGGCGCGGGCGCTGTTCTGGGTGTCGCCCACCCAAAAGCTCGAAGCGCTATTCAATCAACTTCACAATCTGACGGATGTCGGCGAAATCGTCCGTATCTCCGCCGAGCACGAAGTGAATTTCCTGCCCGAAGAAGCCAACGCTTAAGCGTCCCGGATCGCGGGAGACTTCAAGACGGCGAACAATTGACTGGCCGGCGCGTACCCGTCCGCGGCGCCTTGGATATCTGTGTGCCGCGGGCATCGAACCGTTCCGCTGAATTCGAACGATGAGGTTGATCCATGGTCAAGCAAAAGAATGTGTGCGTTATCGGTGCGGGGGTCGCC
>JGI24140J50213_10000769_pt1 | contig 14709 bp, 20 predicted proteins | sample BarGraIncu00222A_FD_50213 | JGI IMG/M metagenome (IMG submission 50213)
GACACAATTGACCCATTGGCCGCCATGCACGATGCCGACGCTGAAGGTGCAGTCCGCCGACGTCATGCCATCGATGGCGATGATCTGGCGCGCCATCTCGCGAATGGCCGAGCGGCCCGCGGACAGTGTGGCGCCGGCATGGCTCGGTTTGCCTGTGGCTTCGAGGTTGAACCGCGCGATCGCATAGCGTCCGGTGACGACGCCATTGTCGGGCCGGCCCGGCTCCGGCACCAGCACGTATTTGTTGCGCGCGGCCTCCGCCTCGATGATGTCGCGGGTGGAGGGGGTTCCGACTTCCTCATCCGGCGTGAACAGCACCGTGATCGGCAGCGGCGTCGTGATCGAGGCGCGCGCCAATTGCCGGATCGCTTCCAGCGTCAGGTAATTGCCGCCCTTCATGTCGAAGATGCCGGGGCCGAAACATTTGTTGCCTTCGCGGCGCCACGCCAGTTTTTCCAGGGTGCCTACGGGGTGAACGGTATCGAGGTGGCCCGCGATCAGGATTCCCGACTCGCCCTGCTTCGAGTGCGGAAAGCGCGCGCGGACGCAGCCGCCGAACCCTTGCCGGCCGGCGATGCGTTCGATCGAAGCGCCCATAACAGCCATTTCGCGCGCGGCAAGATCCAGCATGCGGTTCACGGCACCAATGTCCCAGGTCGGGCTCTCGCATTCCACCCAGGCGCGCAGGCCCTGCAGCATTGCCTCGGAATCGAACGGAAGGTTGGCAAGGTTCATTGCAATTCTCTCATGGTCTTCGGACAGGATCGTTTGGTGATGCGAAGGTGTGGCTGCGGACGCTCAGGGGATGGACCGGCGACGATTTTGTAAAGTCAAACCTGCGCGCGTTATCAGGCCTATTCGCCATGCTGCAATGAAGCAAAACCGGATTGACGCGCAACGTGCTTGGTGCAAGTCTCAAATCAAGTCTCAAATGTCGAGGATTTACAGCGTGTTAGTTCGCCTAAATAACGGACCGCATGCGTAAGGAATCACCGGCCTTTGATCAGTTTCACGTCAGGAGAGCACCAATGTCCCCGATCTCGCACTGGAAGCGTTCCGCTGTTGCGTCGGCCGTGGCTCTCGCGGCAATGCTGCCGCAGCCGTCGCTGGCCGCAGGCAAGACGATCACCGCGGTGATGCATTCCGATTTACGCGTGATCGATCCGGGCATGACGACGGCCTACATCACGCGCGACCACGGCTATATGGTCTATGACACGCTGCTGGCGACCGACTCCAGTTTCAAGATCCAGCCGCAGATGGCGGACTGGAAGGTCTCCGACGACANGCTCACCTATACCTTTACGCTGCGCGACGGCCTGAAATGGCATGACGGCACGCCGGTCACGGCGGAAGATTGCGTGGCGTCGCTGAAGCGCTGGGGCAAGGCCGATGGCATGGGCCAGAAGCTGACGGATTTCACCGCGAGCCTTGAGGCCACCGATGCGAAAACCATCACGCTCAAACTGAAGGAGCCCTACGGCCTAGTGCTGGAGTCGATCGGAAAGCCGTCGTCGCTGGTGCCGTTCATGATGCCGAAGCGATTGGCGGAGACGCCGCCCGGCACGCCGATTCCGGAACAGATCGGCTCCGGGCCCTTCAAATTCTTGAAGGCTGAATTCCAGCCCGGCGTGAAGGTGGTCTATGAGAAGAACACCGATTATGTGCCGCGCAAGGAGCCGCCGAGCTGGACCTCCGGGGCTAAGGTGGTGAAGGTCGATCGCGTCGAATGGATCACAATGGCGGACGCCCAGACCGCTGTGAATTCGCTACAATCCGGCGACATCGACTTCCTGGAGGCTCCGTCGTTCGATATGCTCCCGGTGCTGTCAGCCAACCCGGAGCTGAAGATCGAAATCCTGAACAAGCTCGGCTACCAGGCGCTCGGACGAATGAACTTCCTCTATCCGCCGTTCGACAACGTGAAGGTTCGGCGCGCGGCTTTGCTGGCGATGAACCAGAAGGACGTTCTGGACGCAGTAGTCGGCAACCCCGAATATTACAAGATTTGCGGGGCGGTTTTCGTCTGCGGCACACCGCTTGCGACCGAGGTCGGTTCGGAATCGCTGGTCAAGGGAAACGGCATGGCGGAAGCGAAAAAGCTGCTCGCCGAATCCGGCTATGACGGGACGCCGATCGCGCTGATGGCGCCCGGCGATGTCGGCGCGCTGAAGCCGCCGCCGATCGTAGCTGCCCAGTTGTTGCGCGAAGCCGGCTTCAAGGTGGATGTGCAGGCCACCGACTGGCAGACCGTGGTGCAGCGCCGCGCCAGCCAGAAGCCGCCGAAGGAGGGCGGCTGGAATATGTTCTTCACCTTCTGGGTCGGCGCCGACGTGCTGAACCCGGTGGTCAATGTCTCGATCAGCGGCAGGGGCAAGGTGGGCGGCTGGTTCGGCTGGCCGGAAGACGCCAAGATGGAAGCGATGCGCGATGCCTTCGCGCGTTCCTCCTCGCCCGAGGAGCAGAAGAAGATCGCCGCCGACATCCAGAAGGAAGTCTATGACCAGGTGATCTACATCCCGCTCGGGCAATATTTCGCGCCGAGCGCGTGGCGGAAATCGCTGACCGGCGTGCTCGACGGCCCGGCCACCCCGCTGTTCTGGAATGTCGACAAGTCGGAGTGAGGCTGAGCGATCAGCAGTGGCTGCTGCGGAGCATTTCAAGCCCCTCGTTCGAAATCGGCGGGCGGCTCTGCGGAGACGGCGGCGGCGATAAACGCGAGTCCTTGAGGTTTTCAAGTTCGGGTGCCGCAAGCTGATCGGAACGCTTTTCGCTGGCCATGTCGCCGTGCTCCATTGCTGCGGGACAACATGCTGGAGGTGGGGAAGTTCCGGCGGGGCGCGTTCGCGCTAGCGCCGAGGGCACCAGGACCTAACTGGTTCAGCTCTCATCCTCGCCCGGTTCGTCCGCTGCTATCGACTCCTTGATCCGCGCGATGAAGCCATCGGCGTCTTTTTTCATCTCGCGAATGAGTTCATCGGCGTCGCGGCGAAAGCGATCGAGGTCGAGCTTCAGTCCGCCGCCCGAGGGTTTGGCCACCGACACCGCGTAGGCCATCATGCGCATGGTCGCCGAAAGTCGAAGCAGCAGCAGCGGAAGGATGTCGTCGGCAACGTCCTCCTCGTCGGCGAATTCCGAAACGCGTCGGAACAGGAGGTCCGTAAGGCGGTTGAAGTCGTCAACCGCTTCATCCCCGTCCTCGCCAAAAAGATCATCGTTCTCGTCGGGCATTCTGACCTCGCTGCGCCTGGCGGGATTGGTGCGGGCGGTGGGACTCGAACCCACACGACGTTGCCATCGAGGGATTTTAAGTCCCTTGCGTCTACCAGTTCCGCCACGTCCGCTTTGGTCGCCAGATCAGAGGCTTAGCGTGTTTTCTGGCCAGGTGGAATGAGCTTGGGCTGAAGAAAACGCACCCTTTCCTTAGCATGATCCATCATAGTGTGAGCGATTTGGCGATAAGATCATGCGCTAACTCAATATTTTTTTGCCGGATGCGCCCGAGCAAAGCCTCAATGCGGACATCTGCGGCTGCTTTACGCAACCTCAATGTTGTCCGTTTATGAAGGCCGCATGATCACTCTTGTTTGTTCTTTGCGGCCACGGTTGCGCGCCGCCGCTGCGATGGCGCTGTTCGTTTGCGGCATCGGGCTCGCCGGCTGTGCAGGTTTGGGAGACGGCGTAGCCTCCGGCGCCTTCGTCGATCCCGCCAAATACGATTTGTATAACTGCACGCAACTTCAGGCCGAACGCACGGCCATCGCCATCCGCGCCGCGGAATTGCAGGGCCTGATGGCGAAGGCCGACACCGGCGCCGCCGGCCCTGTGGTGGCGGAGTTTGCGTATCGCAACGACCTCATCACGGCGCGCGCCCAGGCCAAGCTTGCCGACGAAGTCTGGCGGCGCAACAAATGCCAGGACACGCTGCCGGTCGCGGCTACGCCGACGCCGCCTGCGGATGCCAAGCAAAAACACCAATACCAGCATTCCGGCAGCGGGCTCTATTGAGCGTGAACGGGCGCTCTTGAGTCTGAAGCGTCGACCGTCAGCCCCATCGCGGCGGCAGCATCAAGGTATCCGTCACACGCGCCAGTCGTAAATCCAGTCTTGTCGCGCCAGCAGGCGTTTGGCGCCCATCGCCCTGATCACGAGGTCGCGGGCGTAGGCCGCGGGGCCGGTAAGGTGATACGTCCGTCCCGCATCCCGCGCGGTGCGCTGGATCCGCGTCACGCGTGAGCGGCGCAGGCGCGTGTAGCGTTGCATCGCGGCCGGCATGGCCGGGCCGCCTTCGTTTTGGGATTCGCCGAGGCATTTGGCGAGCACCGCCGCGTCCTCGATGGCCATTCCCGCGCCCTGCGCGGCAAACGGCAGCATGGCGTGCGCGGCATCCCCCAGCAACGCGGTCGCACCTTCAGCCCATTGGCCGCCGTCGGGAACCGTGAACAACGCCCATTTCCGCCACTCATCGACGGCGCCGATCATCATTCGCGCAGGAGCCGGCCATGGCGATGATGCGAAGGCGTTCTTGATCTCGGAGACGTCACCGGGTGCGCTCCAGCCCGGCCTGTTCCAGGTTCCCGGCACCACCACGACGACGTTGATCTGGCGCGCGCCGGAGATCGGATAGGCGACCAGATGCGCATTCGGTCCCATCCAGAGCTGGACCCTGCGCGAGGTATATTCGCGCGGCAATTGCGTGGCTTCGAGCGTTCCGCGCCAGGCAATCAACCCGGAGAATTGCGGCTGCACTCCGGGAAACAAATGGTGCCGGACCGTGGACCAGATTCCGTCGGCGCCGACCAGCCCCAGCGCCACCTCCTGCTGGCGCGTAGTGCCGCGGCGCTGGACCACGGTCAGCCCCTTGGCGTGGCCGACGACGTCTTCGAACTGGCAGCCGAGCCGCAGCTCGATATCGGGGTTGTCGTTGACCTCGGCCACCAGCGCCGCCTGCAGGTCGGCGCGGTGCACCACCCAATAGGGTGCGCCGGCGCGGGATGTGGCAGCTTCGCCGAGCGGCAAGCGGGCAATTTCACCGCCGCTTCGCGCGCTCATGATGCTGATGGCGTCCGGGATGACAGCCCGCGGCGTGAGCCGGGGCTGCAGCCCGAGGCCGATCAGCACGCGGCTGGCATTGGGTGAAAGCTGCAGGCCGGCGCCGGCTTCCTCCAGCCGCTCGGCTTTTTCAAGCACCACGACGCGAAAGCCCTGGCCCGCCAGCGCCAGCGACGCCGTCAGTCCTCCGATCCCGGCGCCGGCGACGAAGATCGTGCGCGAGGCGGCCACCGATCGATCAGGCGACCTTGTCTTTCAGCACGCATTCGGGCGGCCGGGCTTCACCGGCGGCGAGGTCAGCGGCATAGCGATACAGGGTGGAACAATAGGGGCAGATGATCTCGTTGTCGTTGCCAAGATCGAGGAAAACATGCGGGTGATCGAAAGGCGGGTTGGCGCCCACGCACATGAACTCCTGCGAACCGATTTCGATGACCGAAACGCCGGCATCGTTGTGAAAGTGCGGAACGACGTGGTCGGACATGGTGTTCACCTTGGGTCGCAATGGGGCGGGCGAAATCGACAGGACCGCGGCAATGTTGAAATGCCGCGCACCATACTGGCGGGTGCAGTCGATTCCTAGAGCCCCGGCCGCCCATTGGCTCATGCAAATTCGACACAATCTTGTCGTCCCAGAGAAGCCCTTCTTTCGTCGGGGCCGTTGTGTCTTAAAAGAGGCACACCATCTTGGCAGGACGCGAAAGCGTCGGATTTTAGGGATGTAGCGAAAAGCGTCGGATTCCCGGGATGAAGCGATTGCGGCTAGGTTTGGCGGTAGCGGGCATGGCGCTCAGCGCGGTTGCCTGCGTTGCGCTATGGCCGCACGCGCGCGACGCCGGCGCTATTCTGGCGGCGCAGAACGATCCGGCTGAGCTTTCCGACCTTCAGCTCAATTCTGCGCTGCGAAACAACCGCGCCGTCATCGAGCAGAATATCGAGGCCGCGCTGGCTGCCAACGACACGGATCTTGCCAACAGTTTTGTCGATCTGGCCGGGGAGAAAAACATTTCCCTTCCCGACGAGCTGTCGCGGCGGGTGGGTGACGCGGTTGCCGAGGCGAATTCGTCGTCGCATTTTGCAAAGCGCTTCGCCAGCGGGCTTGTGACCGGAAACGCCGACGATGTCGCCAGCATGTCGGGCACGGTGGCGGGCGATTTGTTCGTGTTCGGTGACATCAGGGACGTGGTGCGCGAAAGCAAGCACCTTGCAATGGGCGAGGAAACCGATCGGCTGGTGCTGGGGCTCGCCGCGGCGGGCCTCGCAGTCACGGCGGCGACCTACGTCTCGATCGGCGGCGTCGCGCCGGTGCGCACCGGTCTCACGCTGGTCAAGGATGCCCGCAAGGTCGGGCGGCTTGGCGAGGGGCTGACCGAATGGGCGGGCCGCTCAGCCCGCGATATCGTTGACACGCCGATGCTGCAAAATGCGGTCGAAACCGGGTCGGTGATGCGGCCCGGCCAGACCGTGAGCGCGATCAAGGCGGCGTTTCACGTCGAGCAGGCCGGCGCGCTGGTCCGTCTCGCCAAGGACGTCGGACGCGTCGGCGAGAAAGCCGGCATGCGTGGCGCGCTCGATACGCTGCAAATTGCCGAAGGCCCGAAAGATGTCGCTCGCGCCGCACGGCTCGCGGAGTCCAAGGGCAGCCAGACCCGCGCGATCCTGAAAGTGCTCGGCCGCGGCGCATTGCTGCTGGCGGCCGGTGCGTTCAATCTCACGCTGTGGATGTTCGGCGCGGTGCTGGCGCTGTTCGGCTTTCTGTCCTCGATCAAGGCCACAACGGAACGCCTGACGGTGTCGTGGCTGCTTCGCAAGAAGGCGCGGCGGTTGCGAAAGCAGATGGCAGCCGCGGCGTTGGCATCCGACGTGTCTCCGACGGGCGCCGTCGCCCAATTGCTGTGAGAAGTCCGGGCTAGCTGCGGCCTTCGATCCCCGATCCCCTCCCAAAAACGGAATGATCAATGCCGAGCTTTCACAACGGCGCTGTTGAAATTTGCTATCTGGACGAAGGGGAGGGCGAACCGATCCTGCTCGTGCACGGCTTTGCATCGACCAAGAATGTGAACTGGGTTTATCCGACCTGGGTTTCCGAACTGAAGAAAAATGGCCGCCGGGTGATCGCGCTCGACAACCGCGGCCATGGCGAATCCAGCAAGCTCTACGATGCCGAGCAGTATCATATCGGCACCATGGCCGGCGACGTTGCGGCGCTGATGGATCACCTGCGCATTGAGGCTGCGGACATCATGGGCTATTCGCTCGGCGCGCGGATGACGGCCTGGCTCGCGCAGAACCAGCCGCGGCGGCTGCGTTCGGCGATTTTCGGCGGTCTCGGGATGGGCCTGATCGAAGGCGGCGGTCCCGGCGAGACCGTGGCGAAAGCGCTGGAGGCGCCGTCGCTCGAGGATGTGACCGATCCGGTGGGGCGGACGTTTCGCGCCTTCGCCGATCAGACCCGCTCCGATCACCTGGCGCTGGCGGCCTGCCTGCGCGGCTCACGGCGCCTGATGACCCGCGACGAAGCCGCCAGCATCAAGGTGCCGGTGCTGATCGCGGTGGGCACTAAAGACGAGATCGCAGGCTCGGCCGCAGCACTTGGCAAGATCATTGCCGGCGCAAAGGTGCTCGACATTCCCAATCGCGATCACATGCGGGCGGTGGGCGACAAGGTCTACAAGACCGGCGTGCTGGATTTTCTCTCACGACGAAAATGAATGGCCGCGCGGCTTGTCGTCATCGGCGAAATGCCGGATCGCCGCGATCAGCACCACGAAGGTTGCAATCCAAACCATCCGCGCGCCATAGCGATCATGCGGTCCCGAAATCACCCCGCACACAAAGGCGTTGCCGAGCAAGGCCAGTGCAACGGTCGCAGCGAGCAGCGCGAGATCGTCGAGCCGGCGACGCCGGGTCGCGGTCGCGAAAATGGCGACAACCAGCAGCATCGAGACCAGTGCGACCGGAACATGAATCCAGTTGATAACAGCAAAATTGATGTCCCAATGCTGTTGATGCGCGGCGCGCATCGGCGCGACCTGCGCCGGCAGATAACGCTCAATGATGCCGTAGGTATGGGGAATCCAGCCATTGGTGCCTTCGCCGGTGGCCACGTCGGCGAGTTGCTGTGCCGTGGCGACGAGAGCGGCCTCGGCCCTGCCAGAGCGGATGTTCGACCAGCGAACGCCGGACGATGAAGCTCATCTCGTCGTCCAAGCCCCGAAAACGGCCAAGGGTGTCGAACATGCTGTGGCCCCACAGGAAGTCGTCGGCGGTGGCCGGAAGCTCGTTACGATAGGGGCAGAGTTTCAGCCTCTGTTCCGGACAATGATCCTTCAAATAGCGCGCGACGATGCCATCCTGCATCATCCGGCCGAACGCGACGCCGTAGCCGCCGGGCGTCCATGCGAACTGTCCGGACAGCGCGAAGTTTGCCTGGCGAGCCAGGGTAGCGCCGTGGTCAGGATCAGAACGAGGCTCACCGCGATCAGCCGCAACGGCCGCGCCATGCCGAACACGCGCAGGGTCAGCTGCAGGATCCAGAGCGTCGCCAGCGCCTGAACCCCGAGATTGATCCAGAAGTGCGAATTCTCGCCGAAATGAAGGTAGAGCCCGAACACCGTCGAACGGCTGGGGACCAGATAGCCTTCGTACCACCGCGCCAGATAACCGCCGGTGTCATACTGGAGCAGCGGATAGCCGTTCCACAGCGCCGGCGCGATCAGCATCAGCGGAACGGCGACGGCAGTGATCCATACCCGGGCCGAGGCGGTGGTGCGCGCGCGCAAGATCCGCGTGGTAATGCTGCTTCTCCCGATTTTCCGGCCATCATGCCCGGGTCGCGCGCCGATCCGAAATCGGCAAATAGTCGGACACCGCAGCGCTTGATTTCCCGGAATTCCCGACCATTTTGAGACGACGTTTTCGAACAAGGCACGATTCGGCCGGCATCAAGAAGATGTGTCGCTTCAATATTTTAGCGTACAATCGAAGCCAAAACCGGCGTTCACCTTGGCCAAGGGCGCCACAGGACAATGGTCCACCCGTCGTGCTATAGTGCAGGGCGAAACGGTCGAATTGCGAGAGCAACACATGGCAATGCATCAGGTCAATCCGCAGGGCACCAAACTGGCAGCGCTCGATCCGATTTGGGATCGGGTGCGGACCGAGGCGGAAGACATCGTTCGCCGCGAGCCTGAACTCGCCTCCTTTATCTATTCGACCGTACTGCATCACGAACGGCTGGAGGATTCGGTGGTGCATCGCATTGCCGAGCGTCTGGATCATTCGGCGCTGTCGGGCGATTTGATTCGGCAGACCTTCGATGAAGCCCTGCGCGATGATCCCGATCTCGGCAACGCGTTTCGCGCCGACATGGTGGCGGTGTACGACCGCGACCCCGCGACCTCCCGGTTCATCGACCCGCTGCTCTACTTCAAGGGCTTCCATGCGATCCAGACCCATCGTCTGGCGCACTGGCTCTATAAAAAGGGCCGCAAGGATTTTGCGTATTATCTGCAGAGCCGCGCGTCGGCCGTGTTCCAGACCGACATCAATCCGGCGGCCCGGATCGGCCGTGGCATCTTCCTCGATCACGCCACCGGCTTCGTCGTCGGCGAGACCGCTGTGATCGAAGACGATGTGTCGATCCTGCACGGCGTCACGCTCGGCGGCACCGGCAAGGAAAACGAAGACCGCCATCCCAAGATCCGCCACGGCGTTTTGATCGGAGCGGGCGCGAAAATTCTCGGCAATATCGAGGTCGGTCATTGCGCCCGCATCGCCGCCGGCTCGGTGGTGGTAAAGCCGGTGCCGCACAATGTGACGGTAGCCGGGGTTCCCGCCAAGATCGTCGGCGAGGCCGGCTGCGCCGAGCCGTCGCGCACCATGGATCAGATGATCAACGCCATCGGGCTCTGATATAAGGCTTTGCGATTTCGAAAGCCGTGGTTTCAAAAGCTGTTTGATTTCAACGCGGTTCAATTCAGGAGCGCTTGAATCGTGGCTACGATTTCTGCAAGTTGGGCTAGCAGTTCGCTTCGTCTCGTCCTAAAACTTCCCGAAACCTAAAATCGTATTGGAGACTGCCGTGGACGTTCAGGAAGTCAGGAAACTCGACGCCTATCTCAAGCGCCTGTTCGGCAATCAGAAGATTCGCGTGGTGCCGCGGCCGAAAAAGGACGATTCGGCTGAGGTCTATATCGGCGAGGAATTCATCGGCGTGTTGTTCGTCGACGACGAAGACGACGACCGTTCGTTTCAGTTCCAGATGGCGATCCTCGAGGACGACCTGGTGGAGCAGGGCTGACGCGGCAACGGCCCTCGGGGCATCTCCAGCCGTAATAGCAGGCCGCTACGCGGGGATGAAGAGTTCACCCCTTCGACCCGTGCAATTTCATCGTCAATCGATCCATGGCGTTGGCGACGTCGCGCCATTGTGCCAGCCAGCTTCGCGGAAAACGAAACGTCAGATCGGCCCCCTCGACGCGTCGCTCGCTCAGGCACATCCCGGGGGTCGCCGCATCGCGCGTGCAGCGCGCATCGAGACCAGGCGTGTTCGCCAGGAACAGGTCTTCGTTGCTGTAAGGCGAGCCGTCCCGAAAAGCGCGCACCGTCAAGCCGTCCTGTCCGGGCGTTGAGGTCTGCTCGAGGTAGCGCGGATAGATGGTGCGCAGGCGCTCCTCCGGCGTCAGCGCGTCATGGTGCGCCGATATCGACAGGAAGACCCGGTCGATCGGCTGTACCGCTTCTTCGATGGTATCGACGCTGACGTGTTTCGGTGCGTCGGGAGCCTCAAGTGACGGAAAAGCGAAGCTGAGATCGACGCGTTCCTGCGGCCCGGAGTGGCGCTGGATTTTCATGCGGACGGCCACGGTCGGCACATTGAACAGCGTTCCTCCGATGCTCACCGGCAACCTCGCCGGATTGCTGGAAGCCTCCGCGCCCCAGGTCGGCCACAGCAAATAGGCGACGAGGGCGATCGCGCCGGCAGTGACCATGCCTGCCAGCATGATCGGAACCATATGGCCACGGGGGTCCCTGCGGGTATCGCGGGCGAGGTGCTGGGCGGTCGAAAAGAGGGTCATGAAGTGAGCATCGTGAGGGGTTCGATCGAATCACTTCCGAATATGCCATGTGCGATTCGAATTTTCGCACGATTTCGCGCGATCGAGCTCGCACGCGACGGATTGCAATCGGCGCCCACCGCCCGCGGCGTTAACCTTTCCTTAAGGATAGTGTGGCGGCCGGCGGTCAATTTTGCGAAGCATTGCGGGTTGGTTGTGGAGCGGAAGATCCTGCGATGTCGCCTGATGCGTTGAATTCGATATTTTCCCTTTGCATCGGCTTTGCGCTGGCCGGCGCGCTTGCCAGCGGATATCAGACCTTGGCGCAGCGCCCGGCGGGTTTTGGGTTGCTGCAGGAAGGCGCCGCACCGAAGACGTTCGCGGCCGTGCCGTTCCTGGTCTTTGCAGCACCCTTCATCATCATGCGCAATACCTTGCGCGGCGCGCGGATCGAACGCCGGCGCTTCGAATTCGTGATGATGGCAACTGTGCTGGCGGGTTTCTGGAGCCTGATGTCCGGCACTTTTTTCGTGATGACGCTGCGCGCTGCCGGACTGCTGGCCTGAGCGCCACGGCTATGCCAAAGTCTCCCCAAGCCCAGGAGACCAATCAGGCATGGCGATCTACCAACTTGACGGGCAGGCGCCCGAACTTCCCGCGGACGGAAACTACTTTATCGCTGACACCGCCGCGGTGATGGGCAAGGTCCGGCTGCTGAACGGCGCGAGCGTCTGGTTCGGCGCGGTGTTGCGCGGCGACAATGAGTGGATCGAGGTCGGTGAAAACTCCAATGTGCAGGACAATTCGACCTGTCATACCGATTTGGGCTTTCCACTGACGATCGGAAAGAATTGCACCGTCGGTCACAACGTCATCCTGCACGGCTGCACCATCGAAGACGGCGCGCTGGTCGGGATGGGTTCGATTGTCATGAACGGTGCACGGATCGGCTGCGGCAGCGTCGTCGGCGCGGGCTCGGTGATCACCGAGGGAAAGCAGTTTCCCGAGCATTCCCTGATTATCGGATCGCCGGCACGGGTGGTCCGAACCCTCGACCCCGCGCAGGTCGCGAAGATGGGAAGTGCGGCGAAGTTCTACGTCAGCAATGGCGGACGTTTCAAGAAAGGCCTGACGAAGATCGGCTGAGGGCGCTGCTTGAGAGCGTTTTCAAGCGAAAGCCTGCCCCGCACCTTATGCGGGGTGGATACCGGTTCGCGTGAAGAAAACGCGTCAAAATAAGGAAACAGCGCCTCCGCTCCAATCAGAACGGAGGCTAGCTAGCCGCCCTCGGATTCATTGGCTTCGGCCTCGCCGGCGATGCTCTCGTGTCCCGCTGCCCAGAGCGAATGCTGTTCGCTGCCGTCCCGGTACGGATTGCCTTTGGCCGGAATATTCTCGCGCGCGGCGCGCTGGCCTTCCTCAAACGGATCCGGGTCGGTGGTCATGATGTCGATTTCCTCGATCGGCCTGCGTTGTTTTTCACTCGCGTGTTGGCGAGCAACGCGCTCTTGCGCAGTGCATCCCGCAGGTCGACGGGAATGCCGTGTTTCTTGAGGAGATCGGCGAACGCTTCATCCGCCAATTCCTGAATGGTGGCCATCCGGTCGCGCCCGAGTTGCGTCAGCTTGTCGAAGGTGTCGTCATCGAAGGCGATCAACTTGCGCACGACTGCCTGCCTCCTGCGTCGCCACAGACTTCTGATTAATGGTGGCCGATCGAAATTGTTCCAGCCCGGAACCAGCAAGACGCGCGGGCGGTCGGGCCGCGCGCGATTGACGGGACCGCGCCGGTCAGCCGAGCACCTGGTACTTCCTGAACCAGGCCTGCATCCGGCCCCACGCGTCTTCGGCGGCTTCCTTGCGATAACTTGCGCGATAATCGGCATGGAAGCCATGCGGCGCGCCTGGATAGATCTTGAATTCAGCGGTTTTCCCGGCCGCTGTCAGCGCGGCCTTTAGCGCCTCGACCGTCGCGACGGGAATGCCGGCATCCGCCTCGCCATACAAGCCCAGCACCGGCGCCTTCATATCCGGGGCGAGCTGGGTCGGGCTCTTCGGCCAAAGCGGATTCGGCGGATCGACCGGAGGGCCGTAGAACGCGACGCCCGCCTTGAGGCTGCTGGAGTGCGCGGCATATTCCCAGACGGTCCGTCCGCCGCGGCAGAATCCAATAATGCCGAGCCGGCCGGCATCGCCGCCCTGAGATCTGGCCCAGGCGACCGTGTTGTCGAGATCGGACAGCAATTCTGTGTCCGGTTTGGAATTCACGATCGGCAGCAGTTGCGGGATGTCCGATATCCTGGTGAGGTCAATGCCCTTGCGAAAATAATAGTCCGGCGCGACCGCGAACGCCCCGAGCTTGCCAAGACGCCGCGTCACGTCCTTGATGTATTCGTGCAGGCCGAAAATCTCCATCGCAACCAGCACGACCGGAGGATTGTTGATGCCGTTCGGACGCGCGAAATAGCCGGGCATTTCGCCATCGGCCACTTTTATTTTTGTATCGCCAGCCGTGAGGCCGTCGGTATCGGTCTTGATGACGTCGGCCCGTACCGGTCCCGCTGCCAGCGTATAACCTGCCGTAACGGCGGCGGAGGCGGTCATGAAACCGCGGCGCGAAAACGGTGCGACTTTTGTCAGCCCGATGAAATCGGGCGTATGCAGGGGCTCGGCGCTCATGGTGGGTTTCCTCGGGGATTGGCTGGAATGCGCATTCAGCAGACAATCCCCGCGAAACACAAATCACCAGCCTGCGAGCAATCGAGGGATGCGCTGAGGTCTTGGCGCCGATCCGGCCTGCCAAAAAAACAAGGCCGCCGGCGGAGTATGACGCCTGTGCGGCCTTGCCCTGCCCGGACATTGAAATCGGCTTGCGCCGCCCGGTGAACCATAGAATGCACGGACGAGCCGCCGGCCGATGTGATCCATTTCACAATAGGCGCGAAAACTTTGAGGCGAGGGGGCGGGGCACTGGCCGGCATCCGGGCTTTCGCAAGACCGGGACGGCGTTAGTGTCGCGATTTGCCCGGCCTATGATGCCCAGCGTGGTGTCTTGATCCGATCGAGCTATGTCTTGTCGAGCGCGGGCTCGATGCTTCCGGAGACTGGGCGTTCGCGAAAGACTGCCGGAGGCTGTCGATCGCGCCGGAGAGATCTCCAACTTGCTCCGTCAGCCGCTTGGCATCGGTTTGCTGGGCCGCAAAAGCGCGCTTTAGCGCCTGCAATTGATCCTGAACAACTTGCAACTGGTCGATCGACTCCTGCTGGGACTCATCCAGGGCCTTCGTTTTCTCCGCGAGCTGTTCGGAGGCGAGGGCAGCTCGGGCCTGTACCTGGCGGACGGCTGCGATCCGATCCTGCTCGGGCGAAGTGCCCGAATAAGAGCGCCATAGCGCGATCGATCCCGCTGCGATCACGATGATGACGAGCGCCGCGGCGGCGAGCGCAATCGGCTGCGAGCCGATACGCCCGATGCCNTTGATCTTTGCGTCATCGGAGGTGGCTTCGATCATGGGACTCCCAAGCGCAATAGGAAGCGAAAGTTCCAGTCTTGCTGAGGATAGAGGTGCCGGACCCGGATTCAAAGCAAAAATGGTGGG
>JGI24140J50213_10000770_pt1 | contig 14696 bp, 18 predicted proteins | sample BarGraIncu00222A_FD_50213 | JGI IMG/M metagenome (IMG submission 50213)
TGATGCCAACCAGTCTATCGTAGATCTGGGTAATGGAACCTATAAATTAAAACCGGTTATCAGGACAATTGATACAGCAATCAGTGGTTCCATCATGGGTAAGATTCTTCCTGTTGGTCTACTTGCAACTGTAACCGCAACATCAGCACTTGCATCATATTCAAGTGCAGTAACTGTCACTGGTGATTTTCTGATTAAGGGTTTGCCTGCAGGAATTTATACAGTCACAGTAACACCGGCAGCTCCAAAGGTGGCTGTTATACAGACGAATATAACAGTAGCAGTCGGTGCTGCAACTAACGTCGGAACTATTACAATACTATAATATCAACTTAGGTCTTTTGCAAAAGGTGAATCCGGAATTCCGGATTCACCTTTTGCATTCATTATTTTTATTGACACCGGAACTACATTCCCTACACCATTCCCTGATCACTTTCAGGCCATTACCAGACAACTGGTAGATACTCCCTCCCTGTAAAGTACAATTAGCCTACATGCAGCCTACCTGTAGCGTATCCTATATACGCTACACGTACGCTATATGTAGGCTAAGGGTACGCTACAGGTACGCTACACCTCCTGATTATCTACTAATTGTCGGGGCCTTGTTTGATCTTCATCCGGGAGTCAGCCTATCATGATCTTTTTCTGATCATTTCAGGGTCTGTTTATGGTTTGTTTGATATTTAACAAAAAATCATAGAAGATGACGGCCAATGGCTTCCAATTCCTTTAGCTCTTAATTTAAAATGGTATCCTTTTGGAATGAAATACTGGTATCCTTTTCGGTTGAAATAAACACATTATGACAAAAGAAAATGCGATAAGACTATTTGAGTCTGCAGCGGTTACACTTTATAAGCAAAAAAATTCAATTAACTTTATTGAGGATAATTTAAATATAAGCAGGTAAACAATTTATCAATACCTTAGAAATGAAGGAGTAAATGTTAATGGCTTCAAGGAAAATAAAAATAAATAATTGTTATAACATGTTATAACAATTATTATCTTTGCATAANGATATTTTAATATGGAAACGACAATAGTGAAAATAGGTAATTCAAAAGGGCTTATAATTCCTAAGAAGCTTCTAAACGTTTTGGGAGAGGCAAAGCAGGTTGATATTAAGGCGAAAGATGGCGGGTTGATAATAACCCCCTTAGCAGAGAATAAATCAAGGAGTGACTGGGAGCAGCAATTTTACGCTGCCATTGCCCAAGGCTTTATGCCTGAGAATGATGTAATTGATGTTGAAAATGATTTTGATAAAAAGGAATGGACATGGTAAAAAGGTTTGAAGTTTGGAATATTGAACTTAACCCAACGCAAGGTTCGGAAATCAATAAAAAGCGTCCATGCCTGATTGTTTCACCAAATGAAACAAATAAATTTCTCAATACTATAGTGATCGTACCTTTGACCAGCACAATTAAACCATATCCTACAAGACTTAATTGTCATTTTAAGGGCAAAGACGGGCAGCTCGTCGTTGATCAAATAAGATGTGTGGATAAAACAAGATTGATTGAAAAATTAGGTACAATGGACGCAAATACATGTAAAGATATTAGTACGCTCATTATAGAAACTTTTAAGTATCAATAAAAGCAAAGCATTTGAAATCTCATAAAACGCATGAAAAAGATTAGTGAAAACGGATATTCATTAGAAGACCTTCTTAAAAATGTAACAGATGAAAACATTCATCCCGAAATTTCAACAGAAGATCATGTGGGGGCCGAAATATTGAATGAGGACGAAATTTTAGTAGCACTGTCAAAGGTTCCTGGTACGGATGACGTTTTAAGCAAATCTGAAAAGGCAAAATATTTAGAAAGTATTAAGAAATTGAATAAAAAGGTAAGAAAAGAACCTTTGCAGTTTAAGGATGGTTTTAGTGTTGAAAAACTGCGTAATATGAGGTAATTGGAGCTGCAGATCCTTCCCTGGATAAACTATGACGGCAATTTTACTTAAGGATCCGGCCGGCCGGATCCTGATCAGCAGCTGACGGCAGTATTTTTTGACGGCATTTATTACCTGCAACTGCAATTCCGGAAGATCCTCGATACTAAATTATGACGGTAATGGAAATGCCATGTACCTTGAGGAATCAGCTTGCCTACATCGAAAGTTTGGCCGCTGAAAAATCAAAAACCTCTTCGTTTAAAATCATTTCTCTCGCCAAACAGACTATGCCAGGCCGGAATAAATTAATCTTAAAATAGCTTTATTTAAATATATTTATATAGTTTTGTATAATAGTATATAAATATAAAACTATGATTATAGGAATAGTTTCTTTAAAAGGGGGTGCTGGTAAATCCACCACAGCAATTAATATGGCCGTAGCCTACGCAACAAAAGGCTATAAAGTAACCATCATTGACACTGATGCAAATGGTACCTGTATTCACTGGTCAGGGTTAAGACCCGAAAATATGCCTAATGTTATGTGCGTTGCTCTTCAAACAACAGAATCTCTGAGAAAAAACATTAAAGCTCTTTATGAGGGTTGTGATATTGCCATTATTGATGGTACCCCGGCAATAGATGAAAAGACCAGTACAATAATAATGTTGTCAACATTATTTATCGTTCCGGTTCTTCCATCACCACCTGATGTATGGGCAACAAAAATCTTTATTGAAAAATATGAGCAAGTAAAAGCATTGAAAGAGGATATAAAAGGATACTTCCTGGTGAATAGGGTGGATGAAAGGAAAATGTTGGCAAAACAAATTGACGAAGTATTAAATGACTTTGGTTTACCGGTACTAAAAGCACGGTTGCACGATTATACCGCATATGAAAATAGTTTACTTAACGGATTAGGAGTGCTTGAAGGCTCTAATCTTAAAGCAAAGAATGATGTAATACAACTAACTAAAGAAATTAATAAAATACTAAGTTTATGAAAACCAATAAACCATCGTTAAAAGGAAGCCTAAGCAGCGAGCTTGGAACGAAAAAAACAATAGAGAAACAGTCTATTGACATTCCTGTTATAATGGATAGCGTAACAGAACTACATAAAAAACCTGACTCATCTCTAGAAATAGAGACCAAGGGAGTCCTTGTAAAGCTTGATAAAGAATTACATAAAAAGATTAAAAGCTATTGTGTAGAAAAAGAAATGGACCTGCAGGAATATTACAATGATGCCATTTATTATAAAGCTAAGGCAGATAAGATAATATAAATATATATTTATATTTATATATATTTATATAAAACTATTTTGCTGAATATTAACAGCATGGCTAAGTTTGCCCATCCCCTCGAAAAGGTAAATATTCATTATTACTATCAAATAGTCATACTGTGTCCCTAAGGACCAGGGCTACTTCTTTATATTGAAATCTTCCCGTAGTATCTTGATTGTTGTATTGACAACATGCTTTTTGGTCATTTCCTTTGCCTCACACCCCTGGGCAATCCTTTCAAACTTTCTCCAGGCCTCCATGATCGTTCCATTGTTAAGTAGTGTGTCTGCAATAACCTTTGCCTTATCATCTATCTGGGAGGGGAAAGAGATTGTTAGGAATCCCCAAACCTTATTATACACCCCTTTATCAGCTGCCGTGTCCTTATTATGGTTACTATAAACCTTGAAGGCCATCTGATTAAAGGAACGACTGTCTTTTTTTGTAATGGAATAATCAAACCACACATCGGCATCTGATCTGAGTTCTTCCCTGGCCGGGTCCAGAACTCTTTGTCTTAATGCAGTAATATCTGAGTATTGCTTTTCTAACATAAACATAGCCCGAAATTTTGCAACCGACANAGCAAAACCACCAGTNTCCTTATATTCACAACATAGGTCATACAGACGTTTAGCGTACTTTGATTTAAGGCCTAGTGCTATATAGTGGTTATACAGAGTAAACCCATTGGCAGTATTAAGCATAAACTTCAGAGCATTATACGGGACCCATAACTCCACTGTGCTTGTTCCATATTTATGATGGAACCAGTGAATAAGAGGAGTCCCAAGTAAATGACGATCCTTCCCATCGGTGGTGTATTCAAACTTCACAACTTGTTTAGCCATGTTCTCTATGGCATCCAGTACCTCTCTGTGGTGCCTTGTGCCTGCAAGTTCCTTTATGGAAATAACAACCTTAAACTCCTCAAAGAGGTTTTTCTCAATATCACCCTCTTTCTGATACTTTTGTAACTCTCTATTTATAAGATACATTACATCTTTTTCAAGGGCCGTAAAGTCATACCTGGCATTAGTTACCTTGTTTGTCTGTCTTAGAATCAGTTTAGTTTCCATACACAAATATAGTATTTTCCAACAAATACAACAGAAGGTGTTGGAATTTAAAGAGGTCTTCGCATTTTTGTTGGAATTGCTTCGCATTTTTGTTGGAATTGCTTCGCATTTTTGTTGGTTTTCGCTCTTTTCACCTTCGCATTTTTGTTGGAATTGAGTGTCGCAAACACATTATTCTTCGGGCTTCTCCGCTTGTCTATAATAGAATATTCTTATAATCTTCTTATAATTAAGAATAATAAGGCAGTTAATATGTTGAAAACGACCCCAAAACCACCGCAAAGTATGACAGGAAAAGGGAAAGAAAAAGAAACCATTTCCTTTCCCTCGGGCTTCGCATTTTTGTTGGTTTTCATTTATAACATACTGATTATAAAGTAAAAGGTGGCGGTGAAACCTTTGTTCTGCTGCCCCCTTTCTTCAAAAATTATTATACATCTTCTCTCCATTACAAAATTGTTTTCTAAACCCTTCCACATTTTAAAAGCTGAACAATTCTTCACAAAAACTCAATAAAAGTACTCTACGGCTGCTGGAAAGAAAGAAAAAAAGAAGGCAGAAAAACCAAAAAAAATTCCGGCGGCTGGCGTTTTCATAACTGCTTGATATATAGGTTTTTGAAAAATTGCTACTTAATATCTCGTCGAGGATCCACGGCAGGAATAAAAAAAGAGCTGTAAATTTCCCCCATGCCTCATTCCGCTACCCGTTTGATATATTGATTTCTTTCAAAGCTAAAATTATTGATTTTTGATTTTCCTTTCAAGTAGCTTATCTTTGTAAAATTAGACATCATGAATAGTGAATATATAAAATGGAATATGATTCAGGAAAACTTTATAATAGATAAGAACGGNCGTAAAATAGCTGTACAGGTTCCAATTAAAACTTATGAGAAGCTTGTAGCGGATTCCGAAGAGCTGGACGAGATAAAGGAATACCNTAAAGCCAGGGCCCACAAAGGTAACACAATACCCTTTGAACAGGCTTTCAGGGAGATTGAAGAAGCTGTAAAATGAAGTATACNGTTCTCATTGAGCGGTATGCCCAAAAGCAAATAATGAAGCTGGATAAAAAGATTATCCCGGTTATTAAAGCNTCTATTNTTGACCTTGCCGATAATCCACGGCCANACGGCTACAAAAAACTCAAAGGCGAAGATGCTTACCGCATCCGGGTTGGCAATTACCGGGTTATCTACGAAATTGAAGATGACAAAATTATCGTTACTGTTGTTTCTGTCGGCCACAGGAAGGATATCTATAAATAAAAACCCGGAATGAACCGGGTTTCAAGTTTATTTAGTGTTTAAGATCTCGCAGGAGATCCGCAAACCCTCTATTGAGAAATCATTTTTGCCCGGGAGCAAAAATGTATAATCAATCATTCCGGAATGGGCTTTTGCGGGCGGAATGGTAGTGACTAACACCACTTTTGTATTTGGAAAAATTCTTAATCAATGTTTTTTCCCTAAAAACTTCTTCGTTCCTGAATGAGCTGGAGCTAAATTACGCCCAGGAAAATCTTACAGGTATTTTTCTTGACTTTTTTGCGTTTAGCCATGCAGATCTTAACAGTTGACATTTGATCTCAGTTTTACCTGGCTGAATAGTGACCTTTGGCTGAAACAACAGTCACCGTGACTGTTTCCTCGTATATCCGGTATATTAACCGGTCTTTTCTGTTGATTCTACGAGACCAGTATCCTGAATAGCCATATTTGAGTTGCTCTGGCTGTCCAATTCCCTCACTTGGGGTGTTTTGAAGCTCAAAAAATATTTTCTTAAGCTTTTCAATGGATTTTTTGTCTCCGGACCGATCAAGTGCCGAAATGTCCTCTTTTGCTTCTTTAGTGATATGTATTTTGTACATGGATCAAAGAGATTCGAAAAATGCCTTAATATCCTCTTTAGTTGTGAGAACAATGCCCCCTGACTTATCACCACTTTCATGTTTTTTTAGCCGTCTCTCCAATTCTTCAATGTTCCGGGGATCATCAAACCATGGGTCACTACTTGGACTTGGGTTTTCGGGTATGTTGTTTCCCCTTGGCACAAGTTCTAGAAATTCATTTTTTCGCTTGATAACGACTCTCTCTTTCACTGCCAAATCAAAGTATTTTTTCTGACTGTCTCTGAATTCTCTGCTGCTTACTACTAACATTTTCTTTAATTTAATTGTGTACCATTTACGGTACAAATATAATCTTTTTTCAAATAGGATACGTTTGACTAAAACATCAAAATGTCAATCAGACCCATATAGAATATTCTGACTCTTCTTTAGAAAGAGTTATTTCCCGTCCTGACGAGGGGTTTTAAGGACCCCTATCAGGACGAGAATAACTCTACTCGTTTGCCTTGTTGTTCTTTTCTCCCAGATTCATTGAGCAAAAAAAACTAAGAAAATTCATAATACAAATTAGCGAAGCACCACATATATTTTTATTTTATTTCTTTGAGCATTTCACGGGTGGCGGTGTTTGCTTTGCTAACGTTTTTAAATTATTCCCGTGATCGTTTTGCTCCAGGCTCCACTTCGTTTCGGAAGCCTCGAAGTATAAAAAACTTCTTCGTGTTCTAAACCCTACACAGCACTAATTCGAGTAGTAAAAATAGTCCAGTAGAACCAAATTTTCACGTTGTACAGATTTGTTTCCAAAGGAAAGCAAGATGGAATCAGGCTAACCTGATTCTGTTATCAGGCTTAGCCTGATATACTATTGATATACAAATATATACTAGCATACAGATAAATAGTTATAGTTATTAATAATAAAAAAACTAGCTATTTGTTATTTTATATCAAAGAATATTAATACTTTAGTATTTGAAAGTAACTATAAAATAACTATTATATGGCAAAATATGAAACTTTAAACTCAAATGGTGATACAAAAATAACTATTGCCAGATTAGCCAAAAAGTTTGACATGAGCCTTGTTGATTTTTTAGATGCAATGGCAAAATACTTTGAAGTTACGGGAGTCAATCCAAAAGACCAGGTAATACTTTCACCAGCCGAGGAACTCAAAAAATTTCGGGATACGATAATCTCTTTCATGCGAAAACAGGAGAATGATTTTATCAAACCCACCTTCGGGAAAATGGACACCTTGATAGCAAGGTTCATAAAATACATAGAAGAAGAAGCTCCAAAAAACGGAGACGTGACAGGACAAAATAAGATGAAATCTTTAGCCCTTTCCGGAGAAATTGTCAAAGAAGAAAAGAAAGGATCTGCACCAGGTGAAGCTGCAAAAAATGATGTAAATTCTGATCTGTATAAAGATCTCCAGGAGAAGCTTAATAAGTCAGAATTGAAATTAAAAACAACTAAAGAATATCTTGAAAATATACTTTTGCACACTGAAAATAAATCTACAGGACTGGAGAGAAAGCCGGTTATTGATCTTCCAATAGGAGATATAAACGAGTACAGAAAATATTTAAAAACGCTTTAATGTACGTTAAGATTCACTCATCAAAAAAGGATAATAACAGGGGTAGTTGTAACTCCCTCATTAATTATCTGGAGAAAGAGAATCTGGAGAAGGATATTTTGAGCCAGACGAAGTTTTTCGATCACAAAAGCAGTGATGTTTCTTTCTATTCCGCCCAGGCATCTATTGATACTAACAAAGGTAAACTTGGGAAAGACGAGACCAAGTTTTACATGATTTCTGTAAACCCAAGCAAGGACGAATTAAAGCATATTGGAAGAAAAGTTTCCGGTAGAGATATAAAAAACATATCCCAATTAACCTCTATCGAGCTGAAACGTTATGAGGAAGCTTTGAAGGATTATACCCGGAAAGTTATGGATGAGTACGGTAAAAACTTCAACCGGGGATTAACAGGCGAAAGCCTTGTTTACTTTGGAAAGGTTGAGCATACCAGGTATCACGGAAGGGACTCAGCGGAAGTGAAAGAGGGACTATATAAAGCCGGCGATAAGAAGGAAGGACTACAAACACACGTGCATGTTGTAGTTTCAAGAATGGACGAGTCAAAGAAGATTCGCTTAAGCCCGATGGCAAATGCCAAAAACTCCAAGAATATAATAAACGGCAAAGAGGTCCAGATCGGCTTCGACCGGATGAAATTTGTACAGAGCTGTGAAAAAAGCTTTGATACAAATTTTGATTACAAGAGATCTCAGAGACATAAGTTCTCTCATTATCACACGATGAAGAACCAAATGAGGATTACAGCTAAAAATGTTGCCATGAGTATTGCAAGAGACGTCCCCGGAGTAAAAGAGTATAACAAAGCTTCACAGGTTGTAAATACTGCGGTGAACCTGGCTAATGCGAAAGATCCCCTCGATGCTCTTTCGGCAGTTTTTAGAAATGTACCAGGAGCCAAAGAATGTATTAAGGCTATTAATTACGCCTATAATCCGTCAAAAATTGTCCTGGATATTGGTAAAAAGGTTTTAACCATGGGCTTAAGCGCAGGATCTCTTTAAATAGATTACAATTAATATACATAGCTTAACAACAAGTGCTTATCTTCGGTCAGGGATGGTCAATTTACTCCGACCAGAGGTGATTAGGGCCACTGGTTTTTCCATACTAAATAAAAAATCAACAGTCTAAGAAACGAATTTGCTATAGACCTTAAAAAAAATAGCTAGTCGCTAACCCGGGCAGCATGTCCACTTTAACTTAGGCCTTTTAGATCCCCGTCCAGTGCTATAAAAAAATCCCCCTGCCACCTTAAGATTACATTTTTATAGTAACCGTCTGGATACGATAATTGACTTATTTTTTTATGAATTCTAAAATGTGACTTCTCTTATCATATGAAAATCTTATAAAATATAATCCTGTTTTTAAATATGATAAATTGAGGTCAAATTCAGAAGTAAAAATTTCATAATGACTAGTTTGAATCAATGTGCCTAACATATCGTATATGCTGATCGTGCAATCTGAAATTGGCTTATCAGGAAACATTGAAAGTTTCTCCTTAATTGTATTCGGAGAAATATGTAAATAATCATTAACCGGGTTAGGGTAAATGTGTATTTCATCAAAATTATTTTCAGAATAAGGAGAATGAAAAAAGATATCGATCTCTCCTCCATTTGTGTCTTGATTAATGATCCTTGTAAATTGCCCCAATTCATTCGATGGATTTTCCAGATTAAATGATTGCCATAAGACTACTTGATCTTTAATATCTGATTCAATATGAATATCGAACATCCTTATTTTTTCATTTTCAGGATATTCATCATATTTATCAGCTCCATATGATTCTAAAGCTTCATATGCTATTTCAAGCAGAGGTAAGTTATTTGCATGTAAACTAGTAGGGTATCCAGAAAAAGATGATTCATAATTAAAACTTGTATCAGAACAGTACGATCGCTTAATTATGCCCTCTAATGTTGTATTTTGGTTTACTTTTATTAAAGAGTCATAATAATAATTTTCTCCAGCAACATACCAATTGCAAATTGACCAATAGTTGCCACCTCCAGCGGCAGACAAACCCCATTGCAATACAGGCTGTATAATATGGTCACTAAAACCACTATCAGATAAAAATTCCCGTCCAAAAAGAGCGCTAAAAATGTATAAAAGTTGACCTCGGTTCTCTTTTGGTGGAGGTGGAACGATCCATTTTGTACTGAAATAAGTTGGACGTTTAGGACTATAGGCATATGTGTTCCATCCATCAGTATATTTTGTTAGTGCAGATATCTCATTACCTTTTTTTTGAATACTTTTCTCAATAACAGAGTCAATAGAGCTTGATTTTGAATTTATTATTAAAACCTTCCCATTCTTTATGATAATTTGATGGTTATTATTTACATAATGAATGTTGGACTGTAACACAGGTCCAAAAGGAGTGTAAACCGTTTCCTTTTCAGTTTGAGAATATAAACTATTAAATAACACTAAAAACAAAGTACTCAAAAACACATTTTTGATTTTTCTAAATCTGTTATGAATACCCATCTTTTCACATCAATTTTAGCAGCTATAATATAAACTAATCTATGCTTAAAAATAAGTCGATTTTTATGTTATTTTCTTTAAGTTCGATTTCATGTTGTCTTTTAATTTTTTATCATTTTTTAAAATAATTAATTATTTACTTCCAAAAGTAAGAATTAAAATATTAATAAATTAAGTGGTGTTTAAATAAGGAACAAGAAAAAGAGGCTGCCCTGATTTTCAAGACAGCCTCATTGAAGATTATCAAATTATTGATGCAATATTATCAAAGGAGAAGTGTAAATATTTCCACCTTCAATAACGGTTATTACATAATTCCCGTTTTTAAGATTTTGAATTGGAATAGTAAAAGATTTTGAATTTTTAGTAACACTTATATAGACATTTCCACTACTATCCATTACAGTTACTTTATAGACAATTGGTTTACTACTGGTGTTTTCGACAGTTTGAACAACCTGATTTGTGGCTCCATCATCTAAGGTGCTTTCTGAATAGTTGTCAGGTATAGTTACTGTTACTTCTTGTGATGCGGGATTAGGAGAAACTAATAACTTGAGAAAGCAACTTCCGTATACTGAAGTATACTTTGTCGCATAACTTCCACTCTGACCGCATGTGTTATTTACACCAACCATAACGGTACCTCCTGAACCAGAACTTCCAGTCTGCAAAGCTAGACTTGTAGTTCCCTGACCTGAAACATAAGTCCATGATCCAGGATAAGACCAATTTATTGTTGTAGCACCTGGAAGAGAAGGAATTGAGTAATACACATAGGACCTGCACGATGCTGAACTTGGGCCAGAAATTGGATAATCAGAACTACTATAAGGTCCTGTATGGACTGGAATAGAGAGATTATAATTTTCGCAACCTGAGCTAATATTTACTGATATAGATCCGTTCCCATTTGAGCTTTTTTGAAATGTACATGGATTTGCATGTGAGTCTGAAACCATCGAGACAGGTGAAGCACAGGACCAGGTTACCGTTGTACCAGAAGGGACATTTGAAACAGTATAGCTCTCAGATGAACAAAGGAGGCCAGGAATGCCGGAAGAACTTGAAATATTGGAATTCAGAGTATAACCAGTAGCAGTTGAGCTTTGTGGGCTATTCCCATAATCATTATGTGCTATAACATAAAATTGAAGGTATTCATTTGGAGAAAGATTGCATAAATGTACACTAGTTGAAGAAGTGGTTGTATAATATTGACCATTAAAATAAACTAGATATCCTGTTACAGGTCCATTTGAAGCAGTCCATGATAAAGTACAACTTCCTGATGTTATCTCACTTATTACTAAATTTGTAGGTGCAGAGGGTGTCGGAATCGTATAAGTGATATATAATACTGGACTGTCGAAGTTGCTTCCACCATAATTACTTTCTCTTTGATTGTAACAACCTAATCCAATGTACTTATAGGCTGATTGAATTGCACTTTGGATGTCAGAAACCAAACCAGACAAAATTACTTGATATTGTTTTACATCATTAATGGTTTGCGTGGTTATAGAAGTTCCACTACCAATTAAACCATAAACTGTTTGGACGGCTAAAGTTGGAAAGTCAAATCTAAGTTTAGTAAAGACAAAAACTCCATCAGTATTTCCACATTCCTGACCTGAGAAGAAATTTATTGAACAAGCAGTAATAGTTGCATAAGATGGTATACTATTCAGATTAAAACTCATTGCTTTTCTATATTTCTCGCCAGTTGGTGTTTGATAGCCAACTTTTGCAATTATATTTTGTGAATATGCCCCCCGCTTAACATGTATGTGTAATTTGCATTGGGGTTGAAAGGAACAGGACTTTGGGCCTGACTTTCTAGAAAAGAACAAAGAAATGTAATGCAAAAGAGCACCATCCACTTTAAAGTTAGCGGAGCAGAAGCTTCATGTAATTCTTCTAATTGAGTTTTTTTAATAGGTCTCATGATGAAAATTATTTAGTTAAAAAATCGAAAAATTTGTAAAAACTTATGAATTATTGTCATACAAATTTCTATTTCACTACCTTTTCTCATTTCAACTCCTCCTTATTAAAACTAATAAATAAATTAATTAGTTTATTTAATTCATTGACCAGTTTTAATTTGACTTTCGAGTACTTAATAAGGATTGAACCTGTTTTGTTACCTGTCAAAGTATTTAAAAATATGGAATAAATAAGATAAATGATTTTGCAGATTATACCTAATACACCAGGGCAGACACTCTTAGAGCATTTTAATCATTTTTTAGTATTTATATCTTAGAGAAAAATGCTGAATTTTAACTCTAATAAAATATTATTAGCCTTATCCTTTAAATGGGGATAATAATAATGATAAATATATTGATAGCTCAAACAAGGTTCAAAAGCAACTTTTTGATTAATAAAGAAGGCATATCCCAAGCCAGGTACTAAAGCGTAACTATTTTGTCTATCCGTATTTGTATCCCCTAAACCATGCATGAAAGAAAAGATTGTTTCTGCTTTTATGAAAAGACCATTTTTGAAATAATATTTTATGGTTGGACCTGCGCCTAAACCATAGTACTTCGTTAAATCTTGTTTATAATATGATATACTCGTATTTAAACCAATGGCTAAATTATCAATTATAAAATAGTCGAAGCCGGGAGTTAAGGACACAGTAAAGATGGAATTCTTTGAGGTAAGTATATCAGATGTGGTTTGAACGTTGTTAGATAGAATTGTCCCTCCGCCTACGAGAATCATATTACCTTTTGTTATAGGTCTCTCAATTTGAGAGAAACCATTCAGGCAACACACTGATGAAAGTAGAAGTATGACTTTTTTCATATTTTTAAGATTTAAAAAATTATTTGATTTTATCAGTTTGCGATATTATGGATTCAGAAAATTAGTCTCATTAATAAAGTTTAATAGGAACTGATTACAATTTGTTACCTGAGAATTAACGAGTGAAAGTAAAAGTCTTCTCCAAAATGGTCTCCTGGCAAACTTAGGGGAATGACTGTAAGAGCTTCATACATAATTATGCTTGATTTTCAGTTTTAGAGTCCATCAACCGGGACTGGCAAAAAACGCGGCACTGCGACGCTGACGGCACCTCATATCTTTGTTTTCATTAACAAATGACATAAATCTGGAGACATAGAGGAAAACTTGGTCGGCACAAAGGCACGAAGTTCGATGCTGTTAATTAGGCTAATACCTCTATGTCTTATTTTCTTAAGTTTGAACAGTACTTAATGATATGGCCAAAGCGCTATAATCAAGAATAAAAATGAGAATGAGCTAAGGAAAATGTCCAGGTTGTTGTCGCTTAAATTGGAGACAAATGGCAGAACAGATCTTTAAGTATTCAGTAGGATGTGACATTTCGATGGACACATTTAATGTTTGTATTCTGGAAGTAAGCCAGGAGCGAAGCAAGGTAAAGGCTTCTCATAAATTTAAGAATGAGACAAAAGGGTTTAAGGAATTTGATGCATGGGTAAAAAAACACAAAAAGGCTGATGTCCCAACCGGCTTTTACATGGAGGCAACAGGAGTGTATTATGAGAACCTGGCCTGGTATTTATTTGAGCAGGAATACAGCGTGTACGTTTTATTACCCTATAAGACCAAACACTACTTAAAGAGCATAGGGATTAAAAGCAAGAATGATAAGATCGATGCCCAGGGATTAGCTCAGATGGGAGCAGAACAGAAGCATAACCCATGGAGACCTCATTCAAAATCGATCTATATCTTTCGTGCATTGACCCGTCAGCATGAGAGTGTGACCAAACTTAAAACAAGTCTGCAGAACCAGCTGCATTCAAATGAACACTCAGCGGTGAGAAATGCAACCGTGAAGAAGCAACTTAATGCAACGCTCAGATTATTGGAGAAGCAACTTACGGAGCTGTCTGGTGAGATATCTAACATCATAGATGCTGATGAAAAGCTAAATGAGAAATACGGCCATATAGATCAGCTAAGAGGTATTTCAAAACTGAGTTGGGCAACGATAATTGCTGAAACCAGCGGGTTTGAGACATTCGAAAATCAGCGGCAATTAGTAAGCTACGCAGGTTATGATGTAGTGGAAAATCAGTCAGGTAACCATGTAGGAAAAACCAGAATCTCAAAGAAAGGTAATAGCCGGATCCGGCGGATTCTTCATATGCCTTCACTTGTCTCGGTGAGAATTAAAGAACCAGTGTTATATAATCTTTATCAAAGGGTAACTGAGCGGACAGGAATAAAAATGAAAGGGTATGTAGCAGTCCAAAAGAAGCTCTTGGTACTTATTTATCACATCTGGAAAAACGACAAAGCTTTTCGAAGTGACTATTCAAAGATATTCGGAGAGGAGGAGTCAAAGGATCTCTTTCCGTTTGGTTTCGGAGAAACCATAAAAGAGAGTAGCCCTGATAAGAGGGCTACACAAGATGAACATTC
>JGI24140J50213_10000771_pt1 | contig 14689 bp, 15 predicted proteins | sample BarGraIncu00222A_FD_50213 | JGI IMG/M metagenome (IMG submission 50213)
GCCGGTCGATCGCCTCGAGCACGAGCTGACGCTGCGGCGTGACGCGCAGGCCCCGCCGGTGCAGCTGCTCGCGCAGGTCGGGACCGGCCGCCGACCCGGGCGCGGTCACGCCACCCGCTTGAGCCGGGCCGAGAGGTGCGACTGGATCGGCTCGCCCATCGCGGCCATGTCGAACACCCAGAACAGGTCGCCCTCGACCAGCCCGTACAGGCGGTGCCCGGCCGAGTAGTCCTTGGCCGAGGCAGTGCGCACCACGACGTCCGTACGCATCTCGACCTTGGCACCGCTGACGTCACCCACCCAGATCTCGGCGAAGCCGGTCGGGTGCGCCATCGTCACCTCGATGCTGCCGTCGGCCATGGGCCGCCAGAACCCGTCCTCGCTGGCCAGCGCGCGCACCCGGTTGCCGTCGTCGTCGAGCAGCCACGACCGGGAGCTGTACTGCAGCACCGGCTTGCCCACGTGCGAGAAGACGATCTCCTGGCCGAAGTTGAAGCTGTCGATCGTCGGGTAGCCACCGACTCCGGCGCCCTCCCACGTACCGAGCAGCCACGCGACGGGTACGAGCGCAGGCGGCAGGTCCCGGGTGATCTCCACGGTCAGTCGCCGTCCTTGTACAGCCGCCTGACGATGTGGGCGGAGTACCACGTCACGCCCAGGGCGACCGCGACCAGGGCACACGTGTAGATGATCTCGAGCACCCGTTCACTGTAGTCCGCCGCGGATACGCTGCCGGGATGCAACGAACCCTCGTCGTCAAGACCACGGTCGGTGCCGAGGCGCCCGAGCGGTGCGCGCAGGCGTTCACGGTCGCAGCCACGGCGGTCACCTCTGGCGTACCCGTCTCCCTCTGGCTGACGGGCGAGGCGTCGTGGTTCGCGGTGCCAGGGCGGGCCGAGACCTTCGAGCTGCCCGGCTCGGCGCCGCTGGCCGACCTTCTCGCGGCCGTCCTGGCCGGTGGCCAGGTCACGCTCTGCACGCAGTGCGCCCAGCGCCGCGGCCTCGACGCCGCCGACCTGATCCCGGGAGTACGCATCGCTGGTGCCGCGACGTTCGTGGCCGAGGTCACCGCTGACGGCGCCCAGGCCCTGGTCTACTGACCTACCGCCGGCCTGACGCGACTTGTCCGTGTCAGATCACGCCAGAGCGTGATCTGACACGGACAAAGGTCAGCGGCGAACGGGGCTAGACGGAGATCTCGACCTCGGCGACGACGCCCTGCTCGGCGGTCACCGAGCGGTCGACGGTCGCCGCACCCGGCGCGAGCACCCGCAGCGTCCACGANCCCGGCGCCGCGAAGAACCGGAAGTGCCCGGTCGCCGACGTCGGCACCTCGGCGGTGAACTCACCCGTCGAGTCGAGCAGCCGCACGTAGGCACCGCCGACCGGCTCGCCACCGCGCTGCACGATGCCCTGCACGACGGCCTCCTTGGTCACGTCGATGCCCTCGACGCTGAGGCCACCAGCGGTGACGCCGCACATCAGGCGCCGCCGCCTTCCGGGCTACCGGCCGAGTCGCCGAGCTGCACGGGTACGCCGACCATCGAGCCGTACTCGGTCCAGGACCCGTCGTAGTTGCGCACGTTCGGCTGGCCGAGCAGCTCGTGAAGGACGAACCAGGTATGCGCGGACCGCTCGCCGATGCGGCAGTAGGCGATGGTGTCCTTGGACAGGTCGACGCCGGCATCGGAGTAGAGCGTCGTCAGCTCGTCGTCCGAACGGAACGTGCCGTCGTCGTTGGCCGCCTTGGACCACGGGATGCTGCGCGCCGTCGGCACGTGCCCACCCCGCTGCGACTGCTCCTGGGGCAGGTGCGCCGGGGCCAGCAGCCGGCCGGCGTACTCGTCCGGNGAACGCACGTCGACCAGGTTGAGCGTGCCGATCGCGGCGAGCACGTCGTCGCGGAACGCCCGGATGGACTTGTCCTGCTCCTGGGCGGTGTACGTGGTCGCCGGACGCTCGGCGATCTCGGTCACCAGTGCGCGCGAGTCGAGCTCCCAGCGCTTGCGGCCGCCGTCGAGCAGCCGGACGTCCTGGTGGCCGTACAGCTTGAAGTACCAGTACGCGTAGGCCGCGAACCAGTTGTTGTTGCCGCCGTACAGGACNACGGTGTGGTCGTTGCCGATCCCCTTGCGGGAGAGCAGCGCCTCGAACTGCGCCTTGCTGACGAAGTCGCGGCGGACCGGGTCCTGCAGGTCGTCACGCCAGTCGATGCGTACGGCACCGGTGATGTGACCTTTGTCGTAGGCGGTCGTGTCTTCGTCGACCTCGACGAGGACGATCGACGGGTCGTCGAGGTGCGCCTCGACCCAGTCGGCGTCGACCAGGACATCGGTGCGGCTCATGCGGGGATCTCCTCAGAGTTGGTGAGAACAGACCGTGCGGGGGCNGTGGCAGGAAGCAGGCGGCGAAGGATCAGGTAGACCTCGCAGCCGAGGCAGTAGCCGAACGCGCCGTTGAGGAACGCNGCCCCGAACGCGAACGCGGTGGCCACCAGGAACACCGGCGTNGAGCCGAGGACGGCACCGAGGACGCCGACGGCTGCGAAGCCGAGGCCGACGCTCTGGGCGAACCGCGGCGGGCGGGCGTCCTCGAGCTCGGCCGGCGGCGCGAGGCGCGGGCGGACGAACCGCCGGAACAGCGCCGCGTAGGGCGTGCGCTGGACCCCGGCGAAGGCGCCGATGGCGAACAGGACGGCCTGCACGGCGAGCAGCCACGGGCTCTGGGTGAGCAGGACGACGGCGAGCAGGATCGTCGTGAGGATCGCGGCGAAGCGCGGCCCTCGCGGGTCGATCTGGGGACCGTCGGTCTGGGGAGCAGGGTGCGACATGGGTACTCCTGATGGGAGCCGGCACGGGAGGGTGTGCGGGTGCGGGCAGCAGGCGGTCGCGAGGACCAGCGGGGTACCCGGTCAGGAGGACGGACAGGCGCAGGAGGTGCTGCGGCACAGGTCGACTGCGCGCCGCTTCGTGAGCACCTGCCGGGACATGGCACCCAGGGTAAGGGATGAGCGGACGCGCGTCACCGGCTCGTCCAGATCCTGACATCGAGATCTCGCCGGACGGACGTCACGGGATGGCCTCGCCGAGCGCGGCGACCACGTCGGCCTTGCGCGGGAGGCCGACCGCGCGCCGGACCACCCGGCCAGATCCGTCGAGGACGAAGACGGTGGGGGTACGCATGACGTCCAGCCGCCGTACGAGGTCCAGGTGGGCCTCGGCGTCGACCTCCAGGTGGGCGACGCCCTCCACCTGCTCGGCCACCTCGCCGAGGATCCGCCGCGTCGCACGGCACGGCTGGCAGAACGCGGTGGAGAACTGGACGAGGGTCGCCCGGCGCCCGAGGGCGCCGCCGAGCTCGGCCGCGGTCAGCGAAGGGACGGCGTGGTTCTCGTCTGCGGTGCTCGAGGTCGAGCGCGCGTCTACGCCCCGGATCCGGCCGTCGGTGAGCCGTCGCCACACGCCGAACCCCGTCGCCGCGACGAGGACGACGACCAGCAGCACGAGCCCGGGGTTCACGTACGCCGCAACCCACGCACGGCCGCCTGGCATTCCCGCCGGCCCATACCGGGCCGGGTTGGCCCGCCTGCCGGCCAACCGGCGTCCGTCTCGGCGACAGTGGGCCAGACGGACGCGGTGAGCGACACGGTCAGCCGCCCGCGAAGGGGGGCAACGCCTCGACGACGGCGCCGTCCGAGAGCGCGACCGAGTCGGGCGGACGGGTACCGACCGGGTCACCGTCGACGAGGAACGCGCACCGCCCGAGGACCCGAGCCAGCCGCCCGTCGTCCGGGTGGGCGGCGACGGCAGCGGCCAGCAGCTCGGCCACGGTCGCCGGGCCGGCGAAGGCATCCTCGGCCAGGCCGGCGGCTTCCTTCGCCGCCGCCCAGTACCGCAAGGTCACCGTCACGCACCCACCTGCCCGCGCTTCACCCGGCGAACGGGTGCTGCAGCGCCGCCGAAAGCCTCTGGCACGCCGGGCGAACCCCCACCGGCCGGGTGAAGCGGCGTGGCCGAGGCCACCACGGCGCGCACCCACGCGGCGATCCGGCGGGTGAGCTCGTCGTCGATGGCTGCCTCCGCGTGGCCGAAGCCGGACTCGACCCACAGCTCGGTCGTGCGTCCACCAGCCGCGGCGAGCTCCTCGGCGTGCTCGAGGGGGAAGAACCGGTCCTGGTCGCCGTGGACGACGAGCAGCGGCGTCGGCGCGACGTCGCCGGCGACGGCTCGCGGCTCGGCGGGTACGGGGTCCCAGCCCTCGTCATGGATCCGGGTACCCATCGCGACCCGTGCGAAGAGGCGACCGATCGGGTGCTCGACCAGGAAGTGCAGCCGTCGCATCGTGGCCGTCCCTCGGTAGTACCAGCGGGCCGGGCCGCTGACCGCGACGACCGCGTCGACCCCGCGGTAGAGCGCCGCGTGCCGTATGACGACCGACGCCCCCATCGAGAACCCCACCGTGGCCACGGACCGGTACCCGAGGAGGCGCGCCCAGCGGACGGCCGCGTCGAGGTCCAGCACCTCGAGGTCGCCGAGGGTGCTGTACCCCTGCGACCGGCCGTGCCCGCGGAAGTCGAACGCGACCACTCCGGCCCGCTCGGAGAGGACCCGAGTGACCCTGGTGAGCGACGACGAGCGCCACGAACCGGAAAAGCCGTGCGCGACAACAAATACCGTGCCGCCGTCCGGCGCGCTGCCGTCCAGCGAGGGCAGATGCGCGGCGGAGACAGCGATCCCGTCCGCGGCGAGCAGGGTCCGCTGCTCGACCTGGGCGGTCCGTGTCGCGCTCATGTGGGCTATCCTCACAGGTGGGACCCGGGCGACGTCGCCTCTCGGGTCCTTCGTCGTTCACCGACCGGTTAACCGACCGGTCCACCGACCGGTGCTGACAGTACGAGGAGGAGCCCGCCGATGAGCCAGCTGCTGCTGCTGACCAACGCGCTTCAGCCGTCGACCGAGGTGCTGCCGTCGCTGGGCCTGCTCATGCACCAGGTCCGCGTGGCGCCGGCCGAGACGGCCGCCCTGCTCGATGCACCGCAGTGCGACGCGATCCTCGTGGACGGTCGCCGCGACCTGCCCCAGATCCGCAGCCTCTGCCGGCTGATGCGCACGACCGGCGTCGACGTGCCGCTGCTGCTCATCGTCACCGAGGGCGGCATGGTCGCGGTCAGCGCCGACTGGGGCGTCGACGACGTCCTCCTCGACACCGCGGGACCCGCCGAGCTCGAGGCCCGGCTGCGCGTCTCGACCGGGCGGCTCGCCGCCGCCCGCGGCGCCGGCGACGACGTGCCCGACGAGATCCGGTCCGGCGACATCAGCATCGACGAGGCGACCTACACCGCCCGCGTGCGCGGCCGGGTGCTCGAGCTCACGTTCAAGGAGTTCGAGCTGCTGAAGTTCCTCGCGCAGCACCCCGGGCGCGTCTTCACGCGGGCCCAGCTGCTGCAGGAGGTGTGGGGCTACGACTACTACGGAGGCACCCGTACCGTCGACGTCCACGTGCGCCGTCTGCGCGCCAAGCTCGGTGTCGAGCACGAGCAGCTGATCGGTACCGTCCGCAACGTCGGTTACCGCTTCGTCCTCCCCCGGACGGACGTCAGCGCCGACGATCGCGCACCCGTTCCTGTTTCGTGAGCCGCGCTGCAGCAGCGACGCACTAGCCTGCGGAGCGTGACGGCCGAGGCGACCTTCGACGACGCCGACGTGCGTGTCGAGGTGCTGGGCCGCCTGCACGCCTCGGAGATCGACGCCGTCACGCAGCTGATCGAACGGGCGACCGAGGTCGACGGCGTCCGCCCCCTCTCGGAGCACGTCTCGCTGCACCTGCGGCACGGCGGCGACGACCGCGTCCGCAACGTCCTCCTCTACCTCACGTCCGGCCAGCTGGGCGGGTACGCCCACCTCGACGTGACCGATGTCGTCGAGGGGTCGAGCGCCGAGCTGGTGGTCGACCCCGACCTTCGCGGCCACGGGCTCGGCCGTCTCCTCGTCCGGCACGTGCTCGCCGAGACGCCGGACGGCCGCCTCCGCCTGTGGTCGCACGGCGAGCACCCGGCCGCCGCGGCGCTCTCGGCGGCGATGGGCTTCACCCGGACCCGCGCCCTGTGGCAGCTGCGCCGCTCGCTGTACTCGCCCCTCCCGGCCCCGGACCTCGCGGCCGGCGTCGAGATCCGTACCTTCCTGCCTGGAGTGGACGACGAGGCCTGGCTCGAGCTGAACGCCAAGGCGTTCGCCCACCATCCGGAGCAGGGCGGGTGGACCATCGCCGACCTTCACCAGCGGATCGCCGAGCCGTGGTTCCAGGCCGACGGGTTCTTCCTCGCCGTACGACCCGACGAGGGCGGCCGGCTGGTCGGGTTCCACTGGACCAAGGTGCACGGCGAGGTCGACCACCTGCACGACCACGCGNACGATCACCCCCAGGCCCGCCCTACGCCGCATGCGCACCTGCACGACCACGGCCACGACCCGATCGGAGAGGTGTACGTCGTCGGGGTGGACCCCGACGAGCAGGGCCACGGTCTCGGTCGCGCGCTCACCCTCGTCGGGCTCCGGCACCTGCGGGCGATCGGCCTCCCCGAGGCGATGCTCTACGTCGACGCGGAGAACACCCCGGCCATCCGGCTGTACACCGACCTCGGCTTCACCCGCTGGGACACCGACGTGATGTTCCGCCGCCGTTGACGTCCTGCTGTTCATCTTGAAGTGCGACCATGGGCGCATGAGCGACGAGCCGACGAGCGAAGACCTGGACGGCGCTCCCCCTGAGCGGTTCCTCGACCGGGAGCTGTCCTGGCTCGCGTTCAACCTGCGGGTGCTCGAGCTCGCCGAGGACACCGAGATCCCCTTGCTGGAGCGCGCGAAGTTCCTCGCCATCTTCGGCAGCAACCTCGACGAGTTCTACATGGTCCGGGTGGCCGGCCTGAAGCGGCGCATCGCCACCGGGATCGCCGTGCGCGCCGCGAGTGGCGGCCTCCCCCGCGAGGTGCACGAGGCCATCCTCAAGCGCACCGGCGAGCTCATGACCCGGCACGCGGCCTGCTTCGGCAGCGACGTGCTCCCTGCCCTCGCCAAGGAGGGCATCGAGATCCTGCGCTGGTCCGAGCTGACCGCCGACGAGCAGGAGCGCGCCGCGCGGCTGTTCGACGAGAGCATCTTCCCTGTCCTCACCCCGCTCGCCGTCGACCCGGCCCACCCGTTCCCGTACATCTCCGGGCTGTCGCTGAACCTCGCCGTCGTCGTCCGCAACCCGACGACCGACGGCGAGCACTTCGCGAGGGTCAAGGTGCCGCCCATCCTCCAGCGGTTCCACGCGCTCGGGGCCCAGCGCTTCGTCCCGCTCGAGGACATCATCGCCGCGCACCTCGACCAGCTGTTCCCGGGCATGGACGTGCTCCAGCACCACACCTTCCGGGTCACCCGCAACGAGGACGTGGAGGTCGAGGAGGACGACGCCGAGAACCTCCTGCAGGCCATGGAGCGCGAGCTGATGCGGCGCCGGTTCGGGCCGCCCGTACGCCTCGAGGTCGAGGAGACGGTCGACCCGCACGTGCTCGACCTGCTGGTCCGCGAGCTCGGGATCACCGAGAACGAGGTGTTCGCGCTGCCGGGGCCGCTCGACCTCACCGGGCTGATGGGCCTGCTCGACCTCGACCGCCCCGAGCTCAAGGACCCGCCGTTCCTCCCACGCACCAGCCGCGAGCTGACCGAGGTGGAGTCGGCCACGGCCCCGGACATCTTCGCCGCCGTGCGCGACCACGACGTCCTGCTGCACCACCCGTACGACTCGTTCTCGACGTCGGTGCAGGCGTTCCTCGAGCAGGCGGCGGTCGACCCGCACGTCCTCGCCATCAAGCAGACGCTGTACCGCACGAGCGTCGACTCCCCGATCGTCGATGCGCTGATCGACGCCGCCGAGGCGGGCAAGCAGGTCCTCGTGCTCGTCGAGATCAAGGCGCGGTTCGACGAGGGCGCCAACATCAAGCGGGCGCGCAAGCTGGAGGAGGCGGGCTGCCACGTGGTGTACGGCCTCGTCGGGCTCAAGACGCACTGCAAGCTCAGCCTCGTCGTGCGCCAGGAGAAGGACGGCATCAGGCGCTACGCGCACATCGGCACCGGCAACTACCACCCGAAGACCGCCCGCCTGTACGAGGACCTAGGCCTGCTGACCGCCGACCCCGTGGTCGGCGCCGACGTGGCCAACCTGTTCAACGTGCTGTCGGGCTACTCGATGAACACCGACTACGCACGCTTCCTGGTGGCGCCCAACTCGGTCCGTACCGGCCTGATCGAGCGCATCGACAGGGAGATCGAGCGGCACGAGGCGGGCGAGCCGGCGGGGATCCGCTTCAAGGTCAACTCGCTGGTCGACGAGGAGATCATCCACGCGTTGCACCGTGCCTCGATGGCCGGCGTACCGGTCGGCCTCTGGATCCGTGGCATCTGCGCGCTGCGCCCCGGCGTGCCGGGGATGTCGGACAACATCCGCGTGCGGTCGATCATGGGCCGGTTCCTCGAGCACTCGCGGCTGTACGCCTTCGGCGTCGGCTCGTCGACCGAGGTCTGGATCGGCAGCGCCGACCTCATGCACCGCAACCTCGACCGACGGGTCGAGGCGCTCGTACGCCTCAGCGCGCAGCCGCACATCGACGAGCTGGACGCCCTGCTCGAGCTCGGCTTCGACGAGGGCACGGCGTCGTGGCACCTGCACGAGGACGGTACGTGGGCGCGGCACGCGAAGGGACCGGACGGTCAGCCGTTGCTCGACATCCAGGCCCACCTGATCGCCCTGCACCAGCGTCGACGAGGGCTCGTGTGAGCGGAGCGGATGCCGCGCCCGAGACCTTCCGCGAGGTCGAGCGCAAGCTGCGCGTGCACGCGCTCTACCGGCTGCCCGACCTCACCGCGCTCGCGTCCGCGGGGATCGCCGAGGCCTTGCCGGGTCCCTCTCTCGCCCTCGACGCGACCTACTACGACACGGGAGACCTCCGGCTGGCCCGTGGCCGCGCCACCCTGCGGCGGCGCAAGGGCGGGGGCGACGACGGCTGGCACCTGAAGCTGCCGTCCGACGACGGCGCCGCAGGGGCCCGCGACGAGATCCGCCTGCCCCTCGACGACTCCGACTCCCCGCCCGAGGCGTTGCTGCAGCTCGTCCTCGGCATCACGAGGGGTACGGCCGTCGAGCCCGTCGCGACGCTGCACACCGAGCGCCGGCCGATCGACCTGGTTGCCGCCGACGGGCGCGTCGTGGCCGAGCTGACCGACGACTCGGTCTCGATCCTCGAGGGCAGCCACGTCGCCGGTCAGTTCCGCGAGCTCGAGGTCGAGACCCGCGACGGCACCCAGGCGGAGATCGACGCCGTCGTGGCGGCCCTCGTCGGGTCCGGTGCGATCGAGGGCGGGCTGCCGTCCAAGGCGGTCCGCGCCCTCGGCCCGGCCGCCTCGGCACCACCCGACGTCGCGGCCCCTGGGCGAGTCCGGCCCCGCGACCCCGCCGGAGCCGCCCTGCAGGCGCACCTCGCGCGGCACACGAGGGCGCTGCTCGACCAGGACGTCCGCGTCCGCCGCGACCTGCCCGACGGGGTGCACCAGCTCCGGGTGGCCGCCCGCCGGCTGCGCAGCGGGCTGAAGGTGTTCGGGCCGCTCATCGACCGTGCCTGGGCCGACGGACTGCGGGCCGAGCTGGCCTGGATCGCCGCCGAGCTGGGCGAGGTCCGCGACCGCGAGGTGCAGGAGGAGCGGCTGCTGCGCGACCTCGCGGCACTCCCGTCCGCGACGCCAGGCGACGGCGGGACGGGTACCGCCGGCGTCGATCGCACCGACGCCAGGGACATCTCCGCTGCCATGTCCGTCGTCCGCCGCGCGTTCGACGACGAGCGCGACCGCGCCCGAGCCGAGGTCCACGAAGCCATGGCATCGGCTCGCTACCTCACCCTCCTCGACGCGCTGGTCGACGGCGCCAACCACCCGCGGCTGACCGCGGCCGCGTCCTCGTCCTGCGACCGCGTCCTGCCACCGCTGGTCACGAAGGCGTGGCACCGGCTGGCCCGGGATGCCCAGCGGCTCGACCTCGACGGGAGTGACGACAGCTGGCACGAGGTACGGATCGCCGGCAAGCGCGCCCGCTACGCGGCCGAGGCGCTCGTCCCGGTCTTCGGCGAGCCGGCCAAGCTGTTCAGCAAGAACCTGGAACGCGTCACCGAGCTGCTCGGAGAGCACCAGGACGCCGTCGTGGCAGCAGACACGACGCGCCGCCTCGCCGGTGGCCGGCGGGTCACGGGGACGACCGGCTTCGTGCTGGGCCTGCTGCACGAGTCGGAGCGCGCCGCCGTGACCGCCGCCCGGCGCGAGTTCGTCCGCGTCTGGCCCGAGGTCTCGCACAAGCGGCAACGCGCCTGGCTGCGGACCTAGGGAAGCAGCTGACCTGATGACGACGACGACCGACCCGGAGATCCGCGCTGCCGGTGCAGTTCTCTGGCGGGCCGGCGCAGGCCCTCGCGAGTACGCCGTCGTCCACCGCCCGCACCGCCAGGACTGGAGCCTGCCCAAGGGCAAGCTGGAACGCGGGGAGAGCTGGCCTGCTGCGGCCGTCCGCGAGGTGCGCGAGGAGACGGGGCTCTCGGTCTCGCTCGGTCGCCCCCTCCAGACGCTCCACTACCCGGTCGACGGCCAGCCGAAGCAGGTGCGCTACTGGTCCGCCCGTACCGACGGCGAGGGACCTCCGTTCGTACCGACCGAGGAGATCGACCAGCTGCTCTGGCTGCCGTACGAGCAGGCGCGGACCCGGCTCTCGTACGAGCATGACGCCGACCTCGTAAGAAACGTCCAGCACGGTCCCGACGCGACGGTGCCGCTGCTGCTGCTGCGGCACGGCAAGGCGATCAAGCGCGCCGCCTGGGCCGGAACCGTCGACCACGCCCGGCCGCTCGAGGCCCGGGGGATCGAGCAGGCCCGCCGGCTGGTCCCCCTGCTCGGCGCCTTCGGCGTGGGCACCGTGATCAGCTCGGACGCGACCCGATGCCGCGACACGGTCCTGCCGTACGCCAGGGACCGCGGCCTCGAGGTCGTCGACGAGCACCTGCTCTCCGAGGAGGGCCACGAGCAGGACCCCCGGCAGACCCGCAGGCTCGCCCGCACCCTGCTGACCGACCCGTCGGCGCTCGTGCTGTGCAGCCACCGGCCGGTGCTCCCCGACCTCCTGGCCGAGCTGCTCGCGCACTGGAAGGGCCGGCGGCCGCACCCGCTCGGGCCGGCCGCGTTCCTGGTGCTCCACCGCGACCTGGCCGGCGAGCACCCCGGAGTCGTGGCCATCGAGCGCCACCGCCCCTGATCGCCCCCCTGACCGTGTTGATCATGGGCGAATAGCCCCTCTTTCTTGATCCACATGGGCGATCTGCCCATGATCAACGGGAGGTGGGGGGTGGCGCGGGGCGCGCTCGTTCACCGGGCGGCTGCCCTTCGGCCCAGGGCGCGTCGCCGTCCCGCGTTCCGCCGTTCACCTTCCGTTCACCCAGCCCGGGGGAAGCGGTCACCTGAACTGCCTAACGTCCAAGAGGTCAACACGACGTGCAGCCCCAACAGGAGGACTTCCCGGTGAACATCACCCGCTTCGGACGCACCACCGGCGTCATCAGTACTGCCGGTCTCGCCGTCCTCGGCATGCTCGCCCTCGCCGCCTGCGGCTCGGACAACAACTCGTCGCCGTCCGCGAGCACGACCTCGTCGAGCACCACGTCAGCGGGCTCGTCCAGCGCGATCAGCTGCGCCACGGGGGCGCTCACGCTCTCCGGCTCGACGGCTCAGGCGAACGCGATGTCCGCATGGATCAAGGCCTACCAGACCGCGTGCGCAGGCTCGACGGTCAACTACGGCGGCGGTGGTTCCGGCGCCGGGGTCACCCAGTTCACCGCCGGTACCGTCGACTTCGCGGGCTCGGACTTCCCGCTCAGCTCGACGCAGAAGCCCGACGCGGACAAGCGCTGCGGCACCAGCAACCAGGCGATCGACATCCCGATGGTGGCCGGTCCGGTCGCCGTCGGCTACAACCTGCCCGGGGTCACCAACCTCCAGCTGTCGGCGTCCACCCTCGCCAAGATCTTCGCCGGCAAGATCACCAAGTGGAACGACGCGGCGATCGCGGCCGACAACGCAGGGGTCACGCTCCCCAGCCTCGGCATCCAGACCTTCCACCGCTCCGACGGCTCGGGCACCACGTACAACTTCGTCAACTACCTGGCGAACGACGCGAAGGCGGACTGGACGTACGGCGTCAACAAGAACTGGCCGGCACCAGGCGGCCAGGGCGCGAAGGGCTCCTCCGCGGTCGCCCAGGGCGTGAAGTCCACGGCCGGCGCCATCGGCTACTTCGAGCTGTCCTACGCGACGCAGAGCAGCATCAGCACCGCCAAGGTCGGCAACGGTCAGGGCGCGTTCGTCGAGGCGACCGGGGCCAACACCGTCAGCTTCCTCTCGAAGGCCACGGTCTCCGGTACGAACGGTGATCTCGCCCTGGCGTTCGACTACACGAACCCGGACGCCACCGCCTACCCGGCGGCTCTGGTCACCTACGAGATCGTGTGCCAGAAGGGCAACAAGGCAGCCCAGCTCCCGCTGATCAAGAGCTTCCTCACGTACACCTCGAGCGCGGCCGGACAGGCGATCCTGCCGGCCAACGGGTACGTGGGGCTGCCCGCCAGCCTTCTGCAGCAGGCCAGCGCCGCTGTGGCTACGCTGGGCTGACGCACTCGCGGAGTTGATCAGACACTGAAGTCGATCGGTCCGGGCTCCCGAAAGCTAGGTGGCCCGGACCGATCGCTCGCCGCAATTCTGGAGCGCCATGGCAAGCGAGGTACAGACGGACGAGAGCCCGGTGCACCCCGGCGCGATCTCCGGGTCCAAGGACGCGAACAAGGGTCGACTCCTCGACCTGGCCTTCCGCCGGCTGAGCGTCTTCTCGGCGCTGCTCGTCCTGGTCATCCTCGTCGCCATCGCCCTGTTCCTCCTCCAGGAGGCCCTCCCCGCCATCCACAAGGACACCGCGAGCTTCCTCACCGAGAAGCAGTGGCGCCCGGACGACAGCCCGCCGGTGTTCGGCATCGCCGCCCTGCTGTACGGCACGCTGGTCACCGCGTTCCTCGCGATGGTCATGGCCATGCCGGTGGCCGTCGGCGTCGCTCTGTGGCTCACGCAGTACGGCCCGCGCGCTCTCGCCCGCCCCCTCGGCTACGTCGTCGACCTGCTCGCTGCCGTGCCGAGCGTCGTCTTCGGCTTGTGGGGCCTCATCTACCTGGTACCCAAGATGATCCCGCTCAGCGCGTGGCTCTCGAAGTACTTCGGCTGGATCCCGATCTTCAAGTCGGACGGAATCTTCGGCAAGTCCATCTTCACCGCCTCGGTCGTGCTCGCGATCATGATCCTTCCGCTGATCGCCGCGATCACCCGTGAGGTCTTCCTGCAGGTCCCGCGGGAGAACCAGGAAGCCGCCCTCGCGCTCGGCTCGACCCGCTGGGAGATGATCCGGCTCGCGGTCCTGCCCTACGGCCGTTCCGGGCTGATCAGCGCCGCGGTGCTCGGCTTCGGCCGCGCGCTCGGGGAGACCATCGCTGTGGCCCTCGTCCTGTCGGCCAACTACACGATCTCCGCGCACCTGCTGACTCCGGGCGGCAACACGATCGCCGCCAACATCGCCAACACCTTCGGTGAGGCCGGCAACATCGGGCGGGGAGCCCTGATCGCCAGCGGTCTCGTGCTCTTCGTCATCACGCTGGCCGTCAACTTCGGAGCCCGGGCCATCGTGGCCCGCAGACGCGACTTCCAGGCCGCGACGTGACCGGCACCATGGTCGAGACCGACCCGCTGCACCTGAACAACAAGGGTCGGCTGCCGCGCTGGGCGTCACCGGCGATCGCCGCCGGCTGCGCGGTCGTGCTGCTCGGGGTGTTCGCTGTCACGCCGGCAGCGGGGCGCGCCGACTACATCGTCACGCTGGCGGTGCTGTTCCTGGTCGTCCAGTTCACGGTGTCGTACGTCGTCGAGGGGGTCCGCCAGGCGCGCGACCGGCTCGCGTCCGCCGCCGCGGTCACCGGGCTGTTCCTCGCGCTGCTGCCCCTGGTCGCCATCCTCGGGTTCACGATCGTCAAGGGACTGAAGCGCTTCGACGTCGACTTCCTCACCCACTCGATGCGCAACGTGGCCGAGAGCGACGTCGGNGGCGGCGCNTACCACGCGATCATCGGCACCCTCGAGCAGGTGGCGATNGCCAGCCTGTTCTCCGTACCNCTNGGGCTGCTCGTCTCCATCTACCTCGTCGAGTACGGCGGCGGNCGGCGGTTCGCCCGCCTCGTCAGCACGTTCGTCGACGTCATGACCGGCCTCCCGTCGATCATCGCCGGCCTGTTCATCCTCTCGTTCTGGGGCCTGGTGCTGCACCAGGGGTTCTCCGGCTTCGCCGGTGCTCTGGCCCTGACGGTGATCATGCTTCCGGTCGTCGTACGAACGACGGAGGAGATGCTGAGGCTGGTCCCAGCGGCTCTTCGCGAGGCGTCGTTCGCACTGGGCGTCCGGAAGTGGCGCACGGTGCTCTCGATCGTNCTGCCGACCGCCCTCGCCGGGATCACCACCGGTGTCATGCTGGCCGTGGCACGGGTCATCGGCGAGACGGCGCCGGTGCTGCTCACCGTGTTCGGCAGCGC
>JGI24140J50213_10000772_pt1 | contig 14679 bp, 9 predicted proteins | sample BarGraIncu00222A_FD_50213 | JGI IMG/M metagenome (IMG submission 50213)
TCCAGGCCCAGCGAAAAGATATTGAGGACGCCGCGCAGAAGATAAACGTGCGCATCCGATCCAGCAGGCGCCGCGCTTGCCGGATTGCCGGCGATCGGAAGCAACAACAGCAGCAAGGTTATCGCGGTAACCCGCAGCGGGCGCGACCAGCGCCGGCATCGGGTCGAGAGCCGATCGACCAACCCGGTGTAATAGCCATCTGGCTTCATAAGGCCCTCTTGAAGACGTTCTGATTGCTGCGTTGCCAAACGGTAATAGCCTGACGCTCGCATCCGCAACAGCCGGCGGGAAGGCAATTAACTGATTTTGTCACCAAGGCGTGTCCCTGTAGCAACACCCTCGACAGTCTCGAAGGGCCTTGGGGACGTTCACTGAATGTTGAATTCGCGACTATGGAAGGTGACATTCATGTCCGAATGAAATGCCCGCTATGTGTCATGTGCGTCGATTTTAAGAAACCGATAGCCGCCCCTAATTCCCCTCCCCGACCAGCACGAACGGCGCCCAGCTCGACGGATCGGCATTGTGCAAGGATGACGGATTGGCGATCCGAGCTCGCATCGATCGGCGCAGCGCTTCGGCACGGCCGATCTGCGGATTTTTGGCCAGTTCCGCGAAAGCACCCGTCGTCAGCTTGACGGCGGCTTCGGACTCCACCGGCCAGTGCGACACCAACAGCGAGCGTGCGCCCGCATAGAAGAAAGCGCGCGCCAGACCGGAAAGGCCTTCCGCGCCGGGTTTGTCTCCCGCGGCGGTATTGCACGCCGACAGCACCGCCCAATCCGCATCGAGATTGAGTTTGGCGATGCGGCTGGCGGTGAGCAGGCCATCATCCTCCGAGGTGGGCTTCTCCGGCAGGCTGAGCACCAGTGCCGGTTCACTCAAGCCGCTGACCTCGCCGGCAACGAGGCCGTGGGTTGCAAAGTCGATCACCCGATACTGCTCAAGCGGCATGGCTTTTACCGTCGTGACCGTGGCGGCGGCGCCGAGTTTTACATCGTCGTCCGACGCGCCGAGATCGCGCGCCACTTCACGCAGTTCATCGGCGGTATCGGGTAATGCCGGCAGCCCGGTGCGCAATCGATCGATATCGACCTGCGTGCCGTTATAATATGTCTGGTAGGCCTGCACGTTGCGCGCCGCCCCTCGCTTGTCGACGCTGCCGGAGCGCTGCAATTGCGGATCGCCGAATCCGATGAAGGGTTTGGTCGCGCGCGAAGCCTTGGCGAAGCTGCGCAAGGCGCGCAGGCTTGCCACCGACGGTAACACCGTAATTGCCTTGTCGTTGAGCAGCCACGCCGCCCGGCGATAGCGATCGTTCGGCGCGACCGCGGGATCAGGCTTCCTGGTAATGAGAACGTGAAACGGCAAGCTCGTCAGTGCGCCGGTGGGCACCACCAGCAGTTTCGGCTTGCCGGCGATCACGCTCTCAACCGGACCCATGATGGCCGAATAGAGCTCGAACGACGCATCGAGATCGAACGGTTTCGGCGCAGCATCCGGCGCCGGATCGAACAGGCCGAGGCGCAGTTTGCTGACACGATCGCCGATCGCCGTGTCGCCGAGCGGAATTTGCCGCCAGAGGTCGCCCTCGCGGGTGACGGCGAACACATAGCTTTTGTCACCCATGCTGATGAACGAGACCAGCGCCTCGTCCGGTTTGAGCAAAGCCTGCGTCTGCGCGACCGACAGCGGCGCCGGGCTGGACAACTCGGCATAGGCGGGGAATTCGCGCGCGATCTGTGCCGACGTTTCATCAAAAGACTTCCGCGCACGCGCGCTTTCCGCATGAAGATTCGCGATCAAGGCGTCGTTCCGCTTGCCGTCGGGGGCGCCAAGTTCGGTGGCGATGCGCTTGTCCAGATTGTCGAGCGCGGCCTTGAGGTCCTGTTGCCGGCGCACGACGGACGCCATCGCGTCGTTACCGGCGCCGAACCGGGCGGCCATCTGCGCCAGCGCCGCTCCCGCCCGCGTCTCATGGGCACGCTGAGCGGCGTCGAAGGCCTCGTTGTTGGCGGCGCCGTCCGGCTGCCCATCCGCGACATGCCAGACCGCTTCCATCAATCCGGTGTCGAGTTCGGTGAAGCGCTTGAATTGCTCGTTATTGTTGCCGCCGACCTGCTGCCTGTTCATGGCGGCTGACGCGCGCCGCAGCATCGCCAATGCATCCGGCCACTTGCCGTCATGGCTATCGACGCCGGCGAGATTGATCATGGTGCCGATGGTATCGTGATGGCCTGATCCGAGTTTGGCCTGCGCGACCGTCAAGGCACGCTCGAACCGTTTTCGTGCATCGGAATAATTTCCGGTCTTGATATCGAGAAAGCCGATGCTGCGAAGATCGTTAACGATCTCCGGATGCTCCGGTCCCAGCACGCGTTCGTTGATTTCTAACGCGCGATCGAAATCCTGCCCGGCCTCCTCGAGACGCCCGACGTCCTGCAACACCCGCCCGGTGGCGCCGAGCGCCAGCGCGGTCGGTCCACTGTTCTCGCCAAATTTGCGCTCCATAATGAGCAACGCACGTTGATAAAGCGAAAGCGCTTCGTCTTTGCGTCCCAATTCCCGGTAGCTGGTGGCAAGGTTAGCGAGGCCGCGGCCGACATCCGGGCTGTCGGGACCGAAGACCCTTTCATAGATCGCAACAACGCGCTGCTGTAGACCCGCCGCTTCCTGGGTGCGGCCCTGATCGGCATAGACATTGGCGAGGTTGTTCAGGCCAATGGCGGTAATCGGATGATTGGACCCGTACAGCTTTTCGTAAGTCGCCAGCGTTCGCTTGTAGAGATCCTCGGCCTCGGCGAAGCGCGACTCATTCTCCATGACGGTGGCGAGGTTACCTATCGTCGCCGCGACATTGGGGTGATCCTCGCCACGCGTGGCGCGCCCGATGGCGAGCGCGCGACCGAACGCCGTCTCCGCATCGTGGAGGCGCCCGGCGTCCTTGTAGAGATTGCCGAGATCGTTGAGGATCTTGTCGTAGTTCGGCGCCGTCTGGGCACCCGAGCCGTAGGCTTGCTCGATCAGTTTCAAGCTCTGCTGCAACAGCCGCTCGCCGTCATCGAAACGACCTTGCAGTCCATAGAGATCGCCGAGGTCATCCATCGCTGTCGCCACCTCGACAGCGGCCGCATTTGGCGATTTTTGCAGGCCCGCCAGCGCGCGTTCGAAATAGCGTTGAGCGTCCTTGTAGTTCTCCTGATCGCGCGCGAGACTACCGAGCGCCGCCAGCGTTCCGGTCAACCGCACATCGTCCGGACCGAACGCCTGGGTTCCTATCGCCAGCGCACGCTCCCCGACCGCCGACGCCTCGGCGCGGCGATCCAGCATCCCCAGCGCCGCCGTCAGGATGTTGGAGGTGCGCAGCGTCGATGCCGGATCATGGTTGCGCAGCTTGATCGCCTGCGCCGCGTTCAGCTTTTCCACCGCCTCCTGATATCGTCCGAGATTGTGCAGGAACATGCCCTCATTGTGCAGCACGCCCGCGTAATTCATGTTGTCGGTGCCCTGCTGCCGGCGGACCAGACCTTCCAGCTTTTGCGCCAGCGCCAGCCCTTCCGCCGCGTGTCCGGTCTGCGCGGCCTGCTGGATTTGCGCGTCAAGCGCGCCGATGGTGTTGCCGCGTTGAGCCGACGCGGTTTGGGGAAGCAACGATGCCGACGCCAGGAAGAGCATCGCGGCCAGCGCGCGAGCGCGGTTCATGCCCATCCCCATCGAACTTTCGAGCATATCATTTCGAACATATCAATGTCGGCCGATCATCCGTTAGCGACCCGATCGCGGATACGCCCATTTATAGCAGAAGATCAGTCAGGATTATTCGCTGCTGTGATTTCAAAAACGCCTGTCTTGCAAATCTACGCCGGCAATATAACGCTCGTTTTATCCTTCTCCCTTTACCATCTTTTTGAGCGTGGCAATCTGACGGAAGAAGTCTTTCTTCGGCTGGGCAGGGCTTCCCAGCACCGTCGCGCCCGCAGCGGTATCNGAAATGACGCCACTCTGCGGTCCTATCACCGCGCCTTCTCCAATCCGAAGATGCCCGGCCATCGCCGCCTGCCCGCCGACGCGGACGTTATCCTCGAGCACGGTTGAACCCGAAATACCGACCTGCGCGACGATGACGCAACACCGGCCGAGGATCACATTGTGGCCGATCTGCACCAGGTTATCGAGACGTGAGCCGGCGCCGATCACCGTGTCCCTAGACGATCCTCGATCGATCGTGGTGTTGGAGCCGACCTCGACATCGTCCTCCAGAATGACGCGGCCGAGTTGCGGGACCGACAGAAATCCGTCCTTGGTGGAGGCAAATCCAAAACCTTCCTGCCCGATCCGCGCGCCGGGATAGACGTAGACCCGCGCTCCCAAAATCGCGTAGCTCAAGCTGACATGCGAGCCGATCCGGCAGTCGCGGCCGACAATCACGCCGGTTCCAATGAACGCGTAAGGCCCGATCCGGCAACCAGGGCCGATCTCGGCTCCGGCCTCGATCACCGAGAGCGGTCCGATCTCCGCCGACGGATCCACCAGCGCACCCTCGGCCACAATCGCGGAGCGGTGAATGCCCGGACAGACCGGCGGCGTTGGATAGAACAAGGCGGCAACCCGCGCCCAGCCGGCATAGGGCTCGGTGGTCAGGATCGCCGCCGTCTTCCTTGGCACGCGCGCGGCCATGTCCGGATGCACGATCACCGCACCAGCCAGCGTCTGATCAAGCGCCGAAGAGTAACGCCGGTTGTCCAGAAAACTCACCTCGTTCGGGCCAGCCGTTTGCAGCGGGGCCACGCCTTCGAGGAGCAGTTCGAGGTCTTCGGCAATCCCGCCCGCCGTACCGGCAACAACCGCAAGCGGATAAGGCCCGCTTCGGCGGAAAAACCTTGCGTTGCCGGTAGTTGCTTCGACCATTTCCCGCTCTCCGCCAGCTAACCGAGTCCAAGCAGCGTTGTCTTGATAACGGCGCTGAAGCCGGGAAACTCCAGAACACTTTAGGATACTTTCACGGTCGAAGAAAGGCATCTAAAGTCAGCTGCGAACAGAGGTCGCAACTGTTTGGCGCGGGGCGCGCGAGCATCGCTCGAAGGCCGTCGGTCGGACGATCACCTGTCCAGGCACAGGCCACCGAACGCAGCCAGATCCCGACGCAATACCTCGGCTTGATCGGCCTTTTTGGTGTCTTCCAACAGCTTGATTTGTTCAGCGCCTCGCCTTTCGGCGACCTTGAGAAATTCGGGCGCGACACGGTTCGGATCAACGAGCTTCTCGGCGAAGCTGGCAGCAGGCCAGAGCAACAATCAGCAACACAACGGTTCGCGTCGGCGGCAACATCAGAAACCTCGGCCACGTTCCGGCCGAGGAAATCGCCAATCTCGCAGCAAAGGCCCGTCCGGTTCCGGTCAAATCGGAACGGACGGGCCTTCGCGTTAGAACGACAGGCTATCCTTCATCAGTACCCAGCGGCCCTTCTGGATCTGCTGAACCTGCGTCACGGTGTTGGCGAGGTGATTGGTCTTGGAGAACTTGGTCGGCGGAGAGTTGAAGATATCCAGGAACTTGTCGCCCGACTCCAGTTCGTCGAGCATCTTCTGGCCGGTCAGATCCTTGCCGGCCTTGTTGGCGTAAAACGCGAAGGTCATGATGGCATTGTAGCCGATGATGGCCTGGGTGTTGGCGTCGGTGCCAAACTCCTTCTTGTAGTTGGCGAGCCAGTCCTTCACTTTGCCCTTGGCCGTATCTTCGTAAGGGATTTCGAAGCCCGAGGCGGCGTAGAGGCCTTCCACGGCGTCCTTGCCGAGCAGCGGCACTTCAAGCACGTTGGTCGGCGTGGCGCCGAGGAAGGTCACGTCCCATCCGAGTTTCCTGGCCTCGCCCATCGCGCCGATGGTTTCGCGGATGACGGTGCCGAGCATGACCATATCGCAGCCGTCGGATTTCATCTTGGCGATCTGCGCGCTGAAATCGGACGCGCCGCGCTTGTAGCTGGTGATGGAAGCCGGCGTTACCTTCATCGCCGCGAGCTGCTCCGTGAAACCTTGCAGCACGCTTCTGCCGTACTCGTCGTCCTGATGCATCAGGCAGGGCTTCTTGAAATTCTTCGCTTCCATCATGTATTTGAGCGCGGCGCGGGTGCTCTCGACATAGGGCAGCAGGTTATTGAACTTCAGCCGCTCCTGCGGCTTCGCCGGGTCGAACTTGAAGGTGAATTCGGCCGCGGTCAGCGGAAACAGCTGCAACACACCCGCATCGAACAGAATGTCCTGCGCGGCAAGCACTGTCGGCGAACCCATCGGGCCGACCATGGCGAAAACCTTGTCGCTCTCGATCATCTTCTGCGATGCCAGCACCGCCTTCTTTGGATCGTAACTATTGTCCTCGAGGATCATCCTGAGCTTGCGGCCGTTGATGCCGCCGGCGGCGTTGATTTCCCCGACCGCCATTTTCATGCCGTTGGAGACCGGCACGCCCCAGACCTTGATCGGGCCGGACAGGTCCTGATGGGTGCCGATCACAAGCTCGGTCGGCGAGATGCCTTCATTGGTGACCTTGGTCTGCGCGAAGGCCGGCAGATGGGTCAGCGCGAGGGCGCCCACCGCGAGGCCCAGCGCCTTGAACGATTTCGACATGGCAGTCTCCTCCTGTTTGGTCTCGTTGGCCCGTGTTGGGCGAAGGGTGGGGCCTTCGAATCCCTCGCCGTTTTTGCGAATATCTGCGCCGCTTCAGGCTGCCGCGCGGCCATACATGGCCTCGATCTCGATCGCATAACGCTTGTTCACGAAATTACGCTTCAGCTTCATGGTCGGCGTCAGCTCCTCGTCCTCGGGGGTGAGCTGGCGTTCGATCAGGAAGAACTTCTTGATGGTTTCGACCCGCGCGAAATTGGCATTCACCGTCTCGATCTCGCGCTGGATCAGATCCTGGACCTCGACCGCCCGGCACAGGCTGGCATAATTGGTGAAGGGAATGTCGTGATCCTGGGCGAATTTCTCGACGTTCTCCTGATCGATCATGACGAGGCAGGTCAGATAAGGCCGCTTGTCGCCGATCACGACCGTGTCCGAAATATAGGGCGAGAATTTGAGCTGGTTCTCGATTTCCGACGGCGTGATGTTCTTGCCGCCCGAGGTAATGATGATGTCCTTCATCCGGTCAGTGATCTTGACAAAGCCCTCATTGTCGATCGAGCCGACGTCGCCGGTATGCAGCCATCCTTTGGCGTCGATGGTCTCGGCGGTCTTTTCGGGCTGATTGAGATACCCCATGAACAGGTAGTCGCCCTTGATCAGGATTTCGCCCTCGGGCGAGATCCTGACTTCGCCCCAGGGGGCGGCCTTCCCGACCGAGCCGAGCTTGATGCGATCCGACGGCATCAGGGTGGCGACGCCGCAATTTTCGGTCTGGCCGTAGACCTCGCGCATGTCGATGCCGAGCGCGAGATACCAGCGGATCAGGTCCGGTGCGATCGGCGCCGCCCCGGTAAAGGCTATCCGGCAGCGGTCCAGCCCGAGCATGCGCCTGATGTTGCGGAACACCAGCCAGTACGCGGCCTGGTTGGCGAGCCGCAAGGCAAGCGAAGGGGTCTCGCCGTCGAGCCTGCCCTCGGTCATGCGATAGCCCACCGCCATCGCGCGGCGGTACATCCAGTTCTGGAACGGGGTGGCATCCTTCAGCGCGATGGTCACGCCGGAATAGAATTTCTCCCAGATCCGCGGCACCGCGAGAAACGCCGTCGGCTGCACCTCGCGCAGATTGTCGGGCACCGTTTCCGGGCTTTCGGCGAAATTCATCACCGAGCCGAGCGCCAGCGACGTGTAGTAGCCGCCGACCCGTTCGGCGACGTGGCAGAGCGGCAGGAACACCAGGCGCTCTTCACGATCGGTGGAGGGAAACAGGTCGTTGGCGTGCCGCATCTGATGGGTGACGCCGCGGTTGGAATGCATCGCACCTTTGGGCGGACCGGTGGTGCCGGAGGTATAAACCAGGATGGCAAGATCGCCGGCGCCGCGGCTTGCAACCATTTCATCCCACAGTGCGGCGCGGCCGTCGATGTGATTGCGTCCCATTGCCATGAATTCGGCAAGCGACATCACCATCGGATCGGTAAAGCCGCTCAAGCCTTCCATGTCGAAGACGATGATCTTCTGCAAGCTCGGACAGCGCGCGCGGCAAGACAAGACCTTGTCGAGCTGCTCTTCGTCCTCGGCGAAAATCACCCGGGTGCGGGAGTCGTTGACGAGATATTCCACCTGGGCGGCCGAATCGGTCGGATAGATACCCGACGAAATGCCGCCGGCGCACAGGATGCCCATATCGGCGAACACCCATTCCGGCACCGCGTTGGCGATGATCGAGGCGACGTCTCCGGGCCGGAAACCGATGGCGTGCAATCCGTAGGCGATGTCTTTCGATATCTGCAGCCATTGCCGCCAACTGGTCGGCTGCCAGATGCCGAACGTCTTCTCGCGGATCGCCGGCTCGTCGCCGCGGCTTTCCGCCGCCAGCAGAAAACTCTTCGCAATCGTGTCCGCCACAGTCAGCACTGCGGGTCTGGCCATTGCACGTTCCCTCCGCCTCCCGGCTCCGCTCCGGATGCCGGCTCCGCTTCGGAAGCCGGCCTCGAGCGCCGGTCTTTTTCCCAACACGGAACCCGTATTTAACGACAAGTCCTTCTTAACGCCACGTTTTCTTCTTCTTCCAGCGCCTTTCGCCGCGCGCGCCGGCTTCCTTGGCGCCGAGGTAGAATTCCTGAATGTCCTTGGAACGCATCAGCCGCTCGCAACTGTCGTTCATGACGATCCGGCCGATTTCCAGCACGTAGCCGTAATGCGCCGTCTCCAGCGCGACCTTGGCGTTTTGCTCGACCAGCAGTATTGACATGCCTTGCTCTTCGTTGACGCGGCGGATGATGGTGAAAATCTCCTTCACCAGGATCGGCGACAGGCCGAGCGACGGTTCGTCGAGCAGCAACAGCGTCGGCCGGTTCATCAACGCGCGCCCGATCGCGAGCATCTGCTGCTCGCCGCCCGAAAGCTGCCCGGCCGGCTGGTTGAGCCGCTCCCGCAGCCGCGGAAAATATCCGTAAACCCGCTCCAGATCGTCGGCGACGCCATCGCGATCCCGACGCGGATAGGCGCCCATCATCAGGTTCTCGCGCACGCTCAGGAACGGAAACACCTCGCGCCCCTCGGGCACATGGCTGAGACCGAGCCGCACGATCTTGTCGGCTTCGACGCGCTGGATCGGCTTGCCCAGAAATTCGATGGTGCCCTTCTGCGGATCGAGGATGCCGGAAATCGTCTTCAGCACCGTGGTCTTGCCGGCGCCGTTGGCGCCGAGCAGGGTCACGATCCTGCCGCGCGGGACTTCAAGGCTGATGCCGCGAATGGCCATGATCGGCCCATAGTAACTCTCGATATTGCTGAGCTTCAGGATGATATCGGGAGCGTTCGGAGCGTTCATGGCATCATCCTCAGGCGCCGAGATAGGCGGCGACGACGTCGGGATGGATCTGGACTTCGGCCGGCGATCCGCTCGCCAATACCTTGCCGTAGTTCAGCGCAATGACCCGGTCGGATACCCGGTTCACCAGCGTCATGTCGTGCTCGACCATCAGCACGGTGATGCCGAGCTCGGTCTTCATGTCGCGGATCCAGAACGACATGTCGTCGGTCTCCTCGACGTTCAGTCCGGATGACGGCTCGTCGAGCAGGATCAGCTTCGGCTCGGTGCACAGCGCGCGGGCAAGTTCGATCACCTTTCGCACGCCATAGGGCAGGCCGGAGATCAGCTTGTCGCGGTAGGGCGCGAGATCGAGAAATTCGATGACCTGCTCGACGCGGCGGCGATGAATCTTCTCGGCGCTGCGCACGCTCGGCATGAACAGCAGTTCCTGCCACAGCCTCGTGGTGGAATGCCGGTGGCGGCCGACCAGCAGGTTGCTGAGCACGGTCGCATTCTCGAACAGTTCGATGTTCTGGAAGGTGCGGGCGATGCCGAGCTTGGCGATGTCGAACGCCGGCTGCTGGGTGATGTCCTGGTCCTCGAAGTAAATCCGGCCCGACGTCGGGCTATAGATTCGCGAGATCAGGTTGAAGATCGAGCTCTTGCCGGCGCCGTTGGGGCCGATGATCGAAAGTATCTCACCCTTCTCGACCGCGAAATTGACGGCGTCGACCGCCTTGAGGCCACCGAAATGCAGCGAGAGATTTTCGGCGCGAAAATAGCTCACCGGTTCCGCTCCGATTTCACGTAGATCTTCTGTCGCTTGAAGGTCGCCCGCTTGTAGAGCGGGAAAAGCTGGAAGAAGAGCTTGATCTTGAGCCAGCGCCCGTAAAGGCCAAGCGGCTCGAACTGGACGAACAGGACGATGATGATGCCGTAGATGGCGCCCTTCAGGCCGTTGGCGGAAGCGAACGCGGCGACATGGTCCTGAATATGCGCCACACGCTCGGCGCCGGCGCCGAGCGTCGCAGCAATGGCGGCGGCAAGGCCCGGGACATCGTCCTTGAGGAAGGTCAGGAACGGATCGATCATGACGATGAAGATCGCCCCCAGCACCGCGCCGTGCAGGCTGAATGCGCCGCCGATCAGAATCACGATGATGAACTCGATCGAGAGCTGCAGCGTGAACATTTCCGGGCTGATAAAGGACAGCTTGTGCGCGAACAGGCAGCCGGCCATTCCGGTGATCGCAGCACTGATCGCAAACGATTTGACCTTGTAGAGCGATACATTGATGCCCATGCTTCGCGCCGCCGTCTCGCTGTCGCGGATCGCGACAAAAGCGCGGCCGGTCGGCGAACGCAGCAGGTTGAGGGTACCCACGATCGTCAGAATCAGCACACCGAGACAGAGGAAGTAGAAAGCCGGGCTGTCGCGCGGTACCGGGGTGCCGAGGAACTGAATGGTCTTGACGCGCATGCCCTCATTGCCATGCGTCACGCTTTCCCACCGCGCCATGATTTCCTCGACAATTAGGGCAAAGGAAATCGTGGCGATCACCAGGTAAATGCCCTGCAGCCGGAGCGCCGGGAAACCGACCAGCGCGCCGATCACTCCGGTCAGCAGCCCGGCGGCCATGAAATAGACCGGAAAAGGCACATTGAATTGCTGCAGGTAAGCGGTGGTATAGGCGCCGATCGCAAGAAAGGCGGCGTGGCCCAAGGACGCCTGCCCGGTAAAGCCGGTCAGGATCATCAGCCCGACGCCGACGGTGGCGTAGATGCAAACAAAGACCAGTTGGCTGACGATATAGCTCGAGAGGACGAACGGCGCGATCGCCAGAAGCGCGAGCAGCGCGCCGTAGGAGACGACATAGCCGCTGTGCGGAAACAGCCTGATGTCGTCTTCATAATCGGTCTTGAACATGAACCGCATGGTGGTTCCTAGACTTTCTTGCGCAGGTGAAGGCCGAACAGCCCTTCCGGCTTGAGCAGCAACACCACGAGAAGAACGACATAGGGAGCGACGTCCTTCCATCCTTCCGCCAAATAGAACCCGGCCATGCTCTCGATCACGCCGATCAGCACGCCGCCCACCACCGCCCCGGGAATCGAGCCGAAACCGCCGAGCACGGCGGCCGGAAACGCCTTCAGCCCCAGCACCAGGCCGACATTGGAATGAATGAAGGTGATCGGGGCGAGCAGCACGCCGGCACAGGTCGCCACCGCGGCGCTGATCGCCCAAACGATCGACACCACGCGCTTGACCGGAATGCCCATATAATAGGCCGCCAGCATGTTCTCCGAACTCGCCCGCATCGCGGTGCCGAGTGTGGTCCGGTTGAAGAACAGATACAGCAGCGCGCAAAGGATTATGGTTGCCGCAATCACCGAGAGTTTGTCATAGGCCAGCACCAGAGTACCGATCCTGACGACCCCCTGGCTGAAAGGCGTCTCGATCTTGAAGTCGTCGGTGCCCCAGATCATGCCGACGACCGAACGCAGAAAATATCCGAGCCCGATCGTCGCCATGATGATGGAGAATTGCGGATAGCCAAGGATCGGACGCACCACCAGGCGCTCCGCCAGCATCCCGAACAGCGCCATGGCCACGACCGCGGCGGCAAAACCGATCCAGTAATTGAACCCGAGAATGCCGATGAAAGTGTAGGCGAAGAACCCGCCCAGCATCATCAGGTCGCCCTGGGCGAAATTCACGACCTCGGTGGCCTTGTAGACCAGAACAAAGCCAAGCGCGATCAGGCCGTAGACGCAGCCGAGCGCAATACCACTCACCAACTGCTGAACGAAGTCCAGCATTGCCGACGTCCCTCCCCCGATGCGCCCAGCGATTCTATCGACCGCCTTGCCGCAACCCGCCGCCGTGCATTTTCGCTTCCGAAGACGCTGAAAACCTTCACACGGCGTTGATGCCTATACAGCCCAAAGCCCCGATACCTGTCAACAAAGTGCTGGTTGTCGTGCCGCGCTTGGGTAGCGGACGGTGCCACAACTTTAGGCTAACCACGCATCGGCGGGATTTGCCGCCGCCGATTCACCCCGCCGAAATATCTTGGGTCCATGGTTCGCTAGCCAAATGAGCCCGGATTGCCCGACGTGATGAATCCAGCCGAGTCCGCCCTGCAGGTACGAGGGTTAACAAAGCGTTTTGACCGCCTCGCGGTCGACGCGCTCGATCTTACCGTTCGCCGCGGCGAGTTCTATGCGCTGCTCGGACCCAACGGCGCCGGCAAGACCACGACGCTACGCATGGTGGCCGGCCTGCTGCGGCCCGATGCCGGCTCGGTATCGGTGCTCGGCATCGATGCCCTCGGCGATCCGGTTGCCGCCAAGCAGATCACGGCGTGGGTGTCGGACGAGCCGATGATCTACGACAAGCTGACGCCGCTGGAATACCTCGAATTCGTCGCCGGGCTCTGGGGCATCGATCCCNAGGTTTCGCAAGCCTCCGCCCACAGCCTCNTGGTCTCGCTCGGCCTCGAGCCGCATCTGCACGAGCGCTGCGAAGGATTTTCCAAGGGCATGCGCCAGAAGGTCGCGCTCGCCGGCGCGCTGGTGCATGACCCGCGCCTGATCATCCTCGATGAGCCGCTCACTGGCCTCGACGCGGTCTCCGCCCGTCACGTCAAGGGATTGCTGCAGGAGCGCGTGCGCTCCGGCTGCACCGTGATCATGACCACGCATATTCTGGAAGTGGCCGAACGCATGGCCGACCGCATCGGCGTGATCGCCGCCGGACGGCTGATCGCCGAAGGCACGCTTGCCGAACTGCGCCAGCAGAACGGCCAGAAAGACACCAGCCTCGAAGAGATGTTCATCGCACTGGTCGATGTCGAGGCCGCTGCATGAGTTCAGCCGCGGCCTTGGGCTGGTTTGCCCGGCATGAAATCCGGCTGGCCTGGCGTGAATGGCTGGCGATGATGACGGCCGGCCGGCGCTTGCGAATGCGCCGTGCGATCGCTGGTCTGATTGTTTTTGCTGCGATCATGCACTTGCCGGCCTATGCCGTGGTCGGCAGGTTCGCGAACCTTGAGGCGCCGCTCGACAAATCCGCCCTCATCGTCATCACCTCGACGATCTTGCTGGCATGGGCCCTGATGCTGTCGCAGGCGATCGAATCGGTGACGCGGGTGTTTTACGCCCGCGCCGATCTCGATTTGATCATGTCCTCGCCGGTGGCGCTGGCCAATGTATTTTCGGTTCGGATCGCGGCGATCGCGTTTACTGTCACGGCGATGGCGCTGGTATTGTCGACGCCTTTCGTCGATGTTCTCGTGATCGGCGGCGGTATCCGATGGTTCGCAGCCTACGGCGTGGTCGTCGCCATCGGCCTGTCCGCCGCGGCGGTTGCCATCGCCATCGCGATTACGCTGTTCCGCCTGATCGGCCCGAGCCGAACCCGCCTCGTCTCGCAAATACTCGCCGCCATCATCGGCGCCGGCTTCGTGATCGCGCTGCAAATCGCCGCCATCATGTCCTATGGCACGCTGTCACGGTTCGCGGTTCTGACATCCGACGCCGCGGCGGCCTATGCACCTGGCCTTGACAGCATCGTCTGGTGGCCCGCGCGCGCAACGCTCGGGGACAATGAAGCGTTGTTGCTTCTGCTGTCCGGCGGACTCGTGCTGCTTGGCGCCGTGATGGCGATCTTTTCGCCGCGGTTTGCCGACACCGCCGTCAGCGTCACGGCGAATGCCGCGCCAGCCCATCGCGGCCACCGCGCCAAAGCGTTTCGCGCCGGGTCGCGGCAACAGGCGCTGCGGTGGAAGGAATTTCTGCTGCTGCGGCGCGATCCGTGGCTGGTATCGCAGACCCTGATGCAACTGCTTTATCTGGTGCCGCCTGCGCTGATGCTGTGGCGCAGTTTTGCCGGCAGTTCCGCCGCCATCGTGCTGATCACCCCGGTCGTGGTGATGGCCGCGGGCCAGCTTGCCGGCGGTCTCGCATGGCTAACGATCTCGGGCGAGGACGCCGCCGATCTGGTGACGACCGCGCCGCTGCCGTCCTCGCAAGTGACCCGTGCCAAGATCGAGGTGGTGTTGATCGCGATCGGCGTCCTGTTCGCACCGCTGGTCGTCGCGCTGGCGTTTGCCTCGCTGCCGCAGGCAGCCATCACCGCGCTCGGCGTCGCAATCGCCTCCGCATCGGCCACCGCGATACAGCTCTGGTTTCGGGTGCAGGCCCGGCGCAGCCAGTTTCGCCGCCGCCAGACCTCGTCACG
>JGI24140J50213_10000774_pt1 | contig 14672 bp, 14 predicted proteins | sample BarGraIncu00222A_FD_50213 | JGI IMG/M metagenome (IMG submission 50213)
GTCCTGGTCGCTGCGGACAAGGACGTGGTCCTGGGTGCTGCCGATACCTTCCGCGCGGCCGCAGCCGACCAGCTGGCGACCTGGGGTGAACGCGTGGGGGTACCTACCATCCGCTCCGAGCGCGAGGGTGCAGATCCCGCCTCGGTAGCCTTCGACGCGGTCAGGGCCGCAATCGAGATGGAAGCTGACGTGGTCCTGATCGACACCGCCGGCCGGCTGCACAACAAGGTCGGACTCATGGACGAGCTCAGCAAGGTCAAGCGGGTGGTGGAGAAGCAGAGTCCGATCGACGAGGTTCTGCTGGTCCTGGACGCGACAACCGGACAGAACGGCCTGCGTCAGGCCGAGGTCTTCGGCGAGGTCGTCAATGTCACGGGCATCGTCTTGACCAAGCTGGACGGGACGGCCAAGGGCGGCATCGTCGTGGCTGTTCAGCGCAAGCTCGGTGTCCCGGTCAAGCTGGTCGGGCTGGGGGAGGGCCCTGACGACCTGGCCCCCTTCGACCCTGAGGCCTTCGTCGACGCCCTGATCTCCTGACCCGTGGGCCGCACAGAGGCGCTTGCGGGGGACAGGGCGATAACACCGGTGATGTCGTTCGAGCTGGAGGCACCGTACGGCGCGCCACGGGTCGCTGGACCCCTGCTGTCCATCCCCTGCTGCGGCAGCTGGCCTCGGCCGCGTTCGGCGGTGGCCCCGCCGTCCTGGCCTGGACTATCAGGGCCGGGAGGTTCTGCTCTGTGTTGCCGGCGAGGTCGGCCGTCACGATCGGGCGCTGCCGCTTCCACCATGGTTTCGCACGACCGGGGCCCTGTGCGGCGATCGGAGACTGGCTGCNCCACGACGACCCCTGCCCAGACCAGCGTGAGCATCTGGTCGACGCCCGCATCCACCAGATGTTCAGGTGCGCCGACGACGTCGAAGCCCTGGCGCTCACCGACCTCACGTTTCCCGCGCCGGTCGACCTGGCAGTGGCGCGCAGGGCACGCCGGACCCCGCCTGGGTCAGCGACAACCTGGCAGTGCTCAGTGCGGCGGTTCGCGGGCGCCTGCAGCGCCCACCGGATGACGCCGGTCGCGGCGGCTCCCAGGGGCAGGGCGATGGCACGTTCGGCCAGCGGCAGGGCGGGAAGTCCCAGGTGCTGGCGTGCCCAGCGCGGCAGCAGGGCGACTGCGCCGGCGGCCAGCGCGCCGTACCCCGCCCGCGCGCTGCCGGCAAGCGGGGGGTGAAGGAGCAGGAACCGCGCCGCATCCCGGGCCGCGGGCGTGCCCGCGAGCTCGGGCCGGTAGGACTCGAGCGAGGCGTCAAGCTCGGCAACGGTCATCGGCGGGTCGAGGACGCCGAGCCTGATCGCCACGACGGCGCACTGGGCCACGTACAGGTCCGCCTCGGGTCCGCTCAGGGGGGTCAGGCCATATCGCTGGTAGGTGCTCAGGAAGCTGTCTGCCTCGGCGATGTGCACCCACGTCAGCAGGTGCGGGTCGCGGGCGCAGTAGGGGCGGCCATCTGGGGCCCGGCCGCGTACCCGCTCGTGGATCCCGGCAACCGCCGCAATGAGGGACTGCGCGTCGCCGATGGCGGCGAACGTCGTGGTCGCCAGGAAGGTGCTGGTGCGCTGTAGCCGACCCCAGGGGCGCCCCGGTAACCCGAGTGTCCAGCCACCCCCGCCATCGCCAGTGGGTGCAGCGACTGCAGGAGCAGGGCCCGGATGCCGGCGGCGAACATCGACGCGTCGGCGTGCACGCGCCAGATCGGGTCGGAGCGGGTGAACCAGCGATCGCCCGGTTTGTCCCAGATGAGCGCGGCCTTGGCCGCGTTGTCCTGGCCGGCCACCCACTCGCGCAGCGCCATCGCCACCCTGGTGCGAAGCCGGTCGGCCAGCGGTCGGTCAGCGCCGGCCGCTGGCGGCGTGCTCGAGCCCATGGGTCAATGATGCGCAGCGGCTCCGGCCCCGATCCCTGGCCGCAGCTGCAGGCATTTACACGATGCTTACCCGGGCGGCCCATTTCTAACACGGCTGTAACAAACGACGACAGAACCCGAAACCCTTTGCCGACATCTTTGCTTCATGACAAACGACAGGGGATGCTCATGAAATTTATCGACAGTGGTGACACCGCCTGGGTCCTCGCAAGTGCCGCCCTGGTCTTGCTGATGACACCGGGTGTTGCCTTCTTCTACGGCGGCATGGTCAGGGTCAAGAGTGTGCTGAACATGATGATGATGAGTATCGGGGCGATGGCCACGATCGGTGTCGTCTGGTGCCTCTGGGGCTACAGCGAGTCGTTCGGTACGTCCTGGCACGGCTTGGTGGGCAATCCCTTCCAGCACTTCGGCCTGAGCAACCTGCTCAGCGGCCAGCAGGCGATCTACGGTTTCGTGCCCGCCCAGGCAGGATCCCCGGCCCACGGCGCCGTTGCGGCGGTGGCGGCTGTACCGGCCCACGGCGGCATACCCGCAATGGCATTCGTGGCTTTCCAGGCTGTGTTCGCCATCATCACGGTGGCCCTGATCAGCGGCGCGATCGCCGACCGCGCCAAGTACTCGACCTGGATGGTCTTCACCGTCATCTGGGCGACCGTCGTCTACTTCCCGGTCGCCAACTGGGTGTTCTCGTTCAACGGCTTCTCCTCACCTCGGGGTGGCTGGATCGCCAACCAGCTTAAGGCGATCGACTTTGCCGGCGGGACGGCAGTTCACATCAACGCGGGAGCTGCTGCTCTGGCTCTGGCCCTTGTCCTGGGCAAGAGGATCGGGTTCAACAAGGACCCCATGCGACCTCACAACCTGACCCTGGTCATGCTTGGAGCGGCGTTGCTGTGGTTCGGCTGGTTCGGCTTCAACGCCGGCTCGGCGCTGACGGCCGGCAACAGCGCCTCAGTGGTCTGGGTTAACACCATGGTGGCTACCTGTGCGGCATGCATTGGGTGGCTGGCCACCGAGCGCCTCCGCAATGGTCACGCGACCTCCCTGGGCGCGGCATCGGGCATCGTGGCCGGACTGGTCGCGATCACGCCGGCCTGTTCGTCGGTCACCCCCTTGGGCGCCATCGCGATTGGCCTCATTGCTGGGTCGGTCTGCGCAGTGGCGATCGGCATGAAGTACCGCCTCGGTTTCGATGACAGCCTTGATGTGGTCGGCGTTCACCTGGTCGGTGGCATCGTCGGGACCCTGGCGATCGGTTTCTTCGCCTCGGCATCTGCCCCGGCAGCGGTGGACGGGCTCTTCTACGGGGGTGGCCTCGACCAGCTGTGGCGCCAGGCCGTGGCTGCCGGCGCGGTGCTGATCTACTCGTTCACTCTTGCCATGCTGATCGGCCTCGCGTTGCACAAGACCATGGGCTTCCGCATCGACAAGGACGCCGAGGTGTCCGGTATCGACGTCGAGGAGCACGCTGAGACGTCCTACGATCTTGGTTCACTAGGCGGTGGCGGCCTCATCAAGGCAGGGGCGGCACTGTTCGGGGCGCAGACCATGAGCTCCACCGCGAGCGCCGCGACGCCCAACCGGCAAGGAGCACCATCATGAGACTGGTCACCGCGATCATCAAGCCCTTCAAGCTCGATGAGGTCAAGCAGGCCCTGGAGGCTTACGGCATCACCGGAATGACGGTCAGCGAGGCGAGCGGCTACGGTCGCCAACGCGGACACAGCGAGGTCTACCGCGGCGCCGAGTACAAGGTCGACTTCGTCCCCAAGGTCCGGGTGGAGGTCGTCGTCGACGACGTTGACGCCGCCGACGTGATGAACGTTATTCTCAAGGGAGCCCAGACCGGAAAGATCGGTGACGGCAAGATCTGGACCGTTCCGGTTGAGGACGTGGCCCGGGTACGAACCGGTGAACGCGGCCTGGACGCGTTGTAGGAGAACGTCTCTCATGATGGGACTCGGGCAGACCGAGAAAGTGGACCTTAACCAGCAGAGACTCGACCTGGCCGGCACCCGGGGCTTCACCGCCCCGGGTGCCGGCCCGCTGCGGCGGGCTGCCATGGCGGAGCTGAGCCGGCGCTGGATCAACGAGGTCTGGATGGCGGCAACCTACGGAGCCCGCACCGACGGGGTAGCCCTGGCCAGTGTGGGCAGCCTGGCCCGTGGCGACTCCGGACCCCTGAGCGACTTCGACCTGGTGCTGTTGCACGACGGACGCTCGATGTCGGCCAAGGAGGTCAAGGCTCTGGCCGATCGCATCTGGTACCCGATCTGGGACGGTGGCGCCAAGCTCGACCACAGCGTCCGCACCGTTGGTGAGTGCCGCAGCGTGGCCGCCAAGGATCTGTCCGCGGCGGTCGGGCTGCTGGATCTGGACCTGCTCGCCGGCGACGAGCAGGTTGTCGCAGCAGCCCGTTCAACGCTGGGGCACGACTGGCGCGCCAATGCCCGTCGCCGGCTGCCCGAGCTGGTCGAGTCACTGGAGGCGCGCCACCACCGCCACGGGGACCTGGCCCAGAGCATTGAGCCGGACCTGAAGGAGGCCCGCGGGGGGCTGCGCGACATGTCCGTCCTGCGCGCCTTGACCGCCGCCTGGCTAGCCGACCGCCCGCACGGACAGGTTGACGGCGCCTACGGCACACTGCTGGACGCCCGGGACGCCTTGCAGGTGGTGACCGGTAGGGGTCGCGATCGCCTCGGGCTGCAGGACCACGACGCCGTGGCCGCCCTGCTGGGCTACTCCGACGCCGACTCGATGTTGTCGGTGGTCGGCACAGCGGCACGCACAGTCAGCTACGCGATAGACGGGACGGTGCGCCGCGCAGCCCAGTCCCAGCGGGCACGCACCTTGCGGGTCGGTCCCCGCCGGCCGGTCCTGAAGACACTGGGCTTCGGACTGTTCGAGCATGACGGGGAGGTGGTGCTCGGTGCCCACCTGGACCCCTCCAGGGATCCTCTGCTGGTTCTTCGCGCCGCCGTGGCCGCGGCTCGGCGCGGTCTGCCTCTGGCCCCGGCAACCCTGACCAACCTCGCGGCGCACTGCCCGCCTATTGCCGTGCCGTGGAGCCCGGTGGCCCGGTCACTGTTCACCGACCTGCTTGCCTCGGGTCCGGGACTGATCGGGGTGTGGGAGGGCCTGGACCTTGCCGGGATCATCGACGCGTGGCTGCCGGAGTGGTCGGCTGTGCGCAGCAGGCCACAGCGCAACCCGGTTCACCGGCACACGGTTGACCGGCACCTGATCGAGACGGTCGTGATGGCGACAGCCCTGCTGCCCGAGGTCGCGCGCCCTGACCTGCTGCTCCTGGCGGCCCTCCTGCATGACATCGGCAAGATCGCCGGCGCCTACGACCACAGCCTGGTCGGAGCGCCGATTGCGGCCACGGTGGCCGCCCGCATGGGTCTGGGCGAGTCCGAGGTGGAGGTCGTCGAGCTGCTCACCCGTGAGCACCTGACACTGATCGACCTGGCGACCCGGCGCGACCCGGCCGACCCGCAGACGATCGCGTCCGTGACCGAGGCGGTCGGCGCTCGCCGGGAGGTGCTGGAGCTGCTTCGTGCCCTGACCGAGGCCGATGCCAGCGCGGTGGGCGCGGCCGCCTGGACGGACTGGCGGGCCCAGCTGCTCGAGCAGCTCGTCGCCGGCGCACGCGGCGCCCTGGGCGAGGAAGCTCAGCCGGTCGTCCCGGCTGAGGAGATCCGCGATCTTCTCTCACCCGAGGTCGTGGCCCAGGTCGCCATGGGGGAGCCCCACGTGGTCGTTCATCCCATCGGAGGCGCTTTCCGCATCGACGTCTTCGACCGTGATCGCCTGGGCCTGTTTGGGGACACCGCCGGGTTGCTGGCCGCCTACGGGTTGATCGTGCGCACAGCCCGTGTGCGGACCCAGGAGGGTATCGCCGCCAACCAGTGGCAGGTCGACTCTCCCGGCGGTGATGCTCCGGATGCTGCCGTTATCGCCCGCGGGCTCGCGAGCCTGCGCGAAGGGGATCGTCAGCCGTTGCGCGGGCTGGATCGTCGCAGCACCCTCAGCCCTGGCCTGGGCCAGGCTCGCCGGCGCGCACAGACCCGCGCAATGGTCGTGCCGCATGCCTCTGCGGACGCCACCGTCATCGAGATCCGGGCTCAGGACCGTCCTGCCCTCCTGCACGAGGTCGGAATGACCTTCGCCCGAGCCGGTCTGAGCGTGCACAGTGCCTACATCGCCACGTATGCCGGTCAGACCCTGGACACGTTCTACCTGAGCGAGTTCGGCGGACGGCCCCTGTCTCCAGCGCGGGTCGCCCAGACCATCTCCATGCTGATGGACGCATGCGACGCGCCATCGCCGGCGGGAAGATAACCTTGCTGGGTGTTCACGAGCCTCTCTGACCGACTGACCGCCACCTTCAAGAACCTGCGCGGCAAGGGACGGCTGTCCGAATCGGATGTCAACGCGACGATTCGCGATATCCGGGTTGCCCTGCTGGATGCCGACGTTGCGCTGCCGGTGGTCCGCGAGTTCACCGGCGCCGTTCGCGAGCGAGCCCTGGGCGCCGAGGTCAGCGGGGCGCTGAACCCGGCCCAGCAGATCGTCAAGATCGTCAACGAGGAGCTCGTGACGATCCTGGGTGGGCAGACGCGCCGGATCGAGTTTGCCAAGAACCCGCCGACGGTCATCATGCTTGCCGGTCTGCAGGGCTCTGGTAAGACCACCCTGGCCGGCAAGCTGGCCAAGTGGCTCAAGGACCAGGGTCACACCCCGATCCTGGTAGCGGCCGACCTTCAGCGGCCCAACGCGGTGACCCAGCTACAGGTCGTCGGTCAGCGCGCGGGGGTCCCGGTCTTCGCCCCAGAACGCGGAAACGTTGCCGGTTACGACGCCGGCGCCCAGTCCGGTGACGGCACCAGGTCCTTTGGTGACCCGGTGGCGGTCTCGGCAGCGGGCATCGTCGAAGCCCGCGCCAAACAGCATGACGTGGTCATCGTGGACACCGCAGGGCGCCTGGCGATCGACGAGAACCTCATGCAGCAGGCCGCCGACATCCGGGCTGCCATCGCCCCCGACGAGGTCCTGTTCGTCATCGACGCCATGATCGGCCAGGCGGCGGTCGACACCGCGCTGGCCTTCCAACACGGCGTGGACTTCACCGGCGTGGTCCTGACCAAGCTCGACGGCGACGCCCGCGGCGGTGCCGCTCTGTCGGTGGCCAAGGTCACCGGCCGGCCGATCATGTTCGCCTCTACCGGTGAGAGCGTCACCGACCTCGAGGTCTTCCACCCGGACCGGATGGCGTCGCGCATCCTGGACATGGGTGACGTGCTGACCCTGATCGAGCAGGCGGAGAAGGCCTTCGATCGCGGTGAGGCCGCGGAGATGACCCGCAAGTTCCTGGAGGACGAGGACTTCACCTTCGACGACTTCCTGAACCAGATGGCAGCCATCAAGAAGATGGGCTCGCTGAAGGCGATGCTCAAGATGATGCCCGGAATGGGTCAGATGCGCGACCAGCTGGACTCCCTGGACGAGAGCGAGTTCGACCGGGTCGAGGCCATGGTGCGTTCGATGACCCCCTTTGAGCGTGGCCATCCCAAGCAGATCAACGGCTCACGCCGGGCCCGGATCGCCCGAGGGTCAGGGGTGGGCGTCTCCGAGGTGAACGGCCTGCTCGAGCGGTTCGGCCAGGCCCAGAAGATGATGCGTTCGCTGCGTCGCGGTGGCGGCGGGGGCATTCCCGGGATGCCGGCCATCCCGGGAATGGGCGGCGGGAAGAAGGCCCTCAAGGGTCAGCAGCGTAAGAAGGGTAAGAGCGGAAACCCGGCTAAGCGTGCCCAGGAGGAGAAGGCCGCAGCCGACAAGAGTGCCGGTGCCCGGATGGCCGCGGCCAAGAGTGCTTTCGGCATGCCGGGCGCTGCCGATGCCGGGGCCGAGCCCGGGGCGGGCGGCCCAGGTGACCCTGCAGACCTCGAGCTGCCGAAGGGCTTCGAGAAGTTTCTCGGCACCTAGGCTGCCCTGCCGCGGTTCGCTGCTGGGACTGGCTGCTGCCAGAGCGCATCATCACCGGACGGCCGCCGGGCTCGGGTATCGCCCCCCCTAGGAGAAATCCGATGATCCAGCAGGCCGGCGGCGTCCCGGCCCGCCGCAATCATGCCGTGACTGGGACCAGGGAGCGGTTCGGCTTCGCGCTGACCCACCTGCAGGACCGCGCGCGCCCGTGTGCGCGCCATTTCGCGACATGGATAGGGTCGCCTGCATGACCTCGCCGGTGCTGCACATCAAGGGAAGCGTTCTGGTCGGGCCTCAGGAGGTCCGCGACGAGCTCTGGGTCGTCGCAGGCCGGATCACCTATGACCGCCCGTCGTCGGGCGCCGATGTCCAGACCGTGTCCGGCTGGGTGCTTCCGGGACTGGTGGACGCCCACTGTCATGTCGGACTGGACGCCTCAGGAGCGGTGGATGACGCGACCGCCGAGGGCCAGGCGCTCACCGACCGCGACGCCGGCGCGCTGCTGTTGCGTGATGCGGGCTCCCCGGCCGACACCCGCTGGATCGACGACCGGGCCGACCTGCCACGTATCGTGCGAGCCGGCCGGCACCTTGCCCGGACCCGCCGCTACCTCCGCAACTACGCCCACGAGATCGAGCCGGAGGACCTGGCTGCCTACGTCGTCCGGCAGGCCCGCGCGGGTGACGGCTGGGTCAAGCTGGTCGGCGACTGGATCGACCGGGACACGGGGGACCTCAGCCCCTGCTGGCCGCGTGAGGCGTTGGCCACGGCCATCGCTGCCGCACACCAGGAGGGTGCCCGGGTGACCGCTCACTGCTTCGGTGAGGAGTCCCTGGGCGACTTTGCCGCGGCTGGGGTCGACTGCATCGAGCACGCCACCGGGCTGGTCACTGACACCATCGACTCCTTTGCCGCCCAAGGGATCGCGATCGTCCCGACCCTGGTGAACATCGCCACCTTCCCGTCGATTGCCGCCGGCGCGCAGGACAAGTACCCCATCTACGCGGCACACCTTCGCGACCTGCACTCTCGCCGTTATGACACCGTCATGGCGGCCCATGACGCGGGCGTGCCCATCTATCTGGGCACCGACGCTGGCGGGTCCCTGCCTCACGGTCTGGTGGCCCAAGAGGCGGTCGAGCTCGTGCGAGCCGGGCTGTCCGCCATCGAGGCCCTGACGGCCGCCAGCTGGGGTGCTCGGTCCTGGCTGCAGAGGCCGGGCCTGCAGGAGGGTGCGGACGCTGATCTCGTGGTCTATCCGGGCGACCCGCGCCAAGACGTGGGGATTCTTGTGGCGCCGGAGCACATCGTGATGCGGGGGACGATTGTCCACTGAACCGGGAGCACGTCGGGCCACCAGCGACCGCGTCTGGGTCGCCACGGCCGGTGAGCAGGACATCGGGCCGTACCGGCGCGCGGTCGCGGCGTCGCGCGCACGGCTCGCCAGGTGGAACCCGGTCGATCCCGACGATCTCGTCCGATCACTGCCGCTGCAGTCTCGTAACCGGCGCACGTTCCTGATCCACGCGGTCCACCCCGAGGGTGAGCACGACATCGTGGGCAAGGTCAACGTCAGCGACGCGGTGCGCGGTCGGTTTGAGTCAGCGGCGCTGGGTTATGACGCCTACGACCCGTATTCGGGTCGTGGACTCTTTGCCGAAGGGCTGCGCCTGCTGCTGGACCTGCTCTTCGCGCCAGAGGATGCGGGTGGGATGGGCCTGCACCGCGTGCAGGCTGCCGTACAGCCCGGCAATGTGCGCTCCGCCGGGCTCCTGCGATCCCTGGGATTTCAGCGTGAGGGCTTCTCGCCCCGCATGCTCTGGTTGCCCGGGGCCGATGGCATCGAGGGATGGCAGGACCACGACTCGTACGTGGTGATGGCTGACGAGTGGCCCGCCCAGCCCTACCCGAAGCCCCGATGCCGGGCGATCGTCGCCCTGGTGAACGGGGCTGGTTCGTGCGCGAGCGCGGTGGCCCGTCAGCTGGCCGCGGAGCTGAGGGTTCCGTTGTTCTCCCAGGACGTCGTCACCAAGAGCGGGCAAGACGCCCTGTGGGCGCTGCTGGCGGACTCGCCGGTCGGCGGGGTGGTTCAGCGCTCCTTCCGGCCGGGCGATGCGGGGCCGGTGGCCGAGGGGTTGCGCCGTTGCGGGCTGGATCCCGCCACGGTCCCTGAGATCTGGTGCGTCGGCGACCAGGACGGCGTGTGCGCACCGGTGGGCCTGGGACCGAGGGTGGCGCTGCCTGCGCGCCCGGACCTCGGCAGGGCTGACCTGGTTCGGCTGGCGCTTCAGGTGGGCGCCCGGCCGGTACCGGCATCTGAGACCTGACCGGCAGGGGTTTGACAGGCCATATCGCAGCGGAGAGACTCCTACCAGTCACATAGGAATTGGACCTTCGCCGATGAGGCGTGGGCCAGCGCGGCTCACGCCTCGCGGAGAACCGGGAGTCCTCGATGTCCAGACCGCTAGCTCGCGTCGCCCTGGCAATTGGCGCCGTTGTCGCCACTGTGGGCTTGTCGGCCTGTGGAGGCAGCACGCAGGCCGCCGGGGGTGCCCTGGCGGTGGTGCGGCTGGGTTACTTCCCCAACCTGACCCATGGCACGGCAATCGTGGCCGACACGGAGGGATTCTTCGCAAGGCACCTCGGGGCGACCAAGCTCCAGGTCTCGACGTTCAGTGCCGGCCCGGCTGCGATGGAGGCACTGAAGTCCGGGGCTCTGGATGCGACCTACGTCGGTCCTGGTCCGGCCACCAACGCCTTCATCAACTCCGGTGGCAAGGCCCTGACTGTTGTCGCCGGAGCGGCCACCGGTGGTGCCTCGCTTGTAGTGGCCCCGTCGATCACGAAGGCAGCCGACCTCAAGGGCAAGAAGGTGAGCACCCCGTCGCTGGGCAACACCCAGGACATCGCGTTGCGGTACTGGCTCAAGCAGCAGGGCCTGACCACAGATCTCCAGGGAGGCGGGGATGTCAGTGTGGTGCCGCAGGACAACGCGCAGGTCGTGGACGCGTTCAAGCAGAAGCTCATCGTCGGTGCCTGGGTGCCCGAGCCCTACGCGACCCGGCTGGTGGCCGCTGGCGGCAAGGTCCTGGTGAACGAGCATGACCTGTGGCCGGGCAGAGCGTTCGCCACCACCGTCCTTGCCGTGCGCACCGACTTCCTGGCGGCGCACCCTGCGACCGTTACGGCTTTGCTCGCCGGCGAGCTTGACGCCACCGCGTTCATCGCTAAGAACCCAGCCAAAGCGCAGAAGGATGTCGCAGACCTGATCGCCCGGATCTCGGGCAAACCCATGGCCCAGTCCGTCATCCTGGCAGCGTGGAAGCAGCTCGAGTTCACCGCTGACCCGGTGGCCACGTCAGTGCTGGCCGGTGCCCAGCATGCCTTTGCGGTCGGCGTGCTTACGAAGGACCCCAAGCTCAACGCCATGATCAACCTGAGCCTGCTCAACAACCTGCTCAAGGCACAGGGAAAGCCGGCGATAGCCCCGTGACCGCCTCGACGGCGGCCACCAGCGCTGGGCAGGTGGTTGAGCAACCTTCATCAACCCGACCAGCGGTCGGCCTTGCGCAGGTGAGTAAGCGGTATGACGGTCACGACGGTGTCCTGGCCCTGGACGGGATCAGCCTGACGGTCCAGCCGGGTGAGTTCCTGACGCTGGTCGGGGCTTCGGGGTGCGGAAAGTCCACCCTGCTCAACATTGTCAGCGGGCTCGACCAGCCCACATCGGGCTCGGTCGAGGTGGACGGACAGGCAGCCTTCATGTTCCAGGAGCACGCGCTGTTCCCCTGGCTGTCCGCCCTGGACAACGTTGCCACGCCCCTGCGGCTGGCGGGAGTCGGCAAGAAGGATCGCGACGCCCAGGCCCGCGACTATCTTCAAGCCGTTCACCTGGCTGACTTCGCCGACCGTCGCCCGCACGAGCTGTCCGGGGGCATGAAGCAACGGGTGGCAATTGCTCGGACCCTCGCGACCCATGCGCCCATCTTGCTCATGGACGAGCCTTTCGGCGCGCTCGACGCGATGACGCGCGACCTTCTGCACGATGAGCTGGAGTCGATCTGGAAGGAGCGCAACCTGACGGTCCTCTTCGTCACCCACAACGTTCGTGAGGCGGTGCGCCTGGGGGACCGAGTCGCGCTGCTGTCCAGCCGCCCCGGGCGGGTCCTGGCGGAGTACGACGTTGCCATCGACCGGCCACGTCGCATCGAGGACCGTGACGTCTCGGTTCTGGCCGGGCAGATTACCAGCGCGCTGCGCGAGGAGGTGGCCCGTCATGGTGCTTGATCTCAATGCCCGACGGGGCAGCTCACCCGGCCATTCGGGCGGGCCGCCGGGCGACGGTGGCGCGGTCCCGGCGGCGTCCTGCAGAGATGCGTTGCAGGAGAATGAGATCCGGGGCCTTGACGCCCTCCAAGACGGTTCACTGGTCTCGCCGCGGGCCCACGCGCTGTGGCGGGCGACCTGGCCCAAGCTGGCGGCCGTGGCCATCGCGCTGGGGCTGTGGCAGCTCGTGGCGATTAGCGGGTGGCGGCCGAGCTACGTCCTGCCCGGCCCGGTGCCGGTCTTTGGTGAGCTCGCCAACCAGCTGGTGACTGGCGCCTTCTGGCAGGCCGTGGCCATCACGATGACCCGCGGCATCGTTGGATTCGCGATCGCCGCTGCTCTGGGGCTGGCACTGGGGGTTCTGGTGGCACGCTCACGGATCCTGCGCGCCGCCATCGGATCCCTGATCACCGGCCTGCAGACGATGCCGTCGATTGCCTGGTTCCCGCTGGCGATCCTGCTGTTCCAGCTGTCTGAGCAGGCCATTTTGTTCGTCATCCTGATTGGTGCGGTTCCCTCGATCGCCAACGGGGTCATCGGCGGGGTGGACTATGTTCCTGCGCTGCTCGTGCGTGCCGGTCGCAACCTCGGCGCGCGAGGGCTGTCGTTGTACCGCCTTGTCGTCCTGCCGGCAGCCCTGCCCAGCATCGTGCTGGGGCTCAAACAGGGCTGGGCGTTCGCCTGGCGATCGCTGCTGGCGGGCGAGCTTCTGGTCTCTATCGCCAACCGGCCCAGCCTCGGCGTCTTTCTGACGCAGAGCCGTGAGCTGGGCGACACGTCCTACATGATCGCCCTGATGATCACGATCCTGGCGATCGGGATCCTCGTGGACGCGGTCTTCTCAGGCATTGAGCGTGGCATTCGCCGACGTCGGGGGGTTGTCGTCGGCAGCTGACTGGGGCCGGCAGGGGCAACAATCGACTCATGGACATCTCCGCCAGGACCGACTACGCCATCCGAGCGTTGCTCATGCTCGCCCAGGAGGCTCATTCGAACGGGGCGTCAGTCTCCGTGGATACACTGGCGCGGCGCCAGGTCCTGCCCCGCAAGTTCCTCGAGGCGATCCTGGGTGACCTACGGCGGGCCGGGATCGTCGTCAGCCACCGCGGTCCGACCGGTGGCTACACGCTGTCGCGGTCCGCTTCGCTGATCAGCCTCGGCGAGGTCTTCAGAGCTGTCGACGGACCGCTGGCCGAGGTGCGCGGGCTGCGCCCCCACGAGACCTCCTATGACGGGGTTGCTGAGCATCTGCCGGTCCTGTGGGTTGCGGTCCGCGCGAGTCTGAGGCGAGTTCTGGACGGGACAACTCTCGAACAGCTGCTCACCGGGCAATTGCCTGCGCAGGTGCGCGACCTCGCCGATGATCCGCAGGCCTGGCAGAACCGCTGAGCATGGCGGGACGGGAGCAGCAGCTGAGCGCTCAGCGTGATCCCGGGTGGTTGTAACGGGGGACGATCTCCTGGCCCGACAGCTGCTGGATGGCGGCCATGACTGCGTCGGTCGCCTCACGCCGGGCAAGGCCGGGTTTGGTCCCCTGCAGGTAGCTGAAGTCCAGGGGCGTCCCGAACCGGATGGTGATCTTGCGGATCCGCGGTACCCGCGAGCCCACAGGCTGGATGTCCTGGGTGCCCGACAGTGCCACCGGCACGACGGGGCAACCGGCGGTCAGTGCCAGCCAGGCCACGCCAGTTCGACCGCGGTAGAGGCGACCGTCGCGCGATCTCGTTCCCTCGGGGTAGATGCCAAACGCGAGCCCTTTCTGCAGGATCTCCAGGGCCGAGTCCAAGGCCTCCTGGGCGGCGCCGGCTGTTCCACGCTGGATGGGGATGGAGCCGACTGCGGTGAACAGCCAGCGCTTCACGGTGCCCCGCAGGCCGCGACCCGTGAAGTACTCGGACTTGGCCAGGAACACCACCCGCCGTGGAGCGACCAGCGGGATGACGAGGCTGTCGACGAACGAGAGATGGTTGCTGGCCAGCAGGAGCGGCCCCGTGCGCGGGATGTTCTCCCGGCCCTCGATGACGGGGCGATAGATCAGCCGGGCTAGTGGTCCGAGTGCTTTTCTGCTCAGCGTGTAAAGCATGGCTCCCAAGTCGTCTCGAGGTTCAGCTATCGCCTGGCAATGGCAGAGGTTCCACTGATTTTACCGGCGTCGGGAATGCTCTCTGCGGGCGGTTCACGACAGGGATCTGACAGGCTGAGCTCAGGTGGGTTCGAAGGATGGCGTCTCATCTGGCAGACTAATGCGCGTACTCGTCTGTCTGCGGCCCCTCTCTCCGCTTCGGACGTGTCCATCCGAGCGTCACGAGCCGTATCCCCACGCGGATGCCGTGACGACTCAACCCAGACAAGAAACAGGAGTCACCACCACAGTGGCCGTCAAGATTCGTTTGAAGCGCATGGGCAAGATCCATGCACCGTTCTACCGTGTCGTC
>JGI24140J50213_10000775_pt1 | contig 14662 bp, 15 predicted proteins | sample BarGraIncu00222A_FD_50213 | JGI IMG/M metagenome (IMG submission 50213)
CCAGCTGATGCTGACGTAGCTGTCGGCTATGGACACGGCGACATGGCCGACCAGCAGGGCCATGGCCAGCAGGCTGAGCCGGCGGTGCAGGTCGGTCGACACGAAGCGAGGCACCCGCCCGCCGGCACGGGCCGTGCGGCTGACGACCCCGAGCGCTGTCACAGCCGTGAAGACGACGAGCAGCACGAGGCCGAGGGACCGGGTGAGGTACCAGGTCACGAGGCGACCGCCCGCCGCTCGGTCGGCCACCTTCCGACAGCGGTGACCGTGCCGTCGGCAGCGACGAGCCGGGCCGGCAACCCGGTCGCCTCGATCCACCGGAGGCCGCCGGACCCCTTGACCACGACCGCGGTCGACGCGATGTTCGCATCGACGCAGGTCGCGGCGGCCACGGTGGCCGTGCGCCACACCTCGCGTACGGGCAGGCCGGTGACGGGGTCGAGCAGGTGGTGCATCGGGCGCCCCGACTCCGTCCACCGACGTGCTCGCGTCGTGGACGTGGCGAGGCCGCCGTCGCGGATCTCGACGAGGGGTCCGTCGACCTCGTCGGGTCGCTCCACGACGCGCACGAGCCACGGCTCGGCCTCGTCGGTCCCGCGTACTGCGAGGTCGCCGCACAGCGAGACGAGGACCGCGCCGCGGGTGGACTTGTGGGCGCTCGCGGCGGCCAGGTCGGCGGCCAGCGCCTTCGCGGTGGCACCCAGGTCGAGCAGCACGCCGGGCGGCACCGCGAGCGTCAGGGCCGGCTCGTCGAGGTCCACGTCGTGCCAGCGCGCGGTGCGCCGGACCGCAGGGACGCGGCCCCACCCGCCTGCCGCCGCCAGCTCGGTGATGTCGCGGTCGTAGCCGGCGGCGACGAGCGCCGTACCCAGCGTCGGGTCGACGGCCCCCTCGGTCAGCCGGGCGGCCCGCAAGGCCTCGGCCACCGCGCGTGCGAGCAACGGCGACACCGGGGTCCGCTCGCCACCTGCGGTCGCGAGCCTCGACACCTCGGAGTCGGGCCGGAACCGGCTGCACGCCTCGTCGACGGCCATGACTACTGCGTCGACGGCGGCGCGCGCGGTCTTGAGGTCGGCGGCCCCGCGCACCACCAGCCGGGCGGTACCGCCCCAGAGCGGCCAGTCGACCGACCGCTCTCGCGCCGGCCGGCCGGCCATCACGAGCCGCCGGTGGACGCGCTGGGCGAGGGGGTGGGTGTGGGCGGTGTGGGCTTCGGTGTCGGGGTCGGTGTCGGCTTGGGCTTCGCCGACGGGCTCGGCGGCCTGGTCGTGCGGGCAGGTGTCGGCTTCGCGGTCTTGGGCTTCGAGCGCGACGTCGTCCGCGCCTGGGTGGTCGCGCGCGTCTTCTCCGTACGTACCGCCGTGGGCGCCGTCGAGGGAGGGCGCAGCGGCGCGGCGGTTCTCGACGCGGACGGGCTCGCCGAGGCCGAAGCGAACGTGGGCGACGAGCTGGGCACCGCGCCGGGCGACAGCCGGCCGGCCGTACCTGCCGGGCGAGCCGTCGAGGTGGCGGCCGCGCTGGCCGCGGTCGACGAGAGGGCGACGGCGACGACCCCGGTGGCCACGGCTGCCGCGGCGACCGAGGCCGCGGTGACGGCATCGACAAGTCGGACGGCGCGATCGCGGCGCCGTCCTGAGAGATGAGGGGAGGGGTCCATGGGTCGAGGAGCGCGCCAGAGCGGGCGGCTCAGGTCCTCCCCGGACCGTTGCTCACCATGAGTCAAGGAGTATCACCGACGGTAGTCGGATGGATACACCCGTGCGGGTGACCGCGGCCGCGCAACGACGCGCAACGACGCGCGAGATCCGGTGGGCCTCACGACGCGGTCCGTACCTGCCGACTTGTAGGGTCAGGGCGCGAGGGGTCAGCCCATCGTCCGATCGGGAGGGGCACGATGACCAGCAGGGACACCGGCGGGTCCAGCGGTGGCGGCCAGGAACGTACCGGCCGGCGCAGCGAGGACACCGAGGTCGAGCCGGACGGCGCCGACGAGGCCACCGCCGCCGTCAGCGAGCGCAAGGCTGCCATCGACGAGGACGTCGACGCGATGCTCGACGAGATCGACGAGGTCCTCGAGACCAACGCCGAGGAATTCGTCCGCGGCTTCGTCCAGAAGGGCGGCGAGTAGTCCGTGGAGCCACGATCCCAGGGCTCCGGCGGCCTGCCGGACGGGTTCATGAACCCGGGCACGTCGTCGTTCACCGACTTCCTGCGCGAGCAGGCCCCCCAGCTGCTGCCCGGCCTGCGCACCCTCCCAGCGGGCACCGTCGAAGCGCCGCACGGCACGACGATCGTGTCGGCGACGTTCCCCGGCGGCGTGGTGATGGCCGGAGACCGGCGCGCCACGATGGGCAACGTCATCGCCCAGCGCGACATCGAGAAGGTCTTCCCGGCCGACGAGTTCTCCTGCGTCGGGATCGCCGGCACGGCCGGCCTCGCCATCGAGCTCGTCCGGCTGTTCCAGGTCGAGCTCGAGCACTACGAGAAGATCGAGGGCGCCCAGCTCTCGCTCGACGGCAAGGCCAACCGCCTCGCGACCTTGATCCGCGGCAACCTCGGCATGGCCATGCAGGGCCTCGCCGTCGTCCCCCTGTTCGCCGGCTTCGACCTCGAGACCGGGCGCGGCCGCATCTTCTCGTACGACGTGACCGGCGGGCGCTACGAGGAGCACGCCTTCCACTCGGTCGGCTCGGGGTCCATGTTCGCGCGCGGCTCGCTCAAGAAGCTGTACGGGCCCGACCTCACCGAGGCCGAAGCAGTCGCCGTGTGCGTCGAGTCGCTGTACGACGCGGCCGACGACGACTCGGCGACCGGTGGTCCCGACCTTGCCCGCAAGATCTACCCGGTCGTCGTCGTCGTCACCGAGCACGGCTTCCGCCGCGTGCCAGAGGACGAGATCGGCGGCGTCGTCGGCAGCGTCGTCGAGGCCAGGCTCGCCCGCCCGGACGGACCGACCGGCGTGCGCGGCTCCGCCATCTAGGCCACCTAGACCACCCGCCCACCCAGACCCTGCTCAAGATCTGAGGACCCCCCGGTGTCGATGCCCTTCTACGTCTCGCCCGAGCAGATCATCAAGGACAAGGCGGACTACGCCCGCAAGGGAATCGCGCGGGGCCGCAGCGTCGTCGTCGTGCAGTACGCCGACGGCATCGCCTTCGTCGCCGAGAACCCGTCGCGGGCCCTGCACAAGGTGAGCGAGATCTACGACCGCATCGCGTTCGCCGCGGTCGGCAAGTACAACGAGTTCGAGAACCTGCGCGTCGCCGGGGTGCGGCTGGCCGACATGCGCGGCTACTCCTACGACCGCCGCGACGTCACCTGCCGAGGCCTCGCCAACGCGTACGCGCAGACGCTCGGCACCATCTTCACCGAGAACAACAAGCCGTACGAGGTAGAGATGGTCGTCGCCGAGATCGGCGACGAGCCCGAGGCCGACCAGATGTACCGCCTCACCTTCGACGGCTCCGTCGCCGACGAGCACGGCTTCGTGGCGATGGGCGGGCAGTCCGACCAGATCGCGACCGCCCTCACCGAGCGTTACGCCGACGGGTTGGACCTGCCCGAGGCGGTCACGCTCGCGGTGAGCGTGCTCGCCGAACAGGGTGCCCCCGAGCCCCGCACGCTGGACGCGGGTCAGCTCGAGGTCGCGGTCCTGGACCGTACCCGTACCGGTGCCCGCAAGTTCCGCCGCGTCACGGGGGAGCGGCTCGCCGGCCTCCTGGCCGCCCCCGCCTCGTAACCGGCGTCGCCGGATCTGCCCGACAACCCCCCACCCGCGCCAACCACCAGGACGTGTCGACTACTGGTGCTGGACCCCCGGCAGACGACACGTACCCCAAGCACTACAGGTGCATCGCGGCGAAGGTGACGTGGTCGACGATGCCGGTGGGGTGCAGGTGGTGCCGGCGCTGCCAGGCGGCGACGGTCCGCGTCGTGACCTCGCCGTAGAAGCCGGACACCGGGCGGACGTGCAGCACCCGCTGCACGAGCAGCACGTGCGAGCCGTGGTCGCCGGGCTTGGCGAACGGTGGCACCGCCGGCCGCGGCAGGAACCCCATCGCTATGGCGGTCTGCACGGTGATGACGCCGCTGATCGGCAGGTGATGGTTGCGCTGCCACACCGCCACCGTGTGCGTCGTGACGGTCCCGTAGAACCCCGACGCCGGCCGGATCCCGAGGATCCGCTGGATGGCGCGGACCCGGGACGAGTCGTCGCCCGGCTTGGCGAAGGGCGGCACCGGCCGCGCGACGAGCCCCATCGCCATGGCCGTACGAAGGTCGACGACCCCCGTAGCCGGCAGGTGGTGGTTCCGTTGCCAGGAGGCGACGACGACGGCGGTCTCGGCGCCGTAGAAGCCGGACAGCGGACGGATCCGCAGCGCCTTCTGCAGAGCCAGGACGTGGGCACCGGAGTCACCACGGTGGGCGAAGATCTGGTCTGTGACCGGCGCGGTCGTCACCGGGCCGCAGGGGGTGAGCCGGGGCCGGGAGTACGCCGGCGCGAGCTGGCCGACGAAGGTGGCACAGGGGCCGTAGTCCACCGGCGCGACCTTTCCGGTCCACCAGGAGGTGCGCTTCATCGCCCCGTTCCAGCCGAACGAGAAGTGGACGTGGTCGGTGTGTGCCGAGACGCCGACGTACGGCCGCCAGCCCTCCGAGGCGCGGTAGGCCCCCCAGATGCGGCGGTTCCAGATGATGTACATGATCCCGAACCGGCGGGCGTTCCAGCCCGGCTCGCCGTGCGGGCCGGGCGCGATCAGCCAGTCGACCGCCTCCGTCGCGACGTACGCGTCGGCGTAGACGTGCGCGTCGAGCATCCAGTCCCACGCACGCCCCTCCTTGTGCTCGGACAGGCCGCCGCTGTTGCAGGCCAGGACGATCCCGCCGTCCCGCCCGCGCTTGTAGGTGGCCAGCATGAGGTCGCGGAAGGCGATGACACCCGGCTTCGCGGTGGGGTCGCAGGAGTCCTGGGGCACGTACGGCTCCGCAGCCTCTGCGGTCGCCGGCAGCCGTACGTGGGCCGCGGGGTGCAGCGGGCGGGCCGCCGCCTCGGCGCCCAGGGGAAGGGTGAGCGCCGCGACGGCCCCAGCCATGGCCAGGATCCCGGCCGTACCTGCCAACCGACCGAAGGGAGAACCGCTTCGAGCCCCGCTGTGCCGACCCACCAGGGAGACCTCTCTTCCGTGTCGCGGGCACTCGTCACGTGCGTCCGTCTGGCTACTTCTGTCACTCGTGTCACCCAGGTGGCCTAGAGCCACACTGGTCGCATCGGCGGTCAGCCGCAATCCCTTGAACCCGGAAAGTCAAGCGACACGCCGAATCACATCCGTGTGATCTTCGGCCAACTGGGCCCCGTCGTCCCGGGCGGTACCGGCCCTGGACGCCTAGGCTGAGGGCATGGACCGGCGGATCTTCGGGATCGAGACGGAGTACGGCGTCACGTGCACCTTCCGTGGCCAGCGTCGCCTCTCGCCGGACGAGGTGGCCCGGTACCTGTTCCGCCGGGTCGTCTCGTGGGGTCGCAGCAGCAACGTGTTCCTGCGCAACGGCGCGCGCCTCTACCTGGACGTGGGCAGCCACCCGGAGTACGCGACACCGGAGTGCGACGACCTGCGCGAGCTGGTCACCCACGACAAGGCGGGGGAGCGGATCCTCGAGGGCCTGCTCGTCGACGCCGAGCGGCGGCTGCACGAGGAGGGCATCCCAGGAGACGTCTACCTGTTCAAGAACAACACCGACTCCGCAGGCAACTCCTACGGCTGCCACGAGAACTACCTGGTGACCCGCGCCGGCGACTTCGGCAAGCTGGCCGACGTCCTCATCCCGTTCCTGGTGAGCCGTCAGCTCATCTGCGGAGCGGGCAAGGTGCTGCAGACGCCACGCGGCGCGGTCTTCTGCCTCAGCCAGCGGGCCGAGCACATCTGGGAGGGCGTCTCCAGCGCCACGACACGCAGCCGGCCGATCATCAACACCCGCGACGAGCCGCACGCGGACGCCGAGCGCTACCGGCGGCTGCACGTCATCGTCGGCGACTCGAACATGGCCGAGCCCACGACGTTGCTCAAGGTCGGGTCCACCGACCTCGTGCTCCGGATGATCGAGGCGGGCGTCGTGATGCGCGACCTCAGCCTCGAGAACCCGATCCGGGCGATCCGCGAGATCAGCCACGACGTCACCGGTCGTCGTACCGTCCGCCTGGCCAACGGACGTGAGATCAGTGCGCTGGAGATCCAGACCGAGTACTTCACGCGGGCCAAGGACTTCGTGGCCAGGCGGGACCTCGCCGAGCCGGGCTCCGTGGTCGAGCAGGTGCTCGAGCTCTGGGAGCGGACGCTCACGGCCGTCGACACCGGCAAGTACGGGCTCGTCGACCGCGAGATCGACTGGGTCATCAAGCAGACGATGATCGACCGCTACCGCGAGAAGCACGAGCTGGCGCTGTCGTCGCCACGCGTCGCCCAGCTGGACCTCTCGTACCACGACGTCAACCGCAAGCGCGGGCTGTACTACCTGCTCGACCGCCGCGACCAGGTGGCGCGGGTGACGCGTGACCTCGCGGTGTACGAGGCGAAGTCGGTGCCGCCGCAGACCACCCGCGCCCGGCTGCGCGGCGAGTTCATCAAGCACGCCCAGGAGAAGCGGCGGGACTTCACCGTCGACTGGGTCCACCTCAAGCTCAACGACCAGGCGCAGCGCACGGTGCTCTGCAAGGACCCCTTCCGCGCCGTCGACGAGCGGGTCGACAAGCTCATCCAGTCCATGTAGCCGCGCCGCCCCCGGGCGATAGCGTGGGCGGACATCCACCCGTCAGTACGTAGGCAGGAGCAGCACGTGAGCGAGAAGCCCGAGATCGACTTCCCGGGGGGCGAGCCGCCCGCCGAGCTCGAGATCAAGGACATCACCGTCGGAGACGGCGCCGAGGCGACCCCAGGGGCGCAGGTCCTCGTGCACTACGTCGGCGTCGACTTCGAGACCGGCGACGAGTTCGACTCGTCGTGGAACCGCGGCGAGCCGATCCGGTTCCCGCTCAAGGGCCTCATCCAGGGCTGGCAGGACGGCATCCCGGGGATGAAGGTCGGCGGCCGCCGCCAGCTCGTCTGCCCGCCGCACCTCGCGTACGGCAAGGACGGCGCCGGGCACCGGCTCTCTGGACGCACCCTGGTGTTCGTCATCGACCTGCTCGACGTCCACTGACGTCGAGCACCCTGACCCCGACGTCCACCGATCTCAGCCGCCCGATGCCCGAGTCCAAGACCGAGCGGCTCCTCCAGGTCGTGCTCTGCCTCACGCAGTCCCGGCGGTACATCACGCGCGACCAGCTGCGCGCGGCCATCCCGGACTACCGCGCGTGCCCGACGGGCGAAGCCTTCGAGCGGATGTTCGAGCGGGACAAGAACGAGCTGCGCGAGCTCGGCATCCCCCTCGAGACGGGGGGCGCCGACGGCATCGACGACGACCCCGGCTACCGCATCGACCGTGACACGTACGGCCTGCCGCCCCTTCGCCTGACCCGGGAGGAGCTCACCGCCGTCGCCCTCGCGGCCCGCGTGTGGCGCGAGCAGGGTCCGGCGTCGGCCGCGGCGCGCGCCTTGCTCAAGGTCAGCTCCGACGGAATCGACGTCGACCCGACCGAGCTGCCCGCGATCGAGCCGCGGCTGTCGGGGGGCGAGGCGGCGTTCGAGCCGCTGACCACAGCGGTCACNCTGCGCCGGCCGGTGACCTTCGGCTACCGCACGTCGCGCGACACGCAGACCGGCCAGCGCCACCTGCAGCCGTGGGGCGTGGTGTCGAAGCGTGGCCGCTGGTACGTGGTCGGGCACGACACCGACCGCGACGCCGAGCGGGTGTTCCGGCTGTCCCGCATCGAGGGCCCGGTGACTCCGGACGGCAAGCCCGGCTCGTACGAGGTACCGGTCGACGCCGACCTCCGCGGGCGGGTCAGCTCCTTCGCCACCTCGGGCCCGCCGCAGGTCGCCCGGCTCCGGGTACGGGCAGGGGCCGGCCACGGGCTCCGCCGCCGGGCCGTGACGGTCGAGCCGATCGACGAGGGTACGGACCTGCTGACGGTGCCCTACTTCGACTCCGGCGCCATCGCCGAGGAGATCGCCTCGTACGGTGCNGCCGTGCTCGTCGAGGAGCCGCTCCAGCTGCGCGCNGCCGTNGTGGCCCGGCTCACCGCCGTGGTCCAGAGCCACTCCGNGGGGCGGCCATGACGACCTCGGGCGCCGGCGCGAGCGCGCAGCTGGCCCGCCTNCTCAGCCTGATCCCCTGGTTGCAGGCGCGTCCCGGGGTCACCAAGACNGAGGCCGCNGCGGCGTTCGGGATCAGCACCGCCCAGCTCGAGCGCGACCTCCGGCTCGCCTTCACCTGCGAGCTGCCGGGGCAGCCGGACGTGTTCATCGACATCGACTACCTCGACTCCGACCGGGTCTCGGTCATCGACGCCTCGAGCATCGACCGGCCCCTGCGGCTGCGCCCGGACGAGGCGGTCGCCCTCCTCGTCGGCCTGCGGGCGCTCGCCGCCGTCCCCGGCCTGCAGGACCGCGCGGCGCTCGACAGCGCCCTGGCCAAGCTCGAGGACGCCGCCGGGCTGGCGGTCGACCCCACCGACCCCGACCGGGTGGCCGGCCGCGACGAGGCGCCCGCAGCCGATGGAGCCGGGCCAGGAGCCGCACTGCGCGACGCGCTCAGCCGACACCGCCGGCTCCGGCTGAAGTACTGGGTGCCCAGCCGGGACGAGGTGGGGGAGCGCGACGTCGACCCGATCCGGGTGGTGAGCGTCGAGGACGTCGCCTACCTGGAGGGGTACTGCTACGCCTCGGAGGCGGTCCGNACCTTCCGNTTCGACCGGATCGTGGAGGCGACCGTCCTGGACGTGGCTGCCGACCCGCCGGAGGCCTCGCGCGGCGACGAGCCGAGCGTNTTCCATCCNTCGCCAGACGACACCGTCGTGGTGCTCGACCTCGACCGGCAGGCCCGCTGGGTCCCCGACTACTACGCCTGCGAGTCGGTGGTCGAGCTCGCCGACGGGGGCCTTCGGGTGACGATGCGCCTCGCGGACCCACGGCTGGCGGTACGGCTGGCGCTCCGCCTCGGCGGCGCCGCACGCATCGAGGAACCGGCCGAGCTGGCCGCCGAGGTGGCCGCCGCAGCGCGGCAGGCGCTCGCCGCGTACGACGTCTCGATCTGACGACGGCCGAGGTAGTCGTTCAAGGTCGGCCTCCAGTTTGCCGAACTCACTCCTGTACAGCCCGGGGAAGGACCGGGGAGGGCGGGAAGGACCAAGGCAATGACCACGATCCGTGCGACGTGCCCCACCTGTGGGGATGTCGAGCTGAAGCCGGCCGAGCTGCGCCTGCTCGTCTGCAGCCGTGCCGAGTGGTCGACCTACGCGTTCACCTGCCCCACGTGCACCGACGAGGTCAAGAAGCCGGCTGACGAAGAGGTCGTCGCGCTGCTGATCTCCGGCGGCGTGGTCGCCAAGCCGTGGCACATCCCGTCCGAGGCGCTCGAGCCCAAGGGCGGCCCGCGCCTGACGTACGACGACCTGCTCGACTTCGCCCTGTGGCTGGACGGCCACGACGTGCTCGCCGCCGACCTGCAGCAGGCCGGCCGCACCTCCTGAGGGCCGTACGTCCTGAGCGCCGTATCTCCTGACGTAAGTGCAAGCCCGCCGTTCGGCGTCGGGCCAGGGCCAGCCGGGTACGATCGAGGGACGTCCCAGAGAGGTGTCCACCGATGAGGCTGTTCGACAGTCCCGCGACGATCATCCTGCTGATCGTCGTGGTGATCTTGTTCGGCTCCAAGAAGCTGCCTGACGCCGCGCGCGGTCTGGGGCGCTCGCTGCGGATCTTCAAGGCCGAGACCAAGGGCCTGATGACCGACGACGAGACCCAGCCCGCACCGGGTGCACCGCCGGTACCGCCGCCGCCGCAGCAGATCGCGGCGCCACCGGCCGTCCAGGCGCCGCCGATCCAGCCGCCGATCGTGCAGCAGCCGGCCGTGCCTGCGCCGGTCGTGCACGAGCCCGACAAGTCCGAGAGCTGACCGACCGGTCTCCGGCACCCATGAGCGATGCAGGGACCCGTCGTCGGCGCATGTCCCGGCGGCGCGACCCGGCTGCGGCCGAAGGCCGGATGACCCTGGTCGAGCACCTGCGCGAGCTGCGCAACCGGCTGGGCTGGGCGTTCCTGGCGATCGCGATCGGCACGGTGGTCGGCTGGACCTTCTACCCGCACGTCTTCCACTTCCTGGCACAGCCGTTCAACCGGGCGAGCAACAGCGTCGGGGGCGTGCACAAGCCTCAGCTGGTCCTCGAAGGCGTCGCGGACGCGTTCAACCTGCAGCTGCAGGTCTCGTTCGCCGCCGGCGTGGTCATCTCCTCACCCGTCTGGCTGTACCAGCTGTTCCGCTTCGTGACCCCCGGGCTGCACAAGAGCGAGCGGCGCTATGCCGGGCTGTTCGTCGCCTCCGCGCTGCCACTGTTCCTGGGCGGGGTCGCAGCGGCCTACTACGTGCTGCCGCACATCCTGGGCGCATTCCTCGGCTTCACCCCGCCGACGGTGACCAACCTGATCAATGTCGATGCGTACATGAGCTTCCTGATCCAGATCATGGTGGTGTTCGGGATCGGCTGCATCGCGCCGGTGGTCATCGTCGTGCTCAACGCCATCGGCATCCTGTCGGCCCGCCGGTTCGCCTCCTGGTGGCGCTGGACGATCTTCCTGACCCTCGTCTTCGCCGCCTTCGCCACACCCACCGGCGACCCGTTCAACATGCTGCTGTTCGCCGCGCCGCTGCTGCTGCTGATGTTCGTCGCGTTCCTGATCTGCTGGAACACCGACCGTCGCCGCGCCAAGCGCGACCGCGCCGAGGGGCTCGCCGACCTGGACGACGACGAGACCTCGCCCCTGCACATCCGGCACGACCCCGCAGACGACCGGCCCAGCGACATTCACCGAATCGACGACTGAACCCCGCCACCGACCGCTAGCGTCCGCGGAGTGACACGACGGGTCGCTCTGCTGGTCAACCCCACCTCCGGCAAGGGCAGGGGTGCGAAGGCCGGCACCGTTGCAGCCGCGCGCCTGCGCGAGCACGGCCTCTCCGTCGACGTGCTCGTCGGTGCGGACGGCGCCGAGGCCACCGACCTGGCGAGGGGTGCCGTGGCCCTCGGCTACGACGCGGTCGTCGCAGTCGGCGGCGACGGCATGGTGCACCTGGTCCTGCAGGCCGTGGCAGGTACCGGTACCCCGCTCGGCATCGTTCCGGCCGGGAGCGGCAACGACTTCGCCCGCCTGCTCGGGCTCGAGCCGCACGCTGCCGCGGCGGCTGCGGACGTCGTCGCCGCCGGCTTCGTCCGTACCGTCGACGCGGGCAAGGTCGGTGACCGCTGGTTCGCGGGGGTGCTGTCCAGCGGCTTCGACAGCAACGTCAACGAGCGGGCCAACCGGATGNGGTGGCCGCGCGGCCCGATGCGCTACAACGTCGCGATCGTCGCCGAGCTGAGGGTGTTCCGGGCCGTACCGTTCCGGATCGTCCTCGACGGCGAACCGCTCGAGCGCGAGGCGATGCTGGTCGCCGTCGGCAACGGCACGTCGTACGGCGGGGGGATGCACGTCGCGCCGGGCGCCCTCGTCGACGACGGCCTCCTGTCGATCACCGTGCTCGGCCGGCTCGGCAAGCTGGAGTTCCTGCGGGTGTTCCCGACGGTCTACAAGGGCACCCACGTCGAGCACCCGGCCGTGTCGGTCCACACCGCCCGCAGCCTCACGCTCGAGGCTCCGGGGGTGGTCGCCTACGCCGACGGGGAGTACGTCACCCCGCTGCCGTGCGAGATCCACTGCGTGGCCGGTGCCCTGCACGTGCTGACCCGGCCGTCAGTTCCCTAGCGGTGCCCTAGCAGCGTCTAACCTGGGGGCATGCCCTCTCCCGCCGAGCGGTTCACGGCCGCCCGGGTGCGGCGAGCCGAGTCCAGCTCCGAGCTCGCGTCCTTCCGGGCCGGCTACGACTTCCCGCTCGACCCGTACCAGCTGCGTGCCTGCAAGGCTCTCGAGGACGGCCAGGGCGTGCTCGTCGCGGCGCCGACCGGGTCCGGGAAGACGGTGGTCGGCGAGTTCGCGGTCCACCTGGCCCTGGCCGAGGGCCGCAAGTGCTTCTACACCACGCCGATCAAAGCTCTCTCGAACCAGAAGTACGCCGACCTGGTCGCGCGCTACGGGACGGCCCGCGTCGGCCTGCTCACCGGCGACAACACGATCAACGGCGAGGCCGACGTCGTCGTCATGACGACCGAGGTGCTCCGGAACATGCTGTACGCCGGCTCGCACACCCTCGGCGGGCTCGGCTACGTCGTCATGGACGAGGTGCACTACCTCTCGGACCGGTTCCGTGGCGCCGTATGGGAAGAGGTGATCATCCACCTGCCCGAGTCGGTCCGCCTCGTGTCGCTGTCGGCGACCGTGAGCAACGCCGAGGAGTTCGGCGAGTGGCTCGTGACCGTACGCGGCGACACCGCGATCGTCGTCGAGGAGCACCGGCCGGTACCGCTCTGGCAGCACGTGATGGTCGGGTCCCGGCTGATGGACTTGTTCATAGACGACGACCAGCGGGTGGTCAGCCCGGAGCTGGTGCGGATCGCGCGTGACGAGGAGCGGTCCACCCGGATCGGCGACCGGCGGCCCGGGCGGGGCGGGAAGCGACCGCGCAGCCAGTCGACGCCGTCGCGCACGGAGGTCGTCGAGCGGCTCGACCGCGAGGCCCTGCTGCCGTCGATCATGTTCATCTTCAGCCGGGTCGGCTGCGATGCCGCGGTCGCGCAGTGCCTGCGGTCCGGCCTGCGACTGAACACGCCTGCGGAACGCGTCGAGGTGCGTACGTTCGTCGAGGACCGCTGCTCCGACCTGCCCGACGAGGACCTCGGCGTCCTCGGCTACCACGAGTGGCTCGACGGGCTCACGCGCGGCATCGCGGCGCACCACGCCGGCATGCTGCCGACCTTCAAGGAGGTCGTCGAGGAGCTGTTCCAGCGGGGCCTGGTCAAGATGGTGTTCGCGACCGAGACGCTCGCTCTCGGGATCAACATGCCGGCCCGCTCGGTGGTCCTGGAGAAGCTGGTCAAGTGGAACGGCGAGGCGCACGCCGACGTGACGCCGGGGGAGTACACCCAGCTCACCGGCCGGGCGGGGCGCCGCGGCATCGACGTCGAGGGGCACGCTGTCGTCCTGTGGCAGCACGGCCTCGACCCGGCGAGCGTGGCCGGGCTGGCGTCGACGCGTACCTATCCGCTGCGGTCGTCCTTCCGGCCGTCGTACAACATGGCGGTCAACCTCGTCGGCTCCGTGGGGCGCCACACCGCGCGCGAGATCCTCGAGTCGTCGTTCGCCCAGTTCCAGGCGGACCGCGCAGTCGTCGGGCTGTCCCGGCAGGTCCGCAAGGCCGAGGAGGCCCTCGCCGGCTACCGCACCTCGATGACCTGCCACCTCGGCAGCTTCGAGGAGTACGCCGACCTCCGCCGAGCCCTCAAGGACCGGGAGGCCGAGCTGTCCCGCCAGGGCGCCGCCCAGCGCAAGGCGGCCGCCGCGGCGTCGTTGGAGTCGCTCAAGGTGGGCGACGTGATCCGCGTNCCCGCCGGCCGCCGCAGCGGGCTGGCGATCGTGCTCGACCCCGGCCTCGCCGGCGGNANCGANGGCCCGCGCCCGGTCGTGCTGACCAGCGAGCGGCAGGTCACGCGGCTGTCCCTGGTCGACTTCCCCTCGCCGGTCGAGCCGATCGACCGGCTGCGGGTGCCCAAGGCGTTCAACCCGCGGTCCCCGCAGTCGCGGCGGGACCTGGCGGCGACTCTCCGCTCGCAGGTGGCCGACGAGGGGACTCGACCGCGCCGCTCGCGGGCTGCGGCCGCCGACGACGACGAGATCGCCCGCCTGCGGGTGGCGATCCGTGCCCACCCCTGTCACGGCTGCGACGAGCGCGAGGACCACGCCCGCTGGGCCGAGCGCTACCACCGGCTGTCCCGCGAGACCCGTCAGCTCGAGGAGCGCGTCGAGTCCCGGACCAACACCATCGCCCGCACCTTCGACCGGGTCTGCGGCCTGCTCGAGTCGCTCGGCTACCTCTCGGCCGACGAGGTGACCGGGGACGGCGAGCGGCTCGCCCGGCTCTACACCGAGCTCGACCTCCTCGCGGCCGAGTGCGTACGCGACGGCCTCTGGGCCGGGCTCACGCCGCCCGAGCTCGCCGCCTGCGTCTCGGCCCTCTCGTACGAGTCGCGCTCGTCCGACGAGGACTCGTCGCCACGGCTGCCGAACGGGCGGGTGCGTGACGTGCTCGCCGAGACGGTCCGCACCTGGGGACGGCTGGACCGCGTCGAGAAGGACCACGCGCTGGCCTTCCTGCGCGAGCCGGACCTCGGGTTCGCCTGGACCGCGTACCGCTGGGCGTCGGGCCTCTCGCTCGACATCGTCCTNCGCGAGGCCGACCTGACGGCCGGCGACTTCGTCCGCTCCACCAAGCAGCTCATGGACCTGCTCGGCCAGGTCGGCCAGGCAGCGGGGGAGCGTGACCCAGAGCTCAGGCGCTGCGCCGATGCCGCCGTCGAGGCCTTGCGGCACGGCGTCGTCGCCTACTCCTCCGTCGGCTGACCCCCCCCCCCCCCCCCCCCCCC
>JGI24140J50213_10000777_pt1 | contig 14638 bp, 15 predicted proteins | sample BarGraIncu00222A_FD_50213 | JGI IMG/M metagenome (IMG submission 50213)
CCTCCAAAACCAGGGCCGTCACCTGCATCGCTTTCGTGGTCATGTGTCTCCCTCTCGTTGTGACACCGGGAGCACCGCCAACGCTGGCGACCTTGCTATGGTCGCCATCGCAGGCACCGCGTCATCGGTGTCGGCCATGGTCCCCGGGCGGTTCTCGCCGTCGCGGGGGCCTTCTATGTCTCGGCCATCTTGCGCCCTAATGCCGCAAAGGTCAACCACCAGTCATTCCGAGTGGTACTGACGGCCACCCCGGCCGTTTCAGGGGCACACGGGCAAGCCTGGGGCGAGTGGCAGGGATTCAGCGGGTGCGTGAGGAGCACCGTCTACAGGGAGCGCCGGAGACGGAAGCGGTAGCCCCAGTCCGCAGAAAGTCCGCAAGACGTCCACCGACTACCGTTTACAGTCAACGGTTACCCACTACGTAATGGCAGGTCAGAACGGATGCTCAACGATTACCAACGATTGCCAACTAGGCGTGGCACGTTCCGCTTCAACGTATGAGCTCCGACATCCTCATCCGGGTGGACGGGGTCAGCGTGGTGCGCGATGGGACTGCGCTGATCGAGGACATCACCTGGGAAGTGCGGACCGGCGAACGCTGGGCGTTGCTCGGCCCCAACGGCTCGGGAAAGACCACCCTGCTGCGGGTGGTCGGCTCGGCCCTGTGGCCTACNCGGGGCGTCGTGGAGATTCTGGGCGAGCGCCTGGGCCGCGTCGATATGCGTGTCCTGAGGCAACGGATCGCCACGGTGAGCGCGTCGATCAGCCGGTCGCTCCGCCCCGAGCTGTCTGCCCTCGATGTGGTGTTGACCGGCCGGTATGCCGTTCTCGAGACATGGTGGCACCAATTCTCGGACGCCGACAGGGCCGAAGCCGATCGTCTTCTGCGGTTGGCCGGCTTTGGTGGTGACTCCTTCGACGGCCGGTCGTTCGGATTGCTGTCCGAAGGAGAGCGCCAACAAGTGCTGCTGGCCCGGGCGTTGATGGGCCAACCCGAGCTACTGCTGATGGACGAGCCTGCTGCCGGTCTTGACTTGGGAGCACGGGAGCGATTGGTCGGTCAGCTCTCGGCGCTGGCCGACGACCCGTCGGTGCCGGCACTGGTGTTGGTCACCCATCATCTGGAAGAGATACCGGCGGGGATCACCCATGCCGCCCTCCTCCGTGACGGGAGCATGGTGGCGTCGGGACCGGTAGATAACGTGCTCACGAGTAGCGTCGTATCCGATGCGTTCGGAATCGATGTCGCGGTGGAGCACTCCGACGGCCGCTGGTCGGCCCGGGCCGAGCGCCGGTAGGCGACAAGTCGAAGAGTAGCCATGCCCAACACTCAGGTGAACGAGGAGCCCGGCAACCGGGTCGCCGCAGATTTCTGGTTCGATCCCATCTGTCCGTGGGCATGGATGGCGTCACGTTGGATTCTGTTCGCGTCCGAGGTCCGGCCCATCACCATGCGGTGACACGTGATGTCTCTGGATTATCTCAACTCGGAAAAGGAGGATCTCACCGAGGAGTACCGCCAGATGGTCGCCTCCTCATGGGGGCCGGTCCGGGTCTGCATCACCGCTCAGGAGGCCCACGGGGACGACGTCCTGTTGCCGCTGTACACCGAGCTGGGCAATCGCTTCCATCTTGAGGGCAAGCCGAGGGAACGGGCCACCATCGAAGCGGTGTTGGCGGCTGCCGGGCTTCCCACCGGCTTGGCCGATGCCGCGGACGGCGAAGCATTCGACAAGGCAATCAAGGTGTCCCACCATCTGGGCATGGACCAGGTCGGCTACGAGGTGGGAACCCCGGTCATCAGTGTGGAAGGGGTGGCGTTCTTCGGTCCGGTGGTCTCCCCGGCTCCGCGGGGAGAAGCTGCCGGTGTCCTGTGGGACGGTGTGCTCGGCGTGGCCGGGACCGACGGTTTCTTCGAGTTGAAGCGCTCTCGTACCCGGGACCCTGACTTCACCTGAGCAGACCCCGACGACATCGCTGGTGGTTAGACGAGCAGGGTATCCAGATCGTCAGAGGCGGCAAAGGCGGCAAGCAGAGCGCGGTCGCGCTCATAGCTGAGCAGATCGGTGGCGCCGGCCAGGTCCACCCATCTCACCTCGTCGACCTCGTCGTTGGTCTCGAAGCCGCTGTCGCGCTTCACCGTCATCATCCAATAGGCGACAACCTTGGAGCGCCCTTTGCGATCCTCGTATTCGGTGTGACCGAGGAACCTGACCAACTGGCAGATGAGACCGGTCTCCTCGAGGACTTCCCGCAGAGCGCAATCCTCTAAGATCTCGTCCTCTTCGAGCTTGCCCTTGGGGAAGCTCCAGTCTTCCCGCATCGGGCGGTGGACCAGGGCCACGTCCCACCGACTCCCGGCCTGCCGCACCACCAGCCCGCCCCCCGCCCTGACAACGTCGTTGGATTGGCTCGTTTCGACGGTGGTGCTTCGGCTGTTTCCCACAGAAGCGACTCTACCGCCGTGGGTTGCCGGGAGCAGGCATCAACGGGCACCGGCCGGGGATTTCACAGTGGCCTGCGCAGTAGTCTGCGACTATGAGCGACCGGGCGGGTGAAGTAGCCGCTTCCGCCACCGATGACGTCGAGGTGGAGGTGGAGTGGCAATTCGACGCCCTGGACCTGCGGCCGGTGGAACGATGGTTGGCCGATCTCCCCGGGCGACCCATCGGTGGTCTCACCGCGACACAGGCGTTGACCGCTCTGGCCAAACCGGTGGTCCACCAGGTCGACCGCTACCTCGATACCGAGGACTGGCGGATCGGGCGGGCCGGGTTCGTCCTGCGGACAAGGCGCAAGAGGCGCCGGGACGAGGTAACCCTCAAAGACTCGCGTCCAGCCGGCAAGGATGGCCTCCGCCGGCGACTCGAGGTGACCGAGCCACTGCGATCCGACGGGATCGCCGGTCTCGGCGCCGACGGACCGGTGGGACGTCGCCTCTGGGCGGTGGCCGGAAATCGGCCCCTCCGTCAGATACTAGTGATACGCACCCGTCGCCGGGCGTTCTCACTCCGGGTAGCGGGCGAGGAGGTGGCCGAGTTGGCACTGGATGAGACCACCATTGTCGGCGACACCGGTACCCGGNCGGCCCACCTGCGGCGGGTCGAGGTGGAGGTGNCCCATGGGTGGGTGGTAGCCCTCGAGCCGATGGTGGCCGATCTCCGTGAGGCCTGCGGACTACAACCGGCCACCTTGTCAAAATACGAGGCGGGACTGCTGACGCTCGGCATCACCATTCCCGGTCTGCCCGATCTCGGCTCGACCGCGGTCTCGCCCGATGCTTCCCTGGGTGAGCTCGCCTACGCCGTGCTCCGGCGGCATCTGGGCGTGGTGCTGGCTCGGGAACCGGGCACCCGGCTCGGCGAAGACGCCGAGGACCTCCATGACATGCGGGTGGCCACCCGGCGGCTGCGGGCCGCCATTGACGTGTTCATCAGTGTGTTGCCGGTACGGATCAACGGTCTGCGCAGCGAGCTCGGTTGGTTGGCCGCGGTACTGGGCGAGGTGCGGGATCTGGACGTCCAACTCGAGCACCTGGACAACATGGGCGAGTGGAGCATTGCCTGGGCGAGCTCGGAGGTGACCGAGGACCCTCTGATCCACCTCCGCCAACTCCTGGCCGTGCATCGCGATGAGGCGCGTGGGCGCCTGCTCGCCGCCCTCGACTCTGCCCGCTACCAACGACTCCTGAAGGGTCTCACCACCCTGGCCGTGCAGGGACCCTCCCGTCGTTTCGCCGCCGCCGGTGTGCCGGCTGTGGTCTCGGTCCCCGATCTGGTGGCGTCACGCCACCGCAGGGTGCTGAAGGGTGCACGTCGGGCCCGCAAGAGCGGTTTGGCCGCCGATTTTCACCGGCTGCGCATCCGGGCGAAGCGGCTCCGCTACTCCCTCGAGTTCACCGCCGATCTCTACGGGTCCCGCACTGACAGGTTCGTCCGCCGGCTGGCCCGCCTGCAAGACGCGCTCGGCCTCATGCAGGATGCGGAGGTTGCCACCGCACAACTGTTGGCGATCACCGCGGCCAGCAGTTCGGAGCTCCCCTCGCTCACCGTCTTCGCCATGGGCAGCGTGGCGGAGCGCTATCGGGCTGAAGCCGCCGACCTGCTGGCTTCGATGACCCGGCGGTTGAAGGTGCTCGACGGTGACGAATGGAAGGCGCTGGCCAATCTCATGGCCGATCGCCGCGATGAGTCCCTCGCTGCCATCCCGATTCCCCGCCCGAGGACCCGGCCCACCACGCCGTGCACGGCGTTGCCTGGCGCCCCGACCGCGCTTCCGACCGAGCCTTCGACCGCCCCGACCGTGCCGATGTCTGCCGGTGAAGGACAGTCTGCGGGCGAGCCCGACATCAAGCCGACCCCGTTCGATGTGGTCACCGAGATTGAGCACTGTGACGAGGCACCTGCGCTGACAGCCGTGACCTCGCCCGTCGCCTCAGTGGGACTGGTGGCACTCCCCGATGAGGTGGACCCGATGCCGGCAGAAGGGCCCACTGACCACTCCACCAACGCCGTTGGCGAACGCTGACCAACCGACAGGCTCCCGGCGGCCGGCCATTCGCTCATCACCAGGCGACGATGCCGACAGGGCACTAGCGGACCAGCGAAATTACCAGCAGCACTTGCGCCAGGTGATAGGTGACGTGGACCAACAGCGTCCCCTGGCGGAGAGGGCGAACAAACCGATCGGTGGCCAGCAGAGTGTCCGACGCCAAAAAGCACACCGCCCCAAATGCCGCTGCTGGTCGTCCCACGTTGGCGGCCAGCACCACCATCGTCAGGATGGCCGCCATATAGAGGCAGACCGGTCCAACCAGAGAACTCTGCCCATGGCGGTGGAGCGATCGNANNATGGCGTAGCCGGGGAGGCACTCGACGGCCAGGACAACGACAACTGAAAGGGTCAGCCCGGTGGCGGAAAACGCGAACNGCGGGCTTGTCGGAGTTGCTGCGGGCTGGAGGAGGCCGACAATGAAGAAGCCATGGCCGGCCAGAAAGGCGACCAGTCCGGGGATAAAAAGGTTTTGGGGCAGCATCAACAACACGTCGCCGGTTAGGCAGCACACCAGTGCCACCACGAACCAACCGCGCCGGGCGCCAAGGTCGGAGTGTGCCGCGGGGATCAGGGCGGCGGCGGCCACAAGCAACGCCAGCACCGCGGGTTTGGCGGCGTACTGGAGCCGGTTATTGGAGGTGCCTACCGCGACCCAATCGACCAGAGCGGCCACACCGGCCAGCACGATGAGGGTCGAGACCGCGGTCACCCGCAGGACGATACCGGGTCATCACCCGGCTCGACCTGCGATATCAGAAATCGGTTGAGCGCGGCCCGGGAACGGTGTACAACATTCCCAGAACAACCGGGGGAGGCCGTTGCGAACACCTCGGTGTTCCATGTCGGCATCGTCATTCTCCGACCATCCACCACTGCTGAAAAGCCTGTCGTTAGGGTTTTTCAGGAAAGAAGGTAGGTCGAGGAGTTGACGCTCATGGTCCTTGTGGTGATCCTCGTGGTGGCATGGCTGGTGATTCTGGGTCCCACTGTGTTTCGGAGGCGGTCCGAACACGGTGGCGGAGTCAGCTCCATCTCGCATTTCCATCATCAACTCCGTGTGCTGGAGCACTCGAGGGGAGTGTCGATCGTCTCGCCGGCGTTTCGGCTCCGATCGGTGGCAGGCCAACCTGCTCCGGCCGAAATGAACGCCGAGGACGTGCCCAGTCGGCCTGTTCTCACTGTGGTTGGCGCCAAGCATCTGCCCAGGCCGGCCCTGGCCTTCTTGGGCGAAGAGCTCCAGAGCGGCGAACCTCGCTATCGACAGCCGTATCCCTATCTGACCTCGACACCCCGCCCCAGCAACCCCGAAGCCAGGCTCCTGGCCCGTCGTCGTCGTTGTGACACCTTGGCCGGGTTGGCGCTGGTGTTCACCCTCAGCCTGCTCATCGGGTGTATCCCGGGTGCCGAAGCCGCCTGGGTGGTCACCGCCGTCTTCGCGGTGGCGTTGGTCGCATATGTGGCGATGCTCGTACACATGCAGGCAATGGTTGCCGAGAGCGAGCGCAAGCTCCACTATCTTCGCCCCGACGCCTTCCAGCCGGCGACTCACGACGGATACGACGCGGTCGGGGCCGTGCAATATGGAGACAGCCGGTATGAACACCCGGCTGGCCGCGCCGCCGCCCGTTGACCGAGCCTCTTCCGATGGCAATCGATCCCGCCTCCTCGGGTTCGACCGCGGCGCCGGGCGGACAACTCGCCGAGCAGTTGGCGGTGGTCGGTCCCAATATGCGAGAAGAGCTCGCCGGTGCCCACCGGGCCCGCGAGGTCTCGCTGCGGGCGTGCCGCGACACGATCCGCCAGTGCAGTCTGGCCATTCGGGCCGTTCATCGGCTTCTGCCCGACCAGGTACGGGAACATGCGGCCGCCGCCGAAGTATCCCTTCGGATCGCCCAGCATGCACTCGACCCGTTCCCGCGGTTGGCCGCGTCCGGGTTTCTCCACGACGCCGAGAAGGAATACGCCGAGGCTCGCTTGACCGCGGCGCTGGTGGCCGGCTCACTGCTCCCGGATCACCGCGATCTGGGAGTCGCCATTCCCGCCTGGCTCAACGGGCTGGCGGAAGCCGCATCCGAGCTCCGCCGGCACCTCCTCGATCGCCTTCGCGACGGCGACCTCGCCCGTGGGTCCGCGCTGCTCGATGCCATGGGTGATTGCTACGACGTGCTGGTGACGGTGGACTTTCCCGANGCCATCACCGGTGGNCTCCGCCGATCCACCGACGCANTGNGGGCCGTGCTCGAACGGAGCCGGTCTGACGTCATCACCACCACGCTGCAGATTCAACTGCAGCGGGCTATCGAAGGTATGTCCGGGGCTGGGCCTGGCGCGGGATGAGACACACAGCCCACCCCACCGAGATCGGAGAATCCGACTACCCCGCCGGGTACCGACGCCATGGCCGGCGAGGTTGCTGAACCGGCGACACCCGGTCGTCGCACTGGCTACGATGCGGCATGGTCACCACCCCGAACACCGCGCACGGATCGACTGAGGCGACGATCGCCGAGGCGATCGAGGATGCACTCCACGGACGGATGCTTCTCACCCATCCCTTCTACGTCCGGTGGGAACAAGGAGTGCTGCACCCGGGTGAGCTCGGAATGTATGCCAGCCAGTACCGGTCGTTCGAGGCTGCACTTCCGGTGATCCTGTCCGCGGTGGTCGATGGTTTGCGGGCCGAGGGATCGACCGAGGTCGCCGACCTGGTGCAGCGCAATCTGGACGACGAACTCGGGAGGCCCGAGCCCCACTTGGCCCTGTTCGATCGGTTTGCCGCCGCGGTGTCGACGTCAGAGTCGTCGGCAGATGGCCGGTCCCTCGAGGGTCCGGCCGCCGCCGGGTTGGTCGCCACCTATCTCGACATGGTGGAAGAAGGTCCGGTGGCTGCCCTCTCTGCCCTGGCGGCCTACGAAACCCAGGCGTCGGCGATCGCTGCCTCGAAGGCCGAGGGGCTCCGCCGGTGGTACGGGATCGACGATGCCGGTGTGGCCTTCTGGGATGTGCACGCCAGCATGGATGTTGATCACGGTGACTGGGCACTCGACGCCCTGGCCCGACTCGATGCCGACCCGGCAGTGGTTGCCAATGCAGCCAAGCGGGGTGCTGACGCGTGGTGGTCGCTGCTCGACGAGCGTGAGGCCGATGCCCCCGTCTACGCCGTCAATGGCTAACGCACATGAACCAGCACAGGTAGCCAATCCTGAGCCGTCGTCAGTGGCGGGCGACCCGGACAGCGGAAAGCACCATCGGCACCTGCAGAGGGAGTCGTAGCCACGCTCCCCACGAGGTGAGGGAGCGGGGGCGTCCGGCGCCCACCGCCATCTGGATGTTGGCCGGGCAGACGCCGACGATCGTAGCGGTGGCGAGCATCCCGCCGCGGCGGCGGGTCGTCGGGTCGGCTGACAACATCAAGGCACCGGCTGCCGCTTCGACCACACCGCTGGCGTACACCCAGAAGCGGGCATGTCCCAAAAACCGGGGCACGATCTTCATGAATGCCCTGGGAATGATGAAGTGGGCAATGCTCGACACCAGCAACATCCCGGCCAGGCGGAGCCGGGACCGGCGTTGGCTGGCACTCTCCTCGGGGGAGCGGGTGACGTCGACGGTGAGCGGGGAATCTGGCATCGGCTCATCTTAGGGACACCCACCAAACGGTGCTCAGCCGAGCTCGGTGCCCACCACGGAGACGAACGACACCATCTCCCCGGGATATCCGCCCAGGTTGTGGGTGAGGGCCAGCTTCCGATCGGTGTCGATCTGACGCTCGGGGGTGGCTTCACCCCGGAGTTGCAACCATGTTTCGAAGAACATGCGGAGACCCGAGGCGCCGACCGGATGGCCGAAGCTCTTCAGACCACCGTCGGGGTTGATCGGCAATTCGCCGGTGCGGTCGAACGTACCGGCCAGGACCTCTTTCCACGCCGTGCCCCGGGCACAGAACCCGAGGTCCTCCATCAGCACCAGCTCGGTGGGGGTAAAACAGTCGTGGACCTCTGCCATGGCCAACTGGCCCCTCGGATCGGTGATCCCGGCTTGCCGGTAGGCGTCTTCCGCGGCCAGCACGCACTCCGGAAACCAGGTGTAGTCGTACTCGGGGTCGATGAGCCCTGAGCCGCTACCGGCTGCGAACGACAGTGCCTTGATGTAGATCGGCTTGTCGGTATAGCGATGGGCGTCCTCGGCCCTCACCACGATGGCGGCGGCTGCACCGTCGGCGACCCCGGCACAGTCGAACACGCCCAAGCGGCCGGCCACCCGTGGTGAGGCGCAGATCGTCTCGGTGGAGACCTCTTTGCGGAACTGGGCCCTCGGGTTGCGGGCACCGTTCTGGTGGTTCTTCCAGGAAATCCGGGCCAGTACTTCGGAGAGTTCGTCCTCACTGACCCCGTACTTCTTGCCGTAAGCCGGGGCCACCATGGAGAACATGGCCGCGGCGGTGAGGGTGCGGGCCGTACCGTCGTTGGGGATCGGGTAGGCATTCAGCCCCTGGTACCCGGAGTCCTTCACCTTCTCGGCCCCGACAGCCATGGCCACGTCGTAGGCACCGGAGGCCACCGCGTAGGCCGCGGCTCTGAGTGCCTCGGAGCCCGTGGTGCAGTAGTTCTCCACTCGGGTGACCGGTTTGCCTTCGAGTTGCAACGGTCGGGCCAGGGTGATCCCACTCATGCCCGACTGGGCGGTACCCAACCAGTAGGCGTCGACATCGTCCTTGGTGACCCCGGCGGAGGCGAAGGTGTCTCCCGCTGCCTCGACAATCAGGTCATCGAGGCTCTTGTCCCAGTGCTCGGCGAACCGGGTACAACCCATGCCCACGATTGCGACCTGATCCTTGATCCCATGCGATCCCATCGCTCGTCTCCTCTGGCTCTCGTGTCAATCGTTGGTGTTCGGTTGGCNGCCCCGGGCCGCACGAGCGGCCGGGGACCTCGCAGTTCGTCTAGTCGGCGGCGCCGGCCCGAAGCGGTTTCGCCTTCCAGAAATAATCGTGGATCCCATCCGCGGTGAACAGCTTCCGGAAGGTCATGGTCACCCGATCGCCGATCTCGACCGAGTCGGGTTCGACATCGGTCAACTCGACAGGGAAACGGCCGCCCCCGTCGAAGTCGAGCACCGCGAAGACAATGGGCGGGCTGGGGGAGTACGCCAGGTGGTCGATGGTGTAGGTGGCGATGGTGGCCACCGAGTCGGCCCGACCGATCGGCTCCATGTCGTCGACGGCCCCACCCTTCATCGAAATGCGGGAGGGGGGAAGGTGCACGGCCTCGGAGGAACGGTCCTTCGACCCGACGAAGCCGTACTTCCAGTCTTCGTTACGCCAGGCGGCGGTGGAGGAGACCCGCTGAGGCTCAGGACGACGGGGCGGCTCGGGAGTCACCATGCCCCGCCAGGTGAGGAACTTGCCGTAGGGGAGGTCCGCCCCCCCGGCAATCTGGTCGGCGACCGAGTCGGATGGCGACCAGTCGGCCAGGGCCGGGGTGGTGCGAAACACCAATACGTCAGCTCCGTCGGCCAGCGCCACCAACGCCACCAGTTGACCCGGCTCCGACTGTTCGAGGATGGATGCCAACATCAGGCCGACGTGGGCGGAGCCGGTCTGTCCTACCGTGGCCGAGAGGTCGTCGACCAGGCTCTCCGGCTTCACGCCCAGTTTCCGTCCCAGGGCCTTGGTCGACCGGGTGTGCATGCCGGTCACCACTACCTTGTCGATCTCTTCGGCTGTCACCCCTGACGTCTTGAGCGCCGAGGCCCACGCCTGCTCACCCAGGGCCACGTACCGGCTCTCCCCGAAACGCTCCTCCCAGGTCTTGGAGCGGCGGTCCCCGACCGTCCGCCACCGATCGAGGAATTCGTCGGTGAGCGATGCACCTCCGAGATACTCGGCGATGGCCGGATAACCGGGGATGTCTTCCCCGACGACCAGCGCCGCGCCTCCGTCTCCGCCGGCGGATTCGTCGGCCGAGGTGGGCATGCCGTCACGCATGTCGGCCAGCACCACCAAGGTGGTGCCCGACCCGTCACCACTGAGGGCGTTGAGCACGGTGCCGACGCCGGAGCGCAGGGCGCCACCGAAGTCGAATGCCGGTACCTCGGCCGGGAGCCGGAGTGCGGCGTGGATGGCGGTGGCATTGGTCTTGTCGAGATAGGCGGGAGTGGCGGTGGCGAACCACAACCCGTCGGGCGCCACCGTCGGTGCGGCCCGAAGGGCCAGGCGGGCTGCCTCCACCCCCATGGTGGTGGTGTCTTCGTCATGGGAGGCCACCGCCCGGCTCCCTTTGCCCCCTCCGTTTCCGAAGACCTGGGCGACGGCGGACCGCTGCAGGCGGCGGTAAGGGACGTACCCAGCGACGCTGACGATGCCTCTCATTTCTCTGACGATCCCTTCGTTCTGGCTGCGACTGGGCGAGTGGCCGGTCGGCTCCGTTTCGCCGGAGACCCGACGACAACCGTGCTGGGCTGGGAGAATGCTTGTGACACCTGCAGCGTTGGCTCGGGCCCGACCCTCATCCTATGATGCCCACAGTATCTGACGGTCAGTCAGGTAACCACTGCGGCGCAGGTGCGCCGGGACGGAGGAGACCACATGGACTTCGAGTTCACCCCCGAGCAGATCGAATTCGTGGCGGAGGTCGAGGCGTTCCTGGACGCCAACGACGATCCTGAGGTCTTTGACGTCACCCGCGAGAACATGGCGCAGATTGTGGATACGCCCCTGCGCCGCAAGTTCATGGCCAAGCTCGGCGAGCAGGGCTGGCTGGGGATCACCTGGCCCAAGGAGGTCGGCGGCTCCGAGGGTGAGGGGATCTACGAGTACCTGTTGAACGAGGCGCTGGCCGCCCGGGGCGGACCGCAGATCGGCAAGGGCGTCGGCATCATCGGCAAGACGATCATCAGCCATGGCAGCGAACGCCTGAAGCACGAGTTTCTGCCCAAGATCCTCAACAACGAGGTCGAGTTCGCGGTGGGCTACTCCGAGCCAAATGCCGGATCGGATGCCGCGGCGATGCAACTGAAGGCCACCCGGGACGGCGACGGCTGGCGGTTGAACGGTCAGAAGACCTGGACCACCTCGGCCCACTTCGCCGACTGGTACTGGGTGGGGGCCCGCACCGACCCCGACGCTCCCAAACACCACGGCATCACCCTGTTTTTGGTGCCGATGGACCATCCCAACATCACCGTGAAAGAGATCTGGACGATGGGCGACGAGCGGACCAACGAGGTCTATCTCGACGACGTCTTTGTCCCCGACGATTATGTGGTCGGGGAGCTGAACAAGGGGTTCCAGTACATCTCCGAGGCGCTCGATCTGGAGCGGTTCACCCTCTTCACCTACTCACCGATCGCCCAACGGCTCGATCTGCTCACCGAGTATGTGGCCACCGCCACCCGGGACGGCGAACCGCTCAAAGACGATGCGGTGGTGCGCGAGCGGATTGCCCAGCTCCATACCGAGGCGGAAGTGGCCCGGGTCCTCGGGCTCAAGTTTGTCTTCAAGGCGGGAGAGGGTGGGGTGCCGCCGACCTCGGAAGCTTCCGAGTACAAGTTGTTCACCACCGAATACTCTCGGCGGTTGGCCGACGCGTCGATGGACCTGGCCGGACCGGGAGGCCAGCTTCGGGTTCGGTCCGAAGACGCCCCGATGAAGGGCCGATCTGAGTCGACCTATCGTTACACGGTGATCGACACCATCGGTGGCGGCGCCTCGGAGATTCAGAAGAACATCATCGCCCGCCGCAAACTCGGTTTGCCGAAGAACTTCTGATCGACGCCTCTCACCGTGACCACACCCTCCCCGTCGGCTATGCCTTCCTCGGCGTCGACCGCGTCCTCGACCGGGCTGTTGGCCGGCGTGGTGGTGCTCGATCTGTCCAGTGTGGGACCGGCGGCGCGCTGCACCCGGTTGCTGGCCGACTACGGGGCGACAGTGGTGAAAGTGGGAGCGGTTCCCGGTCGGGGAGCCCAACCCATCAACCCGCCGTTCTACGCCTATAGCGGCTCGCGGGGGCTGCAACGCATCGCCATCGACCTCAAGGACCCCGACGGGCGCGATGCCTTCCTCGAGCTGGTGGANTCGGCTGACGTGGTGGTNGAGAGCTTCCGACCCGGGGTGATCGATCGGTTGGGCATCGGCTACCCGGCCCTGATGGCGGTCAATCCCGACGTCATCCTGTGTTCGACCACCGGATTTGGGCAGTCGGGACCCCGTTCGGACTGGGCCGGNCACGACATCAACTATCTGGCCGTCGGTGGGTACCTGGCGGCGTCGNAGCCACGAGGCGACGGTGGACCGCCGATCGCCGGGGCCACCCTGGCCGATGCCGCCGGCGGGGGTATGCACGCAGCCATGGCCATCATGGCGGCGTTGATCGGGCGGCGCGAGACAGGGGCCGGAGCCCATCTCGACGTCTCCATCGCTGAGGGCGTGTTGTGGCTGACCTCCCTGGCGGTGGACGAGCACCTGGCCACCGGGGCCGAGGTGGGTCCGGGTCACAACATCATCAGCGGCCGGTACGCCTGTTACGACACCTATCAGGCCGCCGATGGGAAATGGTTGGCCGTCGGCGCCATCGAGCCGAAGTTCTACGCCAACCTGTGCCNGCGACTCGGTTGTGAGCAGTGGGTGGCACATCAACTCGATGACGAGGTGCAAGAGAAGATCCGCGCCGACTTCCGGGCGGCGTTTGCCTCCAGGGACCAGGCAACCTGGGTGGACGAGCTGGCCGGGTTCGACACCTGCGTGTCGCCGGTTCAGACGGTGGCCGACCTGGTCGACGATGAGCAGTACCGGTCCCGAAGAGCCATCGTCGATGTGGTCATGGACGCCGAAGACAGCGCCGCCCCTCTCGACGGCAGTGATGCCGGCGGACCCAAGAGGTTTCGCCAGGTCGGTCCGGTGCTGGCCGGGATGGTACGCCCGGAAGGTCCAGTGGCGGTGCGCGATCCGGCGACCTCCGATGCTGGTGCCCTCTTGGAAGCGGCGGGCATCCCACCCGAGCGGATCGCCGAACTGCGAGCGAAAGGAGTGGTGGCATGAGTGGCATAGGCGTGACCGATATCGAGGGCCTGATCGGGGTCGAGCAGTACGTCGAGGTGGGCGCGTTTCCGGTGGAGCAGGGGTATGTATGGACGACCTGCTCATCGGTGGAGAACGGGAACCCCTTGTTTTGGGACGACCAGGTGGCGAAAGAGGTGACCGGCGGGCCCATCGCCCCGCCTTCCATGGTGTCGGTGTGGTTCCGGCCCCACCACTGGGCACCCGGGCGCACCCGGGTCGCCCTTCCGCTGCAGATCCATTTTGATCTCAAGGAAGGGCTGGGTCTCCCCGAGGCGGTGATGAGCGACAACACCATGATCTTCCACGAGCCGGTGAGGCCAGGGGACATTCTCCGCACCAGCCAGATTCTCCGCTCGGTCAGCGCCGAGAAGACGACCCGGCTCGGGAACGGGCGCTTCTGGGTGATCGACGTCGAGTACCAGAACCAACGCGGCGAGCTGGTGGCGGTGGAGAGTTACACAGGCTTCGGCTACAGCCGGGCCGGTTCGGACGCCGCCGACGTCGCCCCGACCGCGGGCCAAAAGACGGGAGCCGGACAGTGACCACGACAACAACGCCGACCCGGTTGCACGGGGACGTCAACGTGGGCGACACCCTTCCCGAGCTCGCCTATCCGGTCACCGCCACCACCGTGGTGCTGGGCGCATTGGCGGCCCGGGACTGGCGACCGATGCACCACGACAAGGACTTCGCCGTCAACCGGAACGGCACCCAGGATATTTTTCTCAATACCCCCAACCAGGCGGCGTGGTTCGAGCGGTTCGTCACCGACTGGACAGGTCCCTACGGNCGACTGCAACGCATGACGTTCCGCATGCTCGGCTCGGTCTTCCCCGGGGACACCATGGTGTTCCGGGGTGAAGTGATCGACACCGGAGTCGACCCGGCGGGATGCGGGTGGGTGGCCATCGACATTTCATTATCGGTGGGCGACGACGCCAAGACCACCTGTAGGGCGCGGGTCGCCCTTTCGGTCTCGAGCCAGGACAACCCGTGGAAGCGCAAGGGCGACCAGTGGCAACC
>JGI24140J50213_10000780_pt1 | contig 14578 bp, 13 predicted proteins | sample BarGraIncu00222A_FD_50213 | JGI IMG/M metagenome (IMG submission 50213)
ATCGAGACCTACCGGTTTACGCATGACAAGGTCGGCAGGATGTTTCGCGATGCCTTGATCACTAAGGCCAGGGAGAAAGTAAAGATTCGCTTGCTGATTGATTCATGGGGCGGGACCGCGAATGACACTTTCTTTGCTGAATTGGTAAAGTTGGGTGCCGAAGTGAGGTTTTTCAAGAAGATCAGGTTCTCATTTGATTTCTTTACCCGTAATCACAGAAGGAATCACCGGAAACTTTTCCTGATTGATGATAAAGTAAGTTATATTGGCTCGGCTAATATTGCTGCACACTCTTTGAATTGGCGGGAACTCACATTGAGAATTGAAGGAAGTCTCACACCCATATTTAAAAAAACTTTTAACAAGAGTTTCAAAAATTTCAATAAATACATCTTCAATAAATTTACTTATCACAGGACCATCTTCCATTATGGTTTTGAGATTATTCAAGATAGTCCGTCTATTTATCGGCAGCAGATCAAAAAGAAGATCGAATGCATGGTGAAAAGGGCAAAACAATCTATTTTGATCGAAACGCCTTATTTCCTGCCGGGTTACCATTTGCGGAAAGCTTTGAGTGAAGCGGCTAAACGCGGTGTTGAAATTAAAATCATGACCCCCCGCAGGAGTGATGTCAGATCGGTTGACTTGTTGAGCAGTAAATATTATGGTTATTTTTTCAGAAACGATATTCAGTTGCTTTTTTACCGCCTAACTAACCTACATGCTAAGTGTATTTTGGTTGATAACGAGGTATTTGGAATTGGTTCAGCCAACTTTGATTATCGTAGCTTCAGGTATATGCATGAAATCATGTTGATAGGGACAGATAAGGAGATTGTTTCAGCAGTGAATACACATCTTGCCGAATCTTTGCAGGGATGTGTGCCGTTTGATCATGAGCAGTGGCTGCGCAGGCCGGCATTTGAGAAAATGATTGGATGGTTTTTGTTGCCGTTTAGGCATTTGTTTTAAATACCAAATTGAATTGTATTTGTCAATGTAGGGGGCTCTTGCTGTCACCCCTTCATTGCAAAGTTGCTTATAATGTAGTAATTCCTTAATTTTGCTACAAAATTGCCGTTATGTTTTCTGAGGTTCGTTTTTTACTGCACAAGGATTTGTCGTTGGAGTTACGAAGGATGCACCATATCAATGGCTTGTTGTTATTCGTGCTTGGGACGGTTTTTTTGTGCTTTCTCAGCTTCCAGTCAAAATTGGAGCCGGAGAAATGGAATGCCCTCTTCTGGATCATTCAATTGTTCGCGGCTGTTCATGCCTCAGGGCATAGCTTTTCGGGTGAACACCCCAACAGGCATATCTATTACTATTCCATTGCTTCACCCGGTGCGGTATTATTGTCGAAAACACTCTATAACTTTATCTTGCTTTTAATCACCGGGTTGGGTTCTTATACCGCCTTCTGGTTATTATTGGGTACACCGGTAGCGAATGTGCCAAACTTTCTGGGAATCATTGCCTTGGCGGCTCTTGGATTTGCTTCGATTCTGACATTGGTGGCAGCGATAGCCTGGCGGTCGGGACATAATTTCAGCCTGATGGCGATTTTGAGTTTCCCGGTGATGTATCCTTTCATGATTGCACTGATCAAGGCCAGCCTGCTTTCGATCGGGAATGGCGAATCAGGTTCAATGTTGGGGTTTATGCTTGTTTTGATTTTGATTTCGTTATTGGCTATTGCCCTTGCGTTTATCCTCTTTCCGTATTTATGGAAAGAATAATAAATAACTTTTAAAGCATTTGATTGTTTGGGCAACCAAATCCTCATAATTGGATAAAAAAAGAAATACGATGAATAAAATGTGGTGGAAAATAATGGGATTAATTCTCGTCTTGTATAGCCTGATCGCCGGGTTGCTGATTCCAATTCCGGATCTGCCTGTTATCCACGAGAGTATCCGGAATATCTTTTACCATGTCTGTATGTGGTTTACTTTGCTTACGCTATTGTCAATCAGTGCTGTAAATGCTGTTAGGTATCTTGCGGGGTTTGATGATAAATACGACTACAGATCTGTTGAAGCTGCCTCGACCGGAGTGTTTTTTGGCATATTGGGATTGGTAACAGGCAGTATCTGGGCACGGTTTTCATGGGGAGCCTTCTGGACCAATGACCCACAGCTGAACGGGGCTGCCGTGAGCATGTTGATTTATGCCGCTTATTTTGTGTTGCGGGGGTCGATGAATGACAGTGAAAAGAGGGCCAGGATCTCTGCGGTCTACAATATTTTCGCTTACATCATGATGATCATCTTCCTTTTGATCCTGCCCAAACTGGCCCAGGGGTCTGTGCATCCGGGCAAGGGTGGAAACCCAATGGCGCTGGTAGGGTTGGATACTACGATGCGGCTTGTTTTTTATCCTGCNGTGATAGGTTGGATTATAATCGGNGTTTGGATTTACCAGATTAAACTGCGATTAAGAATTATTAACGAATTTAATGAAATATAGGTCATGGAAAATAAGTTATTTGTTGTGATAATAGTAATTGCAGTTATTTTTTTGGGTCTTTCTATCCTATTGGTCCGTTTGGATCGGAAACTGACCAGGATTGAAAAGGAACAAAATAGAAATGCACCAAAGAAAGTTTAATTTAATATTGAATATTTTGCATGAAACGAATTCATATTGTCATCATTATAGTTATCATTGTTGCCATCGGTATTGTTATCACAACTCTGGTGAGCAGCAGCACGTATGCTAATTTTTCGACCGCTAAAAAGCACAGTGGCTCAGCTTACCAGGTTATCGGTACGCTGAACATGCATAAACCCATTGTTTATGATGCCCGCAAAGACGCAAATAGCTTTACTTTCTTTATGAAGGATCAAGATAGCAACGAGATGAAAGTTGTTTATAGCGGAACCAAGCCACAGGATTTTGAAAAGTGTGATCAGGTAGTGATTTCGGGTTCAGCAACCGACTCTGTTTTCTATGCCAAGACGTTGTTGTTGAAGTGCCCATCAAAATACAACGATAACAAGAAACCGGTCAATTATAAAAAGACTCAGTTTAAAACGATGTAAGTGGTTACCTGTCGAAATAAGGACTCTTTGAACTGATGCTGAGTGGAATACAAAGTGTGGGGCCAACTGGTTCGTTCAATAGATTCAATTCCTTTACAGCCTGCGCTGCTGAATACATGATGCGATTATCGACACGGTGGTCGGCTGCAATGCTTGCGGCAACGCCTGCAGCTATCCCAAGATCAATGGAATTGAACGCACATGGTGCATCAGGAAATTCATCCTTTGCTGTGCAGTTACCATGACCACAATAACCACAATCCTTCATCTGTAGCGGATCAATCCTGGTCGAAAGAACGATAACCACTTCGGAATTGCGGATGTTGTTTGCATCCCGTGCAAAAAACTTTAACCCTGTCCGTTCAGCAATCTCATCCATCTTATCAGCAAGTACACCCAGATCGCCACCCGATAGTTTTCCCAATAGCAAAGTGTCTCTTCCACGACCTTTTGGGGCTGTCCGGGCAGCAGTAAGCATCTGGTTTGCAATTTCATCAACCGTTTTTGATCTTATTTCATTCTCGAATATAATAGCCATCTTTTTTTCGGCTAATTTAACATTCTTCTTTTAATGTGACCGCGAAAAAGTGAAAGGTATCTACAATTGGGTTTTTGACTATTTTTGCAAAAAAAGAAAGACTATGTCCGATAACCTGCCTAACGAACTAAACCCTGCTCCAACCCCCTTTAAAAGGCCTAACGGACTGACCTTTATTTGTATTCTTACCTTCATATTCAGTGGGTTATCCTTTATATCTTCGTTATTCTATAGTCTTTACTATAATTTTCTGCCCGGTTTAATCAGCAGTTCACCGTTCACAAAGTCGATCCAGGGTATCGAAGGGATGACTGAAGCATTGAAGACATTGACTCAGGCGAATATCTGGTTTTTTATCCTCAACACCATTTTTTACGGCATCAGTTTGGGAGGTGCAATAATGATGTTCAAGCTCAAAAAAGTAGGTTTTCATTTTTATACCGTTGCTCAGATCTTTTTGTTAATAACGCCACTATATTATCTGGTCGGTTATAAGACAGATATTGCCAATACATTCATTACCGGAATCTTCATCCTTATTTATGCCACGAATCTGCGAATAATGAAGTAGAATGGTTTAGCCATTTTAGCATATATACATAAAAGTGTTTAGATCTGATAATAAATCCGGGTTTGTAAAATAAAATTTAAAAATAAATTTGTCTATTATGTTACAACGATTAACTTTGCATAGATTATTTATGCAAATCTAGGAAATACTCTTTTTTTACTCGTTTAACTAATAGGATAATGATGAAATATATCTCCACATAGTCGTATAACGCCATTGGCTTTTGTCTTAAGAGACAGAAGAGTCCAAATGGAAGTGTCCAAACAACCACCCCTCAGCCCTTTTATCTAAAAGCAGATAAAACAGTGTGTTTATACCCTTAATCGCAATGTTTATCATTTGCTATTACGTATAAGCATCTGACTTGCATTATATTCCATCGAACATCTATATTATAAATAAATTAAGCGCACATATGTAATCATTAAATATAATTAAATAAGTATGAATATCACAAATGCAATAATTCACATTAACACAAACAATTAAACTATGAGAAAGTCTACACTATTGCTTGTATTTCTTCTGTTTTTGGGAATTCAGGCAGTTCTTGCACAGAGAACTATCTCGGGAGTAATCACGAGTTCAGAGGATGGCACCGCTATTCCTGGCGTTACAATTCTTGTTAAGGAAGCCACCAGAATAGGTGTTTTAAGCGACCTTAACGGGAAGTATACTTTGAAGATTCCCGCTAATGCTAAAACATTGGTCTTTTCCTTTATTGGATTTGACAAACAGGAGGTTCCAATAGGAAGCGGTTCAGTAATTAATGTTCAATTAAAAACTTCTTCAGTTACACTTGATGAAGTGGTTGTGACTGCAATGGGGATTAAGCGCTCTGAAAAAGCCATTGGATATTCTGCTACATCAGTGAGTGGTAGCGATATTTCCAAAAATCGTACATCCGATATTATGACAAGTTTATCTGGTAAGATTGCTGGTGTTCAGATTTCAAACACCTCTTCAGATCCTGGTACTTCGAATTCAGTTGTTATTCGTGGTTTTAGTTCATTATCAGGTTCCAATCAACCCCTCTACATTATAGATGGGGTTCCAATGAACAATTCTGCAGTTTTTTCCAGTGATGGTTTAAATGGTGGTTTTGACTTCGGTAATGGAGCCAATGCAGTCAATCCGGATGATGTTGAAAATATGACAGTACTTAAAGGTGCGGCCGCGACGGCTTTATATGGTAACCGTGCTGCAAGTGGTGTGATATTAATTACCACCAAATCAGGTAAGGTTCATAAAAAAGGAGTAGGAGTGGAGTATAATGGAGGTCTTCAGCTTTCAACTGTACTACGTCTTCCGGAAATGCAAAATGAATTTGGAATGGGTTGGAATGGTAACAAGACGATGATAGAAAACGGAAGTTGGGGACCACGTTTTGACGGTTCAATGCAACTTTGGGGTAATGTGTATGATAACTCACAGAAATTGAAACCCTATGTTGCATTAAATAATAATATCAAGGACTTCTTCGACACCGGATTAAGATACTCAAACAGCCTTTCATTCAATGGAGCTAATGATAATAGTGATTATTTTATCTCTTTCTCTAATTTAAAAGACGACGGTATACTACCGACCAATGCAGATACCTATGATAAGAATACTTTCTCTACACGGGGATCTCACAAAATGGGCGCTCTGACCTTATCAGCATCTGTCAATTACGAAATTCAAAATAATAGTTTTTCTACCACGGGTCAGGGTTTTTCTATGATTAACTCTATTTATCAAACTCCTCGTGATATTAGTGTTATCGGATTACAGGATTTAAATAATCCTTTTAACTCACCGGGCTATTATTATACTCCTTATGGTGTTACAAATCCATATTATATCTTAAAAAATGATCTGAATTCATATAAAGCCGATAAAACCTACGGGAAGTTTCAACTTGATTATGATTTTATGAAAATTTTTAAAGCTACTTATCGTGTTGGACTGGATGCATCGAGTAGTGAACAAGACACAGGAACTCCTAATTTGAAGTCACTTTTTGCAGGAACCCCGGATGCAAGTGGTAATCTGGAAAAGGAAGAAGGATCTGTTGGCGTATCGAAGACTAATCGGCGAGAGATTAATCAGGATTTCCTTCTTTCAATGAGTAAACCGTTAAATGATTTCTCAATTAATGCGTTGGCAGGTGCAAATATTAACGAACGTAAATATTCAAGCTTATCAAGTAGCATTACCGGTTTAAATATTCCTCTTTGGTACAATTTAAGTAATACAGCCAGTACTCCTGTCGTTTCTACCTACAATTCAATTCGTCGTCTTTTTGGTGTATTTGGACAGGTGGACCTTTCGTGGAAAAGCATGCTCTATTTAACTGGTACTGCACGTAATGACTGGTCTTCAACTTTGCCGAAAGGAAATAATAGTTTCTTTTATCCTGGTATAACCGGTAGTTTTGTCTTCACCGAACTATTACCTAGCTCACTTAAAAACTGGTTTACTTTCGGTAAGCTCCGTGCTGCATATGGTAAAACCGGTAATGACGCAAATGTTTATATGATTGATCCCGTTTTTGCACAAGCATCTGCAGATGCCAGTGGTTGGGGCGCCGTTGCTTTTCCTTTGGGTGGAGTAAATGCTTTTTCACAAGGCAATGTACTGGGAAATAAAAACTTAAGTCCAGAGATCACAACTGAATATGAATTTGGAACCAATATAGCATTCCTTAAAGGACGTATTACATTGGATGCATCTTATTATAACCGAAATTCTGATAAGCAAATTTTCAGTTTGAACATGGATCCAGCAAGTGGTTATACAGCTCAAAATATTAATTTGGGTAAGATAGAAAATAAGGGTATTGAGTTACTGTTGAATCTCCGTCCTGTTCAAACAAAAGATTTTAGTTGGGATATTGCAGTGAATTATACTAAAAACGACAGTAAGGTAATTAGTCTTCCTGCCGAACTTGGGGGCATTGCTACCATCTATGGGCTTACAGGTGGTACAAGCATGTATGCAATTGTTGGTCAACCTCTGGGAGTTTTCAAGGCTCAGGTTCCAAAGCGTGATCCTAATGGAAATATTGTAGTAAATCCTTCAACCGGATTGCCAATAGCTGCCGATGCATTTGCTGACTGTGGCAACATGAACTACAAATATGAAATGGGGGTTTCTACAACGTTTAAATTTAAAGGCATTAGCCTGGGTATTGATTTCGATATTCGTCAGGGTGGTGTAATGTATTCAAGAACAAAGGATATCAATTATTTCACAGGCAATGCTATTCAAACAACATATAATGACCGTAATCCTTTTATCGTTCCTAATTCAGTGAACGAAGTTACGGTAGGTGATAAAGTTACTTATGTCACAAATACCAAAGCAATTTCATCCAGTGATATTACTAATTACTGGGGTGCCGGTGGATCAGAAATGGGAAGTTTTAGTTTAATTGACAAATCTTATGTTAAACTTCGTTCCGTTGTACTTGGTTGGGATTTTCCTGAATCATGGCTAAGAAAGACTCCGTTCCAAGGTATTAAGATTTCCGCTTATGGAAATAACTTGTTTTTATGGACACCAGCCAGTAACACATTTATTGACCCTGAAGTGACCTCATTTGGTAATGACTTAAGTGGAAAATATGGTGAATATACTGCCAATCCAAGCACTCGTAGATTTGGATTTAATTTAATGGTTAAATTTTAAAACTGAAATGGTTATGAAAAAAATAATATTATTCAGTTCTTTGGCTGTTTTTCTGTCGGCTTGCAGCCTTGATGTGAACATGGATCCAAATTATCCGTCAACTGTACCTTCTGCATTAGTTTTACCGGCTGTCGAGAATTCAATTGCAACTGTCACCGGTGATGGAATGTATAATTACGCAGGTTTTTTTGCGCAATATTATGATCAGATGCCGGAAGCTAATCAGTATAATACTTTAGCAGATTATACCTTTACTGAGTCATCTCAGATTATTGACCGTTCATACCGCACACTCTATGCCGGAGCATTAGAAGATGTTGATGTGATCTTAAAAGATCAAACATCCACTGCTGCCGATAAATATGCTGCTACTGTATTACGCGCTTATAGTTTTCAACTACTTGTGGATAATATGGATAAAGTTCCTTATACCGAAGCGCTGCAGGGAAGTTCAAATTCCATGCCTAAATGGGATGATGGACAAACTGTATATAAAGGTGTGCTTGCAGAAATGGATTTAGCTGAAGCCAATTTAGGGGTTGCTACTATTAATTGTTCAGATTTATTGTTGAACAAGGATTTAAATCAATGGAAAGGCTTTGCCAATGCACTTCGTTTAAGAATGTATCTTCGCTTTATTGACGCAGGTGTGGATGTTACTACTTATACAGCTAAACTTAAGACATTAATGGATGCCGGTAATTTTTTCACTGGAGATATTAAATATGATGTCTTTATTGATGAAGTTGGGAAACGTAATCCCTGGTATGCAGCTAATAAAGTAGCTTTAGCGCTAAATCATGTAGCAGCCTATCCCATAGTTACCTATATGCAATTTACTAGTGACCCTCGTATTGCTTATAATTTTGTCAAAGCAACCAATACGAATGTCTATGCAGGTGCAATTCCAGGATCGAAAGATGTACTTGGTAAGAAGAATGCTGATTATAGCTTTTTGAATTATTATGCTACAAAACCTGTTTATTTCTTCACTCAAAGTGAGTTGCAATTTTTGTTGTCCGAATCATATCTTCGTTTCTACAGCAATGATGCAAAAGCAATGACTGCTTATCAGACAGGTATTGACGCTGATTTTGCCGCCCGTAATATGACTCAATCTCCCACCGTAATGTATGGTACAGGTGGAAAAGTTGCCTGGTCAACTGCTGTAGATAACACAGCTAAATTGCAATTAATCTACATGCAGAAATGGGTAGCATTATGTTATATGGATCATATGGAAGCCTGGTCAGAAATTCGCAGAACAAACTGTCCAAAATTGTCAGGTAGCACGGCAAGTGCTATTAATGCAAATTCAACAGTTTATACTCCTGGCGATTTGATTTCACCATGGAATAATGGTTTAGGTGCCGGTACTTTGGTTAAACGTATGTACTTCCCTGTCACTGCTCGTCAGTTAAATACGAATACTCCGGCAGCAGTTACAGCAACGACTCCGGTATGGTGGGATACAAAGTAAAATGTATTAATCAATTAATAAATGAAAAAATGAAAAAAATAATATATAGTTTATTCGTTTGCCTGTTACTTGTCTTAGTGTCATGCGAGGATAAGACATCTTATGACGTTTCAAAAATTACTTATTATGTAACATATAAGATGAGCGGAGATCAGACTACTTTAGTTCCTGTGGGAACGGCATATGTCGATCCGGGAATTAAAGCAATAGAGGGAACCAAAGACGTTACCTCTACAATGAAGACAACCGGTTCAGTTAATTCAGCCAAGATCGGGCTTTATCCCGTTACTTATTCTGCAGTAAATGCAGATGGATTTGCCAGTTCTGCTACCCGACTTGTAATTGTTTATGATCCTACAGTAACTACTGATATTTCGGGTCAATATCAACTTGCGACCGGTAGTTACAGGAAAACACTATCGTCAGGAGCTAAAACTTCTTTCTCCGGTTATAATATTTCATTGTCTAAAATTGCTCCGGGCATTTTCTATGTTTCTGATTTTTTCGGTGGTTATTATGACCAGAGAGCTGCATATGGCGCAACTTACGCAATGACCGGCTATGTTAAGCTTAATTCTGATAATACATTGGGGTTGCTTTCCAGCGTAGTTGCAGGTTGGGGCGATTCTTTGAATTCACTTGCTAATGCTACTTACAATCCCGGAACCAAAGCAATCCATTGGGATGCTACATATGCCGGAACATACACATGGTTCTTAGATTTCAATAAACAATAAAAAACAGGAAAGATGAAAAAATATCTAATATTACTTAGTATAGCGCTTTTGTTCTTTTTTGCAGGTTGCCAAAAGGACACAGAACCGGGTGGAACAGCTGTACAGAATATGGCCGGAGATTGGTGGGTAACATGTACATACCAAAAAGCAGGAGTATGGACAGATGCCGGCGTAGGCCACGTTCTATTTACAACCTATAATACAGCGGCTAATAAAGCTACAGAAATGTGGGTAAATGATAATGGAAGTTTTTGGAATTTTCATTCCATAATTAATGTCGATTATCTTGCAAAGACTTTCTCAACAAAAGACTCTGTATCTACAAATGCTGCTTCCTATCCAACTGAAAAGGTGTTGATTACAAATGGTAAAATACTACTCAATGCAGCAAAAACTCCGAGCGGAGTTGCTGCTGACAGTATTGTGTTTTTTGCAGCATTTAATGATGATTCTGGCCCCATTGTATATAAAATTGCCGGATTTAGACGAACAGGTTTTCCTGCAGATAATTTCTAAAAGGTTTATTGATTAATTTAAAAGAGGGTGCCTTTTTGGACACCCTCTTTTTTTTTATTTATTTTGAAACAAATCGCTATTTCATTTCGTTTATTTAGCTTGACTAAAAATAACGAATCTTAACCTGGTGACAGTAAAACCAGTACTTTTAACCTTTTATTTTCTAAAATTAACTTGAATTTTAACCGTTTATTGATTAATTTTAACTTGTTTTGATCCGAAATCAAACAAAAATGAAAATCGTCTTGACTTTAGAGAATGAACGATTATCTTTGTATCCACATTTCTTGTATAACTCGACTTTCCTACCTTAATTTCCTACCACCATTGGCTTTTGCTCAATAGGTTCCCTGTTTTTACAATCGCTGCAAAACAGAATTTTTTATTGCACACTTTTTTTTATTTTTGAAGAATTTTGTTAAAAATCAAATATTTTTAATAAATGTTTAAAAAAGGGGGGTGTATTATAAAAAACATTGTATTTTTGCAGCATATAATTGTTTTTAATGGCATGCAAGATAAAAAAAGTGTTATTTATAAAGAATGTGGATGAAATTAATACACCCTATTATTTCAAACCTGATTATTGCACATACACATCGTCATTTATTCACTAACCCTAAAAACATGAGAAAATCTACCTGATTAAATTAAAACAATAATAACAAACGCAAACACAAACACGCATACGAACAAACGCAAACACAAACACAAACACAAACGCAAACACAAACACTAACAAAAATCATCAAATTATGAGAAAGTTAGCATTTACTCTCACACTATTTCTGATTTGCGGGGTGCAGTTAGTTTTCGCACAAAAAGTAGTTACTGGAAAAGTAACCGATGCGACTGACGGCACTTCTCTTCCCGGAGTAAACGTTTCTATTAAAGGAACCAATCTGGGTACAACAACGGGAGTTTCCGGAGAATACTCACTGAGAATACCCGCCAATGCAAAGACATTGGTTTTCTCTTTTGTGGGCTATGACAAACAGGAAATCCCTGTTGGGAGCACTTCAGTAGTCAATGTTGAATTAAAAGTCTCTGCAGTATCGCTTGACGAAATAGTCGTTACCGGTTACGGGATCAAGCGTCAGGCCAGGGAACTTGGTTTTGCAACCGCAAAGGTAACAGGGACAGACATTGTTAAAGGTGGTGAAACTAATCTGGTCAGCGGTTTAACTGCCAAGGTTTCCGGTTTACAGATCAATACCGTAAACAATGGTGTTAATCCTGACACCCGTATCACTTTACGTGGTAATCGTCACCTTTTGGCCACTAATCAGGCATTGGTGATTTTGGACGGAGTTCCTGTAACAGCAAGTTACCTGAATTCTATCAACCCTAACGATATCGAAAACGTTCAGGCTCTTAAGGGTTCAGGCGCTTCTGCTATCTATGGAAATGATGCTTCAAATGGAGTATTGGTTGTTACTACCAAAAAAGGTGGTGGACTACCTGTTGTTAAATACAGCAACACAACTACTTTTGAGAAAATATCATACATGCCTAAGCTACAGACCCGTTTTGGTTCAGGTTCGGGTGAAGATACGATCGGATATGGTCCAACCTATACGAAATGGATTGGTCCTGACCGGAATACAGATCCGTTTACTTCTTTTGAAAACCAACAATTTGGTCCTGAGTTTAATGGCCAGATGGTTAATTTAGGCGGTCCTTTGGCTGACGGTTCAATTCAGCAGGTGCCTTACAGTTCAGTTACAAATCAAAAAGCGAAGTTCTTTAATATCGGTTCTACCGTTCAGAATGATGTTTCCTATACTGTTGGAGACGAAAAGAGCAATTTCTACCTTTCAGCACAGGATGTAAATACCAAAGGTGTTACTCCGGGTGACGTGAACAGACGTACCGGTATGCGTGTAGCAGGGGGTCGTACAACAGGTATCTTCCATGCTGAATACACTTTGGGTTATACTTCAACCAATACCGATGTAGCAGGAGGTGATTTCTTCCAGGGTCGTGGCGTTTATTGGAATGTACTGAATACTCCGGGTGAGATTGATATCACCAATTATAAAGATATCGTCAACAATAAGTTTGCCAACCTGAATGGATATTACAATGCGTATTATCCCAATCCTTACTGGCAGATTGCACACGCAAGAAATAGGACAAAACGCGATGATATTCTTGGATCAGCATTGGTTTCAGTTAAACCTGCTTCATGGATCGATATCACTTATCGTTTAGGTGTGGTTTTAAATACGACCCATTACGTGAACTATCGCGATGAGGCTGATTTTAATTCATATCTGGCAACAGACCCCTGGAATGCAGGCCATATGGCAGCCGGACATCAGGTATACCCTGGAACTGCCAGTGATCAGTTATCCAATTCAAAAACATATACCGGTGACTTCCTGATCACCTTGAACAAGAAGTTTAACGACATCTCAACCAAGTTGATTTTAGGTAATTCAATGTATAACTATCAATCAGGTTATGTTTATGTCAACACTCCCAATGGAACAGTAATACCTGGCTTCTATAATGTAAGCAATCGTTCGGGTGAACCTGGTGCTGCTGATAATGAGACCGACAGAGCATCTATGGGCGTTTTTGCTGATATTACTTTGGGTTATAAGAACTGGTTGTTCATTCATGGATCGGGTCGTAATGACTGGGACTCACGTTTGGCTGCTGCTAACCGTTCATTCTTCTATCCCGGTGCCGATGCAAGTCTCGTGTTATCAGAAATTATCCCTGCCTTGAAAGACAACTCAACAATCTCATTTTTAAAAGTCAGAGGTGGATGGTCAAAAACAGGCCAGGTTTCTTTAACCAATTATTATGCAACTCTGCCGGCTTATGTGAATGGCGCTGGTTTTCCTTATGGAAGTACAGTAGGTTTTCAACAAAGTTCGGCATTGAGTAATCCAAATCTGCGTCCTGAAATCACAAAGGAAATAGAAATGGGTTTTGAAATGGGATTCTTACGCGATCGTATTCACTTTGAAACAAATGTATACAAGACCAATACGGTTGACCAAACCATTCCTGCTCAGATTTCTGCTTCAACAGGATACCAAAGCGCTTACATCAATGCTGGTGAACTTGAATCAAAAGGGATTGAAACTGATTTGAAAATTACTCCTTTACTCAATTTAGGACCTTTCAGCTGGAATCTATCCATCAATTATTCCTATTCAACCAATAAGGTTCTGTCTCTATTACCGAATCTCAACCAGTTGTTGATTACCGATGTCAGCAATACCGCATCAATATCCTATGCAGTTGTTGGACAACAGTTCCCGACTTTACTGGTAAGCGACGTACAACGTGATCCACAAGGACGTATCATTGTAGATCCTGTATCCGGTTATCCAACAAAAGCTACAGCTATTGTTAATGTAGGACATGGTAGCCCCAATCACCAGCTTGGTATTGTCAGTACATTCATGTATAAAGCTTTTTCTTTGAATATCGTGGCCGACTACAGAAGTGGTAACATGATTTACAACGAAGTGGGTAGTGCACTCGACTTTACAGGAGCATCATGGCATTCAGCACAGAATGGTCGTCAGGATTTTGTTATTCCTAACTCTGTTCTTTTGCAACCCGATGGTTCTTATAAGGTCAACACCAATGTAGTGGTAAGAAATGCAGCACGTGATTTCTGGGTAACCTCAGATTATCATAATGTAGCCAGTACTTATGTAACCAGCGCTGCTTTCTGGAAGTTGAGAGAAGTCTCTCTAACCTATGACATGCCGGTCAAGAAACTGTTGAAGATTAATTTCGTCAAGGCCTTGCAAATAGGTATTGTCGGACGTAACCTGCTGATGTTTAGACCAGCAACCAATATGTGGACCGATCCTGAATTCAATAACCAGACTGGTACAAGTAATGCTGTTGGTTATACTACTGAAGATCAAACTCCTCCAACAAGAGTACTTGGTTTCCAATTAAAACTAACTTTCTAATTTTAAAAATTATAAAGAGATGAAGAAATATTTTTTATTTATAGCTGCAATCTTAATATTAGGAAGT